>Ga0181526_10001036_pt1 | contig 27667 bp, 18 predicted proteins | sample PEATcosm2014_Bin_35_FD_119750 | JGI IMG/M metagenome (GOLD analysis project Ga0181526, IMG submission 119750) | Peatland microbial communities from MTU Mesocosm Facility, Houghton, MI, USA - PEATcosm2014_Bin06_30_metaG | ecosystem: Environmental > Terrestrial > Soil > Wetlands > Peat | place...
CCCGCCACGCAGCACCGCACCGCATCGCCGGCCGACTCGAACACCACGAAGAAGCTGTCCCCTTCGGTCCCCAGCTCCTGGCCGTGGAAGATGTGAAACGCGGCTCGCAGCAACCCCCGCTGCGCCGACAGCGCCTCCCCGTACCGGTCACCGAGACGCCGCAACAGCGCCGTCGACCCCTCGATGTCACTGAAGAGCAACGTCACGGTCCCCGTCGGGAGCTCGGGCATGTCCCGATCATCTAATCAGGAAGCTGACCTAGAACCTGAGCTCCGAATCACGTTCTTCCGACGGCAGGAGCTTCTCTTTGCACCGACCGACGACCGCCGGGGGAGAATGGGACGTGGTGCCTCATCGGGTCGTCGAGAGCCAGGCGCGTGAGTTCCTGGCCGGCAAGTACGGTGCAGTCGACGAGCTGCGACCACTCGGTGGCGGTTTCTGGTCTTCCGCTTACTCGTTCCGTCACGCCGGCCGTGCGCTGGTCATCCGCTTCGGGGCCAACAAGGACTGGTTCGAAGCCGACAGGGCGGCCATGGCATTCGCCTCACCGGACCTGCCAGTGCCCGAGTTGGTTGAAATCGGCGATGCCTTCGGGGGTGCTTACGCTGTCTCGGCCCGCCACTACGGGACCAACCTCGAGGACGTCCGGCCCGACCAGTGCGATGTTGCAGGCCCCATGCTGGCATCGCTGCTCGGGGCGCTCTACCGGGTGCCGAAGAGCCCGGACCTGCCTGTCGGTTGGCACTGGCGGCCACCTCGGGGCGACCTGACCTGGCGGAGCTGGCTCTCCGAGCGCCTCGAGGACGACCCGAACCCGGAGGTTCACGACTGGCGGGCAGCCCTGAGCGCTCAGAGCGAGGCCGACCGGATCTTCAGGGCCTGTGAGGCACGCGTCCGCGACCTCGTCGACGCTTGCCCCGAGCGGCGTGACCTGGTCCACGGTGACCTCCTCCATGCCAACGTCCTCGTGGCCGAGGACGCCAGCCGCCCGAGCGCCGTCTTCTCCTGGAAGTGCTCGGTCCGCGGTGACTTCCTGTTCGACGTTGCATGGTGCACCTTCTGGTCCCCCTGGCACCCGGGGATCGCGGCTGCTGACCCATGGAGCCACATCCGACAGGAGCCCTCGGTCCGAGACGACGCCGACGCTTGGGTCGACGCCCCTCTGCGGCACCATTGCTACGAGCTGCACATCGGAGCCACGCACCTTGGCTGGAACGCCTGGGTCGGCGATGTCGAGGCGTTGCAAAAGGTCGCTGATTATTTGACCGAGGTGCTCGAACGGGGACCGCTCCCACCTCGTTGAGGATCACGTGGAGACATGCCAGGACGGTGTGCTCCCGGTTCGGATGACCCGGCGCGTCCGGGGGAACGCAGAGAGGCTCCAGCTCCTCGGGCGTCAGGGTGGCGATCGTGTGCTCGACCTCGTCCATCCGGGCACGACGGACGTCGAGGGCTTCGTCCCGCGAAGCGTCGCTGGCCCATCCGGTGCTGGTCAGGCGTTGACGGCGTTGGTGCTCGGGGGCCCGGCCAGAATCGTCGGAAGGTACTCCAGCAGTTGGATGCGGCCATCGAAGGTGCGGCTGCTGATCATGTCGAGAGCAACATCGGGATAGCCGTCGTAGATCCGCTCGCGGCCGCTGTTTCCGGTAATGACGGGAAAGACAACCACCCGATAGCGGTCCACGAGCCCGGCCTTCAGGAGAGAGCGGCACAGGGTGAGGCTGCCGATGGTGCGCATCGACTGGGAGCTGCTCTCCTTCATCTCTCGCACGGCCTCGAGGGGGTCTCGAGCCACGAGTTGGGTGTTCACCCAGGAGAGAGGCTCGCTCAACGTGGTCGAGAAGACGACCTTCGGCATGCTCGCGAGGGCATCGGTGCCTGGCTCGCCCTCAGCGGCGAATCCAGACATGACGCGGTAAGTCGTTGCGCCCATCAAGACCGTGTAGTCGGCTTCGGGCTGTTCTCCCAACCACGCGAGGTACTCGGGTCCTTCCAGCCCCCACCAGCCCGGCCAGCCCTCGGCGGCCGCGTAGCCATCGAGTGAGCTGATGAAGTCGATAAGAAGTTCTGGCATCGTCGTGTCCTTGTCCTTGGATCTCAGGGAAGGGCTCCCGGTTTCTCTACCGCGAAGGTAGGACGCGGTGAGGACGTCCGACGAGGCGGGAACTCATCGCCCTTCTCGTTACGGGCGGACCGTCCGCTCCGGGCGTGGAGTGGGGCGCGAAGCAGAACTGACGCTCCGAACACGGCTCCGCGTCTACCCAGTCGGAGTGCCGAACGACCGCTCCGCATGCGTGGGAACTCCGCGCGAGAGTGAGTCGCGTGAAGCTCTCGGGTACTCCATCGGCGTCACGGCCAGACATCATGCGCTGGAACCACAATATTCACTACGGCCGCGAACTACTCGCCTCGATCTCCCCCGGGGCCGTCGACGCGCTCGATGTCGGCTGCGGCGAGGGTTGGCTTGTCCGTGAACTGCGCGGTGTCGTCGACCACGTCGTCGGGATCGACCCAGACTCATCGAGCATTTCGATTGCGCGGAACTATGGCGAGATCGAAGGGATCACGTACCTCGAAGGCGACTTCCTGTCCCAGCCATTCGACCCCGCGTCCTTCGACTTCATCACGAGCGTCGCATCGCTTCATCACATGGACGAGGAAGCGGGACTGCACCGAATGTCAGAGCTCCTCCGCCCTGGCGGCACGCTCGGTGTAGTTGGGCTCGCAAGAAGCCGCTCGCCGCATGACGTTGTCTGGGACATCGCCGGCATCCTCCCGACCCGGGTCCACAAGCCCATCAGGAATCACTGGGAGACACCGGCTCCCAAGATCTGGCCTCCACCGCACTCCTACCGCGAGATCGAGAAGCTTTCGCGCTCAGTGCTGCCGGGCTGCCAGTTCCGTCGGCGCGCGATGTTCCGCTATGTCTTGACTTGGACGAAGGCGTCGGGGTGAACGTTCGCCGCAGTCGGACGAACCGAGCTGATAGAGCGGAGGCACGCAAAGATCGTCCCGCCGAACGGGATGGGTGGTCGGCCAGAAGGTAAAGTCCCTGGTGGAGGGATGGCAGAGCGGACGATTGCGACGGTCTTGAAAACCGTTGGGTGATGAGCCCCGGGGGTTCGAATCCCCCTCCCTCCGCCGCGAGGCACCGACCGCTTTTTGATGGCGCCTCGCCCTCGGTGGCGCTTTCGCCGGTTGGGCTGCGGTTCGGCCAGGTCCCGGCGACGGTTCTCCCAGGCGCCCCCGATTACGCTGATCCGATGGCGCTTTCCCTCTCTGATGCAACGGCTCGTCTCATTGAGCCTGGTCAGGCCTTCGAGGTGGCCGAGGTCGACATCCGTGGAATCACGACGCGGGTGTGGAAGAACTGCCCGCCGACACTCCGGTCCATCCTGGAGCTCTCGAGGGGCTATGGCGAGGCGACCTTTCTCGTGTACGAAGACGAGCGCATGACCTTCGTCGAGCACTTCGCCGAGGTGGCGGCGCTCGCTCAGGTGCTTGCCGGGCGCTATGGCGTGACCGTGGGTGATCGCGTCGCCATCGTCATGCGGAACTACCCGGAGTGGGTCGTCTCGTTCTGGGCGGCGGCGGCGCTCGGCGCCGTGATCGTCCCACTCAACGCCTGGTGGACCGGTCCCGAGCTTGCCTACGGCCTGGATGACTCAGGCACGAAGGTCGCCGTTGTCGATGCCGAACGTCTCGGCCGGCTCTTGCCGCACCTTGACGAGCTGCGTGCCTGCGGTCTCGAGAACGTTGTCGTCGTGCGGCCGGACGACGCTCGGCACGCCGTCGACGTGCCGGCCGCCGTCGCCCGTTACGACGAGCTCATGCGGGGAGCCCGCAGCGACGACGAACCCCAGCTGCCGCCGGCCGTCATCGACACCGACGACAACGCCACGATCTTCTACACCTCTGGCACAACCGGAAAGCCCAAGGGCGCCCTCGGCACGCAACGGAACATCTGCACGAACCTCCTCAGCCTGGGGTTCATCAACGCCCGCGGGCAGCTGATGGCGAGTGACTCTCTTGTGCCACCATCCGGCACGCAGAACTCCAACCTGTTGTCCGTGCCGCTCTTTCACGCCACGGGATGCCACTCCATCCTCGTCGCCAACACGGCGAGCGGCGGCAAGCTCGTGATGATGAGACGCTGGAACCCCGAGCGTGCCCTCGAGCTCATCGAGCGCGAGCGGGTCACCATGTTCGGCGGCGTGCCGACCATGGCCTGGCAGGTGCTGAACTCGCCTGACTTCGACCGGCGCGACACCTCGAGCGTGCGCTCGGTCTCCTACGGAGGAGCCCCGGCGCCTCCAGAGCTCGTGCGGCGGATCAAGCAGCAGTTCCCCGGAGGCAACGCCTCCAACGGCTACGGACTCACGGAGACCTCGTCGGTGACGAGCATGAACACCGGCGAGGACTACGTGCGCAAGCCGACGAGTTGCGGGCCTCCGGTTCCCGTCTGCGACGTGCGCGTCGTCGACGCCAACGGCGATGACGTCCCAAGCGGCGAACCGGGCGAGCTGTGGATCAAGGGCCCGAACGTCGTGAAGGGCTACTGGAACAAGCCGGAGGCGACCGCCGCCAGCTTCAGCGACGGTTGGCTGCACACCGGTGATGTCGCTCGCCTCGACGACGAGGGTTTCATCTTCATCGTGGACCGGGCGAAGGACATGGTCATCCGAGGCGGCGAGAACGTCTACTCCGCCGAGGTGGAGGCGGCTCTCTTCGAGCATCCGGCCGTGGCGGATGCGGCCGTCATCGGCGTTCCCCACGAGGTCCTCGGCGAGGAGGTGGGGGCCGTGGTCGTGCTGCACCCCGGCTCGGAGGCGACGGCCGACGAGCTGCGCGCCCACGTCGCCGAGCGGATCGCCTCCTTCAAGGTGCCAGCTCACATCTGGTTCAGCTCGGAGCCGCTCCCGAGAAACCCGGCCGGCAAGGTCCTCAAGCGCGATCTCCGCACCCAGGTGCTCTCGCCTGAGGGGGCAGACGTGTGAGGCCGGAGGAGGGTTTCTCGACGCGGGCCATTCACGGAGCCCGCCTGCCCGACGTGCGCCAGGTGCCGGCAAGCGTCCCGATCTACCAGACGGCGACGTGGCAGTTCGCCACCCAGGACGAGTACGCCGAGGTGCTCGCTCTCGAGAAACCCGGCTACAGCTACGGCCGCGGTTTCGGGAACCCAACGGTGGAGGCCTTCGAAGCCGTTATGGCAGAGCTGGAGGAGACGCCGGCCGCCTTCGGCTTTTCGTCTGGCATGTCCGCAATCCATGCCGTCTCGCTCGCCCTCGCCGGCAGCGGTGATCGCGTCGTGGCGAGTCGGGAGCTGTACGGCGGGACCTACGCACTCTTCTCGAAGGTCCTGCCGCGTTACGGCATCTCAGTGCAGGAGGTCGACCCGCACGATCTCGAGGCGGTGCGAGCGACCCTCCCCGGGGCGGCCTTGTTCTACGTGGAGACGATCGCCAACCCGCTCTGCACCGTCGCAGACCTCGAAGCCCTCGCCGGTGATTGCCGGGAGGCCGGCGTACCGTCCGTCATCGACAACACCTTCGCCTCCCCCTGGCTGTGCACGCCCGCCGCCTTTGGCTTCGACTTCGTCGTGCACTCGGTGACGAAGTACGTCGCTGGCCACAGCGACGTCATCGCCGGTGCGGTCTGCTGCTCGATCGAGAACCGTACCCGCCTGCAGCGCTTCGCCATCGACATCGGCGGTGCAATGCAGCCATTTGACGCCTGGCTGGCGCTGCGGGGCGTGCAGACGCTGGAAGTGAGACTCGAACGGCAGTGCCGGTCCGCCTTGGCACTCGCTGAGATGCTCTCCCGCGAACCCCGTGTGTCGGCGGTCCACTATGTGGGCCTCGAGAATCATGAGCATCACGAGCGTGCCGCCAAGCTCTTCCGCCCTGGCTATTTCGGCGGCATGCTGTCCGTGGAGATCGCCGGCGGCGTCGGCGGGGCGGCCGCCTGGTGCGAAGCGCTCTCGACCGCCTGGATCGGTGCGTCCCTCGGCAGCACGCACACGCTCGTGTCCCATCCGGCCTCGACGACCCACCGCCAGGTGGCGGCGTCCGAGCGGGCAGCCCGAGGTCTCGCCGACGGTCTCGTGCGCGTCAGCGCCGGTCTCGAGAACACCGAGGACCTCCTTGCGGATTTCCGGCAGGCCTTCGACGTGCTCTGAGGTCTTCGAGCACTAAGGAGTGAAGCCAATTGCCCCGAGCACGTGAGCGGCAAGTTCCTCGTCGCCGGTCACGACCACTCGCTGGGCGTCGGCGTCGGAGCGGCCACAGGCGAAGGCGATGAGGTCGCCGAGAGAGACGGTGAGCGTCGTGACGGTGTCCGAGGGGCCGGCGCTGCCGATGGCGATGCGCCGTCCCGTCGAGGCACCCTCGGCCGGCACGTCGATGACGAGGAGGCGGCCGTCGAGCTCGGCAACTCGCTGAGCCAGCAATCCGGGTAGAACGCCAGCCACGAGATCGCCCACGAGCGAAGCCGCCTTGCCATCGAGGTTGCCCGGCCGGTCGATCGCCCGACGCACGTCCTGCTCGTGAGCGAAGCAGTCAAAGGTCCGGATCGACAGAAGCTGCCAGTAGGGCATCCGCCATCCGAACGGCCCGTCGGTCATCTCCGACGCGGGCCGCTCGCTCGCGCGCCGCCGAGCGAGGCCGCGTGACGTCGAGGCTCGAAATTGGCGGAGGATCTCCTCAGTGGGGAGCTGGCGCCGGGCGTCCACCTGGATCTCGATCCGGCGGGAGTCGGCGCCCAGCGGGCGGTCGAAGCTCTCGGGAAGCTCGTGCTCGGGGTCGGGAAGACCGGCGAGCTGATCCTCCAGGCCGATGATGTGGCTCACGACGTCCTTTACGTCCCATCCAGGACATCCCGTCGCGCGATGCCACTCGTCCGGTTCAAGCGTGGCGAGGACGTCCTCGAGGGACTTCAGGGTTTCCGCGAGAGCATCGAGTATCTCGGAGATGGTCAAGTGCGCCGTGTCCGTCATCGGGTCGACTCCGCTCTCAGGGGAATTGTCGGCTTGGATGCTGCGACCGAAACCTAATCGGCGTCGTGCAGGACGGTGGTCGTGCGCCGGGCCTGGGGCGCGCCAGGGGAGACGGCCGGCCCTCGTGCCGGAGTAGGTTGCGGGGTCGCCTACGATTCTCACTCGCAGTCGGATCGGGTTTCGATCCGTTGTTGTAGTCGCCCGGGTAGCTCAGTGGCAGAGCAGCGCACTCGTAATGCGCAGGTCATGGGTTCAAATCCCATCTCGGGCTCCAGGCCATCGCCAGTCTGAGCCCATACGACGTGGAGCGTTTCTACCGCTCGATGAAGAAGCAGGGGCGGAGGGCAGCGTCCGCTATGCCCGAGCCGTCATGAACAGGGCCTGCAGGCTCGCCCGGAAGTGGAGCGGGGGCGTGCTCCCCAATCCAATTGCGGATAGCGAGCTTCCCAAATGGACCCTTGACGAGACAACGGTCGTGCGTTCGCCACTCGCCCGCCTGGTCAGGGTCGCAGCAGTCGACAGCGACCTCCTGTCGGCGGGACTCTCGCTGACGCCGCCCTCGCCGCCGACGTGTGGATGCCGCTGTGCGTTTGGTGACAGCGCGGACGTCTTCCATTTACGACCTTCGGCGTCGACGGAAAGGATGGCAAACCGGTGGGTCCTGGCCATACGAGACCGACCCTCGTCCGCGGCATCCCCGGGACCGTGATTCAGGTTGTTGCCACCAACTCGGACAGTTATGCGCTGACATCGGCTCGCCGTTCGTCCCTACTCCCCACGCCCACGCGGCACCATTTTGCCGCTGTCTCCTGCACCTCGCGCACGTTCTGTGTCGTCGTCACGATGGAGTTGGCGGACGAGTTCGCCAACACCTTCAGGTTCGACGGGACGGCCTGGGCGACGGCTCGGGCAACGCACCTGCGCAACTCCTCTGCGGACCTCTCGTGCGGTTCACCGACGATGTGCGTGCTCACCTCGGAGGAAGGAGACGTCAGCGAATGGGACGGCGCGCCGTGGAGCACGTCGGCTCCGCTCGGGCCCGTGTACGTCAGCTGCCTGTCGGCGACCTTCTGCGTGGGCGTGTGGGGCAACTCCGCCGAGGTCTACGACGGGACGACGTGGTCGGTGGCGACGACGATCGACACCAATGCGAACGACGGCATTCTCCCGAGCGCCGCCTGCGCTGCGACGGACTTCTGTGTCGCCACTCACGACTACGGAGAGGCCGTCCTGCACAACGGGGTCAGCTGGACAGCGTCCTCCCAGGCAGGTCCGGCGAGCTATCCGCTCTACTCCTTGAGCTGCCCGTCGCTCACCTAGTGTGCCGCCATCGACGGCGAGGACAACGGCGTCACGCTCGCGAACTGATACCAGCCCGATCCGGATCAACGACGTCGTTGGGCACGCACCGCGTGTGTAACGTGCGGACGTGTCCAGAGCAAGAGGGGGTCCGCGCCGGATCGTCGTCTCGGTCTGCCTGCTGCTCGCCTGGGCATTCGGCGCCTCAGCGTGCAGCAGTGTCAATCCCCCGGGATCCGCTGCCGCACCCACGTCGTCGGCGGAGCCGTCGAACTCGTCCCTGCCGACGCCTTCGACGTCGCTGTCGGCACCGAAGGCATCCGTCGCGCAGGACGGCGAGTTCTTGACCGACGTCACGGAGGCAGATCCGGCGCTGGCTACCTATGAGCAGAAGCACGGCAACGTCGCTCTGCGCGCCCTGTTGACCGACGGATCGGCTTTCTGCGCCTTCCTGCAGGGCGGAGGAGGCATCGACAACGCCATGGTTTCCGTGGTTGTCGGAGCACGAAGCGACGAGTCGCAGACGCACCTTCCGTTGTCGGTTACGACGTTCAATTCGGTTGATGCCGTAGCGCTCCTGACACTGTGCCCCTCCGACCAGAAGCTGGTGCCGGCCTCTGACAGGTCCAAGATCCGCCAGCTCGGTGACACGCTTGCGGACCGCTCGGGCTGAGCGGTGAGGGCGGGAGCGACGCTCGAGGCGCTGGGTGCGCCTTGGCTTCCAACCTGATTCGAGACCCGCGGATACGACCGGGAAGGTGATCGCTCGGTATGGGGTGAACGTTCCGTAACCCGTTACTCAGTGTTCACGATCTTGTTGGGCAAAATACGTTTCGACTTAACCTACCGACCAGGCGGTGCGTGTAGATCTTCTCCCATGCGAATCTCAGGGATGACTAGGCATCGCGGTGTGCGGGCGGCCGGGGCGCTGGCGCTCGGGATGGCCACCCTCACGGGTCTCACGGTCTCGGGCGCTCTCGTTGGTACGACGCCGTCGTTTGCGGCCTCGACCACCTGCCCAGCAGGAAGCACTCTGCAGACACCGCGCGGTGGGTCCGGATTTGACGCCCAATGCGTCATCACGTCGACGGGTACCCCCGTCGGCGCGATCAAGCACGTGTGGTTGATCATCTTGGAGAACAAGTCCTACGACGAGACCTTCACCGGCCTCAACGAGAACAGCTACCTGTGGCAGACGCTTCCCCAGCAGGGCGCTCTGCTCACCAACTACTACGGGACCGGACACTTCAGCATGGACAACTACATCTCGCTGGTGTCGGGCCAGGCTCCCTCCTACGCCGTTCAAGACGACTGCTCGACGACCGCGAACATGACGAACAACAACGGCGGGATCATCACCACCGGCACCGTCGGCACCGGCACTGACACCGACGGCACCACCGACTCCGATGGAACCAACACCAACCCGCCTGATCCGGCTGGCGCCGGCAACGGCAACTACGGCCAACTCCTCGTGCACGGTGGTGTCGATGCCGCACTCGGCAACAACGGCTGTGTCTACCCGACCAACGTGGCGACGCTGTTCAACCAGTACAACGCTGCCGGGGTTTCGTGGAAGGCCTATGCCCAGGACCTCGGGGGCGCCCAGCCCGTTGGCTCTACGACGTACGTGACCGGCTCAACCCCAGGGGTGACCGACACCGTGCCCGGTCGCGATGACGGGGCGTGCGGTTACCCCGGCACGTCGAGCAACGATCCCGTCACCAACCCGACGAACCTGGTCGCCCCGAGCGGCGATGTGACGAGCTTCACGGGCGCCCAGCCGGCCAACGCGGGCGGCAACGGCGACCCCGCCGACCAATTCGTGGCCAAACACTTCCCGACGGGCTGGTTCACGTCGCTCACCGGCGAGTCCGCTGGCACGCAAAACGGTGTCACCTACCCCTCCCAGCCAGCTCTCAACGAGCCGACGACGCCGGAGTACGACGGACCGGGGGCGCCGACGAACGGGACGACCGACACCAACTGCGACGCCAACCACGTCGCCAACCTGGACGACCCCACCTATGGCCTGGCGCACGATCTCACCCTCCCGGCCAATGAGGTCCCGGCGTTCAACTGGATCACGCCGGACAACTGCAGCGACGCCCATGACGCAACCTGCCAGGGCAACAACCTCTCGGGAGCCTTCAATCCCAACGGCACGCCGAACTACACGCCGACCGGCCTGCCCGCTGACGATCCGGAGGCTACGACGCCGCTCAACTACACCGGCGGGTTGTACGCGGCCGACCTGTTCCTGCGGTACTACATCCCGCTCATCGAGCAGTCCGCGGCCTTTGCGGACGGGGGGCTCATCGACGTCACCTTCGACGAGGCCAACCCTCCGTTCACGATCGGCAACAGCTTCAACAACGTGCCGGCGTCCGGCGACCGGTCCACCAACTTCGCGCCGGCGGACCAGCCGAGCTACGGCACGCCCGGGAGTACGGCGCCGGGTGCAGACTCCCTCTACGGTGCCTACGGCATCCAGACGGACGCCGCCGGCGAGAATATCGACGGTGAGAACGTGAGCACCGAGCCGACCGGGCCCAACGACCCCGAAGTGACCAACAGCTCGGGTGAGCAGCTGCAGCCCGGTCCGGGTGCCTCGGGCTTCATCGACCGTCCAACGGGCCTCACCGGCGAGAGTCCGTATCTGAGCGGTTCCCCTGGCACGAGCACCGAGCCGGCCCTCGTCGCCCCGGGCTCGAGCATGGTCAGCGACGCAAAGATCAATGCCGACGACACCGGCCGCCTCGTCTCGGGCACCGACGCCTTTGGCAACACGATCCCGCCCGACACCTTTGTCGGGGCCGTCAGTGACCTCGGGCCGCTCTCTTTGGCGTCCAACGCCAGCACCACGACGGCATCCAACAACTACGCCAAGCCCTGGAGCGGCTCCTTCCAGCTGCTCAACGACAGCGGACAGCCGGTCACTCTGCCGAGCGGCTTCGACGGCAACGTCACCTTGGGTGCCGAGGGAGCGACGTCCACCGTCGGAGGCTCCAGTTGCCCGAGCGGCAGCGAGGCCGCTACCACCAGCGGGTGTGTCACAGCTGACCCGCTCTACGACCCCACCGACTTCACCCCTGGCGGGGGCGACACCGGAACCGTGCTGATCAGCCCGCTCATCAGGCCGGGAACGGTGTCGAGCACCTATTACAACCACTACAGCACGTTGCGCACGCTGGAGGACCTGCTGCTCATCGGGCGGTCCTGCATCGAGCCCGTCAATGGCGACACCCCGCTGGCTGCCGGCACGGTCTGCGGGGGTCTCGACGGCGCGGGCCACCTCGGCTACGCCGCCCAGGCTGGTCTTGCCGACTTCGGCCCGGACGTCTTCACGGCGCAGTCGTTCAGGCCTGTGCACAGGCCTCCGGGCTATCGAGCCGTCAGCGGCTACGGCGCAGGCACCTTGTACTGCCCGGACCACACCAGTCCCGGCTACACGGGTCGCGACGGCAGGCCCGGTGCCGGCGGCTTCGGTGGCACCGCCGGCACGGGTGGCGCCGCCGGGTGCGGGAGCAACGGTGGCGACGGCGGCAATGGTGGCGATGGTGTCACGGCGGCTGGCTACGGCGGCAACGGAGGAAACGGTGGCAACGGCGCCTGCCAAGCCGAGGAATGGGTCGGGGGAGCCTGGTTGACGGCGACCGGCGCCCAGACCTCGCCGTACGACACGCCGCCGTGCGCCGGCAACGGCGGCAACGGCGGCAAAGGCGGCAGGGGCGGCAAGGGCGTTGGCTCGAACCCGGGCGGCAACGGCGGCAACGGCGGCAACGGCTCGCCCGGGGTTGACGGCCAACCCGGCCAGCCGGGTGCCAACGGTTAGAGAGGAACGTAACGAGCCGATGCACCTCGCCGTGGGGGCGGCCAAGCGTCAACGGGGTCGGGCCATCGAGCCCGGCCTCGGGCGCGCCGTTGCCGCCTTGCTGATCGCCGCCCTCCTCCTCGCCGGCTGCGGTGGCGGCTCCAAGTACCCCTCCTTCCTCCCGCGCAAGACGCTGCACCCCGACGTCGACGCTGCTCTGATCGGTACGATGGCGAAGCCGGCGCTCCAGGTCGAAGGACTGCCCGTCGAGGCGGAGACGAAAGCCTTCGACGTCTGGATCACCGTGAGCGGCCCGGTCGTCCCTGGCGAGGGCCTGCCGAATCAGCCTGACGCCACCACGTGCACCTGGACCGTGACGATGACGGGCGCCAATGCCGACGTGCCCGTCTCCATCGCCGACTTCCACTCCGTCGACCACCTCGGTGCCGTCTTCCTCATGGGTCTCGTCCCCGGCGAGCACCCCCCGCCCCCCGTGCTCCACCGCGGCCAGACGCTCACCTTCAGGCTGCGGGCCTACGAGCTGGTCGGCGAGGGCATGATGCAGTGGGCGCCGGACCACAGGCACGTCGTGGCCTACTGGGACTACACGGTAGAGAACGACTGACCTGCTGGGCCGAAGCTGACCAGCGCGCCCGAGCGACGCTGCTCGCCGGCTTTTCCCACGCCGGTGGTCGCGCTCGGGCCAATTACGGCTCGATTCAGTTATCTCGCCTCACGGCCGAGCCCTGTCACCCACATTCACCCAACGTCGGCGTCCCGACGCGCCCACTTGCCACAGCGGAAGGCACCTACTGAGGCACGATTTCCTGCACGGGACACGCCGGGACGGATGAGGACGATTCCGAGCCGCTCGCAATGTGCAGGTCATAGGCTCCATTCCATCTCGGCCTCTGGTGCGACGTTGTGAGTCCGTTTGATACCCGACGGTTCGTTGTCCGCTTTCCTTCGCTCAGGTGACGGTGACAGTGACAGAGCTGGAAACGCCGGCCGCATTTGTCGCGGTGCTCGCGCGCTGCACGCGAAATCCATACTTACCGGGCTTCTTCGTCGAGAAATCGATCTCGTAGCCCACCGTCTTCTTCCCGTTCGGGAGCGTCTGTAACTTGATGACGGCGGACTTACCAGCGCGTATCCAGTTGCCGGCTACCGCCTCCTCGAGCAGGACGATCTGGCCGGACTCGTTCGGGGAGACCGTGCCGTAGAGCACGGTGGTGACACCGGGCGCGACGCTCTTCCTGGTCACAGCCACACTCACGACTTGGGCGACCGACACCGTCCCGATGGAGCTCGTGGCCGGATTGTGGCCGATTGAGCCCACGAACCGCCACTCGTAGCGGGTGTTCGCTTTTGGCCTGACCGTGATGGTGGTCTTGCCACTCGAGCCGGTCTTGTTCGCTGACAGCTTGGCGAATGAACCGCTCAACCCGGGTCGCGACCAGAGTGAGACGACGACTCCTGAGATCGGCTTCGAGGTCGTCGAGTCGGTCAGCGCCGTCGTGAGGGCGATGCTCTTGGCGTAGTTGATCGTCGTGGTAGGTGGGCCGCTGAGCTTGGTGCGGTCTCCCGGCGCGTACGGGATGACGGGTGCCGACGGGCTCGACCAGCCCCCGGCGCCGACCACATTCAGAGCCTGGACCGCGAACTGGTACGTAACGTAGTTGGTGAGGTTCCTGATCACTGCAGGTGAGCTCGACACGACGTCTGCCTTCGACCAGGTCGTGCCCGCGTTCGTCGATTTGCGCACGTTGTAGTGCTCGATCGGAGCCCCCCCGTCACCAGGTGCGTCCCAGGTGAGCTTCACCTGTGCGTCGGCAGGCGCCGCTTCGAGGCCTGACGGCGTTCCTGGCACCGTCGCGATCTGGCCCCCGGTCGCAGACAGCGGGACCTTGATCGTGCCGGCGATCGTCATGACTGTCACCTGACCGCCGAGGGGGCCGGCGCTCGTCGGGACGACCGTCACGTCGACCCTGCAGGACTCACCGGTCTCCACCGCCGCGATCAGCAGCGCGTCGGTGCAACTGTCGCCTGTGACCGCGAAGTCCGTGCTCCCCGTCGCCGACACCTGCGAGGTACCGACGAGACCGCCGCCGCTGTTGCTGAGTTCGAAGCTGAGCGTCTTCGACAGCCCCTGGCCGACGGTCCCGAAGGCGAGCGAAGGCGGGTCTGACTGCACGTCCGGTGTCCCTGTTGCGCTCGACTGCACCGAGCCGATGTCGCAGCTCGAGAAGGACGCGCCAAGCAGGTACTCCCGTTGATCGGCGAGCGAGCAACCGCCGCGCGTTGCTGCCCCGTGCGCTTGGCTCGGTGACAGGATCGACGGCGTCGGACCACCGTTCTCGGCCGGCGTGGCGAGCGTGTCGGTGAGAGCGATATCGGTCGAGTCCCCGACGTCGCACGTCGCGCCCGTGAGGTTGTACCCGTTGCCCGTGCCCGGTCCGTATCCCCCAGACTCCCAGATCCCCCCCACGACGGTGGAGGAGGCGTAACAGTCCTCGGCCGTGGATGACCCGGCCGGGACGTTGTCTCCGACGATCGTGTTCTCCGCGTAGACCTCGGTCAACTCGCCGTACATGCTCACGCCGATCGAGTTCTGTGCGATGGTGTCGTTGTCGAGGTAAGGCTGGGCGCCGTTGTCGGCGACAAGGCCGGAAGTTGTGTTGCCGGAGAAGGTGGTGTCGTCGATCGAACCGGATCCGTTGATCTCTGCACCCACCAGGTTGCCCATGAACGCGTCATTCGTGATGTACACAGACGTCAGCTGGTTGTCGTCCTCCCCGGTCGTGTAGTACATCCCGACGCCGGCGGTGGCGGTGGCGTTCTCGAACAGATCGTCACGCAGGTTGAGGTTGACGTTATAAGCATCGAGCCCGTATCGCGGGCCTGATGAGCCCGAATCGACGGCGACGTTGTTGAGGGTCACTCTCTTGTAGAAGTAGTAGCCGGCCGTGAGATCGATCTCGGCAGTAGGTGGGCCGGTGCAGTCGCTCGAATCCCACGTCAGCGTGCTGAGGGCGGCCTCCGGCCCGTCGAGAACGAACCCGCTCGGCTCGCCGGCGAGGCCGACTCCTGCGATCGTGATCGCCCGGAAACCATCCGGGATCGAGATCGGGCAGTATGTGCCCGGCATGAGGGCGATCGTTGCCGGCGCTGAGCTGGCGCCTCCCTCCTCGGCGTCGCTGAGGGCTTGAGCGAGCGTCAGACAACCGGGAGCTTGCAGCGACGTCCCGTAACCGCAGGCGAGGAAGAGGTTGGGGTTTCTCGTGGTGGCGCCAGCCGGTGCGGGCTGGGCGAGAGCGACGCTGAGTAGTCCAGCCAGGAGCGTTGTGGTGGTGAAGACAGCCCTCACCCAGCCGCAAGGGCGACGGCCGATGCGCCTGATGCTCTCCCGGCGCCGACTCGCCCCGGTTGCCGTTGGAGCAGGCCCAGTCATCCGGCCTGGTCGCGCCTGAGACGAGTTTGCGCTCCTGCCGTGCCTCGAGTGATTCTCGAACGGTTCAGGCTCGGATTTCACAACGTCGTGGTGGCCCCCCTCGGCACTCGAGACGCTCCACATGGCCATACAATCGACGCTACTCCTGTCACGACTCTTGACTCCTGGCGGCGTCGAGCCTCTGGGCCGCTCGCGGGGACGAGTCCACCCGGCCCAAGCTGGCTAGATTCGCTAGCCCTCGATGTCGAGGCCACCGTGCGCCGAGAAGTAGTTGGCCGCCGAGGCCGTGACGGCGTACTTACCCGCTGCCGAGCCCTTCGGGAAAGTGATCGAGACGGTGCCCGATCCACCGGTTGTCTTGACCTTGCCGTCGACCCTGACCGTCGCTCCGGCCACCGGGTCACCCGCGTCGGTCACCTCGAACGTGACGGTGTTGGTGACGCCGTTCTTGATGACTGCCCGGGACGCTCGGATCGACAGACCGGCGAGCGACTGGGTGATGTAGTCCTGCGTGCGTAACTGGGAGTTGTCGATGCACTGCAGGGCGACGTCGAGCCGTCCGTACGACCCGCCGCTCAGCCCGATGAGCCCGTCCTCGAAGCACGGCGTTGCGTAGGTTTCCACCGGGCCGAAGGCCGTGTCGGCTGTGTTGGTCCGTACCGTCGCGACGTCGTTGGTGGAGTGGTTGTACCAAGCGACCCAGATGCGACCATCGGGGCCGGCCGAGATGGCTACGTCCGAAGCAGGAGAGGAGTCGGGGACCGTCAGGGCTTTCGCCGCACCCACGCGCCACAGCCTGAGCGAGCAGGTCGTGCCGTTCGAGCAGTAGGCCAGGAAGATCCCGCTGTGGGTGTTCGTATTGGCCATGGCCAACGTCGCCGCCCCGTACAGGTTGTTGACCGAATTCGTACCCGAGCCCGGAGCCTTTCGCACCGGTCCATTGCTCGTGGCGTCCTTGACGTAGAAGCCGTCATCGCCACTCGGCTTCGAGAAGAACTGATACCACGCCACGAAGACGTTGTCGTTGCCGGCGATGTCGGCCGCCTCAGCCGCCCGCCCGACATCTCCCCCTCCGGGGGTGAGGACGTGGTCGTCAGCGCCGGTGGCCGGGATCGTGACCGATGTGCCGATGCGGTAGAGCACGGCACTGTGGCCTCCGGAGGAGCCGCCCCAGGCGGCGGACAACGCGCCCGTCCTCGTTTCGGTGCCGCCGGGAATTGGGTTGTAACAGTCATCCGACAGGGACCATCCCTGCAGCGTCCACTGCGGTTTGGCAGCTACGGCGCCGTAGACGCACCCCTTGGAGTAGGGGTCGCTGTTGCTGTCGTCGCGTCCGCCGCTGAAGATGATTTCGGGCGAGCTCCCGTCCGACACCAGCACCGGGTCGTCGGTGAGTCCCAGCCACCCTGTGCCCCCGAAGATGCTCACGGGTGCCCCGACGGTGGTCCCTGCCGCATCGACGAGGATGTCCTCGTAGGTGTAGTTGGTGTTGTGGATGTGGCGCTGCCAGAGGATCGTGGCAGTGTCATCCGGAGCGAGCCAGACGGCCGGCGTGCCCGTGAAGGTGGCCCCGAGAGTCTTTGCAAGCTCGGTCCAGTAGCCCGGTGCGTGCCTCACCAGATGGGCTCCCCCAGGGTGGCTTTGCAGCGTCCCTGCCACCGACGACGAGGCGCCCATCGCGACGGCGCCGCACGTGGCGAGGGCGAGCGTCGCGAGAGTGACCGTCCACTGTTTCTTCTGCCTCATGGGTATTCCGCTCCTTTCGATGGTCCGGCCTCGATGGTCCACAGCTGGCACGACGGCGCCGGGGACCGCTTCCTGCCGCCTCGGGACGACGGACGACGCCTCCCCCCGCACGAGACGCCACGTCCCACCATGGGGCGATCATGAAGGTCAGGCGCTGGTGCTGAAAGGGGCGATTCCCCCTCTTTCGCTCTAACGGCCCGCCGAATCCAGCGGAGAAGGCGGCTTCCCGCCCGGCCACGAGCAGCTCGTCGCCGCGAGGACCCGTTCGAAGGGGATCTCTGCCTGCTGAGCGGCGATGCGCACGGCGTCCACAGTGGTCCCCTCGAACAGGCAGAGGATCACTTCTTCGTCGATGATGAGGATCGAGCCCCGATATGCCAGCTCCGGCGCCTCGCCGCGCTGTTCGGCAACGGCCGCCGCCCGGGCGTCGATGGCGACGAGGTCGCCTTCGTCCGCGTCGGGCAGGAAGCACTCGACGATGAAGCCCCTGAGCGTGTTGCGGCTCACGGTGGCGACGGTAGGGATGACGCCCCGCGTCGAAAAGGGTTGGTTCCCTATTCTTTGCCGGGGTGCCCTTCGCCCGAGAAGACCCTTCCCAACTCGGCCCGCGAGTGGATCTGCAGCTTGAGGTACACGCGGGCGAGGTTGTGCTCCACGGTCTTGGTGCTCAGAAAAGCGCGCTCGGCAATCTGCCGGTTGGTCATTCCCGAGGCGGCGAGGCGCCCGACCTCTTCCTCTGTCGCAGTCAGCTCGGCCCCGGCTCGTCGGACGGGTACCCGGGCTAGCTCGCCGTGGGCGCGGGCAACCCAAAGGGGGGACCCGAGCCGCTCCAGGACAGCCAGAGCCTCGGAGAGAGCCGTCCGGGCTGCGCGTCGTTGTTTCCTGCGGCGAAGCAGCTGGCCCTGGGCCAGGAGCGTGCGAGCGCGTTCGAAGGGCATCTCGAGCCTCTCGTGCTGGCGGAGGGCTTCATCCATCGCGAGGGCGGCGCCCTCGAGATCGCCGCCAGCCGACAAGAGGAGTCCTCGACACCGCGCCGCCGTGGCGAGTATCCAGGGCCGCGGGAAGACGGCCGCCCGCGCCTCGAACCTCGAGAGCAGTGCGGAGGCGGCGTCGAGATCGCCCACGGCGATGACGGCCTCTGTCTGGTCGGCGTGAAAGCGGTAGCGCACCGGCTCGCGGTACCCGGCGGCCTCCAAGGCGGCGTCGGCTCTCCCGAATTGGCTGACTGCCTCTTCGCTGTCGCCGGAGGACATGGCGGCGAAGCCGAGGAGCATCCGGCCACGGAGCTCGCGCAGCGGCGGTCCTGAGTCCCCCCTCCTGGCGAGCATCGAGGCGGCTGCCTCCCGCGCCCGATCCAGCTCGCCGAGATGGACGTCGAGGTAGGCATTGGCGTACACAGCGATTTGCCACAACCCGCCGGGCTCGGAGCGGGCTGCCACCTCCGTGGCCTCAGCTGCCCACATCGCTGCGCGGGACCAGTCACCGGTCCAGGTCTCGATCTCACACAGGTGCGAAAGGATCGACGGCACGGACTTCTCGTCGCCCACGAGCCGGATGCGGGCAAGGGCGGCCTCGAGCCGGCTCCGACTGAGGGCGAAGTCGTCGTGCCACGCCGGCCAGTGCAAGGGCACGGGGCTCAGGTCGTGGAAGTCGCCGTCTTCCTGCAGCAGCCTGCCTCGCTCGGCGGCTTCCTCGTCGGCCCCTCGACCCGTCGTCAAACGCAGGTAGGCCCCGTAGAGGAGGGCCGTGGAGTAAAGCGCCCGGGTGCCGACGCCCTCCAACACGGCGGTTGCCGCCTCGCAATGGGCCAGCGCGCGCTGGGGGTCGCTTTCGGAGAGCCAGGCTGCCTCGTGGTGGATCCGCCCGATCAAGGCCGCATCGACCGTCAGCTCCAGGGCCGTCATGAGATGGGCGTAGCCGGCGCCGGCGTCGCCTTCACTGCCGCAGACCATCGCCATGCTCAAGAGGAGCTCGGCGCGCAGCTCGTGGTCGGAGCACCGAGAGAGGGCGGTTTCGAGAATCGAGCGCGCCTCGCCGGGGTTCTGACCCGTGTCGCCCAGGTGCCGAGCGAGCAGGAGCGATCGGCGGGCCGCCCGTTCCGAGTCAGCCGGTAGCGTCAGCTGCAGGGCGCGCCGGGCCAGCTCCCCCGCCTCGGACAGGGCGCCTCGCGAGGCCGCCGTCTCGGCAGCGCCGTCCAGGGTCGCTGCCACCGCCTCGTCCGGCCCGACAGCGCCGAGTCCCAGGTGCCGCGCCCTCTCGATCGGGTCCGTGACGCGAGCGGCCAAGCTGCGGTGGACGTCCCGCTGCTCGGCACTCGATGCAGACTCCAACACCGCCGCGATGAGCAGCGGATGTGTGAAGCGGACGAAACCCAGATCGTCGATCTCGACGACTCCGGCCGCCTCCGCCGGAGCGAGCGCCTCGACGTCCACGTGCTGGTTTGACGGTCGCGAGAGGCACGCGGCGACAAGGAGCGCCCGGCGGCACGTGCTCGGCAGGCGCCGGAGCCGCCAGCGCACGAGAGAATGCACCTCTTCCGGCAGCACCGGCATCGCCGCCGGTGTGATCGGGCTCACGGTCCGCACGAGCTCGCGGGCGATCTCAACCCCGTAAAAGGGGTTGCCGTGGCTTGCCGCCACGATGCGCGCCAGCACTGGGCGCGGGAGGACGTCGCCGAGCTGGCGTTTCACGATCTCATGGAGAGAGGCCGTGCTGAGAGGGCCCAAGCGGACCTCGCGCCTCTGATCGGTGGGCAAGACCTCCTCGAACGTGCGTGGCCGATCGACGCCGGCCCGCACCGAGCTGAGCACCCCGAGCGGCTGCCGGTCCAGGCGACGGAGGGCAAAGCTCAACACCTCCGACGTGGCCACGTCCAGCCACTGGGCGTCGTCGACCGCAACGAGGGCCGGCGCGCCCCGCTCGGTCAGGGCGACGAGCAGGGACAGCACGGCAGTGGCGACGAGTCGGCGCGGGAGCGGGTTCGAAGTGGGAGCCTGCCGCAAGAGGGCGATGTCGAGGGCCTGGCGCTGCATGCCCGGCAAGCATGAAAAAGCTTCCACTGGCACGTCTGACATCAGGTCGGTCAGCCCGGCAAAGGCATACTTCGCCTCGGCCTCGGTCGGCCGAGTCAGTAAGACTTCGTAGCCGAGGTCGGACGCTCGTCGGATGGCCTCGTTCCATATGGTTGTCTTCCCGATCCCTGCCGGTCCGGTGACCGAAAGGGCGGCAAGGTGGGTCGCCGACCGTCGTATGAAGGTGTCAACCTCCGCGAGCTCGGAGTTACGCCCGATGACGCCGTTCACGCCCACCTGCCCCGATCACCGGACTCACGGGTGCGCCGGCTGCTCGGCCGGGCAACCCAGCATGGCCGCCAGAGTGCTCACGTAGTCGTGCGAGTCGTAGCGCTCATGTACGAGGGCCGAGCCGGCGGCGGCTATTGCCTGCCGCGTCGCTCGATCCGTCTCGAGCACACGCCGGAGTGCTGCCTCCGCGGCCGCGACGCTCCGGGGCTCGAAGAGCCAGCCGGTTTCGGCGTCGGTGATCAGCTCCGGCACCCCGAAGACAGCGGTTGCGAGCACCGGGACCTCGAAGCACATCGCCTCCAGCAGTGTGCGCGGGAGCGACTCCACGTCGGAGGCGGACACGAGGACGTCGGCGGCGAGGTACCAGAAAGACGGATCGGCCATGACGGGCACGATGCGGCACCGGCCGGCCAGCCCGGCATCGGCCACGAAGCGACGCAGTCCGTCGGTGTACTCCCCGGCGATGGCCCCGACGAACACGAGCAGGGCGTCGGGGTACTCGTCGGCGATGCGGGCAAAGGCCTCTGCGGTCGTCGTCTGTGCCTTCCGCTCCTCGATGGTGCCGACGCAGAGGAGGACCGTCTCCTGCGGTGAGAGCCCGAGCAGGTAGCGGGCGTCGGTCCGTGATGTCCCGGCCCGCGCGGCATCGATGGCGGCGGTGTCGACGCCATAGGGAACCACGACAGCATGGGCCGGGTTGACGAAGTCGAGGAACAAAGCCCGTGTCGCCTCGGCGACGAACACGGCCCTCGGTGTTCGTCGCAGGGCTCGTAGGGCGGCCGCCTGCACGAGCGGATGCACGGTGTCGGGAGGGTACAAGGCGGACATGATCACCGACGGCGCGTAACTCTCGTGCAGCGCCCACACAGATGGGAGTCCGAGGCGGCCGGCTACGTCGGCGCCGATGAAGGAGACGAACGTGTTGACGAGCACGGTCGTATGGCCACCATCGATGGTGAGGGCTTCGAGCTCGGCAACCGCCTTCTCGTAGGACTCGACGTCCCAGACGGGGCATGGCCCCGTGACCTGGAGGCGGATACCGAGGGCTTCAAACCTGGCGCCGTCGGGTCCGGCAGCTGGTGAGATCACCGTGCAGGGAAACGCCCGCCCGGCTCCGCAGCGCTCAAGGAGATGCCACAGCCACAGCTGAGCCCCACCCCGGTTGAGGTCGTGGGCAAATACCAGCAGATTGAACTCGGCGCAGGCTGCGGGCGACGGTGGTCGGGTGGGCAGGGCTTGCGGCCTTTGTTCGGCCACGGCCTCGCTGAGCGACGCCGGCGATTGGAGCGCCTCCGTCGCGGGCGCGGCATCGACAGTCCGTTCCGCCACGAGGAAGGGCTCTCCGCCGATCGGGTAGGCACGAACCACGATGGAGACGGTTGCTCCATCGAATCCGGAGAGGTCGAGCAGGGCTTCGAAGCCCGACACCCTGGCATGCGCGGCGCCCATGAGGGCGAGAGCATCCTCCCGGATGAGCCCGAGCCGCGCACGGACAGGGCTGCGATCGCTCACCTCGATCTCGACGCGATCGACGGGCGCCCTCGGATCGCAGGCCCAGCCGGTCAGTTTCGTGACGCCTCGCCCCCCGATGTCGTCGAGGGCGCCGCCAGGTTGCCGGAACGCGCTGTCGGCCGTCGCTGCGCCCGTCGTGGTCGGCTGCGCAGTGGGGCTGGCATCCCAGCTCGGCTCGAGGAGATCTCGGCGGGCGCGGCGGCGACGCAGGCCGGCGAGAACCGCGACGCCGACAAGTATCGAGGCGAGACCCCTCGAGCCTCGCCGCCCGGCGCGACAACCTCGGTCACGAGGGCGCCACGAACGCTGGCTGAATTGGAACGCAGGCATTGCCCTTGCAGACTTGCACAAGCGGCGTGCCGTGGGTCACCGAGGTTCCCCCGCGCGCGGCCAGCCGCCAAAATGGCGGGCCGATACGATTGCTGCGACAGCCGGACAGCGACGGGCCCGCCGGGCACCCGCCGGAACGAAGGGGGCCCTTGATGCGCGTTCTCCACGATCGTGTCGCGAGGTCGGGCCGCCTCGTGGTAGCGGCGAACCTGGCTCTCATTGCCGGGGTGATGGGGATCGCCGTCGGCCCGGCGGCCGCGACAGGCTCGAACGACCCGGCGCTGCCGGCTCATCGGGCGGCGCTGCCGGTCCCTCATGTCGGCGCCATCTCTGGGACGATCGCGAACCCGTTCGGCGACGGCGTGGTGGGCCTCTGCGTCAGCGCCCTCAGCAGCAGCGGCGTCGCAGCAGCGGCGAGGACCGATACCGACGGCACGTTCGCCCTCAGCGACGTTCCGGCCGGCCGTTACCGTCTGCGCGTCACCGCCTGCACGGCGATCTCGGCGTACTTCCCCACGTTTTACCCTGCGGTCACCGACACGACGACGGGCGATCTCGTCGCCGTCCGCCCCGGTCAGCTCACTGACGGTGTGCACGTCGTGGTGTATCCCACCGGAGGAGACCGGGCGCTGCGCTCCGAGCTCAAGGTTGCGAGCCGGGCGGATCGACCCCGCTCCGGCGGGTCCATCTCGGGAACCGTGACCAATTCCTCCGGCCACGACCTGGCGGGCATCTGCGTGGTGGCGACGGAGGTATCGAGGGTGGGCTTCGGCTCCAGCACCACGAAGTCCAACGGGACCTACACCATGACAAGGCTGTCTGCGGGCACCTACATCGTCGAGTTCCTCTCGTGCGGCGGGACGACGTCCTACGTGACGCAGTGGTACAAGGACGAGGGCTCGTCGGCGACCGCCACTCCGGTTGCGGTCGGCGCCGGGAACACGCCGGGCGTCAACGCCAAGATGATCCAGGCCGGGTCGATCAGCGGCATCGTGAAGTCCGGCGGGGGAGCGGGCCTCTCCGATCTCTGCGTGCTCGCCGACGGCCTCGGCACCTCTTCCGGCAGCGCCGGCAATGCGCTGACAGGGTCGAACGGTGGCTACACCATCACCGGCCTTGCTCCCGGCAGCTTCGCGGTGGAGTTCGAGAACTGCGGACCGTCCGGCAACTGGGCTCCGCAGTGGTACCACGGCCAGGCGCAGTACACGACCTCGACCGCCGTCCCGGTCACGAGCGCTCACGACACCAAGATCACGACCGCAATCATGCAGCCCGGTGGCGAGATCACCGGCAAGCTGACGAACAGCTCCGGCGCCGGTGTCAGCGGCGCCTGTGTCTACGTCGCAACTGACAACGGGGCGGATTACAACTACAGCGGCAACCCCACCGGGAGCGACGGCACCTACACCTTCGCAAATCTTCCGACAGACGCCTACAGCGTGTTGTACTTCCCGGGTTGCGGGTCCGGCCCGGCCGACCGTTACTTCGCGGGCGAGTCCGTCGTGAGCAAGGCGAACCCTGTGTCGGTCGTCGCCGGCACCGTGACGACCGAGGTCGATCAGACGCTCGTCACCGGCGGCTCCATCACCGGCCGCGTCGTGAACTCGGCAGACACCCCGCTGAGCAGGATTTGCGTGACGGCGACATCGACGGCCGTCTTCGAGACCGCCGTGACGACGAGCGATGGGAGCTACATCCTGCCCGGGCTCCTGCCCACCTCCTACACGATCGAGTTCAGCGCCTGCGGAAACACCGGTAACTACGCCCCCCAGTGGTTCGACGGCCAACCGTCCTCGACGTCGGCGAAGAAGGTCACCGTGACGAACGAGACCACGACGCCCAACATCGATGCCACCCTCGAGACGGGCGGCATCCTCGCCGGCACGGTCATGAACGCCGGCAGCAAGCCCGAGAGCGGGGTCTGCATCTTGGCGGTCGCCAAGAAGGCGGGCTTCCTCGGTGGGTCAGCCTTCAGCGCCCCCAACGGGAGGTACGCGATCAGCGGTCTTGACACGGCGAGCTACGTCGTGTCCTTCTCCATCGCCGGCTGCGGCAACCCAGGCAACCTCGCCCCGCAGGTCTACAAGGCTTCTTCGTCCTTCGCTGGCGCCACAGCCGTGCCGGTGAAGCTGGGCAAGTCCACGACAGGCATCGACGCCCACCTCCTGAGCGGAGGGATCATCTCAGGAGCCGTGAAGAACACGGCGGGTTCGGCCCTTGGCGGCATCTGCGTGAAGGCTGACGGGAGCCTCGTTTCGGTAGACACCACGACGGAGCCAAACGGCACGTATGCGATCGACGGCTTGTCGAGCGGCACCTATACCGTTTCCTTCTCGACCGGCTGCGGCAACGACGGCAACTTCCTGTTCCAGTACTACAAGGGCAAGGCGAACCTCGGGACCGCCAGCGCGGTCCGCGTGACGGCCGGCAAGCTGACCCCGGGCATCGACGCCACCCTTGCCGCCGGCGGGACGCTGAGCGGCACGGTCACCGGTTTGGGCAAGGCGCTCCTCGGGATGTGCGTGGAGGCGGACGGTCCCGCCGTCGGGACGGCGGAGACCTCGATCACCGGTGCCTACAGCGTCTCGGGCCTCCCGAGCGGCAAGTACGCCGTCGAGGTGTCGACGACCTGCGCCGACGCGCCGTATGGGAACTGGTTGACCCAGTATTACAAAGGTTCCTCCTCACGGGCTGCGGCCAAGCTCGTGCAAGTAAGGGTGGGCCACGGCGTGAGCGGCGTTGACTTCGCGGTCTCCGGCGCCGGCACCATGACGGGCACGGTGACGGCTGCCACGGGTCACGAAGCGCTCGCGGAGATCTGTGTGCAGGCGTTCCCAGTTGTAGGCGGGCCCTTCGACGTCGCCATCACGACGACGAACGGCGGCTTCGAGTTCGTGGGCTTGCAACCTGGCACCTACAAGGTCGAGTTCACGACGGGGTGCGGCAACACCGGTGGGTACACCACTCAGTGGTTCCGGGGTCAGTCCTCCGAAGCGTCGGCGACGCCGGTGACGGTGAAGGCCGCCACGAACACTCCCGGAGTGAACGCGGCGCTGACCTGACGGTCCAGGCGGCTCACCCGAGGCAGAGCCGACGCGGAACAACGGGCGCAAGGAGACGAGGAGTCAGAGCGTCTCCGTCTTTGCATGAAACAGACGAAGGCTCAAGGCTGCGTGCACTTCGTCCCGGAAGTCTTGATCGTGGTCTCTGCGGTGGCTGAGGAGTTCGCACTGACCCACGTCGTGCCCACGTAGGCGGCGACCTCGAACCAGTAGTTGGCCGCCGAGAGCGTCCCGCTCGTCCAGGGCGTCCCCGATACACCGCTGGCGGCGCTCACGTATCCCGTGGTGGCGGACGTCGTCGAGTCGAAGATGGTGTAGCTCGAAGCGTGCGTCACCGTGGTCCAGGCCACCGTCACCTTCTGCTCGCTCGACGAAACGCAGGTGGCCGAGACGCCCGTGGGTGTGGAGGGAGCGGGCTGGGCGTGAGCTTCGGCGGAACTGCCGCTCTTCAGCACCAGCAGCCACGTCGAGGCCAACGCAGGAGTTGTCGAGATCAGCAAGAGCGTGCAGAGGGCGGCCGACGAAAGCAGCCCGGGGAGACCCCGGGCTGCCGATCGGCTGGCTTCTCTGCGCATGATTCGTTACTCGGACGGTCAGCTCGTCCAACTGTCGGTGACCGGGCTCGTCGTGACGCTGGCGGCACCGCCGGTGGCGCCGACACCAGTCAACGACGGCATCGAGAAGAACGTGTTCTCGCAGGCCGCCGGTGCAGCGGACGTCATGCTGGCGTCGTTGGTGAGCGTCACGGTCAACGGGTTGTTGCTCTGCCCGTTTGCTGCCACGGTAAGCGCCGTCGTGAGGGTGTGGGAGCTACCGCTCGTCGACGTCGAGTAGTTCCAGATGACGTCGCTCGGCGTGGCGGCGAGGCATCCCGTCTGCGTCGTCGAGAGAGCGCTCGTCGTGTAGCCGGTGGCATACGTCGTGCTGGTCGGCAGGTTGACCGACGTCACGGTGACCGGATACGGGTTGGGGTTCGAGATCGTGAGGACGACGTCGCCGGTTCCGCCTGGGTAGAGCAGGTTGCTGGCGGCAGGGGAGGCAACGGCCGTGATCGTCAGGTTCGAGACGGTGGCGGACTGTCCTTCGCCGCTCGAGCCGGCGCTGATCCCGACGACCCAGTTCGTGGCCGCGTAGGCTCCGCTCCCGGCCAACAGGACGCCGAGGACGACGCCGACGATCTTGGACCGGGGGCGTCGTGGCATCCAGCGCCGGCTCGTGGCGGCATGTCTCGGAGCAGAACGGCGACGTGCTTCCTCTCCCGAGATGTCAGTGGGAGTGTCATTAGTAGATGGCATGGTCTAGGTGTCGACGTCATCTGAGTTGACCTTGAGGTCCCGCCGTACGGGACTTCTACCAGTACAGTACGGGTTTCTTCTACGTAAGTTACTCTGGGGACACGAAGAAGAGATCGGGTGGTAGCTGAGCCATCGCCCGTGCCAGGCGGGCATACTCGGCCGCCGCATCCTCTCTCGTGCGAACCCCGAGCTTCCGGTAGGCGTTGGCGAGGTGGGACTCCACCGTCCGGACCGACACGCAGAGGTGCTTGGCCATCTTGGGAGCAGTGTCGATGTCGTCCAGTAGCTCGAGCACCTCTATCTCCCGCGGCGTCAAGCTGGCGAGGAGCTTGCTCGCCGTCGAGGCGTGCGCCAGAAGCTCGCGGTCGAGGCGCTTTCGCTTCGTGATGTCCTCCACGATGCGCAGTCCGTAGATGGGCTCGCCGAATTCACCCCTGATCAGGGACGCCGTGACCTTTCCGAAGGCCACGTCGCCGCTCGAGGTGACGAAGCGCGTTTCCGTCTGGTAGCCGGCGACCGTGCCCGCCATCATCTTGCGGTCCAGCTCGGCGTCTTTGGCAACGTCCTCCGGATCGGTGAACGATTCGAGTCGTGCGCCCGCGAGGTCCTCCCTCGCGCGTCCCACGAAGCTGCAGAGGGCATTGTTGGCGTTCGTGATCCGCAAGTCGAGGTCGACGATGGCGATCGGCAGCGGACCGTCTTTGAAGACGCGCCGGAAGCGCTGCTCGCTCTCTCGCAGGTCTTCCTCGGTCCGCTTGCGATCGGTCACGTCGTGGAAGCTGAAGACCCGTCCGACCACGACGCCGCCCACTCGCTGGGGTCGCGAGAAGCGCTCGAAGACCCGGCCGTCCTTGAAGTGGAG
>Ga0181526_10001037_pt1 | contig 27641 bp, 19 predicted proteins | sample PEATcosm2014_Bin_35_FD_119750 | JGI IMG/M metagenome (GOLD analysis project Ga0181526, IMG submission 119750) | Peatland microbial communities from MTU Mesocosm Facility, Houghton, MI, USA - PEATcosm2014_Bin06_30_metaG | ecosystem: Environmental > Terrestrial > Soil > Wetlands > Peat | place...
CGCCAATGGCGGCTTCCTGCCGCGCGGCTGGAGCGGTGTCTGGCTGGCGATGGCCTTCGTCATCTTCGGCTTTATTGGAACTGAAATTGTGGCGGTCACCGCGGGAGAAGCGAAAGATCCCGAGCGCTCCGTGCCGCGAGCGCTGCGCACCATGCTCCTGCGCCTCGTCATCTTCTACGTGGGCGCCATCACCATTCTGGTTGGCGTGATCCCGTGGACCGAGATCGAGCCTGGCCAGAGTATTACCGTCAGCCCGTTCGTACGCGTTTTTGACTTGATGCATGTTCCAATTGCCGCCGACATCCTCAACTTCGTGGTATTGACGGCGGCGCTTTCCGGCATGAATTGTTGCCTCTATTTGTGCACCCGCATGGTCTTCTCGCTCGCGCGCGGCGGCTATGCTCCACGAGGTTTGGGACGCGTCTCCGCAAGAGGCGCGCCAATTCCGGCGCTGATGGTTTCCGCCGCGGGACTCGGCCTGGCTACGCTTTTTGCCATATCATTTCCGAGCTCGGCCTATGTCTACATGTTTGGAATTGCGCTGTTCGGAGGCCTCTTCGTCTGGCTGATGATCTTCATCACCCACCTCAGCTTCCGCAGGCATTGGGACGCTCAGAAAACCTCACCAGCAGGATTGAGGGCTTCCGTCTTACCAGTAAGAATGCCCCTGTTTCCGTTTACCACCATCCTCGGTGGAGGAACTGTGCTGGCGATCATTGTCTCCACGTGGTGGGTCGAGGGAATGCGGGTGACGCTGGAGTCCGGTATTCCCTGGCTTCTGTTGCTCAGCGTGTGCTATTTCGTCTGGGGACGAAGGCGGGCAGGGCAAGTTGGATGAGCGACGCGGCGGCTGTGACTTCGTCCTGATCTGGTCTTGAAAGGGCACGGCTTCAGCCGTGCCGTCAGAGCCAGCAGAGGAACTGGCCTTTAGGCCCTGAGGGCAAGTCCACTCAGGCTAAAGCCGGGCTGTTGATCAGCCCTAGCGGCATGCCTGAAGAAGCCGCTGAAAAAGTCGCTTTCAGCGGGTTTTGAAGGGGCGCACCTTCAGGTGCGCCGTCACAAGTCCTTTAGATTTGTCATCCCGAGGAGGCCTTTAGGCCGACGAGGGATCTGTTTTTGAGTTTTTCAGCAGCCTCCGAAGGCGTGCCCTTTCAAACACGCGGAGTCGCTCCCAGCAGAACTGAACCGATTGCGAAATCGATGTAGCAGAAATCGTCGTGTCTTGTTACGTTAACTGCGCGTGCTGATTGTCGCGTTTGTGAAGAATTGTAAAATCGCTCAAAGTTCATAATCTCTGCTGAACTTTTTCTCCCGCCCCACGTCTATTGCTGTAGCTCAAATCCAAGGTGGGCGCCCGAACCCCAACAGTAGTAATCGGGCGCCTACCGCGCTTTTCAGTGGCTAGTGGCTACTAATCAGTGGCCAGCCAAACGCATCGATTCCGCAAAAGACCTTCGTCTCCCCTACTGCACTGCGTACATTCCAATAATCCGCTCGATGGCACGCCGGCAGACCGCGCAAAATCTGTCGTAGCGGGTGAACATGATGCAATTTTCCTGCGGACGATAGAAGCCGTGCGCCTCGTAGTTCGCACCCTCAAACGCTCCTACTCGATCGGAATACTTATCGGTCCCGAGCAACTCGTCTTCGTGCTTCTTCTCTTTTTCGAAGAGCGCATTCATCTCCGCTTCCGAACGGTTTTCTTTGCGGATTTGTCGCCGCTCCGCCTGGATGTCTTTCTCGTAAGCCTCGAAGTCAGCCTTGCGCCACGGCGTCGGCACAGGCGTTCCGGCCACGACCAGGTCTTTCCACTTCAGCATCGCCGGATCCAGCAGCGCAGTCACGTTCGGCTCCCACGGTTCGATGCGCTTTTCTGCCGATTCCACGGCCACGTCGGAGGTGAAGTACTCGTCGGCCAGTCCGGCAAAGTGGTGGCCAAACTCGTGGACGAAAACGTATGGCCCCCACTCGCTGTCGATGGCGACCGTGGCGTACAGGTTGAAGATTCCGCCGCCGCCATAAGTTTTCGAGTTGGTGAGGATCTCGATGAACTCATACGGGGCGTACGAGGCCGCATCGCGCAACGCGCGATTGTCCGTGGTCATGATGTAGCGCTCGCTGCCGAAGGTGTCGTACGAGGTGCCCAGCGGCGGATGGCGATACGTTCCAGTGGAGGGCCGCGAAATACCGGGCTCATGCGCGAGTGGGCACAGGCCCCACACGTTGAAGTCCTTGCGATGCTCCTTGAACGGCGAGCGCGAGAACAGGATTTCCGTGGCACGCTTGGCGTCCGCCTCGAACTTGGGCAACTCCTGCTCCGTGTAGCCATCGCCCAGGATCAGCAGATCGACCTTGGTTTCGGGCGCGCCCATCTTCTGGATAGTCAGCACCGGCCCCGGTGAGGGCGGATTGGTTCGGTCAACGAATTCGCCTTTGGGATCGATGGTCGTGGTCCAGACTTCGTTGAAGTCAACGTCTTTGCCCTCCCTGCGCTCCTTCAGCACGATCTTCACTGGCGCGGAGGGAGCGGGAAAGCGCAGCGACTCGGAGAAGGTGCGATTGAGCGTCTTGGCCTCGTCAGTTTCCGACCACTCGCTGAAGAGCGTGCCAAAGCCGCGCGAGTACAGCAGTTTTCCGCTGGCCTGATCGCGCACCTCGAAGAAATAATTGCCCAGGTTGGTGTCATCGATGGTCTTCGACATGTCGCCCGGCCACGGCAGCGGTTCATAGACCACGCGGTCAAAGCTGAACATTTCCTGCGTGGCGTTGCCGGTGTGGTAGTAGTCGAGACGCATGGTGGGAGGATTGACTGCATTTGCGGCCGCTGCCAACACCAGCATTGCGGCGGCGATCAGGAAACAGGCCTTAAGAGCACGATGCATCAGATTTCTCCTGGCTCTATCGCGAGCAAACGACTACTGAGCAAGACTGCTTCACCGCAACCCGGCAGTCAAGTGCCGCGAATTTCGGATACGCTTAGGCTTCCATGCATTACAATTCCGCCAGAATCCACAACAGGGTCCGCGTTTCTCCGGCAAGGCCGCCGGGCGGTCCGATGGCGTTTGCGGAGCGAAGCAATCGCGCGGATAGCTGCGGCGGAGATGCGTGCAAGGCCCTGTACAAAGGCTGCGTCGTGAAAGACAAATTCAACATGTGGTTTGCGCTCGTGTTCGCGATACTGTTGGGCATTCAGAGCTTGAGGTGCGTATTGTTGGGTCTTGATGAACCTCGAGCCGCCTGGAAAAGTGTCTGTTTCGCAGGAGCGGCGATCTGTGCGTTTGTTGCCTACGTCTTGTGGCGAAAGTTCGATACCATACGCAAATCCCGACATTCAGAAGACGACTAAGGCAGTAAGCCCGTGCCCGTCATCTTCCGTCGTCAGTTTAGCTTCCCCGCAATCTCTTCCGCTGCTTCCAGTATCGTGCCGGCCTTTGCCAGTCGCGTCAGGTTGTTGATGTCTTCGTGCAGGGGCCGGTCTTCGTCGAGCCGGGCGACGTGCCGCCGGATGACGTCATAGGCGGCCTGTGACGCCGGCGACGGCCGCACCGGAGCCCGCAAATCGAAAGCCTGTGCCGCCGCCATCAGCTCGATGGCAACTACGGTCCAGGCATTCTCGATGATCTGCCGCGTCTTAATCGCCGTGGTCATTCCCATGGAGACGAAATCTTCCTGATCGGCGGCAGCCGGAATCGAGCCTGTGGCCGCCGGAGTGCTGAGCACACGGTTTTCGCAAACCAACGCGCCGGCGGTGTACTGCGTCAGCATCAGGCCGGAAAACATTCCCGCGCCCTTAACCAGAAATGCCGGCAGCCCCGCCGAGAGATGCGGATTCATCAGGCGATTCAGCCTGCGCTCTGAGAGCGCTGCCACCGTGGTCACCGACATGCCCGCCAGTTCCAGCGCGAATGCCATCGGCGTGCCCTGGAAGTTCGCGCCCGTCAGCACCCGGTCTTCATCGGGAAAGAACGTGGGATTGTCGGCCGCGTGGTTCAGCTCGATCTCCAGCATTTGACGCGACCACTTGAAGGCGTCCTTCGCTGCTCCCACCACCTGCGGGCTAGAGCGCAACGAGTAAGCGTCCTGCACCTTCTTGCCGGGTCGCTCCAGCAGTTCAGAGCCCTGCGTGAGCCGGCGGATGTTGGCCGCGCAATCCTGCGCTCCGGGATAGCCGCGGGTGGCGTGAATTCGCGGATGGTACGCCATCATATTCGCATTGAGCGCTTCCAGCGTCATGGCTAGCGCGACTTCCTGCGTCTTCAGCCAGCGAATCGCGTCGAACAACTCCAGGCAGCCGATGCCCGTGGTCAGATCGGAGCCGTTGATCGTCGCCAGGCCGTCGCGCTCGCGAAAGACGATGGTCGGAATGCCTGCTTCGTCCATGCCCTGCTTCGCAGGCAGCCGCCGGCCTTGGTAGAACACCTCACCTTCGCCCATCAGCGTGATCGCCATCTGCGACATGGGCGAGAGATCGCCGCACGCGCCCACCGATCCTTTCTGGCATACCACCGGGGTCACGCCCTTGTTCAGCATCGCGATCTGAGTCTGCACAATCTGGTGGCGGATGCCGGAATGTCCCCAGCAATGAGTGTTGAGGCGCGAAATCATTCCAGCGCGAACATCTTCTTCGGCGCACGGCTCGCCGCAACCCGCCGCGTGCGAGTACAGCAGATACTTCTGGAATTTCTCTACCTGCTCGGGCGTGAGTATCACTTCCGATAGCTCTCCAATGCCGGTGTTGACGCCGTACATGATCTCGCGTGCGCCAATCTTCCGCTCCAACAGCTCCCGGCACGTGTTGATTCGCGCCACGGCGTCAGGGTGCAACTCAATTGGCTTACGATCACGCGCGATCGCTACCAGGTCTTCGATCTGCAACGAATGTCCATCCAAAACGACGGCATGTTCCGTTTGAATACTGGGCGATTCTTCAAGAACAGCGGGCATACAGTTTTCCCCCATTTCACAACGCCCTGAATCTATTCCGTCGCGAACCAATGCGGTAGGACGGCTATCACGTACGCGGGTGACTGGGAAGCGCTCTTCGCTGCTCGCTCTTCGCAGGAGAGTTTTTGGCAGCAGGGCCTTTGAGGCAAGTCTGGAGTTATCTGGCGAAGGGCGAAAAGCGACTGCGACCCCATCCCACCGGCGTTACAATAGACCAGAGCAGTTACCATGCAGTTAACAGACTTACAGTCCGAAGTTCACGATGCCCGCTGGTGGGAGACTATGGCCGATGGCCGCCTCCACTGCTATCTTTGCCCGCGTCATTGCCACATCGGGGAAGGCCAGCACGGCTTCTGCTTTATCCGCAAGAATGAAGGCGGACGGCTGATTCAGCTCGGCTACGGACGCCCGGCGGCGCTGGCAATGGATCCGGTCGAGAAGAAGCCGCTCAATCACTTTTTCCCGGGAACGAAGATTCTCTCCATGGGCACTGCCGGATGCAATATGGGCTGCCTGTTCTGCCAGAACTGGGATATCTCCAAGGCAAAATCCGACCAGGTCAACTCTTTGGTGCTCAGCCCGGAGCAGGTGGTCGAAGTCGCACTTGAGCATCACGCGCCGCATCTCGCCTTCACCTATAACGAGCCCACCATTTGGGGCGAGTACGTCATCGACATCGCGCGCGAGGCGCACGGCGCAGGCCTGAACAATGTGATGGTCTCCAACGGCTACATCACGCGCGAGGCGTTCTTCGATATCTACCGCTACATCGACGCCGCCAACGTCGACCTGAAGGCCTTCACCGAAGGCTTCTACGGCAAGATCACCATGACCCACCTGCAGCCCGTGCTCGACACGCTGAAGTGGCTGCGGCACGAGACCGGCGTCTGGTTCGAGATCACCAACCTCATCATCCCGACGCTGAACGACGGCGACTCAGAGTTCAAAGAACTCTGCGACTGGGTGCTGGAGAATTTGGGCGATGACGTTCCACTGCACTTCACCGCGTTTCACCCCGACTTTAAGCTGCAGGACAAGCCGCCGACTCCGCCGGAGACGCTACATCGCGCGCGCCGCATCGCGCTCCAGATGGGTCTGAAGTACGTCTACGAAGGCAACATCCACTCCGACGGCGGAAACACGATTTGCCCCGGCTGCAAGCAGACAGTAATCACGCGCTCATGGCACTCCGTGATGTCGAATCGGCTGAAGAACGGATGCTGCACGGGCTGCGGCACGCGCATCGCGGGGGTGTTTACAAACGCCGAAGCGGAGAAGCGGAGAGTGTGGGCGGCAGCAAAAGTGTAACCGGAATCTGGGCTGTCAAAAGGAATAGGCATCCGGCCGGGAGCTTTTCCCAGCCGAATGCCTTCATGCAACCAATCCACCGAAACTACTGCTGCGGAGGTGTTTGCTGCGGCGGAGCTTGCATTCCGTCCTGGCCCATTCCACCGTGGCCCATTCCCGGGCCGTGCCGCTCCTGCATCTGCGTGAACTTCTGCTGCTGATCGGGATTCAATACTGACTTGATCTGATCATTGGTGCCTTGCCGGATCTGCTGCATCTTGCTCATCCGGTCCTGCTGGGACATCGAGGTGTCCCCGTGCAAGGTTTGCATCTGCTGCTGCTCTTGCTCGAGGATCGGCTTGATCTTCTGCTGCTGATCGGCGGTGAGGTTAAGCTGCTGTGTCATGCGCTGCAGCCGCTGGTCGGGAGACATTGGCATGTGGTGCATGCCGCCGGGGCCGCCCTGGCCCATGCCTTGTCCCTGACTCATACTGTCCTGCGCGTAAAGTGCGGTGCCGAGGCAAGCCATAGCGATGGCCAGCAGGGCGCAAATCAAAACTTTCTTCATTCTGTAAAACTCCTTGGAGACTCGCCGCCAGGCAGTGGCAGCCACAAACGTTGCAGCCGTTGAAACCGGTGCGTTCGATGTGGTCATAAGCACCGCCATCGCGTGAAGTCTTTGGAATATCCGTGATGGATTCATATCCCGGCAGTTCGAGTGAATTTTGCTTCGTCCGTGTGCTGAAACCCCGCGTCACGCGAGAAGTTTCCAGCGTCACGTGTAAAGAAGTGTTGACTCGATTATAGGGGCGAAACGGGAATGCAAAGCCAAGGGCGCGAAACTTTCGCGCCCCTTGTCGTAGATTAACTCCCGAATTCCGCTACTGGCCGCGGCTGGCGGGAGGAACGATGTTGTTCATGCGCAGGTATTCCACCATCTGACCGTAGTGATCGAAGGGATGGCCGAGGGCAATCAGCGTCAGGCGCAGCCGCGTGGTCTTGTTGGAGCCGAATGGGCTCTGCATCGGGGTCAGCACATTGTTTTCGTCGAGATTGGCCAGCGACTTGTGCAGATAATCGAACGAGTCCTTCAGAAACTTGATAATGTCCGCCTTTGACGTCAGGTTGTCGGGACCATTCTCGTTGCCCACATTAACCGGTGGCTTCTCGCTGAGGATGGCGGCTCCCAGGATGTAATTAACGGCGGCAACATGTTTGACCTGTTGCGCGAAGGTGCGCACGCCTTTGAATTCGCCCTGCGTGGGAGCAAAGTTGAACTTATTGTCGGGCATGGCTTCGGCGGCGGAGACAAATTCCTTCTCCACTTCGCTGAGGGAGTGATCGAACACAGAGGCCAACGTCGGTTTCTGGTCGGTGTTGGCTTGGGGTGCAGCCGTAGCCAGAGGCCCAGCCGTGCCCAACGCCAAGAGAACAATTGCCATCACAACTTCTTTCTTCATCAAAAGCCTCCACAGAGAATTGTCATGTAAAACGGGGCCGCGCCCTGACCATCTGCCGGGGCGAATGGTGTGTGAGAATTCTAGTCCATCCCGACGATAGTTGGCTGCAAATCGCTGGGATGAAGCTTAAACCACGCTGCCGCGATCATCCCGATCAGCAGCCCGATTGCCGCATACGTCAGCGAGCGCGACATGCCAACCCGTTCCGCAATTCCTCCCCACAGCGCCGCGCCGCCGGCGAATCCACCTTGCAGGACCAGCAGGTACATCGAAATAGCGCGCGCCCGCATGTGTCCCGGACACATGGTCTGCGCGGAAACGTTCAGGCTGGCGAGGATCTGGATCCACGCCACCCCGGCAACCAACATCGTAACCGACAACACTGGAAAACTCTGCCAGCGCGCTGCTGCGAAAGTGGTGAAGGCGAAGGCTGCCGTTGCAATTGAGACCAGCGCGTCGGTCGAAAGCTTTCTCCGCAAGAACGGCATCGAGGCCGCGCCCGCGAATGCGCCCAGCCCGAAGAATCCCAGCAGCAGCCCGTAGCCTTGCGACCCAAAGGGATGGGCCAGCAATGGCAGCAGAGCGGGCAAGGCGCTGGCGGAGATGCTGAAGACCGCGCTGCGCACCAGGACTGCCTTTACCGACTGCGAGCCTCGCATATGGCGAACGCCATCGAACATGGCTCGCATCATGTGTGCGATGCGAAGTGAAGTGCGTCCCGGCCGCCGTCGCCAGCGATACAAGAAGTAGATCACGCCGAAGAACGAAAGCGCGTTCAGCAGGAACGCAATCCCCGACCCGGCGGCGGCAATTACCAGGCCGCCAAGCGCTGGGCCAATCGCGCGCGCGACATTGAATCCCGCGGAATTCAGGGCAATGCCAGCGGCGAAGTTCTGGTGCGAGACGATCTCCGGCGTAATCGCCTGCCAGGCGGGATCGTTCAGCACCGCGCCGAATCCCATCAGCAGCGTCAGCAACAAGAGCAGTGTTGGCGTGATTTTGCCGGCCAAAGTCAGCGCGCCCAGTGCTGCTGCGGCCAGTACCATCCAGCTCTGGGTGAAGAGCAGCAGCTTGCGGCGATCGACCATGTCGGCAATAGCGCCCGCCGGCAGCACGACCAGAAAGACCGCTATGCTGCCCGCCGCCTGCACCAGGCCTACCATCAACGGCGACATAGTGAGCGAGGTCATCAGCCATGCGGCGCCGACGTTCTGCATCCAGGTGCCGGTATAGCTGATCACGGCCGCAATCCACAGCGTGCGGAATAGGGGTTCGTGCAATGGCCCCAGCACACCACGCCGCGGCGCGAGTGGCGTCTCTGGAAGCGGGCCGAGCCCGGCCATGGAGTCAGATCCCGCTGCGCGTTGAGTTCTCAGCTGACGTGGATTTGGTGCAGCTTGGGGGGGGACACTCCGCTGGTGCCATGCTCCGCTGGTGGCCATCGTTCGTCAGACTTCGACGGTAGTCAAAAGTTAGCGGGCAGGCGGCGGGTTTTGTGGCGCACGTTCCAAGGGGCTTCGAATTCGTGACCAGTCGCGGTGGTAGGCTTTGCTTGCTATACCGCACTTTGCCTGTCGGCGATCAGCTTAGACATCAGCATTGGTTTCACTAATAGCGGGGTGGGAAAACTTTAGGGTGGAGCACTGCTTTAGCGGTGCAGCAAAATGTTATCGACTTAGCGCGCCGGCTTTAGCCGCTGAGGTAACTTCTTCGCCGGATTTGCCTCAGTGGCTGAAGCCAGTCTGAATCCAGGCAGGCTCATGCACACCTGAAGGCGTGCTCCACCCGACGCAAAAACTCCGGCTTAAACTCCGATCGACGTTTTGCAGGAGCTAAAGCCCGCTGTATTTCTTGCCTTTATTCGGCACGGTTGAAAGAGCCTGCCCTGAGCACAGCCGAAGGGTGCCATGATACAAATCGGGCACCATTGCTGGAATGACTTGATAACATCTAGAGTTCCGCTACGAACGGCCACTCCCTTCTTCGCCACGAGCGCACAAAGTAGATCGCCAATCCCACCACCAGAATCGCCACCGCGTAGCGAATCTCGCGCAGAAAGTTCTTGCGCGCCAGCAGAATGAAGGTGAATCCCGCGATCGCCATCAGCGCCGGCACGGGATAAAGCCACATGCGAAACGGCCGCGGCATATCGGGACGGCGATGCCGCAGCACCATCACTCCCACCGCCTGCACGATGAACTGCAACAGAATCCGGATGACCACCAGCGCGGCGATCACGTCGGCCAGGCGCAGAAAGCAGAACAGCATGGCGACGCCGCCCAGCGCCAGCAGCGACACCGTGGGGAAACGCCGCTTGGGATCGACGCGGGCGAAGGCGCGAAAGTAATTGCCGTCGAGCGCCGCGGCATAGGGCACGCGCGAGTATCCCAGTAGCGTGGAAAACACCGAGGCGAACGCCGTCCACATGATAAGCCCCGTGATCAGCCGTCCCGCCCAGGTGCCGTAAATGCGCTGCATGAAGACCGAGATAATGTGGTTGTTCTCGCCGCCGGAATGCGACACCATCTCCCGCCACGGAATGACGCCGAGCACGGCGACATTCATCGTCAGGTAGATCGCGGCGACGACGAGGATGGAGATAATCAGCGCGCGCGGAATTGTCCGGCCCGGGTCCTTCACTTCCCCGCCCAGAAAGCACACGTTGTAGTAGCCCCAATAGTCGTAGGTGGCGATCAGCATCGCCGATCCCATTCCCATGAAGAATGCGGGCGACAAGGTGAACGCGCCGGGCGGAAAGTCGAAGGCATGCGCGGCGCTGAAGTGCGTCAGACCGGCGACGATGACCCATCCAACGGCCAGCGCCACGCCGATCCACAGCAACTCTGCCAGCTTGCCGAGCACGGTGATGCGGCGATAAAGCAGGAAGACCACGACCGCCGCGGTCGCAATGGCAACCCACGTTGCCGGCATCACCAGGATGCTGACTTCGAGCGGACCAACGTGAATCGTGTGCGCCAGGATTATGCGTTCCAGGCCGGGCCAGAGATATCCCGCATAATGTGCCAGACCGATGCAGCCCGACGCGATGGACAGCGGTGCGCTGAACGAGAGCTGCCAGATGAAGAGAAACGATAGCAGGCGGCCGAGCGAATCGGGGCCGTAGATTTCCTTGAGATACCGATACGATCCGCCCGCGTTGGGCATGGCCGCGCCCAGCTCGGCCCAGACTAGACCATCGCAGAGTGCGAAGACCGCGCCTAGAATCCAGCCGAGCATGGCTTGAGGGCCGCCGGCGGCGGCGATGACCAGCGGCAGCGTGATGAACGGCCCCACGCCGATCATGTCGATCATGTTCAGCGAGGTCGCTTGCGTCAGGCCAATGCCGCGGACCAGCTCGGGCTGCTCGGCCGGACTAGTGTGGCTCATGTCCTACGCTCAGCAGGTTCACATAGAAACGAATGGCGCCGGGGACACCGAAGGGCAACTGCCGGAAGAACGCATATCCGGTGTAAATGTAATAGCCCTTGCCATACTGAGCCAGCAGCAGGCCGCCTTTTTGCGGCTGCTCGCCGGGATCGTTCGAGGCCAGCAACGGCGTGAAGTGCTGGTCCCACTGATCCATGAAGTACAGGCCGCGCTCCTGCACCCAGCCGTCAAAGTCGTGATTGGTGATGGGATTTGGATAGTGAAAAATCGCGTTCTGCGGATCGAGAATCGTGACCGGCGCTTGCTCAACCGTCACGCGCTCGCGGCTGAGCTGCGCAGGATAGGGCGTGTAATGGCCGTCATTGAAGTCGCTGGGCGACGTATTGTATTGCACCACCAGCGTCCCGCCGTTGCGCGCGTAATCCAATAGCCGTTGATTGTTCTTCTTGACATCGTCGCGCGTATCGTAAGCGCGAATTCCCAGCACGATGGTCCCGAAGCGGCTGAGATCGCCGCTCGCGACATCGTCAGGAGTAAGCAGCGCGACGTCGAGGCCCAGCTCGCGCAGCACGTCGGGAATATCGTCGCCCGCGCCCATGATGTAACCGATCTTCAGCCCCTGCGGAACCTTGACCTGAACCACGCTGGCGCGCTGTAGCGCGGGCTGGTAGTAGAAGAAGCCGCCAATGTCAGGGCGCGCGACCAAGGCGTATCCCTCGCTGTAATCGCGCCCGCCGGCATTCAGCAGCGCCCGAACCTCATAGCGCGATTCCTTCGCTCCGTCAGGGAACTCTTTGAAGTCAGCCGCGTGCTGGCCCGGTTCTGTGAACGCTACATCTCTTGAAGCCGGTTCGATTTTCCATTGCTGCGGAACTTCCGGATGTACCGTTCCGCCCCCGCGGTCCGCAGTCGTGCGGACCACTACGCTGAGTCCGGCCGAGGGATTCGTCCCTGCCGGAATGATTTGAGTTGCCGGCGCAGCCTCTACAGAAAACGGCGGAACGACCGCCAGCGGCATCGACCATTTATCGCCCTTGTCGTCGTGCATGGGCGTGCGGGCAACGCTGCGAATCACGCCGTCCGCGCCGTTGATCTTGTACTCCACTCGCGCCGAAACCGGCGGCGGCGGCAGCGCCAAGGTCACATACTTTGGATTGTCGATCTTGTAGATAGTGTCGGTGTCGGGATCGTCGCGATGGAAGTACGCCTTCGTCACCTGGGCGTCGATGGGCGGCGTAACGCGAAACGTCAACGCGCAGCCATCGCCAGGAGCGATCTTCGCCGGCACCTTGTCCATGAAGAGCTCGTACTTCCAGCCCTCGGGAACTTCGAGCGCGAACTGCTTCAGGTCCATGGGCGCGGCGCTGCCGTTGTGCAAAGTCGCCCGCAGCAGAAACGTCTTGCCCGCCGTAATCACGGCTGCCAGGACATCGCCCTCACCGGTCGGAAAACTGGCTGCCATAGGTCGGCCATCGGGAGTGCCCGGACCAAGCTCCAGTTCCATTCCCAAGGCCAGGTTTGCGGCTTGCTCGAACTGCTGCTGCTTGGTGCGCAATCTGGCGAGCAGGTCAGCCTTCTCCGCGCCCGACAAGCCGGACGCGTCAACCTTGCCGATCAACGCCCGAGTGAGGTCCAAGCCGCGCAGCAGCGGCGCACCAGCCGATTGCGGATCCTTGTCAACGGCTGCCGTTGCCTCATCAACCGCCTTGGCTATTGCCTGTAACTGCGGACGAAGCCATGGAACCTTTGATTGATCCGCTCCCAGCCGTGCTGCCAAGGCAGGCAATGATGTCTCGATGCCATCGAAGAAATCGTTTTCGTGTGCGCCGGCGGCCGGCTTGCTGGGCAGTGCGGAGTCAATCAGCGTGTAGTAGCTGAAGCGCTGGCCCTGGGGAGGATCCCACGCGCCTGCGCCTTGCGATAACTGGTGCTTCAGACCCTTCCAGCCAAACTGCACATAGGTCTCGCCCAGCAGCGGATCGGATTGGGAGGTTTCCAGCTTGATGGTCCAGTCTTCCGTGCTGCGCACGTTGTCCATATAGAGCTTCTTCGCTTGCCAGGGTTGCAGGCCTTCGCGGATCTGCTCAGGAAAGCGGGTGGGATCGGCGGCGGCACGAAACGCCTCGCGGGTCAGGATTCCCGATGCCTGATGATGGCCGTGGCCATCGCGAGGAGCTCCTTGAAACCGGGTGCAGATGACATCCGGGCGGAAAGTGCGAATCACGCGCACCATATCGCCGAGAGGAATGTCGTGGCCGCCCCACTTTTCGAATGTCTCTTCCGGCGTCTTGGAAAAACCGAAATCGGCCACGCGGGTGAAGCGCTGCTCCACGCCGTAGTAGCGGTCGGCGGCCAGCAGCTCCAGGGTGCGAATGATGCCCAGCTCATCGAAGAGATTGCTGCCGACTTTGTTTTGTCCGCCCTCGCCGCGGTTCAGCGTAAGCTGCAACACGGTAACACCGTGGCCGCGTGATTCCAGGGTGAGCATGCCGCCGTCTTCGTCGTCGGGATGGGCGACGGTGTGCATCAGCCGCGCTGTGGTGTGCAGGCGGCGCAGCATCAGCTTCAGTCCGGTGGTTCCGGTGTCGACCGAGAGCGGCTTGGTATCGACCCACGGCGACGCGACTTGAGCCGACGCCGAAGAGCAGAGGAGCGCCAGCAATAAACACAGGTGCAGGACGATGCAAGGGTTCAGGCGTTGGCGTGACGTGCGCTTATCGAGGAACATTCGTTGTCGGAATAGAACTAATCAATACAGAGTACACAAAAAGCCGTGGTAAGGACGCTATTCGCCTTCCGCTATTCGCTCTTCGCCAAACCGGGGGCGGAGCACCGCTTTAGCGGTGCAGTTGCGGACAGAAGATGGATCTGGCTTTAGCCACTGAGGTGAAAGCAATATTTACCTCAGGCGCTAAAGCGCGATCCGAGGAACTTACAGCAATTATGCACGTCTGAAGACGTACTCCACCTTGGTTTGGCGAAGAGCGAGCAGCGAAAAGCGGCTTCCCTCACACATACGCCTCGTGTACGTAGCACCACTTCCATTCGCCTGACTGGAACGCCTGCATCACCGGATGTCCAGTCTCGCGGAAGTGTTGGTTGGCGTGCTGACCGGGCGAGGAATCGCAGCAGCCAACGTGTCCGCAGACCAGACACTTGCGCAGCTGCACCCAGCGCTGGCCAGTTTGCAGACATTCTGCACAGCCGTCATGACTGGGCTGGGCACTAGGATCGGCCAGCTTCACGTGCTCACAACTTGGCATTCGTCCTCCTGGGAACAAGTTGTTTGGATGAAATAGATCGCGCAGCGGATTCTCCGCAAAAGGCGTGGCATGCGCGGTTGAATCACCGTGCTGCTGCAAGTGTCTATAATCGTTATGCGCACGAAGACGTGTGCGAGGAGCGCTGTTTCTTGCTCGTATTTCGTTGTTGGCTCTTTGCTAATTGCCTCTAGCTGTTAGCAAGCTAAACCGGAGCCGCGCTTGCTAGAGCTAAAGGCCAAGAGCTAGGAGCTAAGAGCCGCCCTTATCATGATTCAAACCCTGTTCGGCAGTACCGAAGAAAAGCCAAGCTTCCTCAAACGCATGAAAGAGGCGGTCACGCGAACGCGCGAGAGCCTCAGCGAGCGGATTGAAGATGTGGTCGCTTTCCGCAAGGAAATCGACCGCGAAACGCTCGACGACCTGGAAGCCACGCTGATCTCGGCCGACCTCGGCACGGCGACTACCGCAACCATTCTCGAAGCGTTGCGCGAGAAAGTCGATCGCAAGCAGGTGGCGAACGTCGACGAGCTCAAGCGGGTGTTGAAAGAAGAGCTGCTGGCAATCCTGAACGCCGCAGAACAACGGCCGGTGCAGAAGGTCGACGGCGAGCCGGAAGTAATCCTGGTCGTCGGTGTGAACGGAACGGGCAAGACCACATCCATCGGCAAGCTGACTCACCTGCTGCGGTCGCAGGGTAAGACCGTGTTGCTGGCCGCGGCTGACACCTTTCGCGCTGCCGCCATCGAGCAATTGGAGATCTGGGGTGACCGTACCGGAACCGAAGTGATCAAGAACAAGCCGGGCGGCGATCCGGCTGCGGTTCTATTCGACGCGCTGCAAGCCGCCAAAGCCCGCAACACCGATTACGTCATTGTCGACACGGCTGGCCGCCTGCACACCAAATCCAGCCTGATGGAAGAGCTGTCAAAGATGCGTCGCACCGCGCAGCGCTTCAGCGCCAACGCGCCCCATGAGACTTTATTGGTGATGGACGCCACGACCGGCCAGAACGGACTGCAGCAGGCACGCCTGTTCACGCAATCGGCTGGCGTGACGGGCATCGTGCTCACCAAACTGGACGGCACAGCCAAAGGCGGAGTGGTGGTCGCCATCTGCAAGGAGTTGGGACTGCCCGTGCGCTATGTGGGGGTCGGGGAGAAAGCCGGCGACCTGCTGCCGTTCAACCCGCAGGACTTTGTGAATTCACTGTTTGATTAATGAGCACTCGGCCTAGCGACGAGCAGTTCATGCAGCAGGCGCTGGAGCTCGCTCGCCGAGGCGTTGCGCTGGCTTCGTCGAACCCCTGTGTGGGCGCGGTGCTGGTAGCTCCGAGCGGCGAGGTCGTTGGCCGGGGCACGCACACCTACGAAGGCCGCAAACATGCCGAGGTGCTGGCGATCGAGCAGGCCGTTGAGCGTGCGCGAGGTGCCACTCTTTACCTGAACCTGGAACCGTGCTGCCATGTGGGACGCACTGGTCCTTGCACTGACGCCATCATTGCAGCCGGTATCAAGCGCGTTTTCGTTGCCATGCGCGATCCCAATCCAGTTGTGGCCGGACGCGGTCTGGGCAAATTGCGCGCTGCCGGCATCCAGGTGCACGAAAAGCTCTGCGAGCCGGAAGCCAGGAAGCTGAACGAAGCCTTTGCCAAATACATTCGCCACAGGATTCCCTTCGTCACGCTCAAAACCGCGATGACGCTGGATGGCAAGATCGCTCCGCCGCCGGGCGAGCCCGAGGCAGCCTCCGGTTTGGCGCCTAGCGGCGGCTGGATCACCAGCGAAGTGGCCCGCGCGCATGTGCACGAGATGCGTCACGCCAACGACGCCATCATGGTTGGGGTGGGCACGGTGATCGCCGACGATCCTCTGCTGACCGACCGGACCAGCCTTGCGCGGCGCCGGCCGCTGCTGCGCGTCATTCTAGATTCGCGCTTGCGGCTGCCGCTAGACTCGCGCGTGGTCAAGACCGCGCGGGAAGACCTCATCGTCTACTGCTGCTTTGCCGAGGAGAACAAGCGCCGCGAATTGGAGGCGCGGGGCGTGGTGGTTGAGCAGGTTCCCATGCGGCGCTCGCCCGACGACGGCACGCTGGTTTTCCCCAGCGCTTCGCCTACGGTCGATGGCCGCCCCGACCTTGACCGTGTGATGCGTAACCTGGGCGAGCGTGAGATCACCAGCCTGATCATTGAAGGCGGCGCGATGGTCAACTGGGCCGCGCTGGCGGCGGGCATCGTGGACAAGATTTTCTTCTACTATGCGCCCAAAATCCTGGACGGCACAGGCTCAATTCCGTTTGCTCTGGGAGCCGGCTACCAGCGCATGAGCGAAGCCGCCTGGGTGCAGTCGCTCACCTTGCATCGCTTCGGAGAAGACTTCGCCGTCGAGGGCTATCTGCGTGACCCTTATGAGGAAGCAACCAGCAATTAGCAATTCGCGACTAGCGGTCAATCGAATCCAGTTGTGAGCTAGTCGCGATATCAGCAAGTGAGGAACATGCGTAAGCTGCCGGATGCAATCGCGATTATCGGTCTGATTTTCATGGTTGTTTCGATAGGCATCTTCTGGTCACAGCTACCGGCGCTGGTTCCCACCCATTTCGGTGCGTCGGGATCACCCAACAGTTATGGGTCGAAAATCAGCATCTGGATGCTGCCAATCGTCGGGTTCCTGCTCTATTGCTTTCTGACGCTCCTCAGTCTTATTCCGATGCGCTTCACGTTTTCGTCCAAAGCGGTGGCCGAGCAGAGCGGGCAGCAGCTGCAACCTGTGACGCTGGAATTCGTCGGCTGGCTGAAAGCGGAAGCCGTGTGGACTTTCGCCTGGCTGAACTGGACCACGCTGCAAATCTCCCTGGGTCGAAGCTCCGGACTGAGCCCGGCATTTCCCGTGGTTACGTTGGGCGCGGTCGTCATCACCATCGCGGTGTTCCTGATTCGCATTTTCAAACTGCTGAGGCGAAAAACTCCGCTGTAGCAAAAATGGTAGGCCCGGTGCCGTCCGGGCTTAGCTTCCGTTAGCCTGCCAGAGACTCGATCGCCCGCACTGCCTCCGGAGAGAGCGTTGTGTCGCGACTGAACAAGTCCTGTTTCATGTGCTCCGCGTTACACGTACCAGTCAAAGGCAGCATCCCGACCGTGTGCGCGAAACTGAAAACGACCTGAGCGGGAGTCGCTTTCTGACTTGCGGCGAGAGCTAGAATCAGAGGATGGTGCAGCACCTCTGCATTCGCTGTAAGAAGAGAAAATCCCTGATAGAGGATCTTCCGCTCCCGACAGAACAAGCGAACCTCGCGGTCCCAGCCGAGCTGCGCGAAGCAGCGGTTTTGCACAAATGCAGGAAGGTCGCCGTGAGCGGTCGTCATCTGCTCGAGATGCCTTAGGGAAACGTTGCTCACCCCGAGAAAACGGGTCCGTCCAGCCTGACGCTCTTCGCACATCGCCTCCCACACCTCGGCGTCAGCATCGCTCCAACCGTAGGCCGACGAGGGACCGTGCAGTACAAAGCTATCGACGTAGTCGGTCCCAAGATGTTCGAGCGAACTGGTCAACGACTGCGTCACCTGAGCGCAAAGACTGGCCGCAGGATCGTAGGGTAGCCGGTGATCCTGGCCACTCTGATAAGTGAATTTCGTCTGGAGAAAAAGGTCGCTGCGCGCAACCACTCCGGCACGATAAGACGCGGCCAGCCCCTGACCCACTCCAGCTTCGAAATAATGCCGGCGTTGGTTTGCTGTGTCGATTCCGCGAAAGCCCACTCGGAGAGCTAGTTCGGTGAGGCCCGGAGTGCGATCCTCCTTCCAGGCGGTGCCGTAGAGAAAATCGGGGACAGAGGGTCGCTCACTTGTCATTGGGATATATCCTTCTCCAAGGCTCACTCATAGTAATCCACCGAGCAAGGCGTTGGACCGTTCGCCGGTCGACCGAATTTTGCCAATACAGACGCCAAGTTGCCTGGTCCCTTTGACGCGGCGGACTCCCGCAGCTAATTTAGGGACCAAAATACCAGTATCGGACGCTTCATAGGCGAGTGCCCTCACGGCTGTCGAGCGCACATTGCTTGCTGACGGTGAACGGTTCTTCTGCTGGAGGGGAAGCGTGGCGAAGTACAACAGTTCGGTTGGAGGCCAAACGCGGTTGAGGAGGCTTCTAAGCACTAAAAGGCCAGTGGAATAGTGGGTGGCTATGTAGTAATCTGTCGCGCGTGAAAAGAGCGAGGAAGTCGTAAAAGACCATTAAGAGCTGCTAAGGGCTGCTACAAGAACAGTGGGCCTAGATGAGTGAGCCGGACTATAAAGCGGAATTCTTCTCCAAGCTTCGCGTCGATGACGAGAAGCTATGGTCGATCATTCCCTACCTGGCTAAAACCTCAGAACCGGAGCGGCGCCGTCTTCTGCGTCCCCACGCCGAGGCTGGATTTGACTTCGAACAAGATCAGCCGCTCCTGGAGAAGCGCCTGGCGGTGGATCGCGCGCTCGGGAAGCTGACGCTGCTGGAGATCGCTTTCGAGCTCCAGATTGTGAGTGAAAACGAGGTTGCGGAGCACTCGGCAAGTTTTGCCGTTATTCTCGAACAGTTCAAAGGCCTCTTAGGATCGCAAGCGTTGCTGCGCTACGCGAGCGCATATCTTTATTTCGGGATTCGCTTACTGGCCGGCCGCATTGCTCCGCCTGCTTGGTTTGTTTCTCGACCTGCGCAGCCACTGACCAGGAGCAACAATGAGCGCTCGTTCCCACTTGCCTCTCCGCCTCCAGTTCCTCCTACGGAGTCCACGAATCAGCGATTCCGGGTTTTTCTGCGGCAACGAAGAACCACAACCGTGGAGATGGCGCAGGCATTCCTCGACGATTTTCTCGTCACTGACTCTGAACTGGAAGAGCTTCAGAAAATCACAGAACCCGAGCAGAGACGCAGGGAGCTGGAGCGGCTGTTAGGAGATCGCGACCCGAACAACCTGGAGCTATGGCTGCGAGGGCTGCGCCCGGAAACCGATGTGGCGACAGACCTGTATTTTCGGCGAGTCAGCGCAGGCATGATGAGCTGGGCGCGGGAGCGCGCTACGTTCTACAGGCAATTTGTCGAGCCAACCGTCGGCGGCTGGAAAATAAGCGATCCTGCCGCTGCTCGCTTCGTTTTGGCAGACATGTATTGGATAGCTCGCCTATTTCGGGCCGACGTTTCGGCGGACTGCGTTGTCAGCTACTCACGTAGCAATTGGTTGCATCTCAAACGATTCAATCTTATTCTCCGCCATGCTGATGAGAGACACGTCGAGGAACTTGAGGAGGCTGAAAAGATTCTTCGCACAGTTTTCGGCTTCGCTTGCGACCTGGTGCAGAATTCCGTTGAGGTCACTCGTGAAAAGGAACTGCAAGCCTACGCTCCGGAGGCGATTGCTGAAGCGCCCGAGGAAACGGTCAAGTGGAGGCAGGTCTACGATGAGGAATTGGAGGAAATCTCCAGGCAGCGCAAGCGCCGCACCTTTCGTGACGAGTCGGCACAGCCTTCTTCTGCGCCAGCTGATGCACCGCCGCCCAACGATCCTGTTAGACCAAGAGCAAAAGCAAAAGCAGAAGCAAAAGCAAAAGCAAAAACAAAAGCAGAAGTAGAAGCAGAAGTAGAAGCGAAAGCAAAAGCAAAAGCAGAAGCCGAATGGAGATGGCGGATCAGGACTGGGAAGGAAACCTCCAACCTGTTTGGAATCGCTCTGTCCGGCGGCGGCGTGCGGAGCGCAACTTTCTGCCTTGGTGTTCTGCAAGGTTTGCAGGAACTGGATATGCTGCAGTACGCCGACTATCTCTCCACTGTCTCCGGTGGTGGATTCATTGGTTCGTGGCTGGCCGCTAATGTGAGCCGCACGTCCCATTGGTTGGGGCGCCTCACCAACTGGGATGAATCGATTGCGCACTTACGGCGATACTCCAGCTATTTATCGCCCAAAACGGGCATTCTGAGCTCAGACACGTGGACGATGTGGACTAGCTGGGCCCGCAATGCCCTCCTGATTCAACTCACAGGACTCGCCTGGATGTTGGCCATCCTGCTACTCGCGCTCTCGGCACAAAGCCTCTTCTACACCGCTGGTGCTTTGCCTGGGCTGCTAGGGAATGTCTCAGCAACCGGCATGGTGACCGGGCTAATGGCGGCCTTGATTCTTTGGACCCTTCTCTACAATCTTAGCGGCGAGCGAGCAGTCAGCGGTGTAGCGAAACCTTTCGCCGGACACACGGTTCGTTTGCTGGCCGTGCTGCCTGCGTGGATTGGTTCCTTTCTGCTTGCCAGCTTGTTCTGGGCGGATGCTACCGGAAGATCTCCGGTAGCAAGCAAATTTACAGACAAAAATTGCTACTCGTGCATTCTCAAAGCAGCAATAACGGTGAGGCCTTGGCAGGTAATCATCATTACGCTGCTCGTCGTTTTGTTCGCAATCGCATTCCGTACGCTGCGTGACCGGCATCGTTGGCTGGCCTCGATCATCAGCCCGTTGTGCGTAGCCGCACTTTACCTGCAGCTGTGCGGCATCATGCGACTTTTCGCCGCATGGCATGCGAAAGCTGATCCGCGCTTTGACTGGTATGCATTCGTGCTTGGGCCTCCTTTGGTCCTTATCGCGCACGCCGTAACAATTGTGCTCTTCATTGGTTTCTGTGGGCGCTACTCGAACGAGCCGCTACGGGAATGGTGGACCCGCTTCGGTACGTGGCTGTTCATCTTCGGAGCGATCTACCTGTTTATCACTACGGCGGCTGTGTTTGGTCCGCCCTGGATTCTTCATTTTTCACAGGCACACCCGAAAATTAGCGGGGGCGCTTTAGCGGGCTGGATTGGTTCCGTAGTTAGCGGTCTCTTGGCCGGCAAAAGCAGCAAGACCGGCAGCTTGAAGTCTTCTTCCCCCCTGCTGGAATGGGTAGCCAGGGCGGCCGGTCTGCTGTTCATTGTAGGCGCAGTGCTGGGTACCTCGACTCTCTTGTACGTTATTCTTTATAACGTCGGGACCAATTGCGGGGCGTTCGGCGAATACTGGAATGTGGTACCCGAGATATCCATCCGAGTGAAGATCATCGCCTTGGCAGTAGCCTTAGCATGCGGTGGGCTCTTCTCCTGGTTCTTCGAGATCAACATCTTCGGCCTGAACCAGTTCTACCGTAACCGGCTGGTCCGCTGCTACCTGGGCGCGACCCGATGGGCGCCAGGCGTCAGGAATCCACAGCCGTTCACAAAGTTCGACGGTCGAGATGACGTGCGGCTCAGCAATCTCAGAACTGGGTATCAAGACGCTTACGGGAGGAGCGAGTTCCGAGGACCATTTCCGATCCTGAATTGCGCGCTCAATCTGGGAGGCAGCTCCGACCTGAGCGTTCATACTCGTCAGTCCGCATCGTTCTCGTTGACGCCGTTGCGCTGCGGTGCGGACCGCGCGCGAGTTGGCTATGCCCCGACCCCGCAGGTCTGCGGGAAGTGCTTCGCCAATGGAGTGATGCTGGGGCAGGCCGTCTCGGTCTCGGGCGCGGCCGCGAGCCCCAACATGGGCTATAACACCTCTCCGGTGGTGGCTTACTTGCTCACCATGTTCAACGTGCGCTTGGGTTGGTGGTTCCCGAATCCCGGCCGAAACCGTTGGTTCCGGCCGGGATTGCAGTTCAGTCTTTATTACCTGACCATGGAACTGTTCGGTATCGCCGACGAGACCAGCGCCTTTGTGAATGTCTCTGATGGAGGTCACTTTGACAATCTCGGCATTTATGAGTTGGTCCGCAGGCAATGCACGGTGATTCTCGCCGTCGATGCGGAGTGCGATGAACAACTCACGTTCGGCAGTCTGGGCAATGTAGTCCGGCTGTGCGAGACTGATTTCGGAGCCAAGATTGAACTGGATGTAAGTTCCATTCGACAGCAGAAAGACGGCCTTAGCACCGAGCACTGTGCTGTCGGGAGGATTGTCTACAGCAATGGCAGCCTCGGGTATTTGATTTATCTGAAGGCATCAATTAGCGGAGACGAAGACATCGGCGTCGCTCAGTATCGATCCGCTCATCCATCGTTCCCCCATGAGACTACTGCCGATCAGTTCTTCTCGGAGGACCAGTTTGAGAGCTATCGCAGGCTGGGACGTCACGTCGTGCTGCAGTCGTTGCGCGGTACGCAGCCCGGCGATCACCCTGTCGATACTGCCGAGAGGCTAGTTGACGTACTCACGCCCAGCGGGTGCAGCAGTGAAATCTCCCTCAAACATGCCCATACCTTGGAGAATATTTGGCAGCAGTTCAGGCGATCTCCCGAATTGTATCCGTTCATGAACGAACTTGAGCTTGGTTTGCCGCGACCAAGGTACTGCCGAGGGCTGGACAGCGAGATGAGTATAGGCCTTGAGCTTATCCAGTTGATGGAAGATGTATTCCTGGATTTGCGCTTGGACGATTTCTGGGAACGCCCCGACAATCGCGGTTGGGCAATCTTGTTCATGCGTTGGGCACGCAGTACCCGATTCCGCGAGATCTGGAATCAAACCCACCGCGCTTTTGGTATTCGTTTCGAATACTTCTGTGCCGCTCGCCTGGGCTTAAAGCGGGACCGTCCCATCGTCCGGGTGTAGTGAATATCCCCGTGGCGCATCAAAAGCTCATATTCTATGAATGATGGGCTACCAACAGCAGGGGAGTGCGAGAAGAAGGCCGCGGAACTTGGATTTGACCTCACAAAGCAGTTTCTCACGCTGGCTTTCGCGGGAATAGCTTTCGTCGTCGGCCTTTCATTCAGTACGCCGGGGGCTGTGTCTCTAGTAATGCTTTGGCTTGTGATTGGCGCGTTTGGTCTCTCTGCGGTGCTGGGGCTTTTCTTCTTGATGCACGGCGTCAACCTGTTGAGTATTCAAAAGACGTATGACATCTACGCATCGTCGCTGCGGTTGCTGGCTACCAGCCAGATCGTTTTCATGCTCATAGGCGCGGGCCTACTCGTGCCCATTTTAGAGGCTCGCTACAGCAAGAAAGCACCCCCTGTCTCCAACAGCGTAGAAATCAGGCTAGGTCCACAGCAGAGCGTTGTTTATCCAATCGACCCGAGCAAGAGCATCACTATTGAACTGGATGGCGGCAAGGTGAAGATTACGAGCTCTAAGGAGACGCTCTTGCAAGGCGAACGCTGAGGCCGGATGCGCAACGCAGGGGGGGCGCGATTCCCATTCCGAGAATGCGTTAGGAGAACGCTCTAAGCGCCCCGCTCGGCGTTTGGCCGTCTCCCAGTATCACCGCACAGCCAAAGATTGTAGCAGCGGCTTGTGCTCATGGAGCAACAGGCCACGCAGCAAGGCAGCTCACCCGTGACGGCCGTTTTATAATTACCTGCACGTGAGGGCGTGACATTCCTCACGTCAATACGTGACCAGCAACGCTTACGGCTCGCACTGATAATGCTTAGAATGTGAGGCGTCAGTGGGAGGCTACCGCCGAGATGGGAAGACTTCTGAGTTGGCCGACGCCACCGAAGAGAACTCCCGCCCCCGTATGGATCCCCACAAAGCCGGAAGACCTAAGCGTTGATATGTGGATCGACGCGGTGATCTCCCTGTATTCAGAACCCTGGGGCCGCCAAATCGATCGAGGCGTCCTCGCAGGCCTGGGCTACCAGTTTGGACATGACGCCGTCCTGCGGGGTCTAGCGCGCCAACTTGAGCGCTTGGACTCGGAAGCCCAATCCGTTAAGGCACAAATTGCCCTAGTCACTGCGGGCTGGTAGCGGGCCAGCGATTAGGGGAACGCTTTGTGCCGCTGCCCTGCACGGGCCGTATGACGGACCAAGCGCCGAGGGCGTCGCATGGCTGAATGCGAGAGAGGAACGAATCAAGCAGTGAATTACTGAGGTCGTCGAAGCCCGCTTGCCAAAGCGCGGTCAAGAAACGGTCAACGAGTCACCGCTTCCCTGTTGGCTCACTTGCCCATCTGCTGCGCCAAGTACGGGCCGATGCCGATTTCCTTGATGGAATGCAGTTGCGCTTCCAGGAAATCGACATGCCGTTCCTCATCGTGGAGCAAACGCTCGAACAGTTCCTTGCTGCCCGCGTCTCCCGCTTTGCGGCAAATAGCCGACGCCTCGTTGTACTCGCGGATGGCGTTCGTCTCATCAGTTAGGCCGGCCTCGAGCTGCTGTGGCACGTCGCGGCCAATCGTCGGGGATAGCGACACTTTGACCTCTGGAATGGAGTCGAAGAAGACGATGCGCTCGATCAGCGCCTCAGCGTGCTTCATCTCCTGGATGGCCCGTGCCTTGGTAAGGCCCGCCAGCCGCCCGTAGCCCCAGTTCTCACAAATCTCTGCCTGCACCATGTACTGCACGATAGCCGTCAGCTCGGCGCTGAGGGCGGTGTTCAACTGCTCAATCACTTTCTGGTCACCACGCATGAATATCTCCTTGACTCTACAATCGCTTGATTGAGCGGTTGTCACAGTCAGTTCTCTCCCGATGGATGGTTATGATTCTGTGTTCGGGATGGCAAATTGGGATGTGCGCCTCATCACCGATTGTCGTGACGTTTGGCGAGCGAAACCGCGAAATCCCTGGTGACTGAATCGGATACCAGCATGAGCGCTTCGCGCAAAATCGCCCCAGAACGCGCGGAAGCTAACGGGACGGCCTTTACCCCTCACCGAGTACCGCAAAGCCCTAGCAGCGGCTTGTGCTCGTGGAGCACAAGGCATTCCTCTACTCGTTGCCTTTCTCTTTAGCCCATCGCGCCAGCACTGCCTTCCTTGCCATCGCAGAGCGTTGCTTGGCGGGGATCTTCTCCCAGCCACGAGTTGCGGCCCGTTTCTTCCCGCCCTTTCTGCCGAGGCTGACGGCTGCCGGGTTCTTACGGTAAGTCATTGCAAGTTAATATAGCATACGCTAGCGCCAGGGCAACAATATCACTGTGAACAGTGACGCTCATCACTTGACGACGAGCCTGACGCATAGATAGATTGCTGTTGCAATCAGAAATAAAGACGCGCTGTTTCGGTGTTACCGGCACCGAAACAGCGCTAACCAAGAGGAAACGAGGAGGTTTCCAGATGGCTACCGCTAATCGTACCGCTCGCAAGTCTAAGAATTCAACCATCACGCCCGATCCCGAAGCCGCGCTGCAGGATCTTATGCGCTCAATCCTTAATCGCCGCCAAGGCAAGCCGGCCACGTTCGCGCAGATGTGCGACGCAGTGGACCGTGGCCCCTCGCGCGTGCGCGGGGCTCTCACTGCTCTCCGCGCCTCCGGCCTCAGCGTCCGCCTTGCGGGGATGCGGTCTTTCGCCGGTCGGTAGCCAGGTCGAATTGTTCCCGGGGCCGGTCCGAACTGGGGCGCCCCCCTTTTGTCTTTGATCTAAAAATCGGCTAAGTGTCGAACGAAAAAGCCCCCGACGGGAGGACGCTGGGGGCACGAGGGAACGCAAGTTGATTTGGGACCTAAGAGACTCCACCTTATGCCGAGACTGGATGAAGCGCAAGTGAAATACAGTAGCGGTGCAGTTTGATTTCCACAGGCTATCTGACTTCAGGGTTGCGCCAGTTGTTAGCGATTTGTTCAGCCTCGGCTGCGGAGTAGCGGCGCATTACTTGCTTGGTTGCGAGATCAACGGCGATTACTTCCTTTTCCGCCTTATCTTCTAGACTCGACCACTCCGCGCAAGTTGCACGTTCGTAGGGATAACCATCATTTCCTGGTGCTTCGCCAATTTTTACGATGTGATATATAAGCTGCGCTACAGGCATGGTTTCCTCTCTCTGAGTGCCATCTGGCGATCTTCCTCTCCGGGAATATTACTCTTTGGCGAGTGCTTTCGATAGCCGTCGGGAATGAGGTGAACAAAGGCTTTGACCCTATACTTTTTCGCCAATGCCCCCAATCTTACGCCGCCGGCATCGGAGTTCACACATCCCCGCTCGTTTGGCCGGGTTTGTGGTACTGCCGCAGGTGATCCGCAAATGCCACGCTCATGGAGGGTCGCACGTCAGGTTTGAACGGATACCCGCACACTGAGCAGTGTTGCAGGGTTCCATCGGCGATCAGACGCGGCTCTGCTCTGTTCTTACCCTGATCGGCGATCCTCTTTTCCCTGACCTCCCGATCATGGTCAATCGCGGCGTCGGCGTTATCGTGTGCGGTCTGAGCGAACGGATTAGCGCGATCTTTGTGTTCCACTGCCCAAGTGTACGCCGGTCCAGAGCGGGTGCAAGGGGGCGTTAGACAAGCCCAGACCTCGTACGGTCGAGCCACCAGCGGACAGCTTCTTTTTCTTCTTCTTCCTTCCGAATCTGAGCGTTCTTTTCTTGGAGTTGGCGGTCACGATCACGAGCTTCCTGAGCCGTTTTGTGTATCTCCTGGAATAGGCGTGGGGAGTCCTCGCGTTGCATGCCCCCGAGTGTACGCCCGGCAACTGGTAAGAACTGGAACGATCCCGGCAGGCGCCGCGGGAAGTCGGCGGCGAAAATCCCCCGCGAGGTGTAGCAAACCAGTAGCAAAATTGTTTGGGGATGCTCGTAAAGTGGCGCGCCCTGAGAGATTCGAACTCCCGACCTTCTGGTTCGTAGCCAGACGCTCTATCCAGCTGAGCTAAGGGCGCTTCTGAAAAGCGGCAAAGCGATTATAACAAAAAGGACAAGCACTCGGGCTGCTCTTGACCATGCCAGGGCGTCCCCCATGCCAGGCGTCCCAGACACGTTAACCCCGCTGGGTTTGTGGCGATCGTTACCAGATGTTAAACTTCGCTAGCCAGCGATCAGGCTATCAGACTAATTATATTGGAGTCGCTTTGCATTCAGTTTACTTAACCATGGTGTACGTTGATCCCGGCTCGGGGAGCATGATGCTCCAGTTGCTGCTGGGCGGGGTCAGTGGAATCTACGTCATCTTCCGGATGTTCAAACAGAAAGTTCTCGGGTTCTTCGGGATTCACACTGAATCGCCGCAGCCGGTTAGCGAACTGCAAGCCGTGTCTGCGAAGGAAGATCGAAACAGGCGGTAAGTGTAAGCACGATGCAACCAGATTTGCTGGGTGCGGACTTCCAGCGCGATCGCGGTTCGTTTCGCGACCCTGACGGATACATTGTCCGGCGGGGCGAGCGGATTTTTCGCGTCATTCTTCCCAGCGCGGTGCAGCGTTGGCGCCAGTTCGCATCGTCGAGTCTGATAACAGACCTGCAATCCGACGGCCTGCTGATCGGCACGCGCGACGTGTCGGGCGCGGCCCTGGCAGCGGAGCTCGCAGTTCCCGCCGGTTCGCTTGTGCTGGAGCACGAATGCGTTCCCTTCCTCAGCTATCCCTACGAATGGAC
>Ga0181526_10001042_pt1 | contig 27559 bp, 30 predicted proteins | sample PEATcosm2014_Bin_35_FD_119750 | JGI IMG/M metagenome (GOLD analysis project Ga0181526, IMG submission 119750) | Peatland microbial communities from MTU Mesocosm Facility, Houghton, MI, USA - PEATcosm2014_Bin06_30_metaG | ecosystem: Environmental > Terrestrial > Soil > Wetlands > Peat | place...
GGGGCCGTCAACGCGCTCATCATAGACCTCGGGATACGGCCGCGGGGCTGGGCCTTCGACTGGTTCGCCGCGAACCAGTTCTGGGGGGTGGCGCTGGTCGAGGCGCTCTCGCTCTACCCGATCATCTACCTGAACGCGGTCGCGGCCCTCGCGAACATCGATCCCGCGATGGAGGAGGCGGCGCAGAACCTCGGCTGCACCGGCCTGCGCCGCTTCTGGAAGATCACCCTTCCGCTCATCCACCCGGGGCTCTTCGCCGGGTGCACGATCGTGTTCATCTGGGTGTTCACGGAGCTCGGGACCCCGCTCGTGTTCGACTACTCGCGGGTGACGAGCGTGCAGATCTTCACGGGCCTCAGGGACATCGGGGGAAACCCGTTCCCGTACGCCCTTGTCGCCGTGATGCTCGCCAGCTCCGTCCTCATCTATGCCGTCGGCAAGGGGATATTCGGGAGGACGAGCCACGCCATGATGGCCAAGGCGACGTCAACCGGGGGCCCGCGTGCGCTCCCGGCCGCCCAGGCGTGGCTCTGCACCGCCCTCTTCTCCTGCGTCACCCTGGTCGCCATCCTGCCGCACCTGGGCGTGGTCCTCATCGCCTCCTCAAGGGACTGGTACGCCACGGTGCTCCCGACCAGCCTGACGCTCGACAACTACCGCGCCGCGCTCGGGCACGAGCTCACCGTCCCGGCGATCGCCAACAGCCTGAAGTATGCGAGCTTCTCGACCGTGATCGACGTGGTCCTGGGGATCGCGATCGCCTACGTGGTCGTGCGCACCAAGATCGCCGGCAGGCAGGCCCTCGACTTCCTCTCGATGCTGCCCCTTGCCGTCCCGGGAATCGTGCTCGCATTCGGCTACATCGCGATGTCCCAGGACGGCCGGTTCTTCTCTTTCATCAACCCCGTGCGAAACCCGACCGTGCTTCTCATCGTGGCGTACTCGATACGCAGGCTCCCCTACGTCGTGAGATCCGCCGCAGCCGGGTTCCAGCAGACGAGCGTGGCGTTCGAGGAGGCCGCCGAGAACCTCGGCTGCCCGCCGCTGAGGGCGATGATCAGGGTCACGCTGCCCCTGATCGCCGCCAACCTCATGGCGGGAGCGCTCCTCGCGTTCGCATTCGCGATGCTGGAGGTGAGCGATTCCATAATCCTCGCGCAGAAGATGGTCTTCAACCCGATCACGAAGGCCATCCTCGAGCTCCTCCAGCTCCTGGGCGACGGGAAATTCCTCGCATGCGCGCTCGGGGTCTGGGCGATGGTGTTCCTCGGGACCATGGTCGCCGGCGTGAGCCTGCTCCTCGGCAGGCGCCTGGGCACCCTGTTCAGGGTGTGACCCGCCGTCGGCCCTGGGCGACACCCGATGCCTCTCCTTCTCGCCGTCTCGCTCGTCTGGGCCTTTTCGTTCGGGCTCATCAAGCGCCTCGCGGGCCTGGATCCCACGGCGATCGCGGTGATCCGGCTGGCCATCTCGCTCGCGGTGTTTGCCCCGTTTCTCAGGGCGTCCCGGATCGCCCCCGCCGCAAGAATCCGCCTCTTCCTGATCGGCATGGTCCAGTTCGGGGCGGTGTACATCCTCTACCTGCGCTCCTACGCCCACCTCCACGCCTACGAGGTGGCGCTGTTCACGATCACGACGCCGATATTCGTCGCGCTAGCGGACGCCGCCGCCGAGCGAAGGTGGCGGGTGCGCTACGCCGCCGCGGCCGCGCTTTCCGTCGCGGGAGCCGGCACGGTCGTCTACAGCTCGGTCGGCGACTCGGGCATCCTCGCCGGGTTCGTCCTTGTCCAGCTGTCGAACCTCTGCTTCGCCGCGGGCCAGGTGGCCTGGCGCCGGGAGCGCGCGCTGCTTCCCGAGGAAGTGAGCGACGCCTCGGTCTTCGCCCTGCCCTATGCGGGGGCGCTCGCGATAACGGTCCTGGTGTCGCTATTCACGACCCGCTGGCCAGCGTTCTCCGCCACGCCCGCCCAATGGGCAACGATGGTTTACCTGGGCGCCATAGCCTCGGGCGCCTGCTTCTTCCTGTGGAACGTCGGTTCGACCCGCGTCAATGCCGGGACCCTCGCCGCGATCAACAACGCCAAGATCCCCCTGGGGATAGCGTGCTCCCTGCTCTTCTTCGGGGAGACGGCCGACCTGCCCCGCCTGCTCCTCGGCGGCGCGCTGATGGCCCTCGGCGTCTGGGTTGCCGGGGAAAAACCCGGGGGCGCCGGCGCCGCTACCTGACTTCGAGGTCGGCTCGCGCCGCCGCGCGCAGCCGGTCGATCCCCGCGTTGACCGCGGCGTCCGTGGGTCCCTCCACGAGAAGGCGCAGCTTGGGCTCGGTTCCCGAATAGCGGACCAGGACCCTGCCGTTCGCGCCCAGCTCCCGCTCGAGCGCGAGGATCGCCGCCGAAAGCGCCGGCAGCGACTCGACGGGCCTCTTCTCGCGGACCGTGAGCGCGTCCGAGCGCTGCGGAAACTTCCTCAGCACCCTGCGGAGCTCGGAAAGCGGCCGCCCGGACTCAAGCATGACCTCTGCCACCCGGAGGGCCGCCACCAGCCCGTCGCCAGACGGGCACTCGTCCAGGCAGATGAAATGCCCCGAGGATTCGCCGCCGAGGCTCGCCCCCACCGCGCGCATCCTCTCCGCGACGTACCGGTCGCCGACGGCCGTCCTGACCACCCTCCCGCCGGCGGCCCCGACCGCGGCGTCAACCCCGAGGTTGCTCTGGACCGTGACGACGAGAGTCCCTCCCGCAAGGGTCCCGCGGGCAAGGGCGTGCGTCGCCAGGATCGCGAGAACCTCGTCGCCGTCGAGAATGACCCCCCGCTCGTCGCAGAGCACGCACCGGTCGCCGTCGCCGTCGTGGGCCACGCCGATGCGGGCGCGGGCCCCAAGGACCAGCCCGGCGAGCGCCTCCGGGTGCTCGCTACCGACGCCCTCGTTGATGTTGGCGCCGTCGGGGCGGTCCCCGATCGCGGACACCTCGGCCCCGAGAGCGCGGAAGACCGCGGGGCTGGTGGCGCACGTGGCGCCATTGGCCGTGTCGAGCGCGACCCTCCATCCCGAGAGGGCGCCCGGCGCCAGGATCCGCGACGCGGCCTCGATGTAGGGGCCAGCGGCCGACTCCGCCGGAAATTCGCCGGCGTTCCCGGGCGCGGCGGCCGGCGCCCCAAGGTGCGCCTCGATCTGCGCCTCCTCCGCATCCGCCAGCTTGGAGCCGCCCGGCCCGAAGAACTTCACTCCGTTGTCGGAGGCGGGGTTGTGCGAGGCCGTGATCACCGCGCCCAGGTCGGCCCCGCCCAGCGCCACGGCGCGCGAGACCGCCGGCGTCGGGGCGATCCCCAGCATCCTCGGGCGCGCCCCCGCCCCGGCCAGCCCGCAGGCGAGCGCCCGGGCCAGCGGGGCCCCCGAGGCCCTCGTGTCCATGGCGATCATCACGCTTGCCCGGCGCACGCCGCGCGCCTCGAGCCACCGGCCGGCAGCCGCGCCGACGGCGGTGAAAAAGGCCTCGCTCACGACGGGCCCCCCGTAGGGCCCGCGAATGCCGTCAGTTCCAAAATAGCTCCGGTTCATGCGTCGCGCCCTAGCCCGCGTAGAAATCGCGGGTCTGCTCGATCTTCCGGCGGACGGCGCCGCCGAGGAGGATGTCCCGGGCCTCGGCGACCGCCCCGCCCACGTCCGGCCTCGCCTGCGCAACCCAGAGCGCGGCCGCGCTGTTCAGGGCGATCGTGTCGGCGAGCCCGGGCGGCCCGCCGCCCCGCGCCAGGCCGTCGGCGATCGCCAAGTTCTCGGCGACTCCCCCGCCCGCGATGTCGGTGAACGGCGACGGCTTCAGCCCGAAGGACTGGGCGGTCCACTCCCCGCGGACCGAGCGCAGGCGGCCGGCCCCCCGGACGATGTTGCGCGTGGCCGAGGTGAGCTCGTCGATCCCCTTGCCCGGGGAAATGACGCCGTGGACCGCGAGGCCGGCCGCCGTCCCGAGGGCCTCGAGCGCATCGGCGAGCCTATCGACCAGGGCCGGCGTGGCCGCCCCGAGGAGGACATGGGCGGGCCGCCCCGGATTGAGCAATGGGCCGAGGATGTTGAAGACCGAGCGCTCGCCCCTCGCCGCCAGGAGCTTGCGCACCGGCCCGATGCGCCTGAACGCGGGGTGCCAGTTCGGCGCGAAGAAATAGGCGAAACCGAGCGCGGCGATCGACCCGCGGAGCTTCTCCGGCGGGGCGTCGAGGTCGACCCCGAGCGCCGCAAAGAGGTCCGCGCTCCCACACTTCGAGGTGATAGCCCGGTTGCCGTGCTTCATGACCGGAACGCCGGCGCAGGCCACCACGAGCGTGACCATGCTCGAGACGTTGAACCCGCCCGCGTGGTCGCCCCCGGTTCCCACGATGTCGACGGCCCTCGGCGCCCAGTCGGCCATGCCTGGGTCCAGCGCAAGGTCCCGAAATCCCCTGGCAAAGGCCGCGATCTCGGCCGACGTCTCCCCCTTGCCCGAAAGCGCGGAGAGAAACTCGGCCTTGACGCCGTCGGCCGGCAGGTCGGAGGCGAGCGCCTCCACGGCGCGCCCCACCTCGGCCGCCGTCAGGTCGCGGCCGGCAAGAAGCGCGGGGATGAGCGAGGCAAGGTCCTCCATGGCCTTAGAATCCCAGCGCCGCCAGCACGCCGACGCAGCCGGCGGCCACGAAGCAGTATATCCCAAAGTAGTGCCAGCGGCCCCTCTGGAGCCACGCCGACAGCCACCAGAGGGCCACGAGCCCCGCCGCGAAGCTGCACGCCATACCGAGGAGTCCCGGCATCGCCAGGGCCGCGAGGTCGACAGGCCCCGGCGCCGCCGCGCGGGCGCGGTAGAACCTGAGGGTCTCCTGATAGAGGAAGGCGGGGGTGATCACGACTGCCAGGGCGAAGCTGAACTCCTCGGCCGCCCGCCTTGGGACGCCAAGGAGCATCCCCGCGGATATCGTCGCCCCCGAGCGGGAGAACCCCCGGAAGGGAATGCAGAGGCCCTGGACGACGCCGACCCAGAGGGCGTCGGGGGCCGAGACCTGCTCGCCTCCGGCCTCGGCGGGCGCCGACGCGGACCGGATCCGAAGCCCCGAGGCGACGATCACGGCGCCGGCCGCCGCAAGCGACACGGCCATCAGAGGCAAGTTGGAGAAGGTCTGCTCGATCTCGGCCTTCGGCTGGCCGCGAAGGAGCACCCTCTCGATCGCCATGACTATCGGGAAGGCGACGGCCGCGGAGGCCACGGTGGCCAGGCCGACCCGGATTACAGCGTCCATGAACTGGGGGACGCTCGCGAAGAAGCTGCGCCTCCACGACTTCCAGAAAAAAAGGATCACCGCCCCCATCGTCCCCGTGTGCAGGGCGACCAGGACAAAGGTCATCTCGGGGCTCGAGGGGTCCAGGCCCATTATCTTCTCGGCCACGATCACGTGGGCGGAACTCGAGACCGGAAGCAGCTCCGCGGCGCCCTGGATGACGGCCAGGACCGCGATTTGGAAAATGGTGGGCGACATGGAGTCGCTCCTTGCTACGCGAGTCTGCACGCGGCACAAGACCAGTGTGCGCTTGACGGGCCGGTCCAGCGGCCTTTAAACGGTCAACCTTTAACCCCCTTTCACATGGCCAATCCAAAACGCAAGCAGTCCAAGCGCCGAAGTGCAAACAGGCGTGCAGCCAACGCTTTCAAGGCCCCGGAGTTCGCCCGCGACCCCTCGGACGGAAGCCTGTTCCGGCCCCACCGGGTCAACCCCAAGACCGGGACCTACCGCGGTCGCCAGGTCCTCAACGTCGAGGTCTAGCCCAAGCCGTCCAGAAAAGGCGGTACGACGGTCATGGCCCCCGGATCAACCGGTCGGATCGCGGTCGACGCGATGGGCGGGGACATGGGTCCCGGCGAGGTCGTTGCGGCGGTCAAGCTGGCGCTGTCCCAGAACATCCACCTCAATTCCATCACGCTCGTCGGGGACGAGGCGGTGCTGCGCCCGCTCGTTCAGCACTACGGGCTGAACCGGAGCGAACGCGTCATGGTCCAGCACGCGTCGGAGGTCATCACGATGGACGACAAGCCGCTGGTCGCCCTCAAGAGGAAGAAGGACTCCTCGATGGTGCGGGCGATCGAGCTCGTGAAGGCCGGCGACGCGAACGTCGTGGTGAGCTGCGGCAACACCGGGGCGCTCATGGCCTGCGGAACCCTCCGGCTGCGGACCATGGAGGGCGTGGCCAGGCCCGCCCTGGCCGCCGTGGTCCCGAGGGAGGGCGGCCATTTCGTCCTCATTGACGCCGGCGCAAACCCGGAGCCGAAGCCCGAGCACCTGGTCCACAACGCAATCCTCGGAAGCCACTACTGCCGGGTGATGCTCGGGATCCCCTCGCCGCGCGTGGGGCTCATGTCGATCGGCACCGAGGACGGAAAGGGCAACTCCCTGATCACCGAGACGAACGAGCTGCTCAAGCGGACCGAGGGGATCATCCGGTACGCCGGGCCCATCGAGGGCTTCCAGGTGTTCGCGGAGCACGTGGACGTCGTCGTGTGCGACGGATTCGTCGGCAACATCATGCTGAAGAGCTGGGAGTCCCTGGAGAAGTTCATCCGCGGCATGCTTCGCGAGGAGCTCGGCGCCAACCCGATGCGGGCCACGGGGGCCCTCCTCTCCAAGGGGGCCTTCGCCGCGCTCAAGGACCGGATCAACCCCGAGCGCTACGGCGGCGCCCCGCTCCTGGGGCTGCGGGGCAACATCCTGAAGGCCCACGGCTCGTCCAACCGCAACGCGATCAAGAGCGCGATCCGCGCTGCCGGCGAGATCATCAAGGCGGACATGAACCAGCGCATGGAGGCGGACATTGCGCGAGCGAACGAGCTGCTGAGCGGCATCCCCCTTTGACACAATTGAGCACGCCCGCCCACTCCACCGTAATCCTCGGCACCGGCGCATACGCCCCCAAGCGGGTCCTGACGAACGACGACATCGCCAAGATGGTGGACACCTCGGACGAGTGGATCCGCGCCCGGAGCGGGATCCGCGAGCGCCGGATCGCCGGCAAGGACGAGGCCACGTCGGACCTGGCCGTGCACGCCGGCCGTATCGCGCTCGAGGACGCGGGCGTCCCGGCATCGCAGATAGACCTCCTTGTGGTCGCGACCGTCACCCCGGACTACCCGATGCCGTCGACCGCCTGCATCGTCCAGCACAAGCTGGGGCTGCCGAATTCCGCCGCGTGCTTCGACGTCAACGCCGCCTGCTCCGGGTTCATCTACGCGCTGGACACGGCCTGCGCCATGGTCGCCTCGGGCCGCTACCACAAGGCGCTCGTGATCGGGGCCGAGAAGCTCTCGAGCGTCGTCGACTGGCGCGACCGCGGCACCTGCCTGCTGTTCGGCGACGGGGCGGGCGCGGCCGTCATCGGCGCCAGCAAGAAGCCGGGCGTCGGGCTACTCGGGACCCGGCTCGGCTCCCTCGGCGAGGACACCGAGCTGCTCTTCATACCGGCCGGGGGCAGCCGGGCCCCCGCCTCGGCGGAGTCGGTCGCGAGGCGCGACCACTTCATCAGGATGAAGGGCAAGGAGGTGTTCAAGCTGGCCGTCCGCGTGATGGAGGAGGCCGCGCGCGATATTTTGGAACAACACGGGCTCGCCGCAAATCAGATCGGGCTGGTGATACCCCACCAGGCCAACATCCGCATCATCGACGCGATAGCCCAGTACCTGGAGCTGCCGGTCGAGCGCTTCTTCGTGAACGTCGACCGCTACGGCAACACGTCCGCGGCCTCGATCCCGATCGCCCTGGACGAGGCGCGCCGGGTGGGCCGAATCAGCAAGGGAGACCTCACGCTGCTCGTCGCGTTCGGGGCAGGCTTGACCTACGGTAGCGCCCTGATTCGCTGGTGATTTCCGCTCTCATGCCGCCCTCCTGTCCCCGCCGCAGCCTGCTCCCTCTTTGGATCGCGGCGGCGCTCGCGCTGGGCGCTCCCTTCCGGCTGTTCGCGGACCTGACATGGACCCCGGGGAAAGGCTGGCAGGTGGAGGGCGGCGCCCTCTCGGGCCTGACGGGGGCCAACGGCCGCTCGGCCCTCGAGATGATGAACAAGGCCCGCCAGGACGAGGAGTCCGGCAGCCACGGCTCCGCGATGCACCTGTACGAGAAGGTGGCCAAGAAGTACTCGGCGTCGATCTACGCGCCCGAGGCCCTGTACAGGGCGGGAAGGATCCGGGTCGAGAGGAAGCAGTACTTCAAGGCCTACACGGACTTCCAGACCATCATTCAGAGGTACCCGAACACGAAGCGCTTTGACGACGTGATCGGCGAGATCTACCGGATCGCCTCGGCGCTCCTGAACGGGGCGCGCAACCACGCGTTCGGTTGGATCCCGATGTTCACGAACCGGACGCGCGGCATCCAGTATTTCGAGGTCGTCCTGATAGACGCGCCTTACAGCGACTACGCGCCCCTCTCGCTGATGGACGCCGCCCGGGGCTACCAGGCCGAAAAGGACACCGAGCAGGCCATCGACTCCCTGGACCGCCTCGTGAACACCTACCCGCAGAGCGTCCTCGCGCCCGTGGCCTACCTGAAGCTCGGCGACCTTTTCGCCTCCCTCAACGACGGCCCCGAGTACGACCAGGCGTCCACAAAGGAGGCGATGACCTACTACGACGACTACATGATCCTCTATCCGGGCGACCCCGACGTCGCGAAGGCGGCCGAGGGCGTCGACCGGATGAAGACCGTGCTGGCCCGAAGCAAGATCTACATCGGCGACTTCTACTTCTACAAGCGCCTGAACTTCACCGCGGCCCGGGTGTTCTACAACGAGGCGATCACCGCCTATCCGGACTCCCCCCCGGCCAAGCTCGCAAAGAAGCGGCTCGCCGAGCTGGACGCCGACGTCTCGAAGCTGTCCGTCGGGCCCAAGTCCGCCCCGAAGGCGAAGCGGTTCTGGCTGTTCTGACCGCCGCCGGAGAGGCTCCCCCAATGACGCGCGCGTGGAGCCTGCTCCTTTTCGTTGCGCTCCTGGCCCCGGGATGCGCGCACTACAGGCTGGGCGCCGGGTCGGAGCCCTCGTTCGGGACGCTCTACGTCGAGCCGGCGAAGAACAAGACTTCCCTCGCGCAGTCCCAGGTCGTCGTGAGCACGCTTGTGCGGCAGGCCTTCATGCGCGACGGGCGGGTGACGGTCGTCGACAGCCCCGGGGACGCCGACGCGACCCTTGAGATCACCCTGGTCAACTACGCGAGGGAGGACGCCGCGAACCGCGAGGACGACAACGGGCTGGCGCGCAAGTTCACGCTGCACCTGCGGGCCAGCTGCAGGCTGCGCGACAACCGCACGGGTCGGTTGCTCTTTGACGGGCGGCTCGTCGAGGTCCAGCGTGAGGCGTTCAACGACAACGGCCTGGGCTCGGTGCCGTTCGGCACCAGCAACGACCAGCTCCAATCCGAGTACAACACGCTCCCCCTCCTCGCCGACGCCCTCTCCGACAAGGTGACCCACGCCGTCCTGGACGTGTGGTGAGCCCCAAGAATGCCGCAATGCTGCCGCCCATCCTAGCTCCCTCCCTCCTGGCCGGCGACCACGCGGAGCTCGGCGCTAGCGCCTCTGCGGTGGCCGGCCTCGGGATCGGGTGGCTGCACCTGGACATGATGGACGGGCATTTCGTGCCGAACCTCTCCTTCGGCCCGGAGACCCTGGCCGCGCTCAGGCGCCACGGCTCGACCCTGTTCTTCGACACGCACCTGATGCTCTCCGAGCCGCAGAAGTTCATAGAGGCCTTCGCGAAGGCGGGCGCGGACCGGATCACGATCCACGTCGAGCCCAGCTACGACCATTCCGCCGCGCTCGGCGCCATCCGCGGCCACGGGTGCCGCGCGGGGATATCGCTCAACCCGGGGACCCCGCCCGAGGCCGTCGAGCCCTTCCTGGGGCAGGTGGACCTTGTCCTGGTGATGACGGTGCAGCCGGGATTCGGCGGGCAGCATTTCCGCGAGGACATGCTTCCCAAGATCGCGACGATCGACCGGTGGCGCGGGGAGCGCGGGCTTGACCTGCGGATCGAGGTGGACGGCGGAATCGACCTCGCGACGGCCGGGCAGTGCCGCAAGGCGGGCGCCGACACGTTCGTGGCGGGGACGTCCTTCTACGCGGCGCCCGACCGGGCCGCGTTTGCGGCCGGCTTCGCGGCCCTGTAGCCGCCGCCCCTTACTCGCCGCCAAGCGCTATCCGCTCGGCGCGCGCATAGTTGCCGCGGAACCACTCACCCAGGTCGCGGGCCATCTCCACCTGGTCGACCTTGTTCTTGGACTTGATGGCGGTCGTGATGCGGCCCAGGGCCTGGTCGTAGGTGACCCTGGAAAGGTCCTGCATGACGGCGAGCGCCCTTGCCCGCCGCGGCTCCGGGGAGGCGATGACGGCCCTCCAGGCCCGAGCGAGCTCCGGGTGGGTGTCCAGGTCCATTACCCGTATGATGAACTCCATCTCGAGAAACAGCGGGCCGGTCCACTCGTCGTGGTGGACGAGGAGCTTGCCCTGGGAATAGGGGTTCGCGCCCGGGTCGCTCCGGTACTGCAGCCACTCCCCGTGGGAGTAGAAGTCCCTGCGGACCGGCAGACGGCGCAGGGCGAACTCAACCGGTCCGCCCGGCGTGCCGACGCGGAAGTCCCAGAGCTTCTGGCCGTCCAGCGAAAGGACGTACTCCATGAAAGCCACGGCTACAGCCCGGTTCGGGGCTCCCCTCAGGAGGGCGATCGGGTCCACGGAATATGCCGAACCGCCCTCGGGAGACACGTAGCCCACCCTGTCGCCCGCGTTGCGGCGGCGGACCGCCTCCTGCTGCTCCCTGCCGTAGAAGTCGATGCACATTCCCGCCGCGCAGTCGCCCGATGCGACGTCGATGGGAGGCTTCTGCGAGGTGTCCGTGAAGTAGCGCGCGTTTGCCCCGATGAGCTGGAGCAGGCGCAGCCCGTCCAGCCATCCCTCGCGAACCGCCGCCGCGTCCCCGGTTCCGCCCCGCGCCTCGCCCGCCCCGCGCGCCGCGAGGCGCGCCTCGATCTCCTGCTGGATCACGTTCTCGAAGGCTGTCGCGATCGCCCCGCTCTGGGTGGGGTCGCACAGCCCGATCTCGCCAAGAAACCTCGGGTCGGCGAGGTCCGCCCACCTGTCCGGCTCGCGGTCGAATCCGATCCGCCTGAGGGAGTCCCTGTTGTAGATGATGCCGTACGAGCTCAGGACCGTCCCGAACCAGAGGTGGCGGCTGTCCCAGTAATCCTCGCCGCCGTAGGTGCGCGGAATCACGCCGTCCGCGAACCACCCGGGGTGCAGCTGGTAGAGGCCCGAGTCGACCAGGTGGCCGGACAGCGCGTGCCCGACGAAGTCGTAGGGGCCGCCCCCGAAGAAGAGGTCGATCCCGCAGCCGGCGTCGGAGCCGAGGAAGGCGGCCCGCGCCTGCCGCTCCGGCGCCGGCGCGTCGGGCGACAGCCTCGGGTTCTTGTAGGCGGCCTGGACCGCCGCGCTCCACGACCGCCCCGGGACCGACGTCCAGAGGTTCCGGAACGAGGCGTCGTACTGGCCGTCGAGGTAGCGCGTGATGTCGCTTGTCCCGCCGACGTTCCTCCAGTCAAGAAACACCGTGCGGCCGGTCCTCGCCTTGTACCACTCCCGGAAGCCGACCGAGAACTCGTGGCGGATCGCGTCGTTGTGGGGCGAGATGATGACGAGGGTGTCATCGGCCTGCCCCGGCGAGGTCTGCCTCGGGCGCAGGATGAAAGGGACCGCGACCGTCGCCGCGAGTGCCAGGAGGATGATCCCACGCTTGAGCATGGGGGAGCCTCAGTCCGCCAGGACAACCACGTCCTCGGGGCGGACGCTCGCGAAGAATTCCTCGGTGCCGGGGCGGCCGACGAGCCTCGGGTTGAGCTCGAGGACCTTGATCGTGGTCGAACCCGCCACAAAGTCGTACTGGGCGTTCTCCCCGAGGTAGACCGAGGCGCCTATGCGCCCGCGCACCGCGTTCGGGCCGGCGGGCGACCCGGCGATGCTCCAGCATTCGGGCCGCACCGACACCGTGACCGCGAGGCCCGCCGCAGGCTGCGCCGAGGGGTCCCCGAGAACCCCTTCCAGCTCGCCGATCCCGGTCGACACCCGGGCCCTGCCGCCCGACGACGAGAGGAGCCTTCCCGGAATGAAGTTCGTCTCCCCGATGAAGTCCGCAACGGTCCTGCACGACGGCCTGCGGTACACCTCCTGGGGCGAGCCCACCTGGAGGATCCGGCCGCCGTCGAGTACAGCCATCCGGTCGGAGACCGAGAGGGCCTCCTTCTGGTCGTGGGTCACGTAGACCGTCGTGAGCCTGAACTCCTTGCAGACCCTCCGGATCTCCGAGCGCATCTCGAGGCGGAGCCTCGCGTCCAGGTTCGAGAGGGGCTCGTCAAGGAGAAGGCAGCGCGGGCGGATCACCAGCGCCCGGGCCAGGGCCACGCGCTGCTGCTGGCCCCCGGAGAGCTCGTTCGGGCGCCGCCCGGCGTAGGCGCCCATGTGGACCGACTCCAGCGCCTCGCCGACCTTGGCGCGGATCTCCGCGCGCGGGAGCTTCCGCTCCTCCAGGCCGAAGGCCACGTTCTCCTCGACCGACATGTGCGGCCAGAGCGCGTAGCTCTGGAACATCATCCCGGTGTTGCGCTTGTGGGGCGCAAGCTGCGTCACGTCCTCGTCCCCAAAGAAGATGCTCCCCTCCTCCGGAATGTAGAATCCGGCCAGGCACCGCAGCAGCGTCGTCTTCCCGCACCCGCTGGGGCCGAGCAGGAAGAAGAGCTCGCCGGGCTCGATCTCGAGGTCCAGTCCGTGCAGCGCGGTGACCGCGCCGAAGCGTTTGGTCAGGTTCCGGATCCGTATTGAGATCATGGGTCTCTGGAGGGGGGGTAAAGCCTCGCCACAAGGCGCCCCGAAGTCGAAGCCAAAGGAAAGCCGGGCGCGACATTTCGACAATTAAAGCGTAACGGTTTGCTTCCGGCCCGGACGTTTGCCTGTCTGTGCCCACCCGCCCCATGCCCGCCAAGACAAGGAATCCCAACGCGCACCCGGACCTGGAGAGCGTGATGTTCACGGAGGCTCAGATCAAGAGGCGGGTCCGGGGGCTCGGGCGCGAGCTGAGGGAGACCTACGGGCGGGGCGAGTTCACGATAATCTCCATCATCAACGGCGCCGTCATGTTCACGGCCGATCTCATGCGCGAGATCGACAACCCGGTCCGGCTCGACTGCGTGCGGATCTCGAGCTACGGCGAGCGCACCAAGTCCGTGGGCGTGCCCCATGTCGTTTCCAGCCTGACGATCGACATCGCCGGCCGCCACGTCCTCCTGATCGACGACATCCTCGACACCGGAAAGACGATCACGCTCGTCTCCGGGCTCGTCCGCAAGCTCGGGCCGGCGAGCCTGAGGACCTGCGTGCTCCTCGACAAGCAGGGGCGCCGCGAGGTGCCCTTCGAGGCGGACTTTGTCGGGTTCAAGATCCCGGACAGGTTCGTGGTCGGCTACGGACTCGACTTCGCGGAGCGCTACAGGAACCTCCCCTGCATTGGGGTCCTCAGCCCGCGCCTGCAGGTCACGCCCGCGGGGACCTGACCCTCCCGGGTGCCCTCCCGGCCATCTTCCTGTAGGTTCCCGACCTGAGGGAATCGACCTGGTCGCGGATGAGCGCCGCCTTCTCGAACTCGAGCCGCGAGGCCGCCTCCTGCATCTCGCCCTCGAGCTGCGCGATTACCGCCGCGACGTCGTCGGGGCTCTCCGCGAGCGCCGCGGCCCCGCCGGCGTCTGGCTCCCCGTAGGACTGCAGGCTCGCCTGCGCCCCGCGCCGCGTGCTGCGAGGGACTATCCCGTGCTCGAGGTTGTAGGCGATCTGCCTCGTTCGGCGCGCGTTCGTTATCTCGATCGTGCGCGCAATCGAGCCGGTGATCGTGTCGGCGTAGAGGATGACCCGGCCCTTCGAGTGCCTTGCGGCGCGCCCCGCCGTCTGGATGAGGCTCGTCTCGCTCCTGAGGAACCCCTCCTTGTCGGCGTCCAGGATCGCCACGAGCGCGACCTCGGGCAGGTCCAGGCCCTCGCGCAGGAGGTTGATCCCGACCAGGGCGTCGAAGTTGCCGAGCCTCAGGTTGCGCAGGATCTCGATGCGCTCGATCGTGTCGATGTCGGAGTGGAGGTATTCGACCCGGACTGCCGCCTCGCGCAGGAACGTCGTCAGGTCCTCGGATAGGCGCTTCGTCAGCGTCGTCACGAGGACGCGCTCGCCGGCCTCCGCGGCCGCCTTGATCTCGCCGATCAGGTCCTCGACCTGCCCCTTGATCGGGCGCACCGTGATCTCGGGATCCAGGAGGCCGGTCGGGCGGATGACCTGCTCCGCGACGACGGCGGACCGGCCGAGCTCGAGCGGGGCCGGCGTTGCGGAGACATAGAGGGTCTGGCCGGTGACGCGGTCGAACTCCTCGATGCTCTGCGGGCGGTTGTCGAGGGCCGAGGGCAGCCGGAACCCGAAGTTGACCAGCGTCTGTTTTCGCGAGCGGTCGCCGTTGTACATGCCGCCTATCTGGGGCAACGTGGCGTGGCTCTCGTCGATCATCAGGAGGAAGTCCTTCGGGAAGAAGTCGATCAGGCAGCAGGGCCGGTCGCCGGGCTTGCGGTTGCCGAAGTGCAGCGAGTAGTTCTCTATCCCGTTGCAGAACCCCATCTCCTGGAGCATCTCCAGGTCGTAGTTTGTCCTCATCTGGATCCGCTGCGCCTCGAGGAACTTGCCATTGGCCTCGAACCAGGCGACGCGCTCGACGAGCTCGGCCCGGATGGAGGCTATCGCCGGGTCGAGCGACCCGCGGCTCCTCACGTACTGGTTCGCCGGATAGAGGTCGAACTTCTCGAGCTTGCGGATGACCTCGCCCGTCAGCGGCTCGAACTCGCTCAGGTCCTCCACCGTGTCCCCGAAGAACTCGACGCGCAGCCCGTGCTCCATGTACGCGGGCATCACGTCGACCACGTCCCCGCGCACGCGGAACCTCCCCGGCTTGAGCTCGTAGTCGTTGCGGTCGTAGATGTTGTCGACAAGGCGCTCCAGGAACCGGTTGCGCCCCAGGTCGGCCCCCCTTTCGATCGGGATCCGCATCTCGGTGAAGTCCTCGGGCGAGCCCAGCCCGTAGATGCACGAGACGCTCGCTACTACGATCACGTCGCGCCGGCTCACGAGCGAGCTGGTGGCCGACATCCGCAGGCGCTCGATCTCCTCGTTGATCGAGGAGTCCTTCTCGATGTAGGTGTCGCTGGAGGGAATGTAGGCCTCCGGCTGGTAGAAGTCGTAATAGCTGACGAAGTACTCGACCGCGTTCTCCGGGAAGAACCCCTTGAACTCCGAGAAGAGCTGCGCCGCCAGCGTCTTGTTGTGGCAGATGATGAGGACGGGCCGGTCGCACCGGGCGATGACGTTGGCCATGGTGAATGTCTTGCCCGAGCCCGTGACCCCGAGGAGCGTCTGGTACCGGTTGCCGGCGGCGATGGACCCGACCAGCTTCTCAATCGCCTGCGGCTGGTCGCCGGTGGGCGCGTACTCGGAGATCAGCTTAAATAGCATGGCGAATCCCATGACATTGGCCATAATGCCCCCATGTCAAAGGCCGTTGTCTCCAAGCTGTACGATTCGGACGTCTTCAGGATGGCGTGCCGGCAGTTCGACAAGGCGGCCGACGCGATCAACCTGCCCGAGGATATCAGGGACCGCACGAAGTACCCCCGCCGGTGCATCGCCGTCTCGCTGCCGATCCGGCGCGACGCCGGGGGGGTGACGGTCTTCGAGGGCTACCGGGTCCAGCACAGCCTCTCGACGGGCCCCTCGAAGGGGGGGGTCCGGTTCCACGAGGGCGTGACCCTCGGCGAGGTCGCGGCCCTCGCCATGTGGATGAGCTGGAAATGCTCCCTCATGGGGCTCCCGTTCGGCGGGGCCAAGGGCGGCGTCATCGTCAACCCCCGCGAGCTCTCCCCGAACGAGCTCGAGCACCTCTCCCGCCGCTACATGCAGGAGCTCGTCGGCTTCGTGGGGCCCGAGGTCGACATTCCGGCCCCCGACATGGGCACGAACGAGCAGGTCATGGCGTGGATGATGGACACCTACTCGAGCCATGTCGGCCACATCTGCCCCGGGGTCGTCACCGGCAAGCCCATCTCCGTGGGGGGCTCGCAGGGCCGCAGGCAGGCGACCGGAGCCGGCGTGGCCCACCTGGTGGGCAGGTACCTCGCGGACATGAAGCTGCCGGTCGCCGGGGCGACCGTTGCGATCCAGGGCTTCGGAAACGTCGGGAGCGAGACGGCATCCGCCCTCTCGGCCATGGGGGCGAAGGTCATCGCGGTCTCCGATTACACGGGGGGGATACACAACCCGTCCGGGATAGACGTGCGAAAGGCGCTGGACTACGTGAAGTACACCCGCGTCCTGAAGGACTTTGACGGGGGCGAGCCCATATCGAACGGGGACCTCCTTGAGCTCAAGTGCACGGTCCTCGTGCCCGCCGCGCTGGAGCGGGTGATCACGCGCGACAACGCCGGGAAGCTGAAGTGCAGGCTCCTCGCCGAGGCCGCGAACGGGCCGACGACCAACGAGGCCGACCGGATCATCGACGAGCGGGAGGACATCGAGGTGATCCCGGACGTCCTGTGCAACGCCGGCGGCGTCGTCGTGTCGTACTTCGAGTGGCTGCAGAACCTCCAGAGCTACTACTGGGGACGCGACGAGGTGATCTCGAAGCTCCACGCGGTCCTGGACACGGCCAAGGAGTCGGTCGAGTACCAGAGGAGGAAGTTCAAGTTCAGCCGCCGCCTCGCGGCGCTGACGCTCGGGATCGCGCGGGTCGCCGAGGCGAAGCAGAGCCGGGGGCTCTTTCCCTGACGGGCCGGGCCGGGTCAGACGAGCGCGGGAATCGCCGAGAGCGAGGTCACGAAGGCCGCCGCCTCGCGCCGCACCTTCTCCCGCGAGACAAAGCCCCCGAACCCCACGAAAAGGTCGACCGACGCCCGGGTTTCCAGGTCGCTCGCGCCGTCGCCCACCATCACGACCTTCTCCGGCGCGCATTCGGCGCGCAGCAGGGCTATGACCTCCGCCTTCCCGCCCGAGCGGGTCGTCGGAAAGTCGGTCGCGTAGCCCCGGTAGGACCCGTCGCCCGAGAAATAGAGGTCGACCGCCTCGATCCTGGAGACCCCGAGGTAGTCCGCCAGCGGACGGATCGTCTGGCGAAACCCGCCGCTGATGATGACGGGGGTCCATCCCCTCCGGGCGAGCTCGGCGATGGTCGCCTTTGCCGTCGGCTCGACCGTCTCCACGTAGCGCCTGCCCACGGCCTCGACCTCCCGCGATCCCGGCCGGACGATCTCCATGCGGCGCCCGAAGACGTCCTCCATCCGGACCGAGCCGTTCATCGCCTCGCTGGTCAGGGCCTCGACCCGGGCGAAGGCCTCCGGCCCGCGAAGCCGCGCGAGCTCGTCGATCCCCTCGATCGAGCTCAGCGTCGTGTCGCAGTCAAAACAGATCAGCTTCAACTGCCCTCGCCTACTTCTTCGTGCTGCGCTTGAACTTCGACGTGAACTTCTCGACGCGGCCCGCCGTGTCGACGAGGCGCTTCTCGCCCGTGTAGGCCGGGTGGGAATCCATCGTCACGTCGCGCAGCACGATGAAGTACTCCGTTCCGTCGATCGACTCCTTGCGGGACGACTTCATGGTGGAGCGGGTGAGGAACCGCTTGCCGGTAGCGACGTCGAGGAAGCAGACCGGGTTGAGCGTGGGATGGCCTTCGGGTTTCATGCGGAAAAATCCTAACGATCAGCCCTGCCGCGCCTTGTAGCGGGGATCGGTCTTGTTGATGACGTAGATCTTGCCGCGGCGGCGCACGACCTGGCAGTCGGGGTGGCGCTTCTTTGCGGATTTGATGGACGAAACGACTTTCATAAAAGGAAACAAAGCAGAGAGCGGACACCCCTGCTGTCAACTCAGTTCTTCCCCGGCTCCTCGGGCTCGTCGGCCAAAATGCGCCATTGGTCCCCCTCCTCGCAAAGGAGGCTCCGCCACAGGGCGTCGTGCATCGGCCTCTCAAACAGGTCGGCCGGGGGGCTGGCGACGATCCATGTCCCGCTCTCGAGCTCGTTCTCAAGCTGGCCCGCGGACCAGCCCGAGTAGCCGAGGTACGCCCGGAGCCGGGTCGACTCGTCCTCAAGCAGCTCGGCGGCCTTGACCGGGTCGATCCCGAAGTGGAGCTGGAACGCGTCCTTGCGGGTCTGCCATGCCGCGAGGATGAGCTGGCCGGTCTCGACCGGGCCGCCGGTGAAGATCGGCGTCGCCGACAGCGGCCCGAGGGCAAAGTCGCCCTTGAACTCTCCCAGCCGCTTCCCGAGCGGCCGGTTGAGCACGACTCCCATCGCGCCCTCGGGGGTGTGCGTCGACATGAGGACGGCCGTCCTGCGGAAATTGGGGTCGCGCAGGACCGGGTGGGCCAGAAGAAGCGAGCCCGCGAGCGACTCCCCGGCCCTGTATGCGCCCTCTTTCACGTTGGCTCCCGGCGCTCCCTCAGAGCTTCGTCACCTTGACGCCGGCGTCGGTCATCAGGTGGCGCACCAGGGGATCGTTGTGGTAGTCGCTCCGGTACCGGATCTCGGATATGCCCGAGGCGGCGAGCATTTTCGCGCAGTTGATGCACGGGAAGTGCGTGACGTAGGCAATGCATCCCCCTACCGAGCTACCGCGCCTGGCGGCATCGGCCACCGCGTTCTGCTCCGCGTGGACGGTCGCCTGCTCGTGGCCCGCACGGACGCGCGAGACGTGGGGGGTCCCGGGGAGGAAGCCGTTGTAGCCCGCGGCCACGAGGCGGTTCTTGCGCTCGCCTCCCGCGACGATCACGCAGCCCACATGCAGGCGCTCGCAGTTCGAGCGCGTCGCTATCAGCACGGCGGTCGCCATGAAATACTCGTCCCACGTCGGTCGCCTGGGGAATTTCCTGGCCGCCAGGGCGATCAGGTCGACGGGGGGGTGCTTGGCGCTCATTTTGTTGCAGTGCACACTCTGGACACGCGCAGGTGGCCGGGCAATCCTCCTCTCCGATGCTCCGCGCATGCCAGCCCGAACTGCTCGATTCGCTGCCGCACGACCACCCCGATGCGATCCACAACCGCCGCGACCTGCGCATCATCAACCGGTTCATGCGGAACAGGGCCTGGTTCGAGCGGACGCTCCCCCCGCTCCTGCTGCCTGGGGACCGCGTGCTCGAGCTCGGCGCGGGCACGGGAGAGATGGGCGTCTACCTGAATCGACGCGGCATACCGCTGGACGGCCTCGATCTCTGGCCCCGGCCGGCTGACTGGCCGCGCGAACGCGAGTGGCACACGGCCGACCTCAAGGCATTCCCCGGGTACGATGCCTACCCCGTCATCATCGCCAACCTCATCCTCCACCAGTTCACGGCGGAGGAGCTCGCCAGGTTGGGCGCGAGGCTGCGGCGCTCGTCCCGGGTCATCCTCGCGAACGAGCCCGAGCGCCGCCGCATCTCGCAGGTGATGATGGCCGCGGTCGCCCCCATCCTGGGGGCGAACCACGTGACGATCCACGACGCGCGGGTCAGCATCGCGGCCGGCTTCAGGGGCGACGAGCTTCCGGGATTCCTGGGCCTGGAGCCCGGGGAGTGGCGCTGCTCGTGCAGGTCGGCGGCGCTCGGGGCGCTACGGATGGTCGCCGTAAGGAAGCCATGAGGTACCCGAACCCCGTCGAGGTTGTTGGCGGAGGCCTCACCGGCCTGGCCCTCGGGCTGGCCCTTCGTCGAAGAGGGGTCCCGGTGACGATCTTCGAGGCCGGCGGCTATCCCAGGCACCGCGTGTGCGGCGAGTTCATCTCCGGACTGGACGAGGCAACGGCCGCTTCGCTCGGAATGGGCGAGTTCATTGGGGATGCCGTGCCGCACCGCTCGGTCACCTACCACATTCGGGAAAGGGCCCTGTCCCCCTTCACGCTGCCGTCCGCCGCGCTGGGCATCAGCCGGCACACCCTCGACGCGCGCGTGGCGCGCGCATTCGTCGCCGCCGGGGGCGACCTGAGGACGAACACCCGGGCGGCCGAGACCGGGGCGCCGCCCGGGCGCGTCTTCGCCGGGGGCCGCAGGCGGGACGGGCCTTTCTGGGTCGGCCTCAAGGTGCACGTGAGGAGCCTGGCGCTTGCCAGCGACTTCGAGATTCACCTCGGCGAAAGGTGCTATGTAGGCCTCTCGCGGGTCGAGGACGGGGCCATAAATGTCTGCGGGATATTCGCCCCCCGGGACCGCGCCGAGCGGGGCCTCGGCCTGCTCCTCTCCTACCTGGAGGCGGCCGGGCTCGCCGGCCTGGCGCGCCGGATCCGGGCGGCCGATCCCGATGCCTCCTCCTTCTGCGTGACTGCGGCGACCCTCGGGGACCGGCGCATCCCCCGCTCCGAGCGGGTATGCCTCGGGGACGCCAGCGCGACCATACCCCCCTTCACCGGCAACGGGCTCGCCATGGCCCTGCAGAGCGCCGGGCTCGCGCTCCCTCCCCTCCTCGCCTATGCCCGCGGCGACGCGAGCTGGGAGGAGACCGGGGGCGCGATCGCGTCCGCCCAGAGGGCGCGGTTTGGCAGGAGGCTGGCTCTGGCCGCCCTCATCCACCCCTTCTTCCTCGAGCGAAGGCGCCAGCGTTGCCTCGCGGCGGTCGTGGGTTCCCGCATTGTTCCCTTCCGCGCGTTCTATGCGGCGCTGCGCTAGGAATCCCGGGAAATGCATCTCCACGCGCTAGCCACGGCGGTACCGCCCTCGGCCTACACCCAGTCCGAATGCTGGGGCATAGTCGAAAAATCCGGCGTGCGCGCGCGCCTTAACCGGCGATCGATGCTCATGCTGCACACGATCCTGCGCGGCGACCACGGCATCGCCCGCCGGCACTTCGCCATGCCCGAGATCGAGCGCGTCTTCGACCGCACGGCCGACGAGCTGAACGGCGCGTTCCGCGCCGAGGCGCCCAGGCTGGCCGGCGCCGCACTCAGCCGCGCCCTCGCCAAGGCGGGGACCGGGGCCCGGGAACTCGACGCCCTCCTCATATGCACGTGCACGGGCTACCTCTGCCCGGGCCTCACTAGCTACGTGGCCGAGCAGCTCGGCCTGCGCCCGGACGCCGTCCTGCACGACCTTGTCGGCCTGGGATGCGGGGCCGCCATCCCGACGCTGCGCGCGGCCGGCCACCTCCTGGCCGCCCGGCCGGGGGCCACCGTCGGCTGCGTCGCGGTCGAGGTTTGCTCGGCCGCCTTCTACCTGGACGACGATCCCGGCGTGATCACGAGCGCCTGCCTCTTCAGCGACGGCGCCGCCGCCACGGTCTGGCGCTCGGCGCCAGGCCCGCTCGGGATCCGCGCGTTCGACTTCGAGTCGCTTCACCTGCCCGGCGAGCGCGACAAGCTCCGGTTCGAGCAGCTCGGCGGAAAGCTCCGGAATCTCCTCCACCGGACCGTGCCCGAGGTCGCCGCCGGCGCGGTCGGCCGCCTATGGCAGGGCCGGGGCCCCCGCCCTGTCGCCCGCGTTGTGGCGCACCCCGGGGGCCGGGATGTGCTCGAGGCCATTGCTCCCGTCGTCGCGCCCCATTCGCTTGAGGCGAGCGCGCGCACCCTTCTCAACTACGGAAACATGAGCAGCCCGTCGGTGCTCTTCGCCCTGGAGGAAGCGCTGAAGGGATCCAGCCCGGGACCCGGAGGTGATTTTTGGCTCGTGAGTTTCGGGGCAGGCTTTAGCGCACATAGCTGCCGCATCGGCCCGTAGCCCATGACAAGACTGAGCGAACTCGTTGCCTATTGCGACCGGCGCACCCGCCGCGCCATGTTCAGGGACGCGCCCGGCGCCTTCAACGGCCTTCAGGCCGCGAACGACGGCCGGGTCACCCGCATCGGAGCGGCCGTCGATGCGGGCCTGGTCCCGTTCCGGCGGGCGGTCGCCTCGGGCGTGGACTTCCTCATCGTCCACCACGGGATGTTCTGGGACAGGCCCTGGCCCCGCACCGGGCCCGCCCGCGGGCGCGTGCCGACGCTAAGGAGGGGCAACTGCGCGCTCTACTCGAGCCACCTGCCGCTCGACTCGCACCCCGAGATCGGGAACAACGCCCTGCTTGCCCGCGAGCTGGGCATGCGGGCCGGAAGGGGCTTCATCCCCAACAGGGGCGGACCCATCGGGCGGATCGCCCGGTGCCGGATGACCCGCGCCGCCCTGAGGCGAAGGCTCGAGTCGCTCTACGAGCGGGTCGTCGCTATCGAGTACGGCTCAAAGCGGCCGCGAGACGTGGGATTCTGCAGCGGCTCGGGCAACAGCGCCGTAAGGCCGCTCATAGCCGCGGGCGTCGACACGCTTGTGACGGGCGAGCTGCGCGAGGAGTGGTTCAACGTGGCGCAGGAGCACGGGCTCAACCTTTACCTCTGCGGCCACTACGCCACGGAGGTCCACGCCGTCAGGGCCCTGGCGGCGGAGGTTTCGGAAAGGTTTGGATTGCCGTGGGAGTTCATTGCGACCGAAAATCCCCTGTAGCGCACCGCGAAAGGCCATGAAGAAGATCGCCATCCTCAACGGACCCAACCTCGACCGCCTCGGCAAGAGGGAGCCCGAGATCTACGGGAAGGCGACGCTTGCCGACCTGGAGAAGGCGCTCCGCAAGGAGTTCGGTTCGAAGGCCGCGCTGGAGTTCTACCAGTCGAACCACGAGGGCGAGCTGATCGACCGCATCGCCAAGCTGGCCGACGCAAAGTTCGACGGGATCGTGCTCAACGCCGGCGCCCTCACCCACACGAGCATCGCCCTGCGCGACGCGCTCCTCGGGGCCCACCTGCCCGCCGTGGAGGTGCACATCTCGAACATCTACCGGCGGGAGGAGTTCAGGCACAAGTCCCTCACGGCGCCCGCGTGCGCCGCGGTCATCGCCGGCCTTGGCCTCGAGGGCTACCACGCCGCCGTCCGCTTCCTGCTCCTGGCGTGAGCACTGCGGACGCCGCCTGGTACGCCTGCCACACGCGGCCCAGGTGCGAGAAGAAGTTTGCCGCGCTGATGGCGGCCGCCGGCTTCGAGCACTACCTGCCGCTGGTCGAGAGCGTCAGGCGGTACGCGCGGGAGACCAAACGGTTCACCAAGCCCCTCTTCCCGGGCTACGTGTTCGCCAGGGTCCCCAACGCGGCCAAGGCGCGCATCTACGAGCAGGAGCTGATCGCCCGCGCGATCCCGGTCGATGACGAGGCGCGCTTCCTGGGCCAGCTCGACGACGTCAGGAAGATCGTCGCCTCCGGCGTCGAGCTCTCGGTCGTCCCCCTCCTGACGCTCGGGCGGCGCGTCCGGGTGGTGGGCGGTCCGCTCCACGGGCTGGAGGGCCTCGTGGACGATCCGTCAAACGCCGCCGGGATCATGATCTCGGTCGACGTGCTCCGCCAGGGCCTCCTCCTGAGGGTGCCGGCCGGGAGCCTCGAGGCGCTTCCCTGAAGGGCACGCGTGGGGCCGCTCAGACGAGGACCCAGACCATGTGGATCACGTGGAGCGTCGCGCACGTCGCCAGGGCGGCGGCGAGGTCGTCCGCCACGATCCCCCAGCCGCCCGGCAGCTCCTGGAGAGAATTGATCATCATGGGCTTGCGAATGTCGTAAAACCGGAAGAGCGCGAATCCGAGGAGGACCACGAGCCAGGCGGGAAAGCTCCCGACCAGCCATCCCCACCCCACGAAGCAGAGCGGCATGGCGACAACCTCGTCCAGGATGACCTCGCCGGGGTCGCGCCGGCCGAGGCGGAGCTCCGCCTCGCCGCAGACCCCGACCGCGAAGTACGCCGCGCAGGCGACGCCGATCACGTTGACGACCTCGCCCTGGTCGCGGAAGCACAGCCAGAAGAAGAGCACACCCGCCAGGGAACCCCAGGTTCCCGGTGCCCGAAGCCGGCTGCCGACGGGCCCCAGCCTGGCGATGTTGAGCACCGTCGCCGTGGACCAGGTCCGGGTCCATTCGGGCTGGCGCAGGTTCACGGGGTTCCTTTCCCCTCGCCGAACACCAGGCGCGAATTGCGCGAGATGTATCGATAGCCGGACCAGACGGAAAGCACCGTGCCCGCCACAAAGATGACGACGCCCACGTTGCCGACGATCCTGACGAACTCGTATGCCTCCAGGTGGAGCAGGTAGTACCCGTCCTGGGAGACCATCGGGGCCCCGAGGAGGAAGCCAAGGGCGATGAGCTGCGTCACCGTCTTGCTCTTTCCCCCGCCGTCCGCGGCCACGACGACGCCCTTCGACGCGGCCACCATGCGCATACCCGTCACCAGGAATTCGCGGCAGAGCGTGATGAGGGCCAGCGAGACCGGGATCCGCTGCTGGTCCACGAGGGCGATCACGATCCCCATGACCATGATCTTGTCCGCCATGGCGTCCATCAGCCTGCCGAAATTGGAGACGAGGCCGAGCTTGCGGGCAAGGTAGCCGTCGTACCAGTCGCCCATCGCGCCCGCGACGAACAGGATGAACGCAAGCGTGGCGGCCCCCGGCCACGTGGCGTACATGAGCCAGACGATCACGAACATCAGCGGGATACGCGAGAGCGTGATTGTGTTGGGCAGGTTCATCCTGGTGCCCAAAGGACAACCCGGGGGCGTGCGAACGCAACATCGGAGAGGAAACACGCTCGCCAGCCGCCGGCTTAGCCCATCACATAACGGCGAAACCCAATGAGGCACTGCGTCTACCCAGGCACCTTCGATCCAATCACTTGCGGCCACCTGGACGTGCTGGAGCGCGCCTCGCGCCTTTTTGATCGCGTGACGGTCGCGGTCGCCGACAACCCGTCGAAGGAGCCCCTGTTCTCGGCGGACGAGCGATGCGCCCTGATCGTTCCCAACGTCGCCTCGCTCCCGAACGTGACGGTGACGAGGTTCTCAGGGCTCCTCGTCGACTTCGCCCTTGAGCAGAGGGCCGACGCGATCATCCGCGGGCTGCGCGCGCTCTCGGACTTCGAGTTCGAGTTCAACATGGCCCTGATGAACCGCCACCTTCAGCCGGCCATAGAGACAATCTTCGTCATGCCGAACGAGCAGTACAGCTACACCAGCTCGTCCCTCGTCAAGCAGGTTGCCCGGTACGGAGGCCAGGTCGAGCGCTTCGTCCCGCCCAACGTCGCGGGCGCCCTGAAGAAGGCGTATTCGCGATGAGACTCTTCCCGGCGCCCGGGGGGCGCGCCGCGCGGGCTGCCCAAATGCTCGCGCCGCCACCCGGGCAGCCATAGATACACCCCATGCCGCGCATACCGATCGAGGACACCTTCACCGACGTCATCGCGAAGGCCCAGAGGGGCCTAGGGATCTCCGACAAGGAGCTCTGCGCGCTCGCGGAGGTCACGGCCGACGACCTGAAGGCCGTCAAGTCCGGCCAGTTGCTTGACGCCGTCATCCGGCGCGTGGCCCGGCACCTTCGGCTGGGCCCGAATGCGCTCGAGGAGCTGGCCCACAAGCGCTGGTACCCGGAGGCCCCGGTGTTCCCCCACGGCTTCGCTATCTTCAACGCCCCCTACGGGGACATGACCGTGAACAGCTACCTTGTGTGGGACGCAAGGGCGCGGGCCGCGGCGGCGTTTGACACGGGCCCCGACGGCTCGGACATGATCGCCCTGATCCGCTCGGAGAGGCTGCGCCTCCAGATGCTCTTCATCACCCACGCGCACGAGGACCACGTCGCGGACATCCCGGGAATCGTCCGCGAGACCGGCGCGGAGGTGTGGGCGAGCGAGAGGGAGGCTCCGGGCCTGCCGGGCGCCCGGGTCTTCAAGGAGAACGCCCACTTCCACATAGGCGGGATCGCCATAAAGACGCTTGCGACCTGGGGCCATTCCCCGGGGCAGACCTCGTTCTACGTGACCGGCCTGAGCTACCCCCTCGCCATCGTGGGCGACTCCCTCTTTGCAAGCTCGATAGGCGGCAGCGCCACCCATTTCCTCGACCAGCACAGGAACGACGTTGAGAAGATCCTCACCCTGCCGCGGAACACGGTGCTCGCCTGCGGCCACGGGCCGCTGACCACCGTGGCGCAGGAGAAGCGCCACAACCCCTTCTTCGCCCCCTAGCGGGCGCCCGAAGAGCCCTTCCGTTCTCGACTCCGATGGCCTCCGCCCACAAAATAACCCTGTCAGTTGCCAAATCAATGAAACGAAAAACCCTTTTCGCTCTGGTGCTGGGATTTGCTTTGTCCGTGGCCTGGGTGGCCATCATCACCGACGAGCAAGTGAGGGAGCATCTTGGCTCGAACCTCTACATCATAGGCCTGGCGATCACCGGGTGCATGCTGCTCATGCTGGCGAACTACATCTGGGACCAGACGATGGCGAAGTCCCTCAAGTCGCTGCACGAGACCACGATCGCGATCCAGCCCGACGTGGAGGAGCCCGCGGGCGAGGAGTCCGATTCGGACGAGATCATCGGTCTGGCGCGCAAGATCGAGCGGATGGCCCGCTCGCTCCAGCAGGTGGAGGCCAGCTACAAGGGCATCGTCGAGGACCAGCCCGACCTCATCTGCCGCTACAAGAGCGACGGCAAGATCACGTTTGTGAACGGCGCCTATGCCCGCGCCGTGAACCGCAAGAGGAACGAGCTTGTCGGCGTCGATTTCCCGTACTTCGCGCCCGGCGCCGCAATCGCCGACGAGCCGTACTCGTTCGAGTCCGAGATGACGTTCGATGACGGCAGGCGCCTGTGGATCCGCTGGACCCAGCGGGCCATCAAGGACGACGAGCGCAACACCATGGAGTATCAGGCCGTGGGCCACGACATCACGGAGCGCAAGGACGCCGAGGCCGCCCTCCTGCGCGCCAAGGAGGCCGCCGAGATGGCGGACCGCGCCAAGTCCGAGTTCCTGGCGATCGTCAGCCATGAGCTGAGGACGCCGATCAACGCCATCGTCGGCTTCTCGAAGATGCTCGCCTCGACGACCCTCAACCTCGACCAGCGCGAGCAGGTCGAGATGATCACCTCGAGCGGCCTGGCCCTGGAGAAGATCATAGCCGACATCCTGGACCTCTCGAAGATCGACTCGGGCAAGATCAACATCGAGCACGCGCCGTTCTCGCTCCGCTCGACGGTCGACGAGCTGTCGGCATTCTTCTCGCCCAAGGCCCGGTCGCTCGCCCTCGCCCTGGACATCAGGGTTGACCCCGGCGTGCCCGAGATCGTCAACAGCGACCCGACGCGGATCCGGCAGATCCTGACGAACCTGATCAGCAACGCGCTCAAGTTCACCGAGAGGGGCGGCGTCTCGGTCGAGGTGTCGTGCGCGCGAGGAGAGCCCGTCGAGCCGGGCTCGCGGCGCCGGGTGGCCCGCCTGTTCTTCGCTGTGAAGGACTCGGGCATCGGCATTCCGCCGGACAAGCTCGAGCACCTGTTCCTGCCCTTCAGCCAGGTGGACATATCCTCGAACCGCAGGCGCGGGGGCACGGGCCTCGGCCTGATCATCGCCAAGCGCCTCTGCGAGATGATGGGCGGCACGATCTCGGTGGAGAGCCGGGTCGGCGAGGGCTCGAC
>Ga0181526_10001043_pt1 | contig 27546 bp, 18 predicted proteins | sample PEATcosm2014_Bin_35_FD_119750 | JGI IMG/M metagenome (GOLD analysis project Ga0181526, IMG submission 119750) | Peatland microbial communities from MTU Mesocosm Facility, Houghton, MI, USA - PEATcosm2014_Bin06_30_metaG | ecosystem: Environmental > Terrestrial > Soil > Wetlands > Peat | place...
AGGCGCGAACGACGCTAGATGAGTTGGGCGAGTATGCGGCAGGCCGCAATCCGAAGGGTTACACCGAGGCCGATGTGCCCCGGCTCGTTAAGGAAGTGCGAGCCGAGACGCCGCGCCACCGCAAGGTACGGTCTAACGGGTGATCGTCGTCATCGACACCAACGTCTGGATTTCCGCACTTCAGTTTGCGAAACGTCGCGGCACGCCGACGCTGGCGCTCGAAAAAGCGATGAGCGAAGACGTGATTGCCTCCTGCGATGAGATTGACGCAGAGATTGTGCGTGTCCTGACGGAGAAGTTCTCTTGGGAACAAAACCGGGCTACATCGGCGCTGCAAGCGATTCTGGCGCGCGGCATCCGTGTGAAGATTCGAGGCACGGTAAAGGTATGCCGTGATCCAAACGACGATATGTTTCTGGAGTGCGCCGCCCTTGCGAATGCGGATTTGCTGGTTGCAGGGGACAAGGATTTATTGACTCTCGGCGCGTACAAGGGAACGCGCATTGTTACACCCTCGGAGTATTTGAGAGCCGGATAAAGGCATCCAGCCACTCCTCAGAGATGAGCATGGCGGTAGACCGCTGAACCGATATTCATCGCTACGGTGATGCCGCTCGCCTCCCTTTCTTGCTCGAACGTAGTGTCGAGAATCAGGTCCACGGCTCTCTGCGCATTGGCGGCGGCATGAACGATGAGCCGGTTACGGTACTGGCCCGGTGCCGGGCCAAAGCGGGCCGGTTCCGGCCCCAAAAACACGCCAGGATGGTTCCATCCTGGCCCCCTGAGGAAGCGGTTGTGGTTCGGGCGGAGGGAATTGAACCCACACGGCCTTGCGGTCTGCGGATTGTCCGTCATAATGCAAGTAGTGCTGATCTAGGCTTCCTCAGCCAAGCGGACGGTCTCCACTCTGGCAGGGCCTTTCTTAGAAACTGTCTTTTTCTTGGGACGTGGCCTCATGATATTGATAGCAGAGGCATCGAGCTGTGTCTTCAAATGCGCCGCATAATACTTCTCAATCATCTCCACGCTTGTCCGGCAGTTTTTGGCGATCTGATAAATGTCGGCACCTTCAAGCAGGCGCAGGCAAATGTAGGTATGGCGCAGGCTATACGCCGTTCGCGGCCTACCGTCGCGGTCAGTGCGAAGCTTCTCTTCCTCAAGAATTGCATTGAATAAATCGCGTGGCCATTTCGGAAACAGAAGATCGGTGAGTCCTGGCTCATGCCACTCGCCGTTAGCGATTGATGCGGTACGGCTGCCTCCTCTTCCCGGCCCTCCATCTGGACGCAGACGCGCCTTCAGCCGCTCGAACGGATGCACGGCACCCGCTGTACTCTTGCAATAGCCAACGCCTCGCTTTCCCCGCACTTCGATCACAAGGATGGTTTGGCCGCTACCCTCGTCCTCAATAACGGTGACATCGCGGAACTGTAGACGCATCGCCTCGTCGGGGCGAAGTCCGGTATTGGCGGAGAACAGAACATAATCGTGAAGTTGTTCCGCCTCCCAACGAAAACGGGGCTGCTTGGGATGATGCGCACGTTTCCGCGTTGCCTCGTAAAGCTGCTTGTACTCTTCCGGTGAGAACCATGCTCGATGAGAAATCTTGGCCGACGCCCGATATGGCGCTGACAAGTCCGGTAGATGATCGATCCATCCGTGCCGCAGAGCCGTTTTGAAAATCTGGCGCAACGTGACGATTTCCTGGTGCGTGGTGTTATGCGCTGGCGGTTTGCCGCGCATAGCGTTGCTTTCTTCAAGGCGATGGATGCGATATTCATTGACCTTGCCAGCCGTGATCTCAGGAAGGACCATGCTGCCGAAGAACGGGACGAGATGACCGTTGGTACGCGCGTGCTGTCCGCGCGCATAGGTCGGGCTGCGCTGTCCCTGCGTCATGATGTCGAACTCGCGCAGGTATAACTTCGCAGCTTCGCGGAACAGTTTGCCGCTTTTCAACTCACCGTCGCGGAGCTTGCCGCGCAACTGCAAGTACCAGTCCTCTGCGAACTCCTTTGCCTTCGAGAGACTGTCTTCTTTGGTAGTTGTGCGCCGATTCTTTCCGGCTAGATAGCTTGCGCATTGCCAGCTAGAACTGTTCGGACGCCTGTAGACGTGAACTTTGCCACCGAGGATGGTGTGATGTTCGGACATGCAGAAGCACTTCCTGACTCCTCCCAAGATTGTGAAAGTGTGGAAGAGTTGTGTAAGGATAGCGCCGATCTTGAATGTCAGTCAACTATACGTATTTTATTACACTTGGGTGACGACTAGATTGCGTCTAAGAGGATTTTGAGTCCGCTGCGTCTGCCAGTTCCGCCATCCCGGCGCATTTCGATTCTATCAGCGCTCAAGCGCGCCCACCGCACAGATCATGAAACCGGGGACGCTTCCGTCACGTGGACATTAGGCTGTCAAGCTACCCTGCAGGCACACGATCCGCCGGCTCTACTGCACCTTGCCTTGTGGCCTGAGCCGGCCTAATTCGTTCGCACACGCAATTGCGTTCAGGGCTGCGAGCTTTAGATTGTCAGCCGCCATCCATAGCCAGAATCGGCCGCACCGGGCGCCGCTGGCCGATGCCGCGCTGATCCGCACCAGGATGTCCGGCTGGCCGGTTGCACTGAGATTGCTGGGCGGGTCCGACTCTGCGCCAACGACATCGACGTGCTCGCCATACACCGCCGCTTCCACCTGTTCCGTCGACGCCGTCGCTTGCAACTCAACCAGCGCCGACGCCACGTACCCGTGGAACACCGGCGCCTGCACCATCTGCAAGGTCAGCTCCGACGCCGTCCCCGCCGACAGGGTCGCGTAGTGGTCGGCAATGCGTGCGCCGGTGGCGGCCAGCTTCACCTTGGCTGCGTTGCCGAGCGCGGGCAGCAGATTGAAGGCGACCTGGGCATCGTATTGTTCGCGCGGCAAGCTCTGGAACGAAAGCAGGCTTACCGTCTGCTGATGCAGTTCGTCCATGGCCGCCCGCCCGTGTTCGGATGCAGGTTCGAACACCGTCGCGGATACCACGCGCACGGGCCGTATCGCATGCAGCCGGTTTGCAACCAGCAGCAGCATCAGCGCAGCGGGATGGGCCGTAACCACAGCAGGAGTGGTGAGGTCGGGCTCCTGCGCCCGGGAATGCGCCCCACCCTCCGGGCGCGCTGCCGCAGGCACGCCCATCCACGGGCCGCGCACCACCACCCCTGGCTCTGTCTCCAGCGCATAGGTCATATCGATGATGCTTGCGCCTGCCAGTCGTGCGGTCTTCCAGTATTTCCGGGTCGTCTCCGGATCGCCGGCAAAGAAAGCAAAATCGATTCCCGCAAACGAATCCGCGTCGATCTTCTGGATGAAGCTGACTTCGTCGCCGGCCGTGGTCACTTGTCCGGCCGCATCTTCCGCGTCCAGCAGCGCTACATCGCAGTCAGCCAGCTGCGACTCCGCCAGCGCGTCGCTCAGTTCCTTGCCCGCCAGCGAAGATGCTCCGACGATGGCGATCCGAATTGGTCTCCCCGCAATCACAAACTCTCTCGCTTCTGGTGCCTCGGATTTCCCGGCCGGGCCTGACCCCAAGTGGCGTGTTGCATCCTTACCGCCGCATTACGCCAGCGGCAGTTCTGGTGCCTGTGAGCGCCGCCGCCTTCGGCCCCACGAGTACGCCAGCCGGGCGAGCACTCCCGAGACCAGGTATCCCAGCGCAATCACCATCAACATATACTCTGACTTCCACACGATCAACGCACCGAGCAAAGCCAGTAACGCAACCACCTGAAATGGCTGCCGTCCGCCGGAAGTAATCTCCTTGGCGCTCCAGAATCGCCAATTGCTCACCATCAGGAACCCACTAAAGAGGATCAGCGCGAGCCATACCAGCGCAATCCACGGATTGTAGATAGGAGATCCATCGAAGCAATGCACCACTGCGGCAACTACGCCGGCTCCCGCAGGAATCGGCATGCCAACAAAGAACTTGTGCCCCGGCTTTCCGGGATTGCGCGGTTGCGGGTTGATGCTGATATTGAAGCGCGCCAGACGGCTGGCGCCACAGATGAGAAACAGGAAGCAGACAAACACCCCGGCGTGGACCACGTTCTCGCGCAGGTCCGGGTGGAGGGTGGGCGGCAGCATGCGGAATCCCCAGATGTACGCCAGCAAGCTGGGCGCGACCCCGAAGGTGATTACATCGGCGAGCGAGTCGAGTTCCCTGCCAAAGTCGCTGGTGGTATGGGTGAGGCGGGCGATAAAGCCGTCCACGCCATCCAACAGCGCCGCGGCTCCAATGGCCAGCGCCGCGTGATCGAAGTAGGCCGGGTCCGACGGTGATCCCTGAACACTCTGCGTGATCGCATAATAGCCGGCCGCAATATTGCCCGCGGTAAACAGCGATGGCAGCAGGTACATGCCGCGGCTGGGATGCCGCTTCGCCCTCATCACTTCCCCACGATCGTCGCGCAGTTCCAACTGTTCAGGGGCCATCAGGACACCACTGCCGCAGCGACGTGCACCGCATCGCCGACCGGCTGAGGCAACACTGCGAGTATGGTCGACCCGCCGCGCACCCGCGTTCCATTCTTCACCCGCGGCACCGCGTCCCCCGGCAGCAGGACATCCACCCGTGATCCGAACTTGATCAGACCCACCCGCTGGCCTCGTTCCAACCGGTCCCCAACTTTTACGGAACACACAATCCGCCGGGCCAGCAGGCCCGCGATCTGTTTGTAACTCACCTCGTAGCCACCGGCATCGATCACCACCAGCGTCTGCTCGTTCATCAATACCGACTCAGGCTTCATCGCGTTCAGAAAGCGGCCCTCGCGGTGCTCCACTGCCTTCACCGTCCCCGCAACCGGCGCGCGATTCACATGCACATCGAAAACGTTCAAGAAGATGCTGAGCCGCAGCCGGCTCCCGCTTGCCGTCTCAATCCAGTCCGATTCCGTTACAACGCCATCGCCCGGCGAGACGATCTCCCCCGGCCCCATAGGTACCTCGCGCTCGGGATCACGGAAGAACCATAGAAAAAACAATGCCAACACAATCGGCAACGCCGTCAGCGCCAAGGAATCCGTAAGCCGCCACAGAACCGCGGCAACTATGCCCAGCCCCAACGCATAGAAGTACCCATCTCGCACCATATCCTTCGCATTATAAAGCTCGCGTTGGCCACCCGCACGCATGGAATGGAACCCAGCCCGCGAATGCGTTATCGTGGAGAAAAGCTCACGGAACCGCGCAAACGTCCTGCATCGGAATCGCGTTTTTTCGAATCGTCATTCTGGGCCGCAGGCTCAGAATCTCTGTAGTTCATGTCCTCACCACGCAACCGCATGAATCGAGCCTTCTCTTTGATCCCAATCCGCCCCTGCCGCGCTCTCGCCTGTGCCTCGCTGCTGTTCGCGCTGGCCCTTCCGCTCGCCGCCCAGCTCACCCCGCAGCAGGATCCCGCCAACCTCGCCGGCGAGCGCGTCTCCGCGCCCGACCTCGCCGACACGCTGCCCATCAACCACGGCGCTCCCGCGCTCGAACAACTCCTGCGCAAGCTGCGCACCCGCGCCTCTTTCATGCTCATCGTCGCCCATCCCGACGACGAGGACAACGGCGCGCTCACCTACCTCTCCCGCGGCCAGGGCGCGCGCGTAGCCACCCTCACCCTCAACCGCGGCGAAGGCGGCCAGAACCTGATGTCCGCCGACTTCGACGACGCCCTCGGCCTCATCCGCACCCAGGAACTCCTCGCCGCCGATCGCTACATGGACGTCGACCAGTTCTTCGGAACCGAAGTCGACTTTGGCTTCTCCAAAACCAAGGAAGAAGCCTTCAGCAAGTGGACCCACGACCGCGTCCTCTACGACGCCGTCCGCGCCATCCGCCTCTATCGCCCGCTCGTCATCGCCTCCGTCTTCATCGGCGAACCTTCAGACGGCCACGGCCAGCACCAGGTCTCCGGCCAGATCGCCCAGGAAGCCTTCAACGCCGCCGGCAACCCCGCTGTCTTCCCCGACCAGATCGCCGCCGGCCTCCAACCCTGGCAGCCGCTCAAGGTCTACGCCCGCTCGCCCTTCGGCCGCATCGACGCGCAGGGCATGTACGACTACGCCACCAGCCAGTACGTCCCCGCCCGCTTCGAAAATTACGTAACCGGAAAAGTCACAACCACCGTCCCCAAAGCTAACGTCGTCGTCCCGGAAGGCGATACCGATCCCCTCCTTGGCGGCCTCTCTTACGCACAGCTCGGCCGCACGGGCCGCGCCCTGCAGAAGAGCCAGATCGGCGGCGGCGGGGGTGGTGGCTTCGGGGGTGGCGGCCGCGCCGATGTCAGCTACCACCGCTACGGCTCCCACGTCCTCGGCCCCGACGGCAAGCCCCAGCCTGACGGCGATGATTCTGGCCTGGAGTCCGGCTTCTACGACGGCATCGACACCACCCTCCCCGGAATCGCCACCCTCACCCCCGAAGTCGCCGACAAATTCCGCCCGCTGCTCCAGAAGATCGACCAGCAAATCGCCGAAGCCCAGCGCCTCTTCGACCCCAAGAACCTCGGACTGACTGCGTCGCCCCTGCGCCAGGCCCTCGTCGGCCTCGATCAGCTCATCGCCGAACTCGAAAAACCCGACGTCAACGACCTTCCCCCAGCCGAAACCTACAACCTCCTCCACGAACTCCACATCAAGCGCGTCCAACTCAACAACGCCCTCATCCTCGCCCTCGGAATTACTCTCAAGGCTGAGACTCCAGTCGCAAAGGCACCGATAGTCGTCCCAGCGCCGTTCCCCGACGAGAATCACGCCGAGCTTCACCTTCACTTCGAGCACCGCGGAACCGCCAAAATCGAGTTCCTCGGGCCACAACTAGCAGGCGCGAGCGGCCCGCCCGCCGGTTTTAGCCCCATGCCTCTGGGGGAGAGCCTTGACCTGAACTTGGATATGAAGCTGACGAACGCGACTCCCACCAAGCCATTTTTCTCCCGTCCGGATCTTGAGCAGCCTTACTACGACATATCGATTCCTTCACTGAGAAACGCCCCACAGACCCCGCCTCCCTTCCAACCAGCAGGCTACTTCCGTTTCGATGGGACCCTCCTCGAAATCACTCAGATCGCCGAAGCTTCGAACCAGCCGCTCGTAATAGTGCCTGCCGTCTCCATCTCCCTGAACTGTTCCACCGCTATCCTCCCGCCCGGAGAAAAGTCCCTCAATGCCGTTGCGACCGTCAGCGCAGAGGACGCAATTCAGAAGCTCGGAGGGGTCAAGGTTCTGCTGACGCCGGACCCTAAAACGAAGCCAGAACTGCTCGAAACGGCGTTCCCACAGGAATACCAGAAAGTAATTGGGAAGCCCGAGTATATAGGCATCGGTGTCGATACCAGAAAGGTCCGGGGCAAAGCGCCCACGCTTACGGCTGTGGTCTCCTTGCAGGGACACGACTATTCCGAAGGCTTCCGCCCCGTCGGCTATCCCGGCCTCACCTACACCAACTATTACACCCCCGCCACCCTCCGCGTCGTCCCGGTTGACGTCACCACCGCCCCCAACCTCAACATCGCCTACATCCCCGGCACCGGCGACGACGTCCCCTCCGCCCTCGATCAACTCGGCGTCCACCCGCACATCCTAACCGCCGCCAACCTCACCGCCGAGTCCCTGAAGCCCTACGACGCCGTCATCCTCGGCGTGCGCGCCTACGAGCACTCTGAACTCGCCGCCGCTAACGCTGCCCTCAACCAATACGCCTCCGAAGGAGGCGTGGTGATCGCCCAATACAACACCGGTCGCCTGCCCCAGGGCACCGGCCCCTATCCGCTCGATCTCGGCGGCAGCGAAAAGGTCGTCGAAGAGGACGCTCCGGTCAAAATCCTCGCACCCGACAACCCGCTCCTCACGTGGCCGAACAAGATCACCACCGCCGACTTCGCTGGCTGGGTTGAAGAACGCGGTCACGGCTTCATGGCTACCTGGGACCCGCACTACACGGCGCTGCTCGAAACCCACGACCCCGGCCAGCAACCCCAGCTTGGCGGCCTGCTGGTCGCTCGCACCGGCCGCGGCGCATGGATCTACCTTGGCCTCGCCCTCTACCGCCAGCTCCCCGAAGGCGTCCCCGGCTCCTACCGCCTCTTCGCCAACCTCATCAGCGCCGCCAAAAATCCCGCATATCAGGCGCCACCCACTAAATAACTCGCCTCACGTGCGCGACGCGTACCAATCTTCCCGCGTCAGCGGAATCCGGCTTGCGCCCCGCTCCGGCCGGCTCAGCAACATCTGGTAGACCGCGATGTCGCCCCTGCGAAACGCCGCTGCGCACCCCGCCATATACAGCAACCAAGTCCGGTAGGTCGTTTCCGAAACCTTTTCGAGCAGCGTCCCCGCGTTCCACCTCAGCCCCTCCACCCACGCGCGCAGCGTCAGTTCGTAGTGCTCGCGCAGGTTCTCCACATCGCGCACCTCGAAGCCCGCCGCTTCCGCAGCGTGCATCGCATCCGAAAGCGTCACCAACTCCCCATCGGGAAACACGTACTTATCGATAAACGACGAAGTGCGCAGATTTCGCAGCAGAGGAACCCTGGTCAGAGCCCGAAGGATCGGCAAACTCCGCTCCTTCGCTGCCTCCGCCCGTGCGATCCCGTGATTCAGAAACACGCCCCCCGGCCGCAGCATCTCATGCACAGTCCGGAAGTATTGCGGCAGGTTCTTCAGCCCCACGTGTTCAAACATGCCCACGCTGGCGATCTTGTCGAAATCGCCCAGACGCTCCTTTGCCTTGCGATAGTCCAGCAGTTCCACGCCGCAACTCTGCGTCATCTGCCCCTCGGCAATGCGCGCCGCCGCAACCGCCGCCTGCTCGCGGCTGATCGTGATCCCCCGGGCATAGGCGCCGTGGTGCGCAGCCGCATGCAACGGCAGGCTTCCCCATCCGCACCCGATATCGAGAAAGCGATCGTCCCGGTTCAGCCGCAGCTTCCGGCAGATCAGTTCCAGCTTGTTCGCCTGCGCAGCGGCAAGGTCGTCCTCCGGAGACTTGAAGTACGCACACGAGTACACCAGCGACTCGCCCAGCCATGGCCTGTAGAAATCCACGGGCAGGTCATAGTGGTGCGAGATGACAGCCTGGTCCCGAGCAATCGAGTGGCGTCTTCCCTTCTTCCACCGCTGAGCGATGCCGGAAGCAACTCGCGATGCCGTCTCCAGCACGCGTTGGCGCCGGCTCCGCGGAGTATGGAAGAGGTGCTCCGCCATCGCAAAGACGGCAAAGATGTCCCCCTCGACATCGATTTCATTCGCCAGAAACGCCTCGCCCAGTGTCACCTCGCTCGGCCGCAACATCATCGCTTCCAGCGCACGCGCAGAGCGAAGCACCAGCGTGCAGCGAGGGGTCTCGTTCTCAGACGAGACCCAGTTCCAGCCATCCCATAGACGGATGCCGAAAGCGGGGCCGTCATAGCCCTTGAACAGAGATTCCAGCAGGTTGGATCGTTGACAAGAGACGGACGTAAGCATCTCGCTCACAGGACCCTCCCGTTATGGAAACCGTCTGGGATACCCGCGCCCGGACGTCAACATAATAAACTTCATGAAGGAACTCTTCTGTAGTCCCGCAGACATTGTGTTTGGATGCACTAGAGGCAGAAATGGCAAGCGGCGGCCCACGCCGATCCAGGCCTGAACCACACCATTCGCGCCCGCCGGGACGAAGAGGAAACCGCTAGTCACGCGTGCGCTTCTTGATCTCCACATTCAGCCGCTTGATCTTCTGGTTCAGCGTCGAAAGCGGAATCTTGAAGTACTCCGCTGCTTCGGTCTGGTTCCAGTGGCAGCGCTCCAACCGGTCCGCAATGATCCTCCGCTCGATCTCCTCCATCAGGTCGAACAGGCTCGCGTCCGGCCGGTGGTCCAGCAGGCTTGCCGAGTAGGTGTTGCCAGTCAGCGCCGCCGGAAGCAGGTCCGGCGTAATCGTCCGCGTAGTCGCCAGCACCACGCCGCGCTCCATCGCGTTCTCCAACTCGCGCACGTTGCCCGGCCACTCGTAGTCCATCAGAATGCGCATGGCCTCAGGCGCCAGCGTAGGCACCGGCACATCGTTCTCGTCCGCATAGAACTTCAGGAAGTGCGCTGCCAGCAGCGGTATGTCCTGGCGGCGCGCCCGCAGCGGCGGCAGCTCCAGGCAGATAACGTTCAGCCGGTAGAACAGGTCTTCGCGGAAGCGCCCCTCGCGCACCGCCTGGTGCAGATCGACGTTGGTCGCTGCAATAATCCGCACGTCCACCTGGATCTCCTGCGTCCCGCCTAGGTGCATAAAGCGCCGGTCCTGCAGCACCCGCAAAATCTTGGCCTGCATGTCCTGGCCCATCGTGCCGATCTCGTCCAGGAACAGCGTGCCCCCATTCGCCACTTCGAACAGGCCCTTCTTCGCCGCCACCGCCGAGGTGAACGCGCCCTTTACGTGGCCGAACAGCGTCGATTCCAGCAGGTCCGGCGGCACCGCACCCGTATTCACCGGAACAAACGGCTTGTCGCGGCGCGGCGAGTTGGCGTGCAGCGCCTTGGCGATCAGTTCCTTGCCGGTACCGCTCTCGCCTTGCACCAGCACCGTCGAGCGACTGGGCGCCACCTGCGCCACCAGGTCGAACAACCGCAGCATCGGCTCGCTCTTCCCCACGATATTCTCGAAGTTGTAGCGCAGTTTCAGCGCGCGCTTCAGTTGCACAACCTCTTCTTCCGCGCGCCGCCGCCCGATCGCCGCGCGAATGTCCGCGAGCAGCTTCTCGTTGTCCCACGGCTTCTGGACGAAGTTCTCAGCGCCCGCGCGGATGGCGTCCACCACGTTCGAGACCTTGCCGTACGCCGTAATCATGATCACTGGCAAATCGGGCTGCATCTCCAGAATCCGCGGCAGCAGTTCGATCCCCGTCTCTCCCGGGAGCGCGAGGTCCAGCAGCAGCAGATCAAACTCGCCCGCAGAAAGTTGTTCCAGGCCCAACGCGCCGTCCGCTGCCGTCGTAACGTTGAATCCCTCCATGCTCAGCAGAGCCTCGAGCGATTCGCGGATCGCCGCCTCGTCGTCAACAATCAGGATGCGCGCAGGGCCAACCACCCGCGCGTCCGATGCGGGGGAAAGCGGCGCAACTGCTTCGGGATTCAGAGGAACAGTGGCTTCAGACATTCGCTTTCTTCTTACGGCACTCGCCGCCGGGTCCAACCCCGGCGTCAACTTCAACCCTATACATGCACAGCACTCCCGGCATCGCGGATAGCCTCACCTTCGGCCGCCGCACCTTTGGTAACGCCTGGAAACTCCAGCCGAAACGTCGTTCCCACGCCAACCTCGCTCTGCACATGCATCTTGCCGCCGTGCTCTTGCATAATGCCGTAGCTTACGGCCAGGCCAAGCCCGGTGCCCTTGTGCTCGCCATTGCGCGGCTTCGTCTTGGTGGTAAAGAACGGGTCGAAGATGCGATGCAGATGCTCCTGCTCGATTCCTCCGCCAGAATCCTGGACCACCACCCAGATACGACCCGCTACCTGCTCCGTCGTGATCCTTATCCGCGCATCGGGCGAATTGTGCATGGCGTCGCGCGCATTCAGCAGCAGATTCAACGCCACCTGCTGCAGCTTGCCTTCATTCCCCTGGATGCGCGGCAGGCTCGGATCCAGGTGGGTCTCCACCCGGATTCCCGCTGTCTTCAACTGGTGGTCCAGCAGCGTCAGCGTGTCCTGCAGCAGCCGGTTCAGGTCGACCGAGGCAAACTCGGTGCCCCCGGTCCGCGAGAAATTCAGCAGCCCGTTCACAATCTCCGACGCCCGGAAGGCCTGCTGCGTAATCTTATCCAGCACCGGCGCCAGTCCCTTGTCCTGGTCCATCATCGGACGCATCTGCTTGGCCAGCATCTGGGTGTAGCTGGAGATCACCGCCAGCGGCGTGTTCACCTCGTGCGCCACGCCCGCCGCCAGCAATCCGATCGACGACAGCTTCTCCGCCTGCGTAAGCTGCGTCTCCAACTCAATCCGGTCGGTGATGTCGTCCACCAGCACAATGCGCCCCACCACCGCGAAGTCCCGCGTCAGCAGCGGCGCAATCGCAATATTCGCCACCCGCGTCTCGCCCGTCGGCAGCGCCAGCCGCACCTTGTAGAACGTGTGCGTGCCCTGTTCGCCGCGCACGCTGTCGAACCGCGCCATGAACTCCGGTGGGAAGATCGACGCCAGCGTCTGCCGCAGCGCCTCAGCCCGCGGCTTCGCATACATCACTTCCATCTGCGCGTTCCAACTCTCGATCCGGTCCTCGAGATCGACCGCAAAGATGCCGACGTGGATCGATTCCACAATGTTCTCGTGGAACTCCTTTAGCCGCTCGAACTCGGTGATCTTCTGCTCCAGTCGCCGGTAGAGCTGCGCGTTCTGGATCGCGATGCCGATGTAACCCGCCAGCGATCCCAGCACCTCCATGTCCTCGCTGGAAAGAAAGTCGCCGGCATCCGTGCGTCCCAGGCCGATAATGGCGACTGTGCGCGTGCCGCCGCCCTCGCGGTTGGCCACGCGGCAAGGCAGGTAGTAGTTCAGGTCCAGCAGGCCGGCACTCTTCTGTTGCTCATTCGGCAGGCGCAGCACCTGCTGCGGATTCTCCAGAAAGATATGGTCGTTGGCGTCTTCGCGGTCGAAGTCCAGAAAACGCACGTCGAGCGCACTCAGGTCCGCCGCCTGCAGGTTGGTCAGCCCATGCGAAGCCGCCAGTTCGAAGCGATGGCCCGGATTCGTCTGCGAGCCGTCTTCGCCGGGGTTGGGGTCATCCGTCGACAGGAACACCGCCACCCGAGTCACCAGCAACGTCTGCGGCAGCCGCTCCACAATCGAGTCCACCAGCGCCCGCAGGTCAGTCTGCGAGTTCAGGCTGCGGCCAAAGTCGATCAACGTCTCGCGGTAGTCGAAGCTTTTCTGGTCGAAAACCCGGTCCACCTTGGCCTGGATCGCGCGCTTCAGCGGATCGAAGACGAGCCCCGTGATCATGATTGCGACCAGCAGTCCGCCCGAGCCAAGAATCGGCAGCCTGGTATGGACAATCTCTCCGCCCAGCGCCACCAGGCCGAAGTATCCGCCCACAATCGCCGCCGTCGCCAGCGTATACGTCACCCCGCGCTTGAAGATCAGGTCGACGTCCATCAGCCGGTAGCGCACAATCGCCCAACTGAAGGTCAACGGAAGCAGCGCCAGGAACAGCAGCACAAACTTCGCCAGCAGCGTCGGCACCGCTAACCCGAAGAGATAGGGAATCGCGTACAGCACGGTGAACGGCCCAACCGCCAGCAGCGTTCCCCGCGTAAGCCACTTCAACTGCTGCCGCTCCAGCGGCGATCCCGCACGCACGTAACGCGAGTAGAAGACAACCGCCGCCGCCGCATAGTAAAGCGCCATGGCGCCAATGCTGATCTGGTCGAGCCGATGGCTCAGAGCTCCGGTCGCCGACCAGAAGTTGATCGCCCACACCTGCAAGCCAATCAGGAATGCCCCCGGCACATACAGCAGCGCCGCCAGCACCGGCCGCAGGCTGCGCGGCACCTTCACCTCGACGCCGTCGCCCGCTTCCGCCGGGTCGGAGAAGCTCACCGCGAAGTGCAGGAACAGCGCCGGCTGCAGCATATTCGCGACCAGGTTGCCCCAGTAAATCACCCGGTCGAACACCCCCGGATCGCCAGTCGAACGGAACGCATACAGCACGAACGACACCAGGCAGAAGACGTAAAAATGCATCGACTTCGGCGCGGTCCAACGCCGGAACAAGACGTACAGCCCAATCAGCAGGTAAACCAGCGCGATCAGCCGCGAGCCCTGGTCCGTACTCCTGTCCGCCGCCTCCAGATAAACCTGGACCGGAAACGGCGCCGCACCCTCAACCCCATGCGACCCCGCCGCCGGGCGTACGATCGAATACGTCGCCGCGTGATCGTAGATCCCGTTGTCCGACATCGCCTGCTCCTGCGATGCCAGCCGCGGCGTCGGCTGTCCGTTGATCGCCTCCAGAACGTCCCCGGCACGAATCCCATCCTTGTACGCAGGCGAATCCGCCGGAACCCGGTCCGCGCGCAACCCACCCTGGGTCTCGACCCAGACCACACCATCCGTCGGAAACTCGCTGTTCAGCTCCTGCGACAGGTTGAAGCCCGCAAGGACACAAACCCCCAGCGTCGCAAGAGCAAGGGCGACGGCGAGAATTCGCGTCTGAAAAGCATTTCTCATCTGCGGTCCACGAGCTACAGGGCCCGGACTTTCGTCGCATGACCCACCTGAAACGACGAAGCAGTGACTAAGCAATAAACATTAAGCAACTCGGTCTCCAAACGAGAAGTCATGATTTTCCAGAGATGCAGGCCCACGAATTTCAAGGGCCTACCGATAATCATAAACGCCTCCATGAATTGGGGAACCGCCCCGTCACCGTAATCCCGGAACCGCAACCCTCAAGAGTTTCCAATTCCACCGTTCCATCCTACCTTGACGCCCCCTGCCGTATCATCATCCAAGGATCACCCGTGACCACCCCCTCCCAATTGCCCGCTGAGTTCAACGAGTTCATCGGCAACGGCGCCGTCGTCGAATCCCTCCGCACCGCCATCGCCGCGGGCCATCTGCCAAATTCAATCATCCTCTCCGGCCCTGCCGGCGCGGGTAAATACACCCTCGCCCTGCTGCTGACCATGGCCATCGAGTGCCAGCGCCAGCCCCGCGACCTCTGGTCCAACGGTCAGTCGCTCGCCGGTTTCTGCGGACGCTGCTCCAACTGCACCCGCATTTCCTCCGCCGCCAACCTCGAGGAGCAGGTTGCCGCCGCCGTCCTCGCCCGCGAAGAGCTGCGCGAAACCGACAAGAAGGACACCCGCGTCCTCATCCAGCCCCACCCCGACGTCCTCATCCTGCCGCCCGACCCGCCTCAGCTCCTGATCAAGCTCGGCCAGATCCGCACCCTCATCCAGCACGCCCACTACCTGCCGGCGGAAGCGCCGCGCCGCATCTTCATCCTCACCTCCGTCAGCATGATGAAGGAGGCCGCCAACTCCCTGCTCAAAATCCTCGAGGAGCCGCCGCCCACCGTCCACATCTTCATCCTCGCCGAAAACCCCGGCGAACTGCTGCCCACCATCCGCTCCCGCTGCGCCTCCGTCCGCCTCGGCGCCCTCCCCGTCGAGGAGATCGAAATGCTGTTAGTATCCCGCCGCCCCGAGGTCCCCCCCGCGCACCGCGCCCTCATCGCCCGCCTCTCGCAGGGAGCAGCCGGTCGCGCCCTCGCCTTCGACCTCGAAACCTATACCGCCGCCCGCGCCGACGCCCTCATCTTCCTCCGCAACGCCGCGGCCGCAACCGGGCTATTTGGGAGTAGCAGCGGGCTTCAGCCCGCGGTAAAGGACCACCGAAGAGAGGAGGCTTTAGCCCCGGGCCTTTCGCGCGCGCAGGCGACTCCCGACGGCGAACCCGACCACTCCGCCCTCTTCAAGATGACCGAAACCTACCGCGCCGGAGCCGAAGGCCAGCAGAAAACCACCGCGCTCCTCCGCGCCCTCGCGCTGCTCCTCGAAGACCTTCTCCTGCTCGACGCCGGAACCCCCGAACTCCTCCGCAACACCGACCTCCGCCCAGAGCTCGAACGCCTCGCCGCCGTCCTCCCCTTTAGCTGGATCGAACGCGCCAGCCACGCCCTCGACCAGGTCCACTCCGGCCTCCGCCGCAACCTCCTCCGCTCGCTCTCGCTCGACGCCTTCGCCGCCCAACTCGCCACGCCCGTCGGTTCGTAGGCACACACAGCGGTATGATTCTGTGGTCGCGAAAGAGTCACTTCCTCTGTCGGGAATAATAAACTCCTCAGGGACGTCGCGCAGGGCTAAACATGCGAACAGTTGCACGCACAAGATTTCTCATTATCCTCTTCACTCTGACTATCTGCGTTCCGGGGCAACGGTTGATGGCGCAGAACCCGACGAACCTGCAAACGCAGAATTCGAGCAATCAAGACGTCGGCAATTCGGAGAATTGGCGCCACACGCCAGTTCCAGCTAACGCTCACCCCGATACGCTATCTCCCGAGGCGCGACAGGCCCGCGATAAGATTTGGGAAAGAGCGTCCCCACCACCACCTCCACCTGGCGGCGTAGGCAGTTATCTGCCGCGCGGTGCTATCGGGAGTGACTATGGGGAAATATATGCTGAACCCGACGCCATTTGGGTAGTTGCAACCTTTATCAACTTCGATGTACATAGGGCGTCCAGCGGCTCCATTTACACCGAGGTACATCTCCAAATAAATAGGAATGTTGGCGCTATTCACCCGGATACTCCACTAGCAGGAACAACTGTAGATCTCGGTATCCCTGGCGGTTCTGTTATGTTGCCCGATGGAAGTACTATCGAGACCTATACGGCAAACTATACGGATTACGTTCGTCCAGACCACAGATACCTTCTTTTGTTAGGAAAAGCGTCCGTATCAAAGCCGGATTATTATCTCCAAGGAGGCGGCTGGGATGTCTCGGATGGAACTGCGCGCTCAGTATTTACTCGTGAGGCTGCAATAGCCAGAAATGGACGATCTTCAGTTGAAGGACTGAGTGAGGCTGACGCAATTCAACGGATAGAGCGCCTGCTCACGAAGAAGGCAGGCAAATAGCAATAGAGGGTTCGACAACAATAAGAAGCGGCCGCTAGCTCTTTGCTGCCTTCTCCAGCCGGTCCCTTAGCGCCTCACCCAGCCCACCCATCTGCGGCACCGGGCACACGATCACCTTGGCCCCGCGCTCATCCAGATTCCGCAACCCGAAGTACAGCAGCCGCGCCAGAATCTCCGCATCGCCCCACGGCCCCCAGCGAAACAGAATCTCCGCCGCGCCCCGCTCCCAGTCATCCGGCAGCATCACGCCAACCTCCGCGCCGTTGTGTTTCGCAATCTCCGCCAGCATCTCCCGCGGCCCTTCCACCAACACCAGCCGCGCCCGCGGAGCGTAGTGCCGCATCCCCATCCCCGGCGAAGCCTGTGCCGCCGGATCGGACCACACCTGCTCCGCCCCAACCACTCGCACCTCGTCCCAAATCACGCGCGAGATCATTGCCGCCGTCACCGCTCCCGGCCGATAGATCGCCTTCGCCGCCAAATCAAACACCGTCGACTCGACACCCACGTTCGTCGCACCGCCATCCAGAACTGCATCGATCCGCCCATCCAGATCGGCAAGCACATGCGCCGCTGTCGTCGGACTTGGTCCCCCAAACCGGTTCGCGCTCGGCGCCGCCACGGGCACTCCCGCCCGCCGGATCAGCTCCCGCGCCACCATATGCGCTGGCGTCCGCACTCCCACCAGCGGCCTTCCCGCCGTCACCGCGTCCGGAACCTCCGCCGTGCGCGGCAGCAACAGCGTCAGCGGTCCCGGCCAGAACGCTTTCATCAGCGCCTCCGCCCGGTCACGCAACTCCGCAGGCAAAACGGCCACCCGCTCCAGCATCTCCCGGCCTTCCACATGCACAATCAGCGGGTCCCACTTGGGCCGGTCCTTCGCCGCAAAAATCTTCTCCACTGCCTCCGCATCCAGCGCATTCGCCCCCAGCCCATACACCGTCTCGGTTGGAAACGCGACCGTCCCACCCGCCCGCAGCAAATCGGCCGCCCGTGCAATGCCCGCCGCTCCGCCGGTTCCTGCAGCCTGCAGCCGCTCAGTCTTCAAGCGCACCCCCACCCTTCACTCTCGCGCTCACGCTCATCCTGTCCACGCATCGGTGGCGTGGCCTCCTTATCCATCCTACCCTCGCCGCCGTATACTCTTCGCTATGCAGAGCGCCGAGATCGAACTCAAATTCCCCATCCACGATCTCGCTCGCTTGGAATCGCTTCTCCCCGGCCTCGGCTTCCTGCTCGATACGCCCCGCACCTTCGAGCAAAACACCCTCTACGACACGCCTGGCCGGACCCTCCGCGAATCCAAACAGATCCTCCGCATCCGCCGTTATGGCAGCCTTTGGACCGTCACCCACAAGCGCCAGCCCGATGCCTCGCCTATGAGCGACCCGGCCCGCTACAAAGTCCGCATCGAGACGGAGACGCAGATTGAAGACGGTCCCGCGCTCGGCGCAATCTTCGAAACGCTGGGCTACGCGCCCGTCTTCCGCTACGAGAAGTTCCGCACCGAGTGGTCGCAAATCACTCCATCCATCGACGGCCCGCTCTTTAGCGACGCGGTTCACCCCGCCGAAACCGCGATGCCTGCGCCCCGCTGCCACCTCGTCATCGACGAGACCCCCATCGGCGACTACGCCGAGCTCGAAGGCCCGCCCCCATGGATCGACGAAACTCTCGCCAAACTTGGCGTCGATCCCTCCACTTGCCTGACCGACAGCTACGGCCGCCTCTTCCTCGACTGGAAGCAGCGCTCCGGCGGCGCCGCCGAGAACCTTACCTTCGACGAAATCCCCGCGCCGGCATTGCTGCAGCCCGCACTTCCCAAAGCAGCCGGCAAAAAGAACGAGCCAGCAACTTGGTCGTTGCTGACTCGCTGACCTGCTGACTCGCTGTCGCTAGAAAATCTGGAAGTTCACCTCGACGTTCAGTTCCACCGGCACCGGTTTACCAGCCTCTCGCGCCGGCTTGAACTTATACTGCTTCACGGCTTCGACCGCCTTATCGTCCAGTCCCATGCCCACTCCGCGCAGGATATGCACGTTCTGCGGGTTCCCGTTCGCGTCCACAATCAGGTTCACCAGCACAATGCCCATGAACTTCGCCTTGCGGGCTTCCTCGGAAAACTCCGGGTCAACCTTGTAGATCAGCTCCGGCTGCGAAACGCCGCCGCCAATCTTCCTCAACCCTCCGCCGTAGTTCCCTCCGGAACCCGGCCCCAGCCCCGACCCATTGCCGGACCCCAGTCCAGACCCGCTCCCATTCCCCATCGAGCTCCCGATCAGCGGCGAATTCGGCATGCCGATGTTGGGCATGTTGTTGCTCGCCATCTTCAGGTCCTTCTGCACCTCGATGGTCGGTTCCGGCATTGGAATCTTGGTCTCCACCGGCGCCTTGGGCGGCGTAATCTGCGTGTCCGCAAACTTCGGCAGGTGGCCCTGGGTCACCGGAGTCGGTCCACGCTGTCCGCCGCCGCCGCCCATCGTAGTCTTCGCCGGGGCCATCGGAGGCGGAGTCGTCAGCGCGATCAACTGCATCTGCTTGGCCACCATGTTGTTATGGATCGCGCGCGCACCCCAGAAGAAAAACACCAGAAACAGCGCGATGTAGATCCCAATCGCCGAGGCCGTCGCCTTCGGGTCCTGGTGCGTCTCCATCCGGTCGACCACCGGAATCGGCTTCGACTCCAGCACCAGCGGCGGCAGCTTCACCGGGAAGAACACGTCCCGCAGATTGCTCCACAAAGAGGACCATACGCCCTCTTCGTGCTGCATGATGTCGCCTTCGCCTAGCGAAGACTCCACTCCCGCTCGCAGCTTTGGCGCGGGTTTCGATGGATCATCTTGCGGTAAAAACCCAAATTCAGACAAGTTGGTTCGCCTCTGCCCCAGAGTGCGGCCGCAACCTCACAGCCTCTCTGTCTTCCCTCTCAGATTTCGCGCGCCGTCTTCCATCTCTGGATCCGTCTCCGGTCTTGTGCCGGTTCATTGCGGGTCGCGCCGCCTCTGGCCCCACATAACATTCTACAAAAGATTTGCCCAATCCACCTCTCCTCTATCTATCTTTGACGCATTTCACCCCCAGGAAGTCTCCTATCTGTGCCAACCAGTTGACCTGTCCTGGCATCGCTCGCCCCCTCCCACCGCATACAACCCGGATACAATAGAGGTTTGGCCGTCTCAGAACGACGGTAGCTTTGCCTGATCCACAATGCCCCGCAACGCCATTGCACCGAGAGATCAAGCCAGTAAACACCGCTCCACGAGGAACGAATGCCCGAAGCACCCGACCCGAAGCCCGCAGGCGCACTGAAGCCGCTCAAATCCACCCTGAACCTCCCGCTGACCGCCTTCCCCATGAAGGCCGGCCTGCCCGTCAACGAGCCCCTTCGCCTCAAGGCCTGGGAAGAGACAAATCTCTACGCCCAGATCCGCCGTGCCTCCGCCGGTCGTCCCCGCTACATCCTCCACGACGGCCCCCCCTACGCCAACGGCGCCATCCACCTCGGCCACGCGCTCAATAAAACCCTCAAAGACTTCGTCGTCAAAACCAAAACCATGGCCGGCTTCGACGCCCCCTACGTCCCCGGCTGGGACTGCCACGGCCTGCCCATCGAGATCAAAGTCGACGAGCAACTCGGCCGCAAAAAGCTCGAAATGGACCCGGTCCAGGTCCGCCGCGCCTGCCGCGAGTACGCCCAGAAATACCTCGACCTCCAGCGCTCACAGTTCATCCGCATGGGAGTCTTCGGTCGCTGGGCCACGCCCTACTCCACCATGGACCCCGAGTACGAGGCCCGCATCGCTGAAACCTTCTTCCACTTCTTCGAGAATGGCTTCGTCTACAAAGGCCTCAAGCCCGTCTCCTGGTGCATCCACGACCGCACCGCCCTCGCCGAAGCCGAAGTCGAGTACGCGAACCACACCTCGCCCTCCGTCTACGTCCGCTACCAACTCACCTCCGACCCCGCCGCCATCACCCCCGAATTGGGAACCCCCACTGAACCGGGTGCCCCATCTTCGCGCCCGCACTTGGGCGCTAAGGTGGGGTCAAAACCCGTCTACACCATCATCTGGACCACCACCCCCTGGACGCTTCCCGCATCCCTCGCCGTCGCCTTCCACCCGGAGATGGAGTACGTCGCGCTCTCGACGCCCGACGCCGTCTACATCGTCGCCCAGGCCCTGCTCTCCGAAGTCATCGTCCACGCGCACCTCATGAGCGCCGCCAATCCATCCGAGCCCGCCTCCGCAGCCGACATCCTCGCCATCTTCAAAGGCTCCGCCCTCGACGGCGCAACCTTCCAGCACCCGTTTCTCGACCGGACGGTACTGGGAACGAATGCGACCTACGTCACCGCCGATCAGGGCACCGGCACCGTCCACACCGCGCCCGCCCACGGCGTCGACGACTTCGCCACCGGCAAACGCTACGACCTGCCCGAGGTCCAATACGTCGACGACGCCGGCCGCCAGATGCACACCGAGCGCTTCGGAGGCGGCCTTCCCCAACCCTACGAAGGCCTCACCGTCTTCAAATCCAACCCCGTCATCCTCGAACTCCTCCGCGAAAAAGGCGCGCTCCTCTCCGCCACCACATTCGACCACTCCTACCCCCACTGCTGGCGCTGCCACAACCCCGTCATCACCCGTGCCACCGAACAGTGGTTCATCGCCATGGAAACCCCCATGCCCGCCACCTCAGAAGCCACCTCTTCTGAAGTTGTCATTCTGAGCGAAGCGAAGAATCCCCGTATTTCGCCCGGAGCGCCACAAACTATCACCACCCTCCGCCAGCGCGCCCTCGACGAAATCAAGACCGTCAAGTGGGACCCGGCCTGGGGCCAGGAACGCATCACCAACATGGTGGCCACGCGTCCCGACTGGTGCATCTCCCGCCAGCGCATCTGGGGCGTGCCCATCGCCGTCTTCCTCTGCCGTCGGTGCGGCGAGCCTCTCCGCGACGCCGCCGTCAACAAATCCATCGTCGCCCTCTTCATGCGCGAGTCCGCTGACGCCTGGTACATCCACGCACCCGAAGACATCCTCCCTGCCGGCACCGCCTGCGCCTGCGGTCACACCGAGTTCCGCAAGGAAATGGACATCCTCGACGTCTGGTTCGAGTCCGGCTCCAGCTCCCACGCCGTCCTCGACATCGACCCCGATACCATGCAGGCACCCGGCACAGACCCCCGCGCCGACCTCTACGCCGAGGGTGGCGACCAGCACCGCGGCTGGTTCATGTCCTCGCTGCTCTGCTCCATCGGCATGCACAACCGCGCGCCCTTCAAGTCCGTCGCCACCTACGGCTGGACCATCGACGAAAACGGTAAAGCCCTCTCCAAATCCATGGGCAGCCAGATCTCCGGCGAGATCACCGGCCAGCTCGGCGCAGAAATCGTCCGCCTCTGGGTCGCCAGCGTCGACTTCCGCGAAGACGTCGTCGCCAGCCTGCCCCTCCTCCGCCGCCTCGCCGACGAAATCTACCGCAAGCTCCGCAACACCTTCCGCTTCCTCCTCGGCAGCCTGCGCGAGACCGATCCGACCACCGGCGAAGCCCACGACTTCGATCCGCGCCCCATGGCCGAAGGCGGCGACTCTGTTCCGTTCGATCAGATGCAACCCATCGACCAATACATCCTCGCCCGCACCGCCGAACTCACCGCCAAGATCACCAAGGCCTACGCCGACTTCGAATTCCACCGCGTCTACCACCTGCTCAACGAATTCTGTAACTCCGAACTATCCGCCTTCTACCTCGACGTCCTCAAAGACCGCCTCTACACCTACCCCATCAAGTTCAAGCCCGGCCACGACTATCAGCGCGAGCTGTACCTCGCCCGCCGCAGCGCCCAAACCGCCATCTACAAGATCACCGACGCCCTCGCCCGCCTCACCGCCCCCATCCTCAGCTTCACCGCCGACGAGGTCTACCAATCCCTCCCCCACACCCAAGGCAGCGTCCACCTAACCCAATTCCCTACCCCGGAATCCCTCGCGCCGACTGCTGAAAGCCGAAAGCTGATCGCCGACTGGGAAAGATTGCTGCAAGCCCGCAACGAAGTGTTGAAAGAGCTTGAAGAATCGCGCCAACGCAAAGAGATCGGAAAAGGCCTAGATGCCAAAGTCTCCCTGGCCAGCGGCCCAACAGAGTTGCTTCTCAAATTCCAGAGTTCCCTGCCCGAGCTATTCAACGTCTCTCAGGTAGAGGTGGGCCTGCCAGCCAACATTGGCATACCCAATGTCGGCCCTAATGACCTCGCGGCAAATGTGTTCCACGCCGACGGCAAGAAATGCGACCGCTGCTGGCGCCACGTTCCCGACGTAGGCCAACAAGAAAACTACCCCACCGTCTGCCTTCGCTGCGCCGAAGCCCTAGACGCCATCGACTTCCCACCCTACGCCCCAACCGCCGCGTCCAACTGACGACTGAGAACTGACAACTCACAACTGCCTCACCGGAGCCCAACCGCTAAAATGTCTCTTACGACCATGCCCACACCACCCGCAACTGACACCCTGCAACCTGCGACTCGCAACCTGCCCGATCGCCGCCCGTACCTCTTCCTCATCACCGCGCTGGTCATCCTCTGCGACCGCCTCTCCAAAAACGCGATCGTCCACCGCATTCGTCCCGGCTACACCATCCCGGTCATTCCCGGCGTCTTTCACCTCTCGCACGTCCTCAACACCGGAGCCGCCTTCAGCCTGCTCGAAAACCTTCCGCCCAACGCTGTCCGCCTCGGCCTTATTGCGTTCTCCGTCTTTGCCGCGGTCATCGTCTTCATCTTGCTCTGGCGCACCGGCCGCGTGCTCACCCTAACCTCGACCGCGCTCGCCCTCATCCTGGGCGGGGCCCTCGGCAATCTCTACGACCGCATCCGTTTCCACCACGTCGTCGACTTCCTCGCCGTCCGCATCTATCACTACAACTGGCCTGATTTCAACGTAGCGGACTCCTGCATCGTCATCGGCGCCTGCCTCCTCCTGCTCGAAATCTTCCGCCCCCAACCCGCCCCATAATTGCGATCTTTATGAAATCCTTATCCCCCTTGATGCAATCCTTATGTTCAGTGAATGATCTGCGCCACCGAAATCAGGTGCGTCGCGGGGGGGCCCAATGCTGTTGCACCCGATATCTCTCCTGTTGCTGTCCTTCTCCGCGCTGAACACCCACGCCCCGGCGCCAACCTCCAACGCGCCACTCTCCGCACCCCAGGTCAAATCCTCCGCAATCAAGTCTGACGCCGACGAACTCGTCGATCGGTTGGTGCAGAACGCTACCGCGCTTCACTCCATTCTTCCTTCCATCACCGCTCATGAGGTCGTCCACACCGATACTTCCCGGGGTATCTTCAGACGGCATTCTCAGGGCGAGGGCACCGTGCGGGTTTCGCGCGTAGCCTCCGGAGGGTCCCTGAAAGAAACCCACGAGATGACCGGCCGCGACGGAAAGCCGATCGCATCCGACGATCAAAAAGGGGCCGCACAACTCGCCGACGGGTTTATCGGGCCGCAGGACATGTTTTTCAGCCGCAGGAACCGTCCTTGCTTTTCCTTCGCCCTTGCGCCGCAACCCACCAAGGACGATCCGCTCCTACTCCACATCGGCCTGAGCCCGGAGTATGCGTCCCTGCCACAGTGTCCGTCCGGGCTGCAGGGTCTCACCGGCATCGCCCTGGTTGACCCGGCGACCCGCCAGTTGACGCACCTGGAGCGCACCATCCCAGCCGCAGGCGACGCTCTTGTTCGCGTTGTTTCCACCGATTATGCGCCCTCCAGCGTGGGCGACAAGACCTTCTGGCTGCCTGCGTTGACGCTGTCATCCGGCGCCCAGGGCAAGACCAGGGTATTCACGGCGGTCTATTACTCCGACTACCATCAGTACGCCGCCACCGTCACGGTCCTCACCGCCGCATCCCGGTAAACCTGCCCCGATTCGCAATCCCGGCCCATCTATCCGACAATAGAGAGTGGCCATGCTTTCCCAAATCCCTGCCGTGAACGCCGCCGAGGAAATCGAGCGCACTGCGCCTCCCGCGGCCAACGACGCCATCATCATCCGCGGCGCGCGCACCCACAACCTCAAGTCCATCGACGTCGACATTCCCCACAACGCCCTCACCGTCGTCAGCGGTGTCTCCGGCTCCGGCAAATCTTCCCTAGCCTTCGACACCGTCTACGCCGAGGGCCAGCGCCGCTACGTCGAATCGCTCTCCGCCTACGCCCGCCAGTTCCTCGAGCGCATTGAGAAGCCCGATGTCGACCACATGGACGGCCTCGCCCCCGCCATCGCCATCAAGCAGAAGAATCAGACCCGCAACCCCCGCTCCACCGTCGCCACCGCCACCGAGATCTACGACTACCTCCGCCTCCTCTACGCCCGCTGCGGCACCGTCACCTGCCTGCACTGCGGCGGCATCGTCTGCCGCGACACCGTCGACGAAATCGTCGCCGCCCTGCTGGCTCTCCCCGCAGGAACTCGCGCCCACGCCCTCTTCCCCATCACCCCCGCCGAGATCAAATTCGAACCCCTCCAGCCGGCCTCCACCGACGCCCCACCCGAACCATCCAAACCCGCAAAGAAATCCACCTCCAAGAAATCGGTCAAATCGGTGTCATCGGTGTTAGGCCTTTCCGCCCTGACCGACGCCCTCAAAGATCGCCTCGCCGAACTCCGCCGCCGCGGCTACAACCGCCTCTATCAGCAAATCGACAACCAGCCCGGCAAGATCGTCGAATTCTCCACGCCAGAATCTCTCCTCTCGCTCGACTTCTCCCAACCCATCTTCGTCCTCATCGACCGCCTCGCCCTCTCGCCCGACGTCCGCTCCCGCATCGTCGACGCCATCGAGACCGGCTACCGCGAGTCCGGCGAAGTCCAGTTCCACACCGTCCCCCGCAACTCCGAGAATGCCGAAAACGAACCATCCACCCACCTCCGCTACTCCGCCGCCTTCGAGTGCTCCACCTGCCACCGCGCCTACCGCGAGCCCGAACCCCGCCTCTTCTCCTTCAACAATCCCTACGGCGCCTGCCCCCGCTGCCAGGGCTTCGGCAACACCATCGACTTCGACCCCAACCTCATCCTTCCCGACCGCAGCCGCACCCTCCAGCAGGGGGCCATCGCCCCCTGGACCACTCCGAAGTACCGCCCCTTCCACGGAGAGATGATCCGCTTCGCCCGCTCCGCCGCCATTCCCACCGACGTGCCGTACTACCAACTCGACCCCGCCCAGCAGGAACTCCTGTGGGACGGCCGTGGCACATATCCCGGCATTCGCGGCTTCTTCGCCGCGCTCGAGCGCAAGAAGTACAAACTCCATGTCCGCGTCTTCCTTTCCAAATACCGCGGCTATGCTCTCTGCCCCGACTGCCGCGGCCAGCGCCTCCGCGCCGAGGCCCGCGCCGTCCTGATCGCGCCTCAGAATGGACCAGCCAGGAACATCTGCGAGGTCAGCAGCCTCACCATCTCCGCCGCCCAGGAATTCTTCGACAATTTGCAACTCTCGCCGTCACAAATTGAAGTAGCCGGCAAGATCCTCGAAGAGGTCCGTCAGCGCATCCACTTCCTCCACCAGGTCGGCCTCGACTACCTCACCCTCGACCGCCTCTCGTCCACCCTCTCCGGCGGCGAGTCCCAGCGCATCCAGCTCGCCACATCCCTCGGCTCGCGCTTGGTTGGCGCTCTATACGTATTAGACGAGCCTTCCATCGGCCTGCACACCCGCGATACCGCCAAGCTCATCCGCATCCTCAAGTCACTGCGCGACCTCGGCAACACCATCCTCGTCGTCGAGCACGACCCCGACGTCATCCGCTCCGCCGACCACCTGCTCGACCTCGGCCCGGGCGCCGGCGAGCTCGGCGGCCAGCTCCTCGCCTCCGGCACGGTCGCAGAAGTCACCGCCAACCCCCGCTCCATCACGGGAAAATATCTCTCCGGCCGGCTGACCATCCCCATTCCCAAACACCGCCGCGAGCCCGGCCGCGAAATCCTCCGCCTCACCGGCGCCCGCATCCACAACCTCCGCGGCGTCGATGTCGAAATCCCCCTCAACCTGCTCTGCTGCGTCACCGGCGTCAGCGGCTCGGGCAAGTCCACGCTCATCCACCAGGTCCTCTACCGCGCGCTCATGCAGCTCCTCAACCGCGAACCCGGGACTGGCGAGCCCGAATCCACGCACCTCTATCGCACGCTCGCCGGCACCCAGCACCTCAACGACGTGGTCCTCGTCGACCAGTCCCCCATCGGCCGCACCCCGCGATCCAATCCGGTTACATATATCAAGGCATTCGACGAAATCCGCGCCCTCTTCGCCGCCCAGCCCGACGCCAAGCGCAAGGGCTTCACCGCCGGCAGCTTCTCCTTCAACGTCCCCGGCGGCCGCTGCGATGTATGCGAGGGCGACGGCACCGTCACCGTCGAAATGCAATTCCTCGCCGACGTCGAGCTCCCTTGCGAGGAATGCAACGGGACCCGTTACAAATCTTCCATCCTCGACATCAAGTACAAGGGCCGCAACATCCACGACGTCCTCAATATGACCGTCAAGGAGGCCCTCGGCTACTTCGCCGGCATCCCCAAGATCGTCGACAAGCTGTACGTCCTCGACGAGGTCGGCCTCGGCTACGTCCGCCTCGGCCAGTCCGCCACCACGCTCTCCGGCGGCGAAGCCCAGCGCGTCAAACTCGCCTCCCACCTCGCCACCGCCCGCGCCATCGCCAACCGCAATACGCAGGACTCACAACCCGCCGCCCGAGCCCGCTCGCGCACGCTCTACATCCTCGACGAGCCCACCACCGGCCTCCACTTCGACGACGTCCAGAAACTCCTCAACGCCTTCCGCAAGCTCATCGACGGCGGCGGCTCGCTGCTCGTCATCGAACACAATCTCGACATCATCAA
>Ga0181526_10001044_pt1 | contig 27543 bp, 27 predicted proteins | sample PEATcosm2014_Bin_35_FD_119750 | JGI IMG/M metagenome (GOLD analysis project Ga0181526, IMG submission 119750) | Peatland microbial communities from MTU Mesocosm Facility, Houghton, MI, USA - PEATcosm2014_Bin06_30_metaG | ecosystem: Environmental > Terrestrial > Soil > Wetlands > Peat | place...
CAGCCTAACTCTGTTCGAGAAAACCCCCATTTCACAGGCACTTCAGACATCCAACTCCGATCACAACTTAGACGATATTGGCAATCAATTGATTCTGTTCGACTTGTAGCCGGACAGTAGTGACGTTGATTTTGCGTTTGCTGAAAGACCGTCGAAGTGGCTCCGATTGCTGGACTGCGTGGTGTGGCTTGGGCTTGTCGTCCTGGTGCTCTTTACCATCAGCCGTCACGAACCGTGTTCGGATGAGGCACAGGCCTGGCTGCTGGCGCGCGACTGCGGCTGGATTCGGCTCGTCTTCCACGAATTGCGGTATGAGGGCAATCCAGGACTTTGGCATACCATTCTCTGGATAGCAATTCACCTGTTTCATCTTTCGTACGCTGCAATCGGGTATGTGGGAGGGGCAATCGCTCTTGCGGGACTTGCGGTGATCGTCTTTTGTGCACCGTTTCCGCGCGTCTTACGCTACCCGATCGCCACCTCGTTCTTCTTTGTTTACCAGTACGCCGTAGTAGCCCGCCCTTATGAATTGCTCCCGCTACTAGCTTTCGGATCGGCAATTCTGTTTCGAGAAGGAACTCGGAGGGTCATTTCGTTCGCAGTGGCACTGTCGCTATTGACTTTCGTCTCGCTTCACGGCGCGGTGATTGCCATCGCCCTGGCAGTCGCCTTCGCTGTGAGGGTTCGTCCACTGTGGTCAGGATTCGATCGCAATCTAAGGAAGCGCGTGATAACTGCCAGCACCATTTTATGTCTCACACTGTTGGTCTCAGTTCTTATCCTGTTTCCCCCTCATACCACGACCTCTGGTCTGTCCCAGGCGCAGGCGTTCAGCTTTTCAACACACTATGTGAAAATGCTTCGAGTCGTGTTTGACGCATTATCGGAGATTCGGTTGGCGAGCGTCGTTATTTTGTCGCTGGTGACTCTCTGGTTGCTGGAACGTCGAGGCGTTCTGTTGTTTCTGATTGCCGTTGGTGGTACAGCGTTCATCTTCGGGTTTCTGTGGGGTACACCCAATCACGAAGGAATCATCCTGATCGCTTTGCTGACTGCGATCTGGAGTGTGTGGCCAACAATGACCGAGTTGAAAGCCGCACCGGAGAACTTGTTAAACCTGCACAAGGCAATGATCATCGCTTTATCGCTTATGTTTGTCTGGCAATCGTATTGGTCGGTCGTGGCGATTCGTAATGACTGGCGCTGGGTTTATAGCGGCGCGAAGGATGCGGCACTATATCTCAAGTCGGTTCATGCGGAAACCGCCGGATGCAGGGCATACGGTTACCATTTCGTGGGAGTACAGCCATACTTCGATCACAACATCTTTGCCAATCTCGGAGGGCCGGGCGCTCCCGCTTATTACCACAATGCGGTAGATTTCGATCAATCAGTTGCTGGTTTTTCTGCGTTCAAGAACCGAGGGACAAACCCTCCATGCTTGCTCATTGCCGCGGGGCTCTATCCGAATCAGAGCGCTGATGAGTTCTTGCACTCCATCGGAGCACAAGAATATGAACTGGTTCACACCTCCGAGGGGTCCATTTTTTTCAAAGACTACGTTGAGGAACGTCAGATCTATTGGTTCTTCGTGCGACGGCCGAGCGTAACCGAGATTCTGGAACAGAAAAAGGCTCAGCAGTAGTTCCCCCCGGCAAAGCCGAATGTGCGTTAACTTAAAGATTCGTTTAGCAAACGATTGGGGCCGCAAGACCTAATCGAGGTCCGAGTGATCACGCCTCGATAGTGCCGGTTGCACACGCCAGCCATTGGCATATCCGGAGCGGACTGTGGTACTAAATAGAGCAACATGATCGTGGAACTTAGTATCGTAATGCCGTGTCTGAACGAGGCGGAGACGCTTGCGGTCTGCATTCGCAAGGCGCGGAGCTACATCGAGCGATCGGGTGTGAGCGCAGAGATCGTCGTCGGCGATAACGGTTCCACCGACGGTTCCCAGGTGATTGCAGCAAGTCTCGGAGCGCGGGTTGTGTCCGTTCCGATCTATGGATACGGCGCAGCGCTGTATGGCGCGATCTGTGGCTCCAACGGCCGCTATTGCGTCATGGGCGACTCCGACGACAGTTACGATTTTGAGCATCTCGATCAATTTGTCGCAAAGCTGCGGGAAGGTTATGACCTGGTGATGGGCAACCGGTTCAAGGGCAAGATCGAGAAAGGCGCTATGCCTTGGAAGAACCGGTACATAGGCAATCCGATTCTCTCGGCGATCGGCAAAGCGTTCTTTCGCGCCGAGGCGGGGGACTTCCACTGCGGGATCAGGGGGTTTTCCAAGGCTGCATTTGACCGGATGGACTTAAGAACGACCGGGATGGAGTTTGCCACCGAGATGGTGGTGAAGGCAACGATGATGGGCATGAAGATCACAGAAGTTCCCGCCAGTCTGGCGCATGATGGTCGTTCGCGCCCGCCGCACCTTCGCCCCTACCGGGACGGATGGCGCCATCTGCGCTTCATGCTGATGTACAGCCCGCGCTGGCTCTTTCTCTTTCCAGGCTTTCTGATGATTTTGCTTGGGGTGGCCGGATGCGCGTGGCTTCTACCTGGGCCGCGGACGATCCGCGGGGTTGGTTTCGATGTGCATACGCTCTTGTATGCGTTCGTCTCGGTGATGCTGGGCTTTCAACTCGTTGCCTTTGCGATCTTCACCAAAGTCTTTGCGATCTCGGAAGGGTTGCTGCCGGATGATCCTCGCCTGAACCGGTTTTTTCGACACATCACGCTGGAGACTGGATTGGCCGTCGGCGCGTTGCTGATCGCAGCGGGCGTCGGAGGATCGATCTTTGCAGTGTCGGGCTGGGCTGGGGTTAGATTTGGCCCACTCGATGTCGGCCACATGCTGCGCGTCGTCATGCCCGCTGTTTTCTCGCTGACCTTGGGCGTGCAGATTGTCTGCAGCAGTTTCTTTCTGAGCATTCTTGGGTTACGGCGGCATTGAATGTGGGTCGAGGAGAAGGCCTCGTGGCAGTAAACGCTCAATACAACTTGGCCGTGCCTGACTCGATTCCTGTCAAGATCGCCGCGCACCAGAGACGCAAGATGTATGCGAGTTTTCTCTCGACGACTGGGATCGGGCAAGAGGACACGGTGCTTGATATTGGAGTTACGAGCGACCAAAGCTACAGCCACTCCAACTATCTTGAGCAATGGTATCCGCACAAAAACCGTATTATCGCGACCGGGACTGACGACGCCGGGTTCCTTGAAAAGATGCATCCGGGGTTGAAGTTTGTCCGAGCTGACGGCAGGAGTCTCCCGTTCGCCGACCGGGAGTTCGACTTTGCTCACTCGAGCGCAGTCTTGGAACATGTTGGCAGCCGCCGTATGCAGACAGCGTTTTTGCGTGAGGCTTGGCGAGTGGCGCGCAAGGGAATCTTTATCACTACGCCGAATCGATGGTTCCCGGTCGAGTTTCACACAGTCATGCCATTTGCACATTGGCTTCCCGCGGCGGCGTTTCGAAAGCTCTGCAGGATGCGGAAGCTTGACTTCTTTGCCTCCGAGGACAACTTGAATCTGCTCTCCATTTCGTTACTCAAGCGACTGGCTGCGGAGGCGGGCGTGGAAAACATCAAGGTGGTTTGCGCAAGGCTGGCCGGCTGGCCCTCCAATCTGATGCTTTCAGGGCGGCGAACAAGTTGAGGCCCGGATGCCGATCTGGATTCTCCGGCGGTTAGAAAAACGCGACCGGAACAACTTAGGTTGCGCCAGAGGCAGAGCGGGTATCGGAGACACTCACCAAGAGGATGCTGGCACGCGCTCCGCACAGATTCGCAATCCAGGCATTGTTTTGCTAGTATCTCGGGTAATGGAATCCCCGGAATTCACACCAAATGAACCGCCCGGCAAAGAACGAGTGCGGTTGCCTGAGACTGAGAAGAGTCCCGTTGCTAAGCCATCGATCCGTAGCATTCGGTGGGCCCAAACATTGATTCTCGTGGCTGTGTATTCCGTTCCCGCATTGATTTGCGTAAGGATGGGAACGATTGCGGACCTTGATCTTTGGTGGCATCTACGCAGCGCAGAATGGATAACGCAACACGGAGCCCTTCCGCAGACGGATCCGTTCTCCGCCGTCGTGGGAAGGCCATGGGTCGCGTATAGCTGGCTTTTCGAGCTGATGGTCTTTCAGCTTTTCCGGTGGTTTGGTCTGGCAGGAGCAGTGATTTACTCGACCGTAATGGTGGCGTCGACAACTGTGCTGATGCATCGGATGACCCGGCGCCTGCAAATCGACTTTTCGATGGGAGCATTGCTGGCACTCACGGCCAGCCTATGTCTCGTCCGCCTCTATTCGCCGCGTTCTTGGTGGTTCACCATTCTGTTCTTTGTCCTGGAGATCGATTTGCTGTTGCAGGCCCGCAAAAACGGAAAGCAGAGGAGACTGATGTGGCTGCCGGTCATCTTTGCATTGTGGGCCAATCTGCATATTCTCTTTGTGTATGGCCTGCTGGTGCTAGCGCTGGCGTTGGCAGAGACGGTGCTGGCCCGATGGTGGAAGGGAATCGAGGTGCGTACCCGGTCCGGTTGGCTGGCCGGGATCTTTGCCGCGAGTTTATTGGCAACGCTGGCGAATCCATACGGATGGAAGATCTACCAGGTGGCATACGGTCTGGCCGGGCAGTCCGGAGCTTTGGACAAGGTTGGGGAGTTGTCTGCGCTGCCGTTCCGCCGCATCGATGACTGGGGTGCGCTTCTTCTGGTCCTAGCCGCTACCGGTGTGCTGGCAAGAACTCGCCGCTTCGCGTTTTTCGAAAGTGTACTATTGGCAATTGCGATCTACATATCTTTTCGTTCACAACGTGATGTGTGGGTGGTCGTCATCGCGGCGAGTGCGATTCTTGCCGAGGGTCTTAAGGGCGACGAAAAGAACCGGTCCGCACTGACGGCATGGGCCACGCCGTTTGTGGCGGTTGGCGCTGGCTTCTTGGTGTGGCTGGGCTTCTGGACGATGCAAGTGAACAATACCCAACTGCGCACGACGCTTGCCGAGAATATGCCCGTCCGAGCGGTGGAGGTGGTGCGAGAAAAGGGCTGGACCGGACCTCTCTATAACGACTACAACTGGGGAGGTTACCTGATCTGGGCTTTGCGCATCCCGGTCAGCATCGATGGGCGCCAGAACATCTATGGCGATGAGTGGATCGACCGCTCGAACTCGACTTGGACGGGGCAGCCAGGCTGGGACTCCGATCCGGACTTGGCAAAGGCGGGCCTGGTGATTGGGCCCGTGAAGTTGCCTCTCACGCAATTGCTGAGGATGGACCCGCGCTTCCAGCTTGTCTATGAGGATAAGTTGGCGGCGGTCTTCGTGGCGCGGAGAAACTTGATTTCCACAGCGGCAACTGCTCCGGCAGCGGAGAGTGCCACGGCCACTCACGATTCGGTGAAATGAGAAAGCGCGCGCGCTTCAGCGCAGGTTCTCATGAAAGTTGTCGCGAGCCTTGCGGTTCTCGAGGAATGCCGAGCTCTTTTCAATGGCCGCCTGCATCAGCAGATCGCCTGCCAAAAGGTGCATACGCATCTGGCCCAGTTTCTCAGCCACGGCGCTGGCCTGTTCCTCGGTGATCTTGCGAGGGCCTCGCCAATGGAATTTAGAGATCAGGCCCTGGACGGCGGCGGCGTCTTCGAGTGGCTTGTCTTCCATAGCCAGGAGCGCGGCCTGCGATTGATAGATGGCGGCGTAGCGCTCAGCTTCATCGTAGGGCATGTAAGCAAGCGCGCCCGTCGACTGGGCCGTCTTCCAGGCGGTATCCGGCAGGCTGATTCCTCCAGAGTTAACCGTCAGGCTGGTATGCTGGGCCTCCGGATCGTCGGGATGATCCTGGATGCGCTGCATGGACACAAGGTCGGTGTCGATGACCGTCCGCCACTCCTTCAATCCCGGCTGCGCCTGTTTCAAGTCCTTCAGGTTTTGCACAATTTCGGCGCGCAATGAGGCCCGCGCCTCCTCGGCTACATGAATGTGATGGCGCCACTCCACGCAACTCTCGATCTGCACCGCGATCAGCAGGCCGACGGTAATTGTGAAGAGATGGAGGAAGAACTCCCATATGCCGTGGATTGACTTGTGAGGCAGATGAATGTCGAACATGGGCTTGCGTGCCTTTCGCTTGCGGTTCCGCCAGGCACGCGATTGCCCCGTGCGTAGCGGACAAGCACTTTATATCACGGGGTAGGGTTGCAGGTCCGCACGGCGGGCAGGAACGAGACTCTGGAGGCGCGGGCTATGCTGTCTTGCGCAGAGCCTCGTGAATGATCATTTTTAGATAAGTCTGATAGCGCAAGCCGCGCGCGGCGGCCTGCACGCGAGCTATAGCGATATCCTCGGGGTCGAGCCGGATGGTGGTTGTGGGAGTAGGGGTCGCCTTCTCTTCCGGAAACGGAATGCCTCGTTCGGCAAACAGACGGCGCGCGCCACCACGGCCCAGAGTGCCCGCCTTCGCTGCCTTCTTGAATTCTTCGAATACGATGTCCTGGTTCTCAAACCACCACTTTGCCTCTTCCGCTTCGGTGGCGAATTTGGGAACCTTCATATCGCTCTTGAAGACCTTTGTCTCGATCATTGCAATCCTGCCCTTTGCTGGAAGTAGAAGATCTTCCATTGCTTGTCCGGTTCGAACGCAGTAACCACCCTCATGCGCTCGCCCCCAAAAGGTAATTACAACCCAGAGAATCCGTCCCTCGTTCGTTTCGCCGACATGGGAGCTCGCTCCTCGCCATCAACCACTTCAAGCCCGATGTCGAGTGGATTTCTGAGGATAACCTCCTCAGCCTCCTCTGGCGCCACATCGTGCTCGGCGATGTGGCCGATGTTGGCACTGTCCCAATCGAAGAGCGCTTCGTTCATGCCCCCTCAACTTTCCCGGCCAGTATTGTAATTGTAGCTACAGCGTAGTTATTTAGCAAACGCCTGTAGTGCTGCCAATCGCTCGCTATTCGCTCGCATTGGGGTTCGTGGTCTCCCAGGGCCCCAAAGCGGGATCTGGGGCACCCGGCCACCTGGCAATATTAGCCAATCATCAGGAGAGACCGTAATACTGCTTTAGATATTCCTGAAGCAGACTTTGTCCTACAGCCACTCCGACCTTGACACCGCCGCTGAGGACCTTCGGAGCGGTCTTCTCAATCCAGCTTCTCACCTTCGCGCCCATTGACTTCCCATCGGCCTTGACCGCTGTGCCGAGTTCCGTCAGTTCAGACTCCGATATGCCAGCGCCTTGGAGCACTTTCGACAAATGCTCCCAGTCATTGGCAACAATGTTTTGCTGTTGCTGCTGAACAGTGGTTGCGGCCATGGTTGATTGCCCCGTCGAAATATATACATTCCCGCCGTAGATATTATTCTCAATGGACTGAGCCACTCTTTGTGATTCCTCAGGCGTGATCTCTTTCAGGTCTTCGTCCTTTTCTCCAACGTCCGATTGGATTTCCAATGCCATATTGAGGACACGAGTGCGAACCGTGTCAAGGATTCCAGCGATCACACTGCTGTCAACCGTTTGGTGCGCGGAATGGAGTTGCCACCCCCTTCGGAGTTTGTCATGGTAATGAGCCACTAGGTTGGCATCCCACGGAAAAGAGAGACTAGAATCTGAACCCGATTTGAGGGTATCTTCGAACATGCTCACAGGCTGGGCTAAATGAACAACCAATGCAAGCTTCCGATGTTCTTTCTCCAATGCGGCGGAGGGTATGTCCTGCTGGAACCGTGCCCAGCCGGGGCCAAGGAAAAGGCCGGTCGCTGCTGCTGGGATAGTTCGATACTTAGGGAGATTATCTGTGGAACTGTAGCCATTCAATTCTTCGTTCGCCCATATTCTCAACCGGTCATTCTTCAACTGGTGGGCGAGTACGATGCATTTCCGCAGTAACGTAGTGATTGGCTGTTTGTCATCTGTCGCAAGATCGATAATATCGTTGAGCAGCATTGAACATGGCTCCACGATTAAGCATAGCTGGTTAACGGGCTGGTGGCGCGAAAAAGCTCCTTACCACAGATAGCATACTATTCAGTAGTTACTGCCGCAGTTCGACCAGCGTAGCCCCCTGGCCGCCTTCGTTTTGCGGGGCTTCGGCTAGCGTGGCTACGTGGGGGTGGGACTTTAAGAATTCGCGGACGCCGCGGCGAAGAATTCCTGCGCCGTGGCCATGGATGACGCGGACGCGCGGCAGGCCTGCGAGGAAGGCTCGGTCGAGGTATTGTTCGAGTTCCTGGGTGGCTTCGTCGACGGTGCGGCCTATAAGGTTGATCTCCATGCGCATCTCGTCGGTGTTGGCGTTGGTCACGGTGACGTGGATGTTCTTTTGCCTGCGGGCGGCGGCCAGCGGGTCGGCCTTTTCAGTAGGCGTAGATTCGCCCACTTCGCAGAGATCGTCGCGCTTGACGCGCATTTTGATGGGACCGAGGGCGACCTCAAAAAGATCTTTCTCGACTTCGCGCTGGACGGTGGCGATTTTGTTCATCGACTTCAGGCGCACCTGATCGCCGACGGCGACGTGCCTCAATACGTGCGGCTGGGCGTTCTGGTCGCCAACATCCGCGCCGGTGCGGTGGGCGACGACGGTCTGATTGAAGCTCTCCTGAAATTCGCGGCGCAGGCGCAGGATGCGGCGTTCGGCTTCCTTTGAGATTTTTTGCTGGCCGACGCGATCTTCGATGGCGCGCACGGTTTCGCGCATCTGAAACTCGAAGTCCTTGAGCAGCGAGGCCAGCTTGGCTTCAAGTTCTCTGGTGCGATTGCGCAGCTCGACATCGCCCTCGCGTGCGAGCCTAGCGCGTTCCTGGTTGAGGGCGTACTGCTCGGTGCGGGCGGCCTTGCGCTCCTCTTCGAGCTGGGTGAGTTCGGCGTGTAGGCGGTCGAGGAAGCGGGCAATGTCGACCTGCTGGGAGCCGAGGCGCTCGCGGGCGGCGGTGATGATGGCGGCGTTCAGACCGAGTCGCTCGGCAGTTTGAATTCCCGCGGACGCGCCGGGCACGCCGAGGCGCAGTTGATAGTTTGGCGCAAGCGTCTTTTCATCCACACCGGCTGCGGCATTTACCACGCCGGGGGTATTGGCGCCGTAGACCTTGAGCGAAGTGTGGTGCGTTGAGATGAGCGTCCACGCGCTTGCCGTCAAGAAGTAGCTGGCGATGGCAACGGCCAGAGCCGAGCCCTCCTCGGGATCGGTGGCGGAGCCGAGTTCGTCGAGCAGAACCAGTGACCGGTCGCCGGCCAGGCGCGAGAGACGGTCGAGATTTTTGATGTGCGCCGAAAATGTAGAGAGCTCGGCCTCGATCGATTGCGCGTCGCCGATGTCGGCGAGGAATGCGGTGAAGACGGGGAAGCTGGCTGCCGTGGCGGGCACAGGCAGTCCGGCCTGGGCCATCATGGCCAGCAGAGCCGTTGTTTTGAGTGTGACGGTTTTGCCGCCGGTGTTGGGTCCGCTGATGATGAGCTGGCGGTTGGTTGCAGTTAGCTCAAGCGTGAGCGGTACAACGCCTGTGTTCGGCCGGCTGCCGGTGGAGCGAAAGTGGCGCTCAAGCAACGGATAGCGGGCTGCTTCGAGGCGCAGAAGATCGGGCGCGATGGTGGGAGTAACGCAGTCGTAATCGCGGGCAAAGCGGGCGCGGGCCTGGAGGCTATCCACCAACGCAAGAACGCGCGCGCCCTCCACAAGTGCGACTGCGTAGCCGCCCACCTGGCAGGTGAGCGCGACAAAGATGCGATGAATCTCGGCCTGCTCTTCCTCGATGAGGCGGACGAGTTCGTTGTTCTGCTCAATGGTTTCGAGCGGCTCGACGTAGACCGTTTGCCCCGACGAACTGGCGCCGTGAACCACCCCGCTGATGCGCCGCTTTAACTCGGCGCGGACGGGGATCACGAAGCGCTCGCCGCGAATGGTGATGAGATCTTCCTGAGTTGAGCCCTCGGCGGAGAGCCGGCGCAGGGCCGCGCGCAGAGACTCCTCAATCGATCTTTGCTGGCGCTCCTGCTCGCGGCGGATGCGGTTCAGCTCGGGCGAGGCGCTGTCGGCCAGCGAGCCATCGGGCTGAACGGTGCGTTCAATGGACTCGGCGAGCAGACGCAATGAGCCCGTCAGCGCGCTCGAAAGCGATGAGAGCCCCGGAATCTTGCCTACCAGCCGCGCCGGAGGCATCTGCAGTAGTGATTGCCAGGAGGCCACGTCGTTGGCCAGACGCGCAATGGCCTGAAGCTCGTTCGCCTCAAGCGCCGCGCCCGGAATGTGTGCCTTTGCCGCGTGCTGCGTGGGGTCGAAGAGACCTCCGAGCGGGATGGAAACCTGCTCTTCAATCAGCAGCCGCACCTCGCTGGTGAGCTGATGCTGGCGGGCGATCCAGGCTTCGTCGATCGATGGCCGCAGCGAGAGAATTGCATCACGACCCACCGGCGAAGCTGCAAAGCCTGCCACGAGAGCCAGCAGCGGCTCCCACTCGAGAGCGGCAAAGTCGGCCTCAACGACCGGCGACGGAATGGGATCAAGCAAAGGCATGGATTTTCTACGCTTGATCTATCTTAGCGGGCCGGGATTCACGAGCAGATCACGAACCAGCGCCTTCGGCAACACTATACTCTTTGTCTGGCGAGAAGATTCCGCCCGCTAACGTCACGATCGCGGCTGGAATGGCCAGCCACCATTGGTGCACCAGGTTCCCGGATGCCCAAAGCCAGAAGAGAGCCGATCCACCCGCGATCATCGCCACATAGGCAAAGAAGGTGATCCACCCGCTTTGATGATCGATGTCCAGGAACTTGTATCGCTTGCCCTTCCTTACACGCTTCTGGCGATTCCTCCAGATCATTTTTCCAACGATGACGAGCCCAATGAAATACGCGATCCCAATCGGAGCGAAGATGAACATGGAGCGCTTCGGAAGGGAGACAACCCAGAAGAGATAGGCTATTGCCGCAAAGACCGCGGCTCTTCCTATCGCGTGCTCTATGAAATCTCTAACATCGGACCGTTTAATCATGCTTATCTTTCTCTTCCTTCGTCAAGCATAACAACTGCTCGACGAATGCAATTTACTTGAAACATATCAATGGAGTGTTGCAAATCCGTCGCTCGCACGAGCTTATTTATGGTGTGGTTTAACAACTCGACCCTTGCGACTCTGTCTTTCTCGCTCATGCGGTCGCTAGCCCGCTTGACTTGTGAAACCGGCATCATTATCGGTGCTAACTACCTTTGGCGCTTTCGCCCAGGGCCTTGCTTGCTGGCGCATTCACTGTCCGCGGCTGAGCTGCCATCGCAGATGGCGGCTGGTGCATGGTAACGATGATCGCTCCGGCCGGCTTCTTGCCAACGCATTGGTAGGAGTGCGGCGTCGAGGCGTCAAAGTACACTGCGTCGCCTGCCTCCAGTGTGTTCGCCTGATCGCCGTGCCGAAGTTCCAGTTCTCCTTCTAGTAAATAGAGGAACTCGAAGCCTGGATGCATGTGGGCCTTGGGCGTCATCCCCTCGGTCAGCAGCTGAAACTCGGCAAAATACGGGTCCATATCCCGGTCGGGCACCAGATAGCCCAGACTCTCAAAGAAGTAGGTTGGAGAATCGACGCCCGTCTGCGGAAGCCGAACACGCTCCTTGCGCCGATGAATACGGAAGATCGCACGCGGCTCGGTTTCGAAGAAATAAGAGAGGTCCTTTGAGAAGACCATGGCGATGCGCGCCAGGTTTCGCAGCGTCGGGACCACGCGACCGGTTTCCAATTGCGATAAGAAGCTGGCCGAAAGGCCGGTGTGCTTGCCCAGTTCTACCAGGCCCATCGACTTTTTCAGACGCAGCCGCCTGATCCGCTCGCCGATGTGCTTCTCGGCGATGAATCGTTCCGTGGTCTCGGTGTCCACTTGCGATTTCTGCATCTCTTCGCTTTGAACCATCGCCAGATCGCTCATTGAACCTCTCGTCAACGCGCTCATTGGAGACAGGCTGAGGAATTGTTGCGCGCATCAAAAACTATTCTCATGGTACTAAAGCTGAAGTGCAGCCGCAATCCCCAAACAATCCCCAAACCGCTTGTCCGACCTTGAATCGCTGCCCGCGCTATCCTAGAGTGTTCGGCCGTGCCGGATGCCGAGGAGTTTATGCCTGAAGAGTCGATCAACCCAGCAACACAAACCGTGAGCGCTCCGCCAGTTGCGACCATTGCGACCGTTGGCCAGCATGAAGGCCAGTCCGTGACCTTGCGCGGATGGCTCTACAACCTGCGCGAGAGCGGCAAGCTCCTGTTTCCGATCTTTCGCGACGGCACCGGCACGATTCAGGGAGTGGCTCACGTCAAGAGCGTACCGGCTGAAGTCTTTGACGCTCTCAAAGGGCTCACGCAGGAGTCGAGCGTCATCGTCACCGGCAAGGTCCGTGCCGACAAGCGTGCGCCGGGAGGGTATGAGCTCGACGTGGAAGGCCTCCAAGTCGTCCAGCGCGTCCCCGAATCCGATCCCTACCCGATCACGCTCAAGGAGCACGGCGTCGATTTCCTGATGGAACACCGGCATCTCTGGGTGCGCTCGCCGCGCCAGTCGGCCATTCTGCGCATCCGGGCCGAGATCATGCGCGCGGCGGCGGAGTACTTCGACTCGAACGGCTTCATCCGCACCGACCCGCCGATCCTGACGCCCGCAGCCTGCGAAGGCACCTCGACGCTCTTTCCTGTCGATTACTTCGGCGACCCGGCTTATCTGACTCAATCCGGCCAGTTGTACATTGAGTCGACCGCGTTGGCGCTGGGCAAGGTCTACAGCTTCGGCCCGACTTTCCGAGCCGAAAAATCGAAAACCCGCCGTCACCTGACCGAGTTCTGGATGATCGAGCCCGAGGTCGCCTTCATGGATCTCGACGGCCTGCTCGAGTTGGCCGAGAACTTCCTCTCGCACATCGTGCAATCGGTCCTCAAAAATCGGGCCTCGGAGTTGACGGTGATTGGGCGCGAACCGGCCAAGCTACAGGCCATCGTTCCACCCTTTCCGCGCCTGCGCTACGACGAAGCCGCCGAGATGCTCAACCAGGCTCACAAGGACGGCCACCTCGAAGCTCCGTTTGAGTATGGCAATGACTTCGGCTCGCCGGATGAAACCTGGCTTTCGAGTCAATATGACAGGCCAGTGATGGTGCACCGCTACCCGGCGAACGTGAAGGCCTTCTACATGGAGCCCGACCCCGCCGACTCGCGCTATGCGTTGTGCGTGGATGTCTTGGCGCCGGAGGGTTATGGGGAGATCATCGGCGGCTCGCAACGTGTTTCGAATTATGAGTTGCTCAACGCGCGCATCGAACATCACAATCTGCCCAAAGAAGCCTTTCAGTGGTATCTCGATTTGCGCCGCTATGGCAGTGTCCCTCACGCGGGCTTCGGAATGGGAATCGAGCGCGCGGTCGCTTGGATCTGCGGATTGGATCACGTGCGCGAAACGATTCCCTTCGCGCGGACCCTGCATCGCATCTACCCGTAAAGCGGCGGCTAGAGCGTTTTCGGATTTACTTCAGAGTTCCGTGCCCCATCCATTCCGCGTTTTTCTGCGGAATGGGTAGGAAGCTTACAAACTTTCGGACTATTTAATTTCCAAAAATGCTCTAATCTGCGCACTGCGGCCAACGTACGTGCTTCGGCGATATGGAATAAACTGAATTGAAAGATCGATCCCGACACCATCGGCGCCAATTCTTCTCTCACCTTAGCGCAGAATTGGCGCAGAGATTCCGCCTGGGGCGTTCCGTTGAGTTGTGCGTCTGACTGTCTGGCTTACCGGGTTGTAAGCAGTACAGCCTTGCCTTTGGCCTTCGAAGAGCGGACGAAGTAGATGGCTCCGTAGATGCCCCAGGCCACGGAGATCGCCAGGGCCAACAACGGTTCCTTGAATGTGCCCAAGCCGAAAACCGGGCTGATTAGATAGAAGGCCATGCAGACAAGGTTGGCCAGCAGTCCGAAGCCCGGTATGAGCAGATGGCGCACGATGTTGTAGTCATGGCGCCTGTGATAGGCAATGATGCAAAGCAGGCAGCTCAATGCATACAGGATAAAGGTGCCGAAGTTGGATGTGAGCGTGATGGTCAGCAGCGAGTTGGGCAGCCCGGCTAACTGGTCGTGCGAGAGGTAACCGAAGTTGGAAAAGATGCCGTGCGGCAAAGCGGCGATGGCAGCGTCAGAGGGCGCACCGGCGTCGCCGAAGACGAGGGTGACGGCGATGACGCCGATGACCGCGGAGATGATAGCCAGTGTCCAAATGGCCTTACGGGGGCTGAGCGAGCCCGCGTGAAGGATGCCGAAGTGCTCTGGGGCCTCGTCATCCTTGCCCATGGCGTAGGTAACGCGCGCGCCGGTGTTCATACAGCTCAACGTGGTGCCGATCAGCGCAAGGAAGACGGTAAAAGCCTCAGCCAGCATAAAGTAGCGTCCGTTGCCGTGGCCCAGCAGTGCATCGCCAACGACGATCATCATGTCGCCAATGGGCGCTGCCGAAGTGACCGCGCTTTGCATGGTATAGCCGGAGTTGAGAAAGTAATTGGCCGCGAAATACTCGATCAGGTAACACACCAAGCCCTGAATCAGCAGCGAGGAGATGACGGCGATGGGAATATGTTTGGTGGGGTTCTTTGCCTCGCCTCCCATCGAGGTGACCGACTCAAATCCAACCAAAATCAGAATGGCGACCGTGGCCTGGATGAAGACAAAGCTGACTTTATGCGGCGCCACTACCGAAACAGCAGAAGTATGGGACAGGAAATTTCCGCTGGCGTCTTTCTCTGGATAGTCGATGGTGAAAGGGACCGGCTTGCCGGCCCCGTCCAGCAGAGGCGCTGGAGCTCCACTCGCGTCGCGGACGATGGAGCCATCTTTGGCCGTGGCGAACTGGTAGCTATAAGTTGCCAGCGTCTGTCCGTCATACTGGAAGGCCGGCGAACCTGCAGGATGGCTTGTACGATAGCCGATGGCGAGTACGCTGAAGACCAGCAGCGCGGAAATCTGGATGATGTTGATCGCCAGGTTGACGGCCGTTGAGGCCCCTGCGCCCTTCGATGCAATCCAGCCAACAAAGAATGAAAAGGCAATCGACACCAGCGCCATGAAGATGGGACCGGGATTGGAGCCATTCATGAAGTTGGGATAGAGGAAGCCCACCACGTAGCCCGCGAAGACGCCTGTAAAGGCTACCATCACGCCAGGATAGACCCAGTAGTAAAGATGAGAACCCCAACCGACGATGAACTTGGCGACGCGGGCGTACTTGAAGAACTTGTCTTTTGATAGGAGCGCCTGCTCCGCGTAGTAGTAGCTTGAGCCCGTACCAGGATAAAGTTTGGAAATCTCTGCGTATGCGACCGCAGTGGCCAGGCAGAGCAGGAGGGCGGCGAGGATGCCAATCCACATTGCTGGGGAGGTGGTTCCGGTACCGGCCTGGACGACGAAAGTGAGCCAAAGAAATGCGCCAGGGGCGATGAGGGCCATTGCGTTACTGGTAAGTCCGGTTAAGCCCAGAGTGGCCTGCATCTGAGGTGCCTTTTGATCTACCATGAACATTCTCCTGAATGTGATGTTTCTTCGGCTGCTACCGGCGTCTAGACTCCGGTCATCTTTGCAACTCGCTCACCTGCGATTCGCTGGTCGAGGCGATGCAACAAATCTGAATGATTTATCTGAAGGCTAATGCGGAGGTGATAAGGATGATATGAAGAAACAGAAATGAAAGGCGAACAAGACCGCAATGAAGCGGACTCTAAAGAGCCTCTGGGCCGTTTCCAGGAATTGACAGACGCACCAGTGATCCGACCGTGGAGCGAATAGCGTCTTTGTGAACCTTGAAAACGCGCTCCTTGATAGGGGTGGACTTTACAAAATCCTGGTACGCCCGCTCAAGATGCGCGCGGAAGTAGGCGCGAGCTTTCTCTTCGTCCGGCTCGATGCCAGCCTCGCGAAGATTATCTCCCATGCGCCGCAGTATGTGCAGCCGTGCCACATTCAGCACCGCAGGGTCATAAGGGACGCCAAGAAAGCGAAAGTAGTCCTCGGCGGACGAGAGCTTCGTCAGTTGTTCAAGCACAGTCATACTTCATCTCCAGTGGGGTGTGGGTGGATATTGAGGCATTGCTGGCGCGCCGGTAAAAGTCCAGCAACTCTTCTGAGCTGACTACGCGCTTTGCCTGCATGGATCGCTGTCGAACTTGATCCAACACCGATTGCGTGCGAACTCTGTCCGTGACCAATCCGAGAGATTGCAGTGCGCCTGCGACCGATGCCAACCCCGAGTGCTTTCCCAGAACAATCTCACGCACACGACCGAAGGTTTGCGGAGACAATTCCTCGTATGTGGATGGATTCTTCTGCAGTCCATCGACATGAATGCCAGATTCATGAGTGAAGGCATTGGCGCCCACAATCGCTTTCCCAACTGGAATAGGACGGAGTGCCGCTCTGGCCACGATTTCGGCAAGTCGCGGCAACTGCGCAAGATTCACGTTGCTGCCGACTGCATGGAAGCGATTCAAACACGCAGCAACTTCTTCAAGAGCTGAATTTCCGGCGCGCTCTCCCAGGCCAAGTACACAAACGCTGGCATGATTGGCTCCCCCTCGAATTGCCGCCAGTGTATTCGCCGTGGCCAAACCCAGATCATCGTGGCCATGGAACTCCAACTCGACGCCAGTCGCTTGGCCAAGCTGTGTGAAGGCGTCGTAAACCGAAAATGGCTCCATGTTGCCGAGTGTGTCCGCATAACGGAAGCGATGAGCACCTGTGCTCTCAGCCGTTTCCACTGCGATGAGCAGAAAGTCCATGTCGGCGCGACTCGAGTCTTCACCTCCCATTGCCACGCGCAATCCGCAATCGACAGCATAGGAAATCACATCATGGATGCGGTTCAGCACGCCTGCACGATCCAGATTCAGCTTGGCTTGCATTTGAATATCGGAAACTGGAACGGAGAGATTCACCCGCTTCAACCCGGTCTTCCGTGCGGCATCGACATCCGCGCGAGTCATTCGACACCACGCGATGGGCACGGATTTGCTCAACGCACCACCAATAGCCGCAATCTCCTCGATCTCCCTGTCTCCGATCGCTGGAGTGCCTGCCTCGATCTCATCCACACCAGCGTCTTCCAGCGCGAGGGCAATCGCCAGCTTCTCTTCAAGTGTGAAGGCGACCCCGGGAGCCTGTTCTCCATCTCTGAGTGTCGAGTCGTTGATGACAACGCGAGACACATTAGGCATACGCAGACTCCAAGGGAACAGAGTGGGCTTGCAGATCGCTCACTGTCTGCGGAAGGACTTCGATCAACCGATCCATGTCGCGATCCGAGTTTTCGCGCGAAAGCGAGAATCGCACCGATCCGCGCAAATGACTGAATGGAATCTTCATCGCGGTCAACACATGGGATGGATTGAGCGAACCCGATGTGCAGGCCGATCCGGAGGATGCAGCAATTGACTCACGATTCAACATGAGTAGAATCGAGTCCGCCTCGACATTCTCAAATGCAATGTTGAGTGTGTTGGGTAGGCAGTTACGACGGTCTCCAACGCGAATCGCGGTTGGAACAAGACGCAAGATTTCTCTTTCCAGGTGGTCCCGCAACAAACCGATCCGGTTCATATCATGCTGCAATTGCTGAGCTGCAAGTTTGGCGGCCACTCCGAAGCCAACGATTGCTGGCGTGTTTTCAGTACCTGCACGCCTTCCGCGTTCCTGACGGCCGCCATAGATGAGCGGAGCCAGCCGCATTCCGTTGCGCACGTAGAGGGCGCCGATTCCTTTAGGACCGTGCATTTTGTGCGCCGAAATCGAAAGCATATCGATCGCAGTTTCCTTCACACTGATTTCGACTCTTCCCGCGGCCTGAACAGCATCGCAGTGAAACAACGCTCCGAACGAGTGCGCCATGGACGCAAGCATCTCAACGGGAAACAAAACTCCAGTCTCATTGTTGGCCCATTGAATGGAGACAAGAGCTGTCCGCTGACTTAGAGCCTTCCGATATGCATCCAGAATAAGGCCCCCTTGACCGTCGACCGGAATGCGATGAACCTTAGCCCTCCCCGTTCTCTCCAAATGCGCGCACAGCGCAAGCACAGCAGGATGTTCAACGGCCGAAGTAATAATCTCGTTCCGCCCCTCCTGCGTTTCGAGAGCCGAGAGAATCGCTGTGTTGTTCGATTCGCTCCCCCCTGAAGTAAAGACGATCTCGCTATCGCGTCCTGCTCCGATCAACGCACAAACCTGGCTTCGCGCCGCGCGTACGGCATCCCTCGCCGCAGCGCCAAGATCATGCAGGGAAGATGGATTTGCAAACTCATCGCAAAGAAATGGCAGCATTGCTTCGACAACACGCGAATCCGCGCGTGTTGTCGCGTTGTTATCCATGTAAATCCACGGTTTTTGTCTACACATTTCTGTCATTGCGAGATTCCTCAAGCAAGATCTATCAGCAGCAGGATTTGCCGCAGCCACCCTTGGATTGTGCATGGGGATTATTGAACGAAAAGCCTGTTCCTTCATCACTGTCCACGAAATCAATTGTCGTACCGGATATCAACGCAATGGAGGAAGGATCGATCAGTATCTTCACCCCATGGCTCTCGCAGGAGATATCCTCCGGCTCAGCACTTTCCACCAGACCCATCTCGTACTGGAGCCCCGCGCAACCGCCTGACCGCACCATTAATCGCAGTCCCGCAATTGATTTGGGAACCGTAGCGATTGCCGAGTGTAAAGCACCTGCCGCAGCTTCTGTCAGTTGGATCATCGCACCCTCCATCACTGGTGTTGCCAGACATTAAGCACGTTGGGTGCCAATCGGAGTTTGCTGAAAATAGATATACTTAGACCGGATTTCGGTCGGTAGACGAGGGATTTGTCACATTTGCGACATGTCGAGTGCCGGTCATTGTGCGAAAGACGATTCGATAACAATCAACCTCGAAGACTCGCCATGAAAGTGCGTCGGAGCCAGGAGGCTCTCGCCCGATTCGCTGCCAAAACATGCATTGAAATCCCCACACTCAGAACAGCATGGAGCAACGCACATACTGAATCCGTCGTCGCGGCAGATCATTCGATATAGGAATTTCTTCCACTTCATGTCTTGATCGTTGCGACGCGCCAGTGCGGCAAAGTGACGCAGCATAAGCTTGGATAACTCACCTCGATTTGCCAGTCCAAGATCCTGCCATAAGTGATTTGGCCGTGTAGCTCTGCGGGCTACGAGAAAGGTCAACAGTGAATGGATTGGAGACGAAGCGGTGCGGAAGCGCCACAGTAGCTCCCGCAAGCACCGCTCATCTTCGTTGATTACCGGCTCCACATCGAGCTTGAAGACCTCCAGGCCTTCCAATGTTCCGGGAAAGTATCTTTCGATATTGCAGCGGAGCGCTGAACCGCAGATGCCGAGAGCACCGGTGAATGAACCGCCGGCTTGGCACTCATCTACGGCGGCGGCAAAAACACACGCTAGCACATGCCCATCGAAAGGGTCGCACGCGGCGGCCGCGTTTGCGTGGATTAGATGCGTATACATGGCGTGTGGCGTCATCGTTAGCCCCTTAGGATGGACCGTGTTTTTGACAGTTCTTTCCGCACACTCGGCCGCATGCGCCACATCCAATACACGCTCCAGGATCGGTGACGGTCATTACCTTGCGCAATATCTCCTCGTCGTCATCGAGCCCCACGAGATCGCCGTCTTCGGTGATTCCCTGTAACGTCATCACGGAGCGGCCGCAGACCTTAAAGCAACGACCACAACCAATGCAAATCTCCTGATCGATGTCGAGAAGATAAGAGGGGTGCCACGCTCTTCCGTCGCGTGTCACTGCTTGTGTTTCAATTTGTTCCGCTTCCATTTGTGACTCCTAAGTTTTCAGTAGCGCGCAACATCCGGGTATTTTTCAATCCACTCAATTGCATCGGCAACAATCCTCTCGCCCTCTGACTCCAACTTCTCCAGACCGTCGAATCCAAACCGATGAACATCGCGCAAATGCTTGTTGAAGACGATCAATCGGCCCGCAGTCAGTACGAGGCGCCCAAAACCCTCGTGGTGCAACTTCATAAGTGGCGACACCATCACGCCGGTAACGCGCTCAATGGTCAGTCCGATTGCGTTGTAAAACAGCTCCATGCGCCAAAGTGTCTCCGGATCAGGATCACTCATGAGCGGAATTTCAAGGCGCTTTTCCCTGGTCATGATGTAGGGTTCCAACAGATCATGATCGCTCTTTGCATCCCAAGACCCATGCAGATCCTGAGCCCGCCACTGCTTGACCAATTCACTGAGGAAACCGCGCGTTGCAGGTGCAACTGATTCGACCGTGCTCTCAGCCATAGATCACCTCGTCCTCGAAGTCATGGGTGCGCTCCCTGCCCTTGTTCAGCGCCTTTCGTATCCACGGTGGAGGGTTACCGTTCAGCACCTTCTGCAACTGTTGCAATGAATCTTCTATTGCTTGGGTTTCGGCAACCTTGATCGGGTGGACGTTCTTTGCAACTACCCGAGCGGCAGCTGAGCCACCGATTGCCGCAACATAGAGAATCGCGCAGTCTTGAATTGCTTCGAGCTTTGGACCAAGCTTGTCTTCGTTACCGTTCTCTTCCAGGTTGCCGGTGAACTCAACGCACTTGACGAACTGGCAGTTCTCCGGCGTAATTTCGTAAATCGCAATCTTCCTGGCCCATCCGAAGTGGGCATTGACGTGTTGTCCGTCCTCGGTTGCAAAGGCGACTTTCATAGTCCTCCTAAAACCACAAAGCACTCACTGCACAAGTTGCACTAGATCGTGAGATTGTTGATGCTCTGGAATCCATGTCTCTGGCGTCGGCTCATGAGCGTTTGACATGAGAAGATTGCCAACATTGAAGATCAGGTCGCGCGTGCCCCGGTAGCCCACTGTTACCTGGTGGCCAGCGCCAAGACGATCAAAAACCGGAATCCCAATACGATAGAAAGGAATCTGCAGACGCTCCGCGGCCTGCCTTCCGTGTGAATGTGTCACAATCAGATCAGCCCCAACAGAGCGCAGTTCGAGATCTTCCAGGTCGCCCACTAGAACCTCGTCGATTGGAATGGACTCAAGCACAGGCGACGCTGTAGTTGTGACTGCTGCCTGAATCTTGCATCCCATTTCATGAAGCCAGTGGGACATTGCGAATAACAGGTCTGGCTCTGCGGCGATAGTGACGCGCTTCCCACCGAAATAAAAGTGCCCGTCCAGCATGGCATCAATCAACTGGCTGCGTTGGCGCCGATACTTTTTTGGAACGGGGACGCCGCTAATCTCCGACAAAAATCCCATCAATTCATCATTGGCTGCCAGCCCTGTCAGCCGGCCGAAGAGCTTGTAAGGAACGCCGGTGTGATGTTCCAGGGTGATTGCAGCCCCCCGCATCTGCTCGCCGATGGCGACGGTCCAGCACGCAGAACTCATTCTCCGGATTTGTTCAACTGAGATTCCGCCAAGCGATGTTGGCGTGAATTCGGCTGGAATATGCCCGTCGAGTGAGCCGGAAAGATCGGGCAAAAAGACGGGATCTAGACTGAATGCCTCGAAGATGTCTCGCAGTTCATCGATATCGCCAGGAGTAATGTGGCAGCCAGGCAGCACATTGATACGGCGCGAAAGCCTTGCCTCAAACTTGGGAATCTCAACAAGCTCCTCGATCATGCGCGTAACTGCCGCAGCCCATCCTTCCTGAAACGTCCCCTGAAAATCAGGCGTGGAGACATCGACCAGAGCGATACCATCGAGCTTAGGATGGTTGGCGCGAATCAGCTTGAGAAACCCGCTCAGGTCGTCTCCTTTGATTTCAGAGATGCCTGTCGTGCAGATTCCTACCATCGTCGGATGGGTTCGCTCGGCGATATTCACCAGAGCCTGTTCCAGATTATCGAAACCTCCCAGGACAGTGGCAACTTCGCTCATCGCCGTGGTCTGCATCGGTATCGCCTCGCGGAAATGGCGCACGAACAGAACAAGCCCGAAGGAGGTGCAACCTTGTGAGCCATGCAGTAACGGCATTGAGTTATCCACTCCCATAAAGGCCAGCGCCGCGCCAATAGACGGACTCATCTTGAGCGGATTCACAGTGCAATATTTCTCGCTGATCGTTACTCGCGCCATATGCCCGTCCTATGCCACGTGAATGGAGAACTGGTCCTGAGCGATAGAAGACTCCCATGGAGCAGGCTTACGAATTTGCTCCCAAATGGGATTCGAGAGTGCCTTATCGATCTCGCTTACAAGCGCCACCATGCCCTCATACCCGGCATAGGCGTGATGCCGTTCCTGGTTGATGTCGAGCCATGGCATTCTTGCTTTCAAGGCGACAAACTGTGTGCGTCCACCCGAGAGCATGATGTCGGCCCGCGCTTCCTTCAGCATTTTGTACATCTCGCGCGGCTTAAGGTCATCGTACATATGCGCATCGTCTTTCATGATTTGCTTGATGCGCTCTTTGTCGTCGGGGGTGGATTTCTTGACGCTGGTGCCAATCACGGTAAGACCTGCCTCCTGCATCGCCGCTACGACAGACCAGGACTTTACTCCCCCGGTGAAAAGTAATGCCCGCTTGCCTGTAAGACGTTCCTTGAAAGGAGTAATCCGCTTCCAGGCGCGCGCTTCTTCTCTTTCGATGACGGCTTCGGTACGGCCAAGCAGCTCGGCCGGCGCGCCACGGTCGATCAGCAATTGCGCAATTCTGCGCAGAGCCTCACTCGTATCTCCTATGCCGTAGAAAGAGCCCTCGAAATATGGTATTCCGTATCGCTCTTCCATCTTCCGCGCAACATTGATCATGGCTCTTGAGCAGACCATCATCGCCGCGCGAGCCCGGTGTGAACGCGCCACTTCGTGATACGTTGCATTGCCGGAGATGCAGGCAAGAATGCGAATGCCCAGTTCATCGAGCAGAGGCTTTACTTGCCAGAGTTCACCGGAAAGATTGTATTCGCCAATGATATTGATGTCATAAGGAGTTATCTCCTCCGGCTCTTCCGTTCCGATTACATAGTCGAGAAGAGCCTCGCCCGCAAGCTTGTTTCCCAGGTTCTTCGATCCCACAAATCCAGGCGCATTGACGGGAATCACAGGCTTGCCTAGCTTCTTTGCCGCTGCCTTGCAAACAGCCTCAAGGTCGTCGCCAATCATTGCCGGCACACAGGTCTGGTAAACGAAGACCGCTGGCGGATCATATTTTCTAACAGCCTCTTTGATGGCCTTATAGAGATGCTCTTCGCCGCCGAAGATGATGTCTTGCTCGGTCATCGCCGTCGTAAAGCTAGTGCGATATAGGCTTGACCCCGATGATTTGGATCCTCGGCCATCCCAGGAGTGCCCCTCGCAGTTGATGGGTCCATGAATCAGATGCACGACATCCGTTATTGGCTGGAGTGCAATCTTGGCGCCATCGAAGGCGCAACCACCAGCAGCGGCGCCGGGCGCGAGTAACCTGTTGCAACCCTTCTTCCGATCGAAGCTAGGCTTGGCCTGGTTCGTGGCACAACCCGGCTCATTCAATACTTGCTGGAGTTTTGAGCCTAGTGTACCCATCGCCGCTCCCATTTACGCTGCCGACTTGCGTTGGAAATTTGTTCCACCACTGCCTTGAAAAGCTGCGCCGCATGGCGATCCTGGTTTGAATCACCATGCACCGCATCAGGGAAGAGGAAGCCCAGCATCAACGAATGATGTCGAAGCTGTAGTCTGTCTTCCCCACTTCGTTCGTTGTCTGGTCCATATGATCGAAGATCCTATCGAGAATCTTCACAAGGACATTGAGTCCTCCCTGATAGCCCCAGACCGGAGAACGATGATGGTGATGACGATCGAAGATAGGAAAGCCCAGACGGATCAATGGAGTCTTGGTATCGCGCTCCAGGAACTTTCCGTAGGTGCTGCCAATCAAAAAGTCGACTCGTTCAGTAAAGAGCAGCGAGCGCATATGCCAGAGATCCTTACCTGAATACACATGGCAGTTTTTACCGAATGGCGACGCGGCCAGCAACGCTTCCACTTTCTCCTTCCACGCCTGTCCGCCGTTGGTCGAGAGAATATGCACCGGTTCAGCTCCCAGTTCAAGCAGGAATCCCGTCAGACCGAGCGTCAAATCGGGATCTCCAAAGAGAGCAAACTTCTTGCCATGGATGTGCGCGCTCGAATCGGCGATTGCGTCTACAAGCCTGCCGCGCTCTTTCCTGATCGAATCGGGGATGGTTTTGCCTGTCAGGCGTGCCACCTCCATTAGAAATCGATCCGTCGCTTCCACGCCGATCGGATGGTTGAAGGCAACCGTCTCCTGCCCAGAAGCTTCGATCAGATCCAGCGTCTTTTCTGTGCAGAACTCCTGCATGGAGATCGTCGCATTGGCATGGATCGCGTTGGCGGCATCCTCCAGTGTCGTTCCACCGTCGTACATGCGGAATTCACCGTCGCTGGGCGTGTCCCACACATCGCTGGCATCGGCGAGAATCGTGTATTCGACTCCCATCAGATCGAAGAGGCGCTTGATCTCGCGTATATTGCCGACCGTGTAGCCATCGAATCCACCGATAAAGTTCAACTTGCCGTTGGCCTTGCGTTCCAGCTTTGGAACTGTGCCGGCTTTGCCATTCCAGAAGTGCTCAATAATTCCCTTGAGCGCATTGTCGTAACCGGTAATATGGCTGCCGACAAAGGAAGGAGTATGAGCAAATGGAACATCCAGCTCCAGCGGAACCGATCCCTTCTCCTTTGCACCCTTGATGAAGGCATTCAAATCATCGCCTATGACCTCGGCCATGCAAGTGGTCGATACGGCGATCATCTTCGGTTTGTACAAGGTATAGGAGTTGGCCAAGCCGTCGATCATGTTGCTGAGACCGCCCAACACAGCGGCATCTTCAGTCATGGACGAACATACGGCTGCTGTAGGCTCCTTGAAGTGCCGGGAAAAGTGGCTACGAAAATACGCAGCACATCCCTGCGAACCGTGAATGAAGGGCAGTGTTCCTTCAAAGCCAAGTGCGACAAAAAGCGCGCCCAGCGGCTGGCAAGCCTTCGCTGGATTAATGACGAGATTCTCGCGAGCGAAGTTCTTCTCACGATAATCATCGCTCTCGGTCCATTCCTTCACCCGCTCGAATTCTGCTGTAGGCACAGGATCTTCAAACATGCACTTCTTGTTGGCGAGCATCGCCGTGTATTCGGAGCTGCGGAACAACTCAAAGTGGTCGATCACCTTGTCTGCATTTTGTGTCATAGCGTGATTTCTCCTCTCAGGAATCCGCGCGGTTTAATAAGGGGCCTTGGTCATCTTCCAAACCGGGGCATTGATCGCCATATCCATATCGCGAGCAAAAACTGCGAAGCCATCGTATCCGTGATATGGGCCGGAGTAGTCCCAGGAGTGCATTTGCCGGAATGGAACGCCCATCTTCTGGAAGATGTACTTTTCCTTGATGCCGGAGCCAACCATGTCGGGTTTAACTTTCTCGACAAACTTCTCAAACTCGAAGCTGGTTATGTCGTCGTAGATCAGCGTGCCGTCTTTCACGTAGTGCGTGGTGCGCTGATAGTCGTCGTTATGGCCGAACTCATAGCCGGTGCCGACAATCTCCATGCCAAGATCTTCATAGGCGCCGATCACGTGGCGTGGGCGAAGACCGCCGACAAATAGCATCACCTTCTTGCCTTCAAGACGAGGACGATATTTCGCGACTACAGCATCGGAGAGCGCCGTGTATTTAGCGATCACCCGCTCTGCGCCTTCTTTGATCTTGTCGTCGAAGTGAGAAGCGATACTGCGCAACGACTCGGCGATCTTGGTCGGCCCAAAGAAGTTGTACTCGATCCACGGAATTCCATACTTTTCTTCCATGTGACGAGAGATATAGTTCATCGAGCGGTAGCAGTGAATTAGATTAAGCTTGGCATGCGGAGTCGATTCGAGCTCGGCCAGCGTACCATCGCCCGACCACTGGGCAATCACTCGCAGGCCCATCTCTTCAAGCAGAATGCGGGAAGCCCATGCATCACCGCCGATGTTATAGTCGCCGATGATCGTTACATCGTAAGGGGTGCTTTCAAAGCGCGCAGCCTTGTCTCCGAGTTTGCCGAAAACATGATCTCGAATGGAGTCGTTGGCAATGTGATGGCCTAGCGACTGCGAAATGCCGCGAAAGCCCTCGCAGCGAACCGGCACGATGGTCTTGCCAATCTGCTTGGCCTTGGCCTTGGAGACGCCTTCAATGTCGTCGCCGATCAGTCCGACCGGGCACTCCGACAGGACCGAGATGCCCTTGTTCAGCGGAAAGAGAACTTCAATCTCGTCGATGACCTTGGCCAGTTTCTTATCGCCGCCAAAAACAATATCGTTCTCCTGAAAGTCCGATGTGATCTGCATGGTGGCGAAGGCATCCACACCCGTGGTGCCCACAAAGTAGTTGCGCCGCGCAGCCCAGGAATATTGGCCGCAACCCACCGGTCCATGACTGATGTGCACCATGTCCTTGATGGGACCCCAAACCACCCCCTTCGCGCCGGCGTAAGCGCAGCCGCGAATCGTCATCACGCCCGGAATGGTTTTGAGGTTAGACTTGACTCCGCAGTCGCTCTTGCCTTCTTCAAACGTCGCAAGGTGCTTGGCGCGCTTTTTCGCCGTCTTCTCCGGATAGGCCGTGAGAACCTCGCTGATCATCTGCTTGTTACGTTCTTTGATCTCTTCAACGCCAGCGTTATCGCTCATGATGAACCTCACTTGGGAGTATTTGTTGAAACGGGCGCCATTCGCATTGCGATGATGGCGCCCGTGGAGGGAGGGAATCTTACGCCGCGACTTCGGTGGCTTTCTTGCCGATCAGCGACTCGTCGATATTCTTGATGATGCCATGTTCCATCAGCATCTCTTCAAGTTCGTCCATGGTGATGGGCGTTGGAATCACGCCCTGGCCGGCGTTTTCGTGGATCTTTTTGGCCAAAGTGCGATAGTGCTCGGCCTGTGCGGAATCGGGCGCATACTCGATCACTGTCATGCGGCGAAGTTCGGCGTGCTGCACAACATTGTCGCGGGGTACAAAGTAGATCAGTTTGCTGCCCAGCTTCTTGGCCATATTCTCGGCCAGTTCCAGTTCCTTGTCGGTCTGGCGCTCATTGCAGATGAGGCCGCCGAGTCGAACTCCGCCTGAGTTGGCGTACTTCAGAATGCCCTTCGAGATGTTGTTGGCAGCGTACATGGCCATCATCTCGCCGGACATGACGATGTAAATTTCCTGCGCTTTGTTTTCGCGAATCGGCATTGCGAAGCCGCCGCACACAACGTCGCCGAGCACGTCATAGGAGACATAGTCGAGATTCTCGTAGGCCCCGGTTTCTTCGAGAAAGTTGATTGCCGTGATAACACCGCGCCCGGCACAGCCAACGCCTGGCTCAGGGCCGCCGGATTCAACGCAGCGTATCTTCTGGTATCCGTACTTCATAACTTCTTCGAGCTCGATGTCTTCGATCGTGCCCTTTTCGGCTGCCAGGCTGAGAATGCTGTTCTGGGCCTTCGCGTGCAGGATG
>Ga0181526_10001046_pt1 | contig 27531 bp, 24 predicted proteins | sample PEATcosm2014_Bin_35_FD_119750 | JGI IMG/M metagenome (GOLD analysis project Ga0181526, IMG submission 119750) | Peatland microbial communities from MTU Mesocosm Facility, Houghton, MI, USA - PEATcosm2014_Bin06_30_metaG | ecosystem: Environmental > Terrestrial > Soil > Wetlands > Peat | place...
CATCACCGAGTTGACCCGCATAGCTCGGTCTCTCGAGCTACCCGGCGCCAGCGGCCTGCGCAAGCAGGACCTCATCTTCAAGATCCTCCAGGCCCAAAGCGAAAAAGAAGGCCACATCTTCGCCGAAGGCGTGCTGGAAATCCTGCCTGATGGTTACGGTTTTCTTCGCTCGCCCGACTACAACTACCTTCCCGGCCCGGATGACATTTATGTTTCGCCGTCGCAGATCCGCAAATTCGATCTCAAGACCGGCGACACCATCAGCGGTCAGGTCCGTCCGCCGCACGAGGGCGAGAAGTATTTCGCCCTGGTCAAGATCGAGGCCGTCAACTTCGAGTCGCCCGAAGAGGCGCGCAACAAGATCCTCTTCGACAACCTCACGCCGCTGTATCCGCAGGAGCGGATCAAGCTGGAAACGGTGCGCGAGAACATCAGCGCGCGCGTCATGGACCTGCTGACGCCGGTGGGCAAAGGCCAGCGCGGCCTTATCGTCGCTCCGCCGCGTACCGGCAAGACCATGCTGTTGCAGAATCTGGCCAACTCGATCACGACGAATCATCCGGAAATCGTGCTGATCGTGCTGCTCATCGACGAGCGCCCCGAAGAAGTCACGGACATGCAGCGCTCAGTGAAGGGCGAAGTCATCTCCTCGACCTTCGACGAACCGGCCGCGCGTCACGTCCAGGTTGCCGAGATGGTGATCGAGAAGGCCAAGCGCCTGGTCGAGCACAAACGCGATGTTGTCATCCTGCTCGATTCCATCACCCGTCTGGCGCGCGCCTATAACACCATCGTTCCGCCCTCGGGCAAAGTCCTCTCCGGCGGTGTCGATTCCAACGCGCTCCAACGGCCGAAACGCTTCTTCGGCGCAGCCCGCAACATCGAGGAAGGCGGCTCGCTCACCATCATCGCAACGGCGCTCATCGAGACCGGTTCCCGCATGGACGACGTGATCTTCGAAGAGTTCAAAGGCACCGGCAACATGGAAATCATCCTCGACCGCAAACTGGTCGACAAGCGCACCTTCCCGGCCATCGATATTCAGCGTTCGGGCACGCGTAAGGAAGAGTTGCTGATTCCCAAGGAAGACCTGGCGCGCATCTGGGTCCTGCGCAAGATTCTCAACCCGCTGTCGCCGGTCGAAGCCATGGAGTTGCTGATCGACAAGCTCGGCAAAGCTCGTTCCAACGGCGAGTTCCTGTCGAACATGGGATCGTTGTAAGGAAGCCGTCAGCAATCAGTATTCAGCTAAGGCGAATCGGCTCTTGGCTGTCAGCCTTTAGGGAAACTCTGATCAAGTTCGAGTTTTGAAGGGGACGGCCTTCAGGCCGTCCGTAAACGCCGCAAGATCTTCGCGGCTTTAGCCGCTGAGGGACCTCGCTGTGACTTAATCAGGGGTTCCTTAGCTGTTAGCCTTTAGCTCTTAGCAACAGTGAGACCGTACGTTTGGGCTAGATGATGAACCTCGAAAAACTAGCCGCGCAGCGGCGGCAGTGCAGTTAGCCCAGGGCGTGAGCCCTGGGTAACGTCTCCCAAAAGACCCGAGTCCCGTTAGGGACGGCACAATTCAGAACGTGGATCGAGGTGATGCGCGGAAGCTAAGGCTTCCGCGCTTTTTGTTCATAGTTTATCTGGTGATTGTTACGATGCTCGGTATCCAACTGTTCAGCCTAGTCTGCGGGAAATTGCAGGGTTGTCACGACCTCCGGTGCGGTAAGTCACATGGAGCTGAGCCAGTCTGCTTTTATCATTAGGTGTTTTTAGTCGCCATCCGTAGTCACAACGGCATTTTCTTACCAGACAGTACGCGATGAGAATAATTACCTGGAATGTCCACCGAGCGCGGAAGGACAATCCGGTCTGGGACTTCCTGCTGAGGAAGGAGCCAGACCTGGTCTTGCTGCAAGAAGTTGGTTGTATGCCCAGCCGTGTCACCGATAACTTCGATTACCTGACCAGACCAGCAATTAACGAGGCCGGTAGCCCGCAAAAATTCCAGACCGGTGTATTGATCAAGGGCAAAATCGGCTACTGGGTCGTCGTCGGCGACTTCAACAGTTCAGAAACATTTGACCGCGAATGGCAAAATAGGAATGGGAAACGATTTAGCGTAAGAAGGTCCGGAGACGGGGAGATGTTGCGGCGAATGCGCGGCCTTGGCTTCACAGAGTCCTTACGAAAATCCGAGCAGGACCCCATCATCCCCACATTTCGGCAGTCCAGAGGAACGATCCGGCATCAGATTGATCACCTGTTTGTGTCCAACAACCTCATCCCGGTATTGGAGGGATGCAAAGTTGGAGATGAGGCGACCATACTTGGGAAATCCCTAAGTGACCATCTCCCAATCATCGCAGATTTCACTGAGCCTCAGGCCACAACTCACACCCAGCATAGTGAAAAATCAACATGGCAGACGTGACTTGGAAGTCGGCCGTAACCTATCCTGATGCACCGCACGAGTACGTGCTCCGCGAGCGGTATCCGCAAACATATGCCTTCTATCAGGAGCGCATCGCGCAAGCAGGGCTTGACGAGCATTCACGTTGCGCGGACGCACTGCGACGTATCGCTATTGGTACGCGGGTGACGGCTATAAATACTGGATCTTAGGGGATGTTTTGAATCGCGTCCCGGCGGGATAGGTAAACTAGCCAGATGTCCTGGGGTCTCGCGCGGTTCGAGACCCGGGGAGACTGCGACCTATCACTGTAAGGGCAACGGCGACGCCGTACGCCGCATACCGCAGGATCTCCATCACCCTCCATAGTTCAAGGTTGTGTTGGGCGCTGCGAACCAAATCGTATCAACATTGCTATTCATAACGCGATGATTTTCGGTTATCGTGTATTCCACGGCGGCGGCTAACGAGCTGCGCCCGGCAACATGATGCTCACACGACAACTGATTCCGGCTTTCGCACTGGCTGCCTCGACGCTGATCGCGGGGCAACTGGCGCCGGGGCAAACCGCCTCGTCCCTGGCCGGCAAACAATCGTCCCCACTCGCGCCCCAGAATCTGCCCCTGGAAAACCAGTCGAAGCTGCTCCTTGCAATCACGCCGCGCGTCTCTTCCCCGCTCCAGCCGCTCCTGGACTTCAAAGATTCCGACATCAAGTTCAACCTGGGGAGCTTAATGAGCACGCTTCGCGACAGCGGGCATGAAGGGTGGGTGCTGGCCGCCTATCCAGATCCCAAGACGAGCCGCCCGCTAATTGGCGCGGGTTTCAGTCTCGATCTTCCCGTCAGAGAGCATCCGCAGACCGATCCGCTCAACCCCACTCCCTTCCTCGAACCGTCGAGTGCCCAACTTTGGCAAGCAGCGGGGCTCGATGCTGCACGCCTTCAGGCCATACTCAACCAGTTCGACGATGATCTGGCGGCATGGACGAAGAGAAATTTCCAGCGCAAGATCCGGACCCATGACCTCACGCCGGACCTGACCGAAGAAGAAGCCACCCAGCTGCTGCGCATCTCGGCCATCCAGGCGGTGCACAACGCGCGCGCCTATTGCCGCCAGTTCGACCAGTTGACCGGCCCTCAGCAGATGGCGCTCAGCCAGCTCGTCTTTCAGATGGGCGTCAACCTTGAGGAATTCACCCATTTCCTCGGTGCCATCAATGACGATCCCGCTTATCGCGATGCCTCGCTGTTGCCCGGACAGGCAGAGACCGATGCCCAGCACTGGAAGAACGTGCAGAGCATGCTGATCCAGAGCGACTGGGCCCGGCGCTACAGCACTCGCGCCGTGGCTGTCATCGCCATGTTCGATCCCGACTACGCAAGCGAGCCCTTGGCAGCCGAGCGCAGGGTGCGGGCGCAGGTCCATCCCTACCACCGCAGGCGCCGCGCTGCCTCCGTGAAGACAGCCAGCGTCACCCACAAGAAGAGTCCCGCACATCGCACTCATCAAAGCTGATCGAGCGCGCCGGGATCTTCTCAGTTGGCAACGCGCTCAGTGAGAAATTCGGGGTTTCGCAATTGGGGGTGTGTTGTGACAACGAATGACATCAAGCACGTTCTTCTCTGGTGTGTTGGGCTCAACTACGCGATCTTATTGATCTGGTCCGGTGTTCTTATCTTTGCGCACAACTGGATGTACCGAATGCATACCCGCTGGTTTAAGCTCCCACTTGAGACGTTTGATGCAATGCATTACGCGGGCCTTGCTGTCTACAAGATCGGCATAATTTTGCTCAACCTGGTGCCATTAATCGCCTTCTGTTTGGTTTCGTAACGGATTCGCTTACTTTGCACATCGCAATCCCTGCCAGTAGAATCGAAACTTGGCGGCGCCTGCGTGAAACTCCATGTCACTGAAGCAGTCGGAAGCGATCGTGTTGCGAACCTATCCGCTGCGCGAGGCTGACCTGCTGGTGACCTTGTTCACCCGCGCCGAAGGCAAGGTCAAAGGGGTTGCGCGTTCGGCCAAGAAGTCGAAGCGGCGCTTTGGCGGAGCTTTGGAGCCGCTGACGCTGGTTCGCTTGTATTACGACGATCGCGAGAGGCAGGAGCTGGCCCGGCTGGACTCCTGCGACATTCTGGAATCGCCCCTGTCGGAAACGGTCGATTATCCGCGCGTGGTCGCGTTGGAGCATGTGGCCGAGACGCTGGACGAGTTGCTGCCCGACCGCGAGGCCAATGACGCGATCTTCCGGCTGGCGGTTTCGGTGCTCCACCAGTTGCGGACAGGGCCGATATGGATGCCGCTAACGTATTTTCAGCTGTGGCTGGTGCGGCTGGTGGGATTTTTGCCGGAAATGGGAGAATGCCTCGCGTGCGGTGCGACGCTGAACGGCGACCGTGCCTACTACCATGTGCTGGCCGACGGCTTGATGTGCTCGCAGCATAAGCGGCTGGCTTCATCGCAACTGACGCCGGAATCGCGCGCCGTAGCAGCGCAAATGTTTCGCGCTCCGGTGGAAAGCTTCACGGAGCCGCAGACGACAGAATCCGCCACCGGTGATACGGTCATGCGCGGCGGCCTTGGAGCGGCGCAGTATTCCGACTTGCGAAAGTTTCTGACGCAAATCATCGAGCGCCACATCGAGAGGAAGCTGATGACGGCAAGTATGCTGGCGAAGCTGTGAACGATAGCGCTGGCCTTCAGGCCAGCGTCTGGACGCCACAGCGATTGCTCAGTCCCTCTAGGGACGGCACAAATTCGGCGGGACTTCAGTTACATTCCGCCAGACGAAGAATTAGCCGGCGCTTCAGAGTTAGCGTCTGTGTGAGAACTTCGAAGTGCGAATTTTGCCGTGGGAAAAGAACGATCCAGCCCGAAGGGCGGAACAATAATAGCCCAGGGCGTGAGCCCTGGGTAAGGCGGGAAATTTGACCGGAGTCCCTTCAGGGACGACACAAGAATCGCGGGGCTTCAGCCCCGCTCACAACCAGGAAACGACTTTGCCCTCTTCGCAAAATCCGCTGACGTTTCAGGAACTGGTCTTGCGGCTGCAAAGCTTCTGGGCCGAAAACGGTTGCGTGCTTCAACAACCCTACGACGTAGAAGTCGGCGCGGGCACCATGGCGCCCGAGACCTTCCTGCGTGTGCTTGGCCCCAAACCGTATCGCGTCGGCTATGTGCAACCATCGCGCCGTCCCGCTGACGGCCGTTACGGCGAGAACCCGAACCGCCTGTTCAAGCACATGCAGTTTCAGGTCATCCTGAAGCCACCGCCGGCGAATGTGCAGGATCTTTACCTTGAATCGCTGAAGGCCATCGGGATCGATCTCCGCAAGCACGACATTAAGTTCGAAGAAGACAACTGGGAGTCGCCCACGCTGGGCGCTTGGGGCATCGGCTGGCAGGTAATGCTGGATGGCCTCGAGATCACGCAGTTCACCTACTTCCAGCAATGCGGCGGCATCGACCTTGATCCCATTTCCGCCGAGTTGACTTACGGATTGGAACGCATCGCGGCTTTCCTCCAGGACGTGGACTCGATTTACGACATCACCTGGGTCGTCGATCCCGATGGCCGCCCCGTGAAGTACGGCGAGATTCGGCTCCAGGACGAGCTGCAATTCTCTGTCTATAACTTCGAGCTTGCGGATGTGGAGAAGGCCTGGAAGCACTTTGATCTCTATGAGTCCGAATGCAAGGATATCCTCGGAATAGTACAGCCGACCTTAGCTTCCTTGAAGGAGCAGGGCGGTGCGGTTCCCCTTACAACGCTGGAGGACATGGACGAGGGAGGAGAAGCGTTGGCCGCACAGAAGCTACGCAGGCCTATTCTTGCAGCGTACGATCTGTGCCTCAAGTGCTCTCACTTATTCAATACATTGGATGCGCGCGGTGCAATCAGTGTGACCGAACGCGTCGGCGTGATCGCACGTGTTCGTGCCCTTGCGGTGGCCATTGCAAAAGCTTACGTATTACAGCAGGAACTTGCGGAAACGCTTCCAGCCACACCGTCGGGAGGTGCTTCGGAACGGTTGGCGGCGCCGATAGGCCCCTAGCTTGAGCCATAGGATCGAGTCCCGCTTGGCGGGACGGAAGACGATAGCCCACCGTTACAACGGTCATTGAGACATCCGAGTGCCTCGGGCACGGCAGGGTTTCGAGTGTGGGGAGTTTAGGGTGTCGCCCTACGGTCTGTGTCGTGGCAGTGACGCCGCTCCGCGGCTCAATTGTTTTTCCCACTCACCGCGGGTTCACGCCCGCGGCTAACGCAAATGTCGCCGCTGCGCGGCTGGTTGATTCCAAGTGCGATGGTTTGTTCCAACGCTTAGCGCTATTTGGTCGGCCATCAACCGACGACGAGGAAGGCAGTCTCGCGATCCCATGAACTGATTATGACCCGCCGGTTCTTCATCTATTCATCATCTCGGGACCACACACAGCATGGCTGACAAAGGCAAGAAGGACAAACATCCCGGTTCCAACCGCTCGCCGCTTGCCTACGAGAACAAGAAGTTTCTCAACGGCCCCGACGGCCGTAGCCTGCGCATTCTCGCTGAATATCAGGAGCCCCTTTCGCGCTTCCGGCGCGAGCGCATCCAGGACACCATCGTTTTTTTCGGCTCAGCCCGCTTCCATAGCCGCTCGCAGGCCGAGCAGTCGTTGCAACTGCTCGACAAGCCTGGTTCGGCGACGCCGGCTCCGGCGGAGGAGCAGGAGCGAATTCGCCTGGCGAAGGCCGATGTCGCGATGGCCCGCTACTACGAGGACGCCCGCCGGCTGGCGTTCCTCATCACGCATTGGACCAAGTCCATCAGCCAACCCCGTCATCGCTTCGTCATCTGCACCGGCGGTGGTCCTGGCATCATGGAAGCAGCGAATCTGGGCGCGTCCGAAGCCGGCGGCAAGACCATCGGAATGAACATCAATCTGCCCTTCGAGCAGATGCCTAACCCGTACATCACCCCGGACCTGAACTTCGAGTTCCACTACTTCTTCATGCGCAAACTGTGGTTCGCCTATCTGGCCAAGGCACTGGTGGTCTTTCCCGGAGGATTTGGGACCTTCGACGAGCTTTTCGAATTGCTCACTTTGGCGCAAACGGAAAAACTGGCGAAGCATATCTGCGTAGTGATTTATGGCAAGGAGTACTGGGACCGGGTGATCAACTTCCAGGCGCTGGTGGATGCTGGGACGATTTCGCCAAAGGACCTTGATCTCTTTCACTGGGCGAACACGCCTGAGGAAGCCTTTGAATGTTTGCGCGAGGACCTGACCACGCACCACCTGGATCCCCAGGTCACGCGCGACAAAGAGCCCGACATTGCCAAGACGCGCTCGTGACGACGCATCCCGCGCGAATACGGTTTACTGACTTCGCCAATGCATTATGGAATTGCGCTCCCGGCTTGCCACCCAGTAGTCTAGGTGCTTCGGAGGAAGGTATTGAAGGTTCTTGTCACCGGAGGAGCTGGATTCATCGGCTCGCATCTCGCCGAGCGGCACCTCGCCCTGGGCGATAACGTCTATATAATCGACGACCTCTCAACTGGTTGCGTTGCCAACATACAGCACCTGAAACTCCATCCTCAATTTGTCTATCACATCGATAGCGTCACCAACACTCATCTCATGGCGGAACTGGTGGACCTTTGCGATGTGATCTATCACCTGGCCGCGGCTGTCGGAGTGCGATTGATCCTGGACAGCCCGGTACGGACCATCGAAACCAACATTCGTTGCACCGAAATTGTTTTGTCGCTGGCGGAGACCAAGCGCAAACGCGTTTTGATCACTTCCACCTCCGAGGTTTACGGCAAGCAGGACCAGGTCCCATTCCGCGAAGATGACGACCTGGTGCTGGGTGCGACCAGCAAGGCCCGATGGAGTTACGCCTGCTCCAAGGCGATCGACGAGTTTCTGGCCATCGCCTACTGGAAGGAGCGCAAGGTCCCTACGGTAATAGCTCGCTTGTTTAACACCGTGGGCCCGCGACAGACGGGCCGTTACGGCATGGTGATGCCGAATTTTGTCACCCAGGCGCTGACCGGCGCGGACATTCGAGTGTTCGGCGACGGTACTCAGAGTCGTTGCTTCACCCATGTCAGTGATGCCGTGGATGCTCTGGTTGACATCGCAGCCCATCCTGACGCCAATGGCGAGGTGTACAACGTCGGCGGTAGTCATGAGATCACGATCCTGGATCTCGCCAGGAAGATCAGGGACATGACCGGCTCGAAGTCGCGGATCGTCCTGGTGCCCTACAGTACCGCGTATGAAGAAGGGTTCGAAGACATGATGCGGCGTGTTCCGGACATCTCCAAAGTCAATCGCCTCACCGGCTACACGCCCAAGGTTTCATTGGAACAATCGCTGGCCAGCATTATTGAAGATCAGCGGATTCGGCTGAGCGAACATGGCGTGTTGACTCACGCCTGAGGCTCGACTATGCGTGTGCTGGTGACCGGCGGTGCTGGCTTTCTCGGTTCGCACCTGTGTGATGCCTTATTGGCCGATGGCAACTTCGTCGTTTGCGCGGACAATCTGCTCACCGGCCGCGTCGAGAATATCTCTCATCTCAGCGGTGAGCCGCGATTCGACTTCCACGAACAAGACATCTGCCGGGCGTTCGATTTCGACAGGCTCGATTACATCTTCCATCTTGCATCGCCTGCCAGTCCGGTGGACTACCTCGAACATCCCATCGAAACTCTGCAGGTTGGCTCCATCGGAACCATGAACTGTCTGGAGCTGGCGAAGAAGTACGGTGCCAAGTTCCTGCTGGCGTCCACCTCTGAGTGTTACGGCGATCCGCTGGAGCATCCTCAGAAAGAAAGTTACTGGGGAAACGTGAATCCCATTGGGCCGCGTTCGGTGTACGACGAATCCAAGCGTTTCGCCGAGGCTGTCACCATGGCCTATCACCGTTACCACAAAGTGGACACGCGCGTCGTTCGCATCTTCAACACCTATGGCCCGCGCTTGCAGCTCAATGATGGCCGCGTGATCTCCAACTTCATGAAGCAGGCCCTGCTGGGCGAAGATCTCACGGTCTACGGAAGCGGTTCGCAGACTCGCAGCTTCTGCTATGTCGGCGATGAAGTTGCCGGAATCCTCGCGCTGGCTAACTCCGCCGAGCACGCACCGACGAACATTGGCAATCCCGGTGAGTTCACAATTCTGGAGTGTGCCGAGGTCGTGCTGGAGGTCACCGGGTCAGGCAGCAACATTCGCTTCGAGCCGCTGCCGCAGGACGATCCCAAGCAGCGCTGTCCCGACATCAGCAAGGCGAAGGCGCGGCTCGGTTGGGAACCCAAGATCGACCTTCGAACTGGATTGCGGATGTCGCTGGAATACTTCCGTTCGGCAGTTCAGACCGCGCGAACCGGCGCATAATCGGGCATTCCTTCTCGTACAATACAAGCAGGGTCTGCTCGATGGACGCGCAATTCGAATTCGAGGTCCTGCGGCGTGAAACCTCTTCCTGGTGGTATATTGCGCGTCGTAAGTTCCTGCGTGAAGCAATAGCGCCGGATCTGCGTGACAAACGCGAGGCGTGCGTGCTCGATCTCGGAGGCGCCGCGGAACTGGTCTGCACCGATTGGCCTCAACTTCGCGCCCTGAGTGCCCATCCTTCTCTTCCAGTGCTGGCCTTCCAACAACTTCAGGGCTATCGCGATCTGGTGTGTACCAGTCCGGAAGAACTCGGTTTCAGCTCGAACTCGTTCGACGCCGTCGTGGCGGGAGACATTCTGCAGACGGTTGCCGAGGATGTCTCCGCTTTACGCGAGTTGCGCCGCGTGCTGAAGGACGGCGGAATGCTATGTCTTACCGTCCCCGCTTATCCCTTGCTGTGGGGCGAGGAAGACGAGGTGAGAGGTCATCGCCGCCGCTACACGGCAACCGAGTTGCGCCGAAAACTGAATAATGCCGGCTTTGAAGTTACGCGCGTCTCGTACGTCGTCGCCTCCGGCTTCCTTCCTGCCGTTTTCGAGCGCGTTGGCAAGAATATCTTCGCCAAGTCCATCGATCGTAATCGACAGCCCGCCCGTCAGCCAAACTGGGTTGACTCTGCAATGGTTTCACTGCTTGATGTTGAGCGCCATCTCATCCGCTATATCAACTTGCCCTTCGGTACGCGGGTCATCTGCTGGGCGCGTAAGCCGGCTATGATTGCCGAACGCGTCTCCGTTCCAGCCTGGGAACGCCAGTGGGCCAGCCGCCCGCTGCCACAAGGAAGCGGCTAGCGACCGCGCCGGAAAGCTCGCAGGCTGCGGGGAAAAAGTCCGACTTGAGGCGACTTGAAGGGGCGGACCTTTAGGTGCGCCGGGATAAGCCTTTTATTTTTGTCATCACGAGCGGGCTTTCGGCCCGCGAGGGATCCACTGTTAGGACTTTTTTCGCAGCCAGCTAATGAACGGAGATGCGCATTCTATGCGGTGCAACTTAGTGTCAACCACGGCCTGGTTACTGCTTCTGTCAGTACCGTCGATTTCCCAGCAAGTGTCGCCTTCAGGAGTTGCAGCTGGGTCGCTCGGATGTCGCGCATTGGAAACATATACCGATGGCGAGCTAAAAGTCGCCGCCATCGTGTTTCATCAGCACGACGAAGCCCAACGTTCGCAATTGGCTGTGCTGCTGCGCGACCATTCCGGGGAAATGGTCGAAATACAGGGCGAGGACGGGAAGTGGCGGCGCGCTCGCATGGTGCGGCTCAAAAGCTGCTTCGGCCGAGGGTTGCTCTTATTGACCGCTCCGGCGCCTTTCTCCGAACATGCTGAGTTCTTGCTGCGCGTTCCGGCTGGCCCGCAGACCCACTAGCCGAAGATTCTTCGGAAAGTCGAGACCAAGGCGGAATCGCAAGCGCCCCGTTAGAATGACAGAGTGTCCTTCCTTCGCAGCATCGGGACCACCCTGGAAATGATCAAGTGGGAGCACTCCGTCCTTACGCTCCCCTTCGGTCTGACCGGCGCCGTGCTGGCCGCGCGCGGCATCCCCAACCTGCACACTTCGATCTGGATCATTGTCGCGCTGGTGGCGGCGCGCTCGGCGGCTATGGCCTTCAACCGGCTGGCCGATGCGACCATCGATGCCGCCAATCCCCGAACGAAAATCCGTGCGCTTCCCACCGGCAAGCTTAGCAAATCGTTTGTCGCGTGGTTCGTCGTCGTCACGTCTGCGATTCTTATATTCGCTGCACATGAGCTGAATCCTTTGGCGTTTGACCTGTCTCCGGTGGCCCTGGGCATTGTCTTTCTATATTCCTTCACCAAGCGTTTCACACGCTGGGCGCACGTGGTGCTCGGCCTGGCAATGGGCATTGCCCCCGCCGCCGCCTGGATCGCAGTGCGCGGTTCGCTCGATCCGCGAATCCTGATCCTCACAGCGGCCGTGGTCTTCTGGGGCGCCGGCTTCGACATTCTCTATGCCTGTCAGGATTACGACCACGATTGCTCCAGCGAGCTCTGTTCCGTGCCGAAGGCATTCGGTATTCGCGCGGCACTGGGCATCGCCAGGCTCTTTCACGTGATCACCGTCCTTCTGCTGGCGTGGATGGTCGTAGCTTTTGGGCTGGGAAAAATCGCGGTGGCGGGCGTGATATTTGTGGCCCTGCTTTTGATCTACGAGCACTCGCTGGTGAAACACGACGACCTTAGCCGCGTGAATGCGGCCTTCTTCACCATGAATGGCTTAGTCTCGATGGCCTTTCTGTTCTTCATCGCGGGCGATCTGCTGGCGAAGTAACCCTTCACCATCAGAGCGCGTATTGATCCGGGGCAAATCGGATTTGACGGCACGCGACAATTGTCGCTAGAATAGGCGACATAATGGTAAATGAGGTCAGGGCCGTGGTCCGGCAGTTGGGTGGAGAGCGAACCCTGGGACGTACCCTTTCCAGCGACCGTGATCTTCGCGATGCAATCCGCGAAGGCTTTCGCCCGGGTGTTGTGGAAGAGTTGATGCAAGCTTCCGGTTTGACGCTCAAGGAACTCGCCGGTGCGCTCGATCTCTCGCCTCGCAGCCTGCAACGGCGTCGCCGCACCGGAAGGCTGGCGCGCCATGAGTCGGACCGGCTCTACCGCTTGGCCCGCATCGTTGCTCTCGCGAATGAGTACCTCGGCGATCACGAGCGCGCCACTCGCTGGCTCAAGCATCCCAATCGTGCGCTTGGCGGTGTCCCTCCCTTCGCCGCAATCGATACCGAACCCGGGGCGCGCCAGGTGGAAAACGTTTTGGGACGCATCGCTTATGGCGGAATTAGTTGAGCCATGTTTATCGGGTGCTGCGCGAGCCATACGCTCGCACTCCATTTGATGGCGAGGGAGCATACCGCTACGGCGGGCGCTGGTCGAGTCCCGGAGTTCGGTTGAGCTACGCGTCCGAACATCAATCCCTCGCGCTGCTGGAATACTTCGTTCATCTCGACAAGGACGATCCTCCCGACGACCTCGTCCTAGCGATTGCAGACATTCCGGATGAGTTGACTCTGGAGCGAGTTGTGGTGAGCGATTTGCCCGCGAACTGGCGTGATCCCGCGGTGCCTCCTGAGCTTGCCCGTTTCGGCGGTGACTTCGTGGTGCAGGGTAAACATTGTTTGTTGCTTGTGCCCTCTGTGCTGGCCCCCAACGAGAACAATGTGTTGCTCAATCCGGCACATCCGGGCTATAAGAAGATTGTGGTGCGCAATTTGGAGCCGCTCAGCTACGATCCACGCATGTTTGGGGATCGCCGTAAGGACAATCCCCGGAGGGTTCGGCGGAAACAGACGTAAATAGTGGGATATCATGGCAAAGATGCCTGAAATGCCGAGCAGCGCCAAAAACCTCCATCCCTTTCAAACCGACGACCCCCGTCTGCGGCCAATCCACGACAAAGTCATGGCGCTGGAGCGGCTCTCCTCTGACGACGCGCTTGCGCTCTACCGCTCCGGCGATATTCTGGCGATCGGCTGGCTGGCCAATCATGTTCGCGAGCGTATGCACGGCGACATTGCGTACTTCAACGTCAACCGGCATATCAACTACACCAACGTCTGCGTGGCCGCGTGCCGCTTGTGCGCCTTTGGCCGCAAGAAGGACACGCCGGGCGCCTATACCATGGCGCTGGAAGAAGTTTGGAACACCGCTGCCTCCGGTTATACGGAAGCGATCACGGAGTTCCACATCGTCGGCGGCCTTCATGCCGACTTGCCGTTCCAGTACTACATCGATCTGATCGCTGGCCTTAAAGAACGCTTCCCGCAGGTGCACCTCAAGGCGTTTACCATGGTCGAGATCGCCTTCTTCTCCAAGATCGGCAAGATGACTCCGCGCGAAGTGCTGATCAAGTTCAAAGAGGCGGGACTCGATTCCATGCCCGGCGGCGGAGCGGAGATTTTTTCCGATCGCATTCGCCATATCATTTGCGATCACAAGATCGATGGCGGGCAGTGGCTGGAGCTCGCGCGTACGGCGCATGAAGTTGGCCTGAAGTCAAACGCCACCATGCTCTACGGCCACGTCGAGAACGACGAAGACCGCGTCGATCACCTGCTGAAGTTGCGCGCGCTCCAGGACGACACCCACGGATTCCAGACCTTTATCCCGCTGGCCTTTCATCCTGAAAATACGCCGCTGCAGCATCTGCCGAAGACCACGGGAATGCTTGACCTGAAGCAGATCGCCGTGTCGCGGCTGGTTCTCGACAACTTCCCGCACATCAAGTCGTACTGGCAGATGGTGACGCCCAAGATGGCACAGATCACCTTGCGCTTCGGCGCTGACGACATCGACGGAACTGTTGTCGAGGAGAAGATCTATCACGATGCAGGCGCAACCACGCCGCAAGGGCTGCGCCGCCAGGATTTGATCCGCCTCATCACCGAGGCTGGCCGCATCCCCTTTGAGCGCGACACGCTCTACCGGCCCGTCACGCGAACCGAGACCACGGTGACGGTTGCGGTTTAGGGCAATTCCTGCATCATCTGTTGGCGCGCGACTGGACGTTTATGGTCCTTCACATCTTTGACGGCGGCTTTTGCGGACTTCAGCGGGAAGCAAATGCCGGCATAAGCGGCTTGATGCTGCGGCGTCTTTTCTGCGATTTACGCCAGAAGTCATACTGAAGCTGGGCCTTGGCGAAGAAGTCTGGCGAGAGCGACAGCGCTTCTCCCAGCCGTATGCTGAGCTCCACGCTAACCGCATTGCGCCCGTTGAGCACGCGGGACAGCGTCGCTCGCGCAACCCCGATGTGCCCAGCCAATTCGGTTACGCTGCGATCTCCCATGAACTCGCGAAGAAGCTCTCCCGGACTGGCTGGGTTGTGCATAATCATCCTTCCCACCTAGTGGTAATCCATATAGTCGACGAGGATGGTATCCTCGTCCTCAAACGAAAACGTCAGCCGCCAGTTGCCGCTCACGGCGACAGCCCAGTGGCCCTCCAAGTCGCTTTTCAAAGCATGCCAAGCCCAGCCTTCACGGTTCGTGTCGAGCGGCGCGGATGCCAGGTTCAGAGTGGTTAGCAGGATGCGAAGTCGTGCTGCATGCTTCGGCTGAATGCCCGCTTTGGAACCAGTGAGGAAGAACTTCTCGACGCCTTTGTGACGGAAGGACTTGATCAGCGGCTGATACTGTAATATATAATGTTACAGCAATCAATGCCACGCGGACGGCAACACAGTCCCTACTTCTTCTGCTCCGGCGCCATATGGGTCGTCGGCATGGGCGGCCAGCCGATCGATTTCCCCTGAAACAGCGCCACCGCCGTCTCATATCGCTTTGTCCCATCATGCACTGCAAAGCGCCGCAAATGGTCCGGCGGGCCGCTCCACATGCAGACTCCCGCGTATGCGCCGTCCTTGCGCAGGATGTAATAGCTCATGTCGACGTACTGCATCTTGCGCATGTCGCCGTTGAAGTTGCGCACAATGCGCTTCAGCGCGTCCATGCCTGCTTCCTGCGGCGACATCCCGCGCCGCATGTTCTCGATGATGGTGTGCGCGCCGCAGACCTTGATGTTCTCTTCGCCATTGCCGGTCGCGCCCGCTGAGCCAACATCCTGATCGGTGTAACAGCCGGCGCCGATGATCGGCGAATCGCCCGCCCGTCCGGCAAGCTTCCAGGCCAAGCCGCTGGTCGTGGTCGCGCCGGACATCTCGCCTTTCTCGTTGATGGAGGAGCAATGAATCGTTCCGTAAGGCGGATGCAATACGCGCTGCACCGCCGCCGCGCGGAACTCCGGTTCGATGCCCAGCTTGCCCGCGAGTTCCTCCATTTGCTGTATCCGCTCCTCGCGCAGCTCGGAATGATTCGGATTCTCGTCTGGCAGCTTGTCGTTCGGACTGGCCAATCCCGGCCCCCACCAGTCCTTGTTCGACATGGTTTCCTTCCACAGCAGCCAGATCTTGCGCGATCGGTCGGTCAGCAGGTTCTCGCGCGGAAAGCCCATGTCAAAACCGAACTTCTGCGCGCCTGCACCCACCAGCATCACGTGTCCGGTGTGCTCCATCACCGCTTTGGAGAGCAGCGAGACATTCTTGATCTCCTCCACTGCGGCCACCGCGCCCGCCATTCGCGTAGGGCCATGCATGCAGCAGGCATCCAGTTGCACCACACAGTCTTCGTTGGGCAGGCCGCCGAGTCCCACGCTGTCGTCGTTGGGGTCGTCTTCCGGCCCGGTGATCACTTGCATGACGGCATCGAGGGTGTCGCCACCGCCGGTCAGCACGGCATAGCCGCGATCCAGATAGTTGTAGCCGTTGTGGGCGCAGATAATGATGGGCTTCTTCGGTGGATTAGCAGACGGTGCAACGTTTGCGTTTGGCTTGTTCTGTCCCTGCAGATCCAGTGCGAGCGACGCGGAACCGATAGCTGTGGCGGCAATAAAATCGCGGCGCGAAACCTTCATATAAACCCCTCACGAAGAAAGCGACGGCCGAAGCCCGTCGATGGCTGGAATCAGTCAAATGGCGCTGTCTAAAAACACGAAAGCACAGCCCATGGCTGCGCCTTCGCGTTCATTGCTACTTCAAGCGACGCGCCCTAGCCCGCAGCTCTCTCGGCCGTGTTGTGATCGGCACGGAAACGCAGAAGGGCAGCGATCCGTCCAATGCGGTCGAACTCCTCGTCATCGGGAATGTAGACGAGATCCACCCCGGTGCGGATTGCATGACCCACGATAGCGTCGCCGATGTCTTCCAGTTCTGTGTTGTCCTTGCCGCACATCGCGCAAGTGGAAGTAACGTGTAGCTCCATGTGTCCGCAGTGATAGCACTTTACCCCGGCCGCATGGAAGCTGGATCCAAGCAGTAGCGTCGAGACCTCGCCGGTCTCCAGCGAACGCAATACGCGTCGAAGACCGATGGCGCCGCGGCCGTTGCGGTGGGCCTCGCCTATCACTTCGCGGATGAGTTCCTGCTTTATGTTGGCGCTGTAGCTTGCCAACTGCTCGTGGGCCATTTGCTTGACCTGCTCGGGCGTGGCGACCTTGGGATCGATACGGAAGTGTCCGACCAGGTGCTGCCTCGCCAGCGATTGCAGTTGCGGCTCAATCTCCGACCACACGTCATCGCGGCAGCCGATGAGGAGCCGGTCGCAGCCGCCGCGCTCGAAGTACTGTTCGATGCGGTCCGCGACCAGCCGGAAATGTTGCATGGCCTCGTTCGTCTGCTTGCGCTCGGCATGCCCCGCATCGTAGCCGGCATAGCCGTCGCTCTTGCCGCGCCGCGTCAGCTCGTTGATGAAGTCCTCCTTCTCAACAACCTCATCATTCAGCAGTTCGAAGACTCGCGCCTTAGCGCGATCCGCAAGCAGAATGCAGGCACGCTGCTCGCCGTCCAGTACCGCGGCCAGAGGCTTTAGATGAAAACGCTGGCTGACGGCGATTTTTGGTGTCAGCAGCTGCGCGGGAATATCGAACTCGCGCCAGAACCCCTGCTGGCCGCAGGCGAATATTGCTTTTGCTTTGCCGCTGCTCCCATGCAGCGGATACACCATGCTATTGATCTTCTCTAAGTCGCTACGGGTGGAACCGTTCTTGCCGTGTTTCTCCGCTTCGCGGAGCGCGTTGCGAATCAAGTCCTTCACCAGGATGGCTTCCTCCCGGTGCGATTTGTTGGGCGGCGTCGATGGCTGATAGTAAAACGTGACAGCACAACCTGCCGGCGACCTAAAGTTGGCGAGTTCACGGATGTCATCGCGTGTGATCATTCCGGTTCTCCTATTTGACCTTATTGGTTTGATGATGAATGCGGGGACTGCGACGCAGCCCCCAAATCAGGCGCTCTTGGAATGCTCCAGGAGCTTGTCTTTGAGAGGGTCTTTGATCGGCAAGGAGCGTTGCAGGTGATCGCTGGCCCGGCGGATGGCTGCGCGCACCTCCTCCACAGTGTGGTTCGTGATGTCGGCAATTTCTTCCAACGTGAAGCCCTCGACGGTATACAGGATGAACGACTCCTGCGAGTCGCGTCCGGCGTCGTGCAGCGTTGCTTCCACCAGATTCAGCAATTCGCTCCGCGCTGCCAGTTCCTCCGGCGTATTGGCGGTGGGGTCGGGGATTACGTTTTCCTCCACCAGTTGCTCGTCCGGCTGATGGAACTGAAGCTGCGTCTCGTCCGAGCCCTGCACATTCTGCTGGCCATGCGAACGCTCCAGCGAAACCATGCCGTTGTCGCTGCCATCGAGCGCCAGGGTGTCGATTGCCTGTCTTGCCAGACGATGCACCCACGGTTCGAGCTTCATACGTTCCGGCTTGTCGTCTTGCTCACTGAGGGCGTTCGCGATGGCTTCGTCTACCACCTCTTTCACCGTGACCTGATCGGTCGATAGCTGACCCTGGTCCTGGCGATATTGCAGCTCTCGCTGGATGAATCGCTCCAACCGTGGCAAGTTGACGTTGACGTAGCGTGCGATGTCGCTGGAGGAGATGAGATCTGGCTTGACCGCGGCAACTGTCTGCTCGAACGGAACTGTGCCGACCGTTGCACGATCCGAGCCCCGTCGACGCGGCCACTTGTGGTGACTGCGCAGGAGTTCCTTGTGCCGCTTCACCTGGCCGTCAATATCGTCGAAGGCGGCCTTGATAGCGCTTATCGCGGTCGAACTGCTTTCTTGCGACGCCAATTGGCCTGAGGGCAGTCGAAGGTTGAGTGATACCGCAATGCCTTGACGCGCCGAGTTTTCCTCGACGATGCCCTTCAGGTGCACTAAATCAGGACGGAATACATGCAGGTACCGGTCCAGCTTTTCTACTTGTCGGTTGATGACTTTTTCGAGGTCGGGTGTCTTGGAAATCTTGTAGCTGATATGAACATTCATGAAAAGCCTCTCCGAGTGGACTGCTTCCACCCGCAGCTACAGTCCTTTTCTAACTGGATTTTACTCCTCCTAATACAGAAGCAACCAGAAAATGATGAGTTGCTGGTCTTGAGAAGTCGCTTCAGGAGCTGTCAAGGTGCCCTGTTTCGGCCCGCTTTTGGCTAAGGCGGGCCGTAAAAAGAAGGCCCTTCAGTGAGGAGGGCCTTATGGGACGTCGCTGGGCGACCGTTACCGTTCCGGAATTCTGACCTTCACGTCCGGACGCCGGTCGAGGTGGATCGTCTCGATGAACCGCACCTTGCCCTTGCTGAGCTTCATGACCAGCGAGGTTGTGCGCACGCCGTCGCCAAAGAAGCGCACGCCCTTGAGCAGCGTTCCTTCGGTGACACCCGTCGCGGCAAAGATTATGTTCTTGCCCGGCGCCAATTCGTCGGCTGTGTAAATGCGCTTGGGATCACTGATGCCCATGTCTTTCATGCGTTCGCCCTGCTCTGGCGTGTAGCCCACCAGGCGGCCGACCATGTAGCCGTTCAGGCAGCGCACGGCCGCAGCGGTGATCACGCCCTCGGGAGCTCCGCCAGTGCCCATCACCGCGTGGACACCCGAGCCCAACATCGACGCCGCAACTCCGGGCGAGAGATCGCCATCCGAAATCAGCCGGATGCGCGCCCCCGCTTTGCGGATTTCATTGATCAGCTTCTCGTGCCGGGGACGGTCAAGAATAATGATCACCAGGTCTGCCACGTCGCGATCCAGTACCTTGGCAATGACATGCAGGTTGTGGGCGACAGGAGCTTCCAGATCGACCACTCCCTTGCACGACGGGCCGACGACGATCTTCTCCATGTAGCAGTCGGGGGCATGCAGTAATCCACCCCTTTCCGACGCAGCCAGAACCGTGATCGCTCCCGGCGATCCGGTGGCGCACAGATTGGTGCCCTCCAGCGGGTCGACTGCGATGTCGACCGCAGGATAGCTGCCGCCGTCCTGTTTGCCGACTTTCTCGCCGATATACAGCATGGGCGCTTCGTCGCGCTCGCCCTCGCCGATGACGATAGTGCCATCCATCGGCACCGAATCCATGACGCTGCGCATGGCCTCGGTCGCCGCTTCGTCGGCGTGCTTGCGGTCGCCTTGGCCCATCGTTTTGGCCGAGGCAATCGCCGATTCCTCTACTACCCGCAGGAACTCCATTGCGAGATCGGTTTCAAAATTAGCGGTGGGAGTGTGTGTCGTCATTTCTGCTTCTTCGGTTTGAACATTGGTTGCCATGTGGCCTCCGTAGGCGCGGCCTGCCAGCAGAACTATGAGCTAGGAATGCGGATTACGCAAGCCGAGCGCCTGACTCTGATGCGCAGGGATAAGCCCTCGTAATGAGTTGAGATCCCAGCACAAACGCAAAGGATACACCTCTTACGGCTTAGGTTCGAGGACTTTCATCACAGGTAGCTAGTACGACGGTCTGGCGGGCCAGGCTCTTTAATTTTGTCATCCTGAGCGGAGTGTGCCTGGTTTTCAACTGACAACTAGACACTAGCCACTGACCACTGTTATCAAAACGCCGCGTGCCCGGTAATGTGCTCGCCGATGATCAGCGTGTGGATGTCATGTGTGCCTTCGTACGTCTTCACCGACTCCAGGTTCGCCATGTGGCGGAAGATGGGGTATTCATCGGCGATGCCATTGCCGCCAAGAATGTCGCGGCCCATGCGCGCGCACTCCAGCGCCATCCAGACGTTGTTGCGCTTGGCCATCGAGACGTGCCACGGTTTGGCCTTGCCTGCGTCCTTGAGGCGTCCAACCTGCAATGCGAGAAGCTGCGCCTTGGTGATCTCGCTGATCATCCACACCAGCTTCTCCTGCACAAGCTGATGCGACGCGATCGGCTGATCGTGAAACTGCTTGCGGAACTGTGCGTACTGCAGAGCGCAATCGTAGCAGGCCATGGCTGCCCCGATCGCGCCCCAGGCGATGCCGTAGCGTGCCTGGTTCAAGCAGCTCAAGGGCGACTTCAGTCCGCCTGATTGTGGCAGTAGATTTTCTGCCGGAATCCGAACATCCTGCAATGACAGGCTTGACGTCACCGAAGCCCGCAGCGACCACTTGCCATGAACATCCGCCGCCTTGAATCCGGGGCGGTCGGTCTCCACGATGAAACCGCGAATCAGGTCCTTCTCGTCTTCCACCTTGGCCCAGATGATCGCGATGTCAGCGATGGAGCCGGAGGTAATCCACATTTTTTCGCCGTTCAGGATGTACTCGTTGCCGTCCTTCTTTGCGCGCGTGCGCATAGCCGACGGGTTCGAGCCGGCGTCAGGTTCGGTGAGTCCGAAGCAGCCCAGAATCTCGCCCAGCGCCATCTTGGGCAAATACTTCTGCTTCTGTTCCTCGCTGCCGAAGGTGTAGATGGGATACATACACAGCCCCGATTGCACGCTGACAAATGAGCGCACGCCGCTGTCGCCGCGCTCCAGTTCCTGGGTCATCAAGCCGTACTCCACGCTCGACATGCCGGCGCAGCCATAACCCTTCAGGCTGGCGCCGTAGAAGCCCAGCTCGCCCATGGGCTTGATCAGTTCCTTGGGGAAGCGGCCATCGCGGTTGCACTGCTCGATGATGGGGACGAGATTTTCCTCGATGAACTTGCGGGTGTTGTTGCGGACCAGCCGCTCGTCGTCATTGAGCAGCGTATCGAACTCGATGAAATCCACGCCCTTGAACTTGAGTGCCATGCTCGATCTCTCTTATGGAACTTTCGGGGTAAGACGAACCTCGAACTTATCAGGCAGTGAGGGCGTGGTCAAACGATCCAGGGGGATAGGAGACAGAACACTCCAAGACCGGTTTCCAATAGTAATTAACTAGGAAACTCAGGCCGGTTCCGGTCTGGACACGGGGTGTGCGGGGCGGGAGCTGGGGACGCGACCGCGCAGGGGACTGTGCCTCATCAAAACTAGGCGCAGTCGTGTTTTCGCTCTTATCCCGCGTTCCATTGACGGAAGCAGCCCTGACTCTCAGGGTGTGCTGCTTGACTTGCTCGCCCTGCTGGCATACTGTCCCGCTGATCCTACAAAGGCGGACGGCCTGGATGTGGATGCCCAAAGGACTATGCGATCTATCTACTCTTCGAGCAATTCAATTGAGATCATCGGCGCACAAACTAACGGCACGAAGTCCTTCGTGTCGAACGGCGTCGTCCAGTGGGCTTCGCGATGGCCAGAGATAACCTTGCTCCTGCTTACGCTTCTCTGTTTACTTCCTTTCGCAGACAAGGCCATCCACATCGATGATCCTATATTCATCTGGACAGCACAACATATTACTAAACACCCGCTCAACCCATACGGGTTTTCTGTCATGGGGTATTGGCATCCGATGCCTATGTGGCAGATCCAGCAGAACCCTCCTCTCGCCAGCTATTACATGGCATTGGTAGCTTCCATTGGCGGGTGGTCCGAGAGAGCACTGCACCTCGGTTTTATTCTTCCGGCGTTGGCAGTCATCCTGGGCACGTATCATCTCGCACTACGATTCACCGGAAAGCCTTTCGTCGCCGCAACAGCTACTCTCCTGACACCGGGTTTTCTCGTCTCAGCGACTGGTTTGATGTGTGACCCCATGATGCTGGCAATCTGGGTGCTCGCGGTAGTGTTTTGGATAAAAGGACTGGAAGAGCAATTACAGCCGCTCTATCTAATAACATCTGGCGTGTTGATCGCCGCGTCTGCGTTGACGAAATACTTCGGCGTAGCATTGATCCCGCTCCTTCTAGTCTACTCACTGGCACGACAGCGTAGCTTTCGAGGCTGGATTGGATACTTGGCGATCCCGGTTGTCATTCTAGGAGCATATGAATTTTACACCCATCAGCTATATGGCTATGGGCTGATTTCGCAAGCCATCCAGCACAAGGCGGGGGTCCGTGAACTTGAAGGGCGCTCCGCCCGGACACTGGTAGGCTTGGCCTTCACCGGTGGTTGCGCGCTTACTGCACTCACTTTTGTTCCACTCCTTTGGTCGCGCAAGCAGGTTGCCTGGGGCGGTATTCTAAGCGCGCTTCTGGGCTTTTCTTTTTTTAGAGGCTGGGTCAACTTAGGGACAATCTATGCTCAGGAAAGGTGGCTTTATGAGCACAGATTCTCTATCAGCCTTCAATTGATGTTCTACGTCGCTGGCGGAATTTCGCTTGTGGCTCTCGCGAGCGCAGACCTTTGGCAAAGAAAAGATGCTGCGTCGCTGCTCCTGTTCCTTTGGGTTGTTGGAACCGTTTTTTTTACCATTGTCGTGAATTGGTCCGTAAATGCCAGGTCGATACTTCCATTGATACCGGCGGTCGGAATTCTAATTGCAAGACGTCTCGACACGCTAAGAGTTGGTGGTGCGCGGTGGCAATGGTTGACTTTAGCGATTCCGCTAATTGTCGCAGGAGCCGTCTCCTTATGGGCAACCGCAGGCGACGCGGCATTGGCGAATACGGCAAGGATGGCCGCGAAGTATATTCAAGAAAAGACTCGTGATGATTCCAACACGGTTCGATTTGAGGGCCGCTGGGGATTGCAGTATTACATGGAGTCGTTTGGAGCTCGACCGCTGGAGCCTGGTGTATATGATTGTAAGTTCGGGGACCTGATCGTAATCCCCACATACAGTACTTCGATATTTCCCTTTCGCCTAAAAACAACTGCAGTGCAGGTCGTCGATTTCGAAATACACTCCTGGATAACTACAATGAACCCGGACGCGGGAGCGGGATTTTACTTCTCTGGATGGGGACCACTGCCGTTCGTCATTGGCCCTGTTCCTGTTCAGCATTACTCTATGGCAAGGCTGGTGCAAGCGAAGTAATTAGTGGCGCTTGCGCAATGTTCTTATATTGGGCAAACCGTAAGACTCGTCTGGCGCTTTCTGCAGGCGATCTAGAACCACTTGCGTCAAAACCATTATTGGTGAGGAGAGCGCTCAATGATTCGTTGCGCATGGATTATCGGTATTGCCACACTTTGTCTGGTGTTTGGGTGCGTCGCCGAAGCCTGGCAGACGCCATCGGCTATGTCGCCGGCAAAGGTCGGATCACATGCGGTCAGCATCTCCGATGAAGACAATGGTAACGATGTCGATCTTACATCTGGGGGCACTCTGATCGTGAAGCTCAAGAGCAATCCTTCGACGGGATACAGTTGGGCGGTTGCCGGCGATCCATCTCCCTTGAAGCTGGAGAAAACTTTCTATCGAAAAAATACGCCGTCCTCCAAAGTAGTTGGCGCTCCCGGAGTGCAGGTATTTCAGTTCAGCGCCAGTTCCGCCGCGATGGCGACGCTCCAACTCATCTACCGCCGCGCTTGGGAATATAACGTGGCGCCGGCGAAGACGTTCAAGGTCAGGGTCGATGTTCGCTAATTGTAGTTACAAGGTTGTTGCAACAATTCGCGCAAATGATGCAAGAACGCCGTTTCAGGCGGTATTTTCCGGCTTCCCAAAAACGTTCACATATCACAAACGAGTGTGACTTTGGTCGTTGCCTGTGGGCGTGAAGGAGTTAGAATAGAGTTGGAATTGAAAATGATTTTCAACTTCATATTCGGCCGTCATAAGAAAGAACGCCACACCCAAGCCAGCGCCCTGGCCGATTTGCATGTCGGGGAGAGCGCCATTCTCTCCGATCTCGAATTGTCCCCGCCCGTCGCCGAGCATCTGATGAACCTGGGTTTTGTTCCCGGTCTGGTGGTAAAGGTCCTGCGCAGCGGCCCCGGTGGCGATCCCCGCGTTTATCGCGTGGATGGTACCGAGGTTGCCATGCGCCGCGATCTCTCACGGCACATTCACGTGGAGTTGATCGGCGCTCCCGCGTTTGGAGACTAGTCGATGGGGGCTTCGACGGTGAGCTGTCACGCGGTGGCGCCCCCACGGGATGAAGCTCTCGGCTCCTCATATCGCACCATTGCGGTTGTCGGTCCGCCCAATTCCGGCAAGACCACTCTGTTTAATCGCCTTACCAAATTGCGCCAGAAGGTCGGCAACTTTCCCGGCGTTACCGTTGAACATCACACCGGCTACCTGCGCGACGCCAATGGGGAAGAGATCGCGCTCATCGATCTTCCCGGCGTCTACAGCCTGACGCCGAAGTCCGAAGACGAAAAAGTGGCCATCGATGTTTTGACCGGGCAGATGCCTGGGACGGATCGACCGGATGCGGTCATCCTGGTTCTCAATTCGACTAATCTGCACACTCACCTGGTGTTGGCTGCACGCGTAATCGCGCTGGGGATTCCGACGCTGGTGCTGCTGAACATGGCCGATGAGCTGCGCAAGCAGGGTGGCCATGTCGATGTTCTTTCGCTGGCACGAGAGTTGGGAACTCCGGTGGCCTTGATCAGCGCGACCACAGGCGAAGGGATGATCGCAGTGCAGAATTTTTTGTCATCCGCCGGCGCCACTCCGGAACCGTTGGAGCTGCCGGTTGTGGGAAGCACGCGTGGCTACCGCGAATGGGCCGTCCGGGTGGGAACCAATGCCAACTATCGCCGTCCCGCCACTCCAGTATGGACCGCTCGGCTCGACGCGATTTTCCTGCATCGCGTGTGGGGTCCGGTTATCTTTGGACTGGTGGTGATCGGTGTATTCCAGACCATCTTCGCCGTCGGCCAACCACTTTCGAACTTGCTGCAGAAATTTCTCGACACAACGGGGGCACAGCTTGGCGCTCACCTGCCGGCGGGTATGTTCCAGTCGCTTGTCATCAACGGCGTGTGGAAGGGCACTGGGTCGGTACTGGTCTTTCTGCCGCAGATTTTGTTGCTCTTTTTCGTAATCGGCATTCTGGAGGATTCGGGATATTTGTCGCGCGCGGCGGTGATCGCCGACCGCACCATGTCGCGCGTGGGCCTGAACGGAAAAAGTTTTATCCCATTGCTTTCCGCCTACGCCTGCGCCGTGCCTGCCATCATGGCGACCCGCACCATCGAGAGTAAACGCGACCGCATCGCCACAATTCTGATCGCACCGTTTATGACGTGTTCCGCGCGTCTGCCCGTGTACACCATGGTAATTGCGGCATTTCTGCGTGCTCGTCCGCTGCTGGGCGTATTTCTTGGCACGCGCGCGACGGCCATGTTGGGTTTGTATGTTCTCGGATTTCTGATGGCCGTGCTTACCGCCCGGCTGCTGAAGTCCACCATCCTCAAGAGCAAAGACGCTCCGTTCATTCTGGAGATGCCGCCCTATCGCTGGCCCATGCCCGCATCGCTGGCGCTACGGGTGATCGATCGCGGTAAGGCGTTCCTGTATCGCGCGGGAACCGTGATCATGCTGGTTTCCCTGTTGCTGTGGGCGGCAACCAACTTCCCCATGCATCACGGCCAGCCGCCTGAGATTCAGAACAGCGTCGTCGCTCAGCTGGGACATGCGATTGAGCCAGTGATTCGTCCGCTTGGCTTCGACTGGAAGATTGGCGTCGGCCTGCTGACCTCGCTGGCGGCGCGCGAAGTCATCATCGCTACCCTGGGCACGCTTAATGGAATCGATCCCCAATCGCATGCCACCGGCTTGCAAGCTGCATTGCGTCAGGAACTGACGCCGGCTGGTGCAGTCGCCCTGCTGATCTTCTTTGCCTTCGCCATGCAGTGCATGTCGACCATTGCCGTGGTGCGCCGTGAAACCAACGGTTGGAAGTGGCCTATCCTGCAATTCACGTACATGACCGTCGTGGCCTATGTCGCTGCCTACGCTGCCTACAACATCGTCGGGCATTTCGTGCACTGAAACCCTAACCAACCAGTTCCTTGACCATTCCCGGCAACACTTCTCCTGCCTTGCCCAGCACCACAGCGTCAAAGAACGCACGATTTGCCGGTTCCTCAGGGCCTACGTAAATTGCTTTCGCCCGGTTCATCCGCGCCATGCGCACGAAACTGGCAGCCGGCTCGACCACTCCCGACGTCCCAACGGTCAGCAGAACCGAGCATATTCTCAACTGCTCAAAGATGCGATCCATGGAATAGGGTACTTCGCCGAACCAGCACACGTGCGGCCGCATCATGGCTCCGCATTGCGGACACGTGGGAATCTCTGCGCGCTGCATATAGAGACGTTCATCGTCAAAAGGCTTGGTGTGACAGCTCTCTCGCGAGCAGCGGGTTTGCATCAGTCGGCCATGCATGTGCACAATGCGCTGGGAGCCAGCCAGTTCATGCAGTGAGTCGACATTTTGCGTGCAGAGGAAGAACCGCTCTCCCAACGCCTTTTCCAGGTTAGCGAGCGCGAGGTGCGTCGCGTTGGCCATAACAGTTGCGTGACGTTTACGCCGCTCCGAATAGAACTGCCAGACCATCTCCGGATTGGCGCGGAAAGCCTCCGGCGTCGCCACATCCTGCACGCGGGAACCGCGCCACAGCCCATCGGCGCCACGAAAGGTGGGCAGGCCGCTCTCAGCGCTCACGCCAGCGCCTGTGAGCACGAACACTCGATCACGCGACGACAGCGCCCGAATCATTCCGATCTCCGTCCCAGCGCGCAGGCCAGACGGGCCGGAGAAATCACGGCACGGACGCTTTGCTCAGCGAACACTTGGACACTATATACTGAAAGGTCCGGTGACCATCGTCGCCGTTCACGTGGCGAGTGCATCCGCCCGGCCGGCAGGGAATCGTTTAACTATTACTTTGTGAGTGACGCCTTATCTGCCCGCAGGGGCCGGTTGAGGCCGAGGAGCTATCGATTCTTGTCTACTGTAATGATGAACGTTGACAGCGAGAAGCAAGAGCGCGTAATGGACGCGTTCCGTCGCTGGGGCTACCTTCAGGCAAACCTCGATCCTCTGGGGCACTTTGCTCCCCTGG
>Ga0181526_10001049_pt1 | contig 27480 bp, 23 predicted proteins | sample PEATcosm2014_Bin_35_FD_119750 | JGI IMG/M metagenome (GOLD analysis project Ga0181526, IMG submission 119750) | Peatland microbial communities from MTU Mesocosm Facility, Houghton, MI, USA - PEATcosm2014_Bin06_30_metaG | ecosystem: Environmental > Terrestrial > Soil > Wetlands > Peat | place...
CATGTCCTCGGCTTGACCGGCGATCATCATCTGGGTTGCCTCCGCCAAACGGGCGGCCGCCGTCACACGGGACGGCGTCGGCTCCTCGAGGAGGAGCTGGAGGGCGAGCGTGACGAGTGCGTCGCCCGTGATGATGGCATGGCCGACGCCGTGTTTTGCCCACACGGTCGGACGGTGGCGACGTTCGAGATCTCCGTCGATGATGTCGTCGTGAATGAGCGAGAAGTTGTGCACGAGCTCGATGGCGACGGCACCGACAGTGGCGACGTCCTCGTCGCTGCCGACGGCGGCGGCTGACAGGAGCACGAGACCGGCGCGCACGAACTTGCCCCCGCCCTCGAGGTGATGGCGCACGGCTGACTCCAGCTGGGGGCTGAGGCGGGAGATAGCGGCTTCCAGCTGTGGGGCGACGAGAGCGCGGGTGCGGCCGAGTGCCTCGGCGGCGCTCGGGACGTCGCGGGCTACTGCCGGTGCCGTCGTCACGTCACTGCCTCCTCGAGGGGCCGTTGCTCTCGCCTGCCGCGGCCGAGGAAGCAGAGCGCTCGGGCGGCGGAATCGCGCCCGCTACGCACGGCACCCTCCATGGTGGCCGGCCAGCCGGTGTCACAGGCGGCGCCGGCGAGGAAGAGGCCAGGCGTCCTCGTCGTGCTGGCGGGCCGAAGGGCGTGCGAGCCGGGCCGAGGCAGGAACGTGGCGGCGCGCTCCCGCGTGACGACCGCATCGAGGAGGCGGGCGTTGCGAGCCGCCGGGAAGACGTCGGCTATCGCCTCCATGAAGTACGACGCCAGGTCCGCCGACCGGCGCCCGATGTAGGCGGTGGCAGCCGAGAGCGAGATCGCCAGGCACTGACCGCTGGTCGCCCCGCTCGAGCTCGTCCGATCGAAGACGAATTGGATGGGCGAATCGACGCAGGCAGCAAGAGGCAGCTCGGTCACCCGCCGGTCGAGCAGGAGTTGGACGTTGACGATGGGCGAGGCGCCGAGCGCCTCGGCGGCCCGCCCGTCCTCGAATGCCCCGAGGGCCACGGCGCTGCGCGGCGGCGTCGCCACGATGACGGTGTCGACGGCGAGCTTCCTTGTGCCCGTCGTGACGACGAATCCACCCCCCGCCGAGCGCTCGACCGAGCCGACCGGCGACGAGAGCGCCACTTCGACGCCGGCGGCGCCGAGGGCCTGGGCGGCATTGGCACCGTGCAGCTCCCCGAGCGGCACGGCCGACCAGCCGATGTCCCCGGCGTCGGCGCGGTCGAGCAGTCCGACGCGAAAGACCTTCGTCGCCAGCTTGAGGGAGGCCTCACCGGCCGGGACATTCAACGTCGGCAGGGCGATGAGGTTCCAGAGCCGCTCGATGGCACGTTCGCTCTGACCGTGTTCGGCGAGCCAGGGGCCGAACGCGATGGCGTCAAGCAAGGCGTCGTCGGGGTCGAGTCGACGAAGGGCGAGGGCGGCGCCGAGAAGTCCGGCGCGCTCGCGCAGCGAAAGATGGCGGTACCTGGCGAGGGCTCCGGCGAGGTGAAAAGGAGCGGGCAGGCGCGACCGCCCGATGGAGGCGGAAGCGCCGCCGGGCCGGAGAACCGGGACGTCGAGTCGCCGTTGCAGGAGGACCTGCGAGGTCGCTCCCATCCGTCCCAGCAATTCCCGGTACTCGGTGCAGCATCGCAGGAAGACGTGCTGGCCGTTGTCGAACGACAGGCCGTTGCGCTGGATCGATGACGTCAGGCCGCCAAGGGTCGGCCGGCGCTCGAGGAGGACGACCTCCGCCCCGCCGTCGGCCGCCGTCAGGGCAGCGGCGATGCCCGCCAGACCTCCCCCGACGACGCCGAGGCGCCCGCTCACGGCCGCGCTCCGGCGAGGCTCCGGAGTGCGACGAGCGCCTTCTCCCAGTTCGGGAGTGACAAGCGCCCTCGCGTGACGGCAATCGGTTCCCGCTCGATCCTGCCAAGCAACCGCCGGTAGATGCCGGCCATGGCGGCGACGCAGGCGCGGCTGCGACCGTCTAGCAGCGGCAGCAGCTGCAGTCCCTCCTCGAACCACTGCTCGGCGCGCCCGCATTCGAGCGCGACGAGCTCGGCCAGCAACGGCGCCGGCGCGACGAGGTCGGCGGGGCAGCCGACGGCCTCGGCGTCGGTGCTCGGGAGGTAGACGCGGCCGAGCTCGCGGTCCTCGATGATGTCCCGCAGGATGTTCGTCAGCTGCAGCGCGACGCCGAGGGTGTCCGCCAGCGGTTCGGCGCGCTCGGGATCGGTGGAGCCGAAGACGGCCAACGAGAGCCGACCGACGGAGCCTGCCACACGCCGGCAGTAGCCGACGAGGTCTTCGATCGTCGCGTAGGACGTGCCGATGACGTCCATCTCGCACCCGTCGACGATCTCGCCGAAGGCACTCATCGGGAGGCGGTAGCGACGGGCTGCGTCCGCCACGGCCACGAGGACGGCGTCCTCGCTGTGCTCATCGATCGTGTCGATCGCCTTGCGGACCCGCTGCAGGGCGGCGAGCTTCTCCTCGGGCGCCAGCTGCCCGTCGCCGATGTCGTCGATGCGTCGCGCCAAGGCGTAGACAGCCGAGAGGGCGCGGCGCTCCGGCGGCTTGAGGAGGCGGATCCCGTAGGCGAAGTTCTTCGCCTCCGTGCGCGTCACCGACTCGCACCACTCGTAGGCGGCCTCGGTGTTCACGGCGCCGTTGCCCTCCGGCTCGCCGTCACGACGTTGGCGAGCAGGCGTACGGCCAAACGGGCCGGCTGCGGCCGGCAGGCGGTCGAGAGCACGTCATGGTCGGCGCGACCGATTGCATCGAGGGCGGCCATACCGCCGGCGGTGAATCCCGAGACGGCGAGGCGCGGTCGGAAGGGGAGCTGCCTGGCGAGGGGGATGCCCGCATCCAGCAGGCAGCTGGCTCGATCGGCCATGGCGGCGACAAGGCGGCGCAGCGCCTCCTCGGCGTGCGAGCCGAGGAGGGCATCGGTGCTGCATCCGAAGCGCGCCAGCTCTTCTCGGGGCAGGTAGACGCGGCCCCGTGCGGCATCCTCACCGACGTCCTGTAGATGCTCGACGATCTGCAGCCCGATGCAGACCTCGTCGGAGAGGGCAACGCGCTCCGGCGTCGAGGCGCTGAAGACCTCGAGGACGAGGCGGCCGACCGGCGCTGCAGAGAGCATGCAATATCCGACGAGGTCGTCGTAGGTCTCGTAGCACTGGACACGCTGGTCCATGCGGTTCGCCTCGATGAGGCGGAGGAACGGCTCCAGGCTGAGCTCGCCGCTGCGAAGCAGCGGTGAGAGTCGCTGCAGGACCGCATGGGTGGCCTCACCCGAGACGGCGAGGGCGAGCTCGGCCTCCAGCGCGTCGAGGAGTTCGAGCCGGTCTCCTTCCGCCTCGTCGCCGAGATCGTCGGCAAGACGGGCGAAGCCGTAGATCGCCATGAGACGCCTGCGTACATGGCGAGGCAGCAGGCGCGATGCAACGGGGAAGTTCTCGTGGCGCGCCCTCGCGACGACGTCGTCTGGTGCCGCAAATCTCCCGTCGAGGGGGTACTCGGACCCGATCTGCACCACCGGACAGCCCCTTCATCTAACGCCGATGACCACTCGTCCACTCTTGTTATACCTGGGGGGGACCGCCCGTCAAGGCTTTCCGGACAATTGACTGGTCACTGCCAGCATCAAGGTGCGAGTCTGCCGCGACAGGGGCAGGGCGACTGCGGGAGGAGCCGCAGTGCCCGCCGCGGCTGCCTCGCCGCCCCCAGCGTTGCCGGGTTCAGGCGGACTGCGGCGGCATGGCGACGAGCGTCGGCCTGAGCAGGCCGACGAGGGCAGTGTCCACGACGCGGCGGGCGACGGGACCGGCCGCCTGGCCCCGCGTCACGAGCCGGGGTACGACACGGGTCGCCAGCCCTGCGGCGATCGCAGCCACGACGCCGGCGACGTTTGCCTGATGACGGAGCTCACCGGTCGCCACCTCGAGGAGGAGGGGTGCCATGGGGATGAGCATCACCTGCAGCTTCTCAACCGCCTGACGCTCACTCAGCCGGGTCGGGAGGCCGTCGAGCTGTTCCCCGACGGCGTCGACCATCGAGCGCGCCGCCGCCAGGAAGATCGCCTCCTTGGAGTCGAAGTAGCGGTAGAACGACCCTTTCGCGATGCCGGCGTCGGCGCAGATGTCTGCGACGTTGACCTGGGCGTAGCCGCGCTGGGCGAATGCTTCGCGGGCGGCGACGAGCAGCCGGCTCATGATGAGGTCCGGCGTGGACTGCTCGAGATACGGACAGATGACTTCGTCCCACATCTCGGCCGGCGATCGCCCCTCCTGCTCGATGGCGAGGAGGTCGGGCAAGACGTCGCGCATGGCCTCGAGAGACAAATTGCGGCGGTCTCGCAGCAACCGGATCATGATGAGGGCCTCGACGTGCCGGTCGTCGTAGAGGAAGCGGTTGGACGCAAGCGCCGTTGCCTCCGGCAGCAAACCGAGGTGCCGGTAGTGGTGGATGGTGGGCACGAGGGTTCCCGTCCTCTCGGCCAGCACCGAGATGGGAAACCCGGCCGTCGCCTCCGTCACCTCGGTGACGGCACGTGACCTTCGCTTCGGAGGCGTGAGGCGAGATGGCACCGGCGCCTGAGCACGCAGCCTTCGTTCCACCGGTTCCCTTCTCTCACCTACCCGCTGTGAAAGCGAGTCTATTCACACGGCGGAATGACGAGCGTGCGTTCTCAGAGACCGTGCCGTCTCGGGGCAGCGTGGCGACGGCTCGCCGAAGCGCGGAGCTCGGCGGGGAGATCGGGAGCAGAATGGAGGGGTGAGGCTCGTCCTGCGACCCCCCCGCTGGTGGTGGATCGTCATCGCCCGCGAGCACGAGCGGCGACGCGAAGCCGAGCAGGCCCTTCGGCTCACCATGGCGTCCGACCTGCCGGTCTACGGCCTCGGCGACGAATGGCAAGGGAGTCGCGACGTTCGGATCGGCTTCTGCCGCGCCACGTTCCGGCGGGGTCGCCTCGGGCTGAGAGTCCAGGACGGGCCCGTGATCGTGGATGAGATCACCGCTCATCACGAGAGCGCCGACGGCAGCCTGCTCATGGTGACGACTCATCGTCGTGACCACGGCGACGTCGACCGCAGGCGCCTCGTCAACAACTTCCTCTCGATCAGCTGGGTGATCGACGACCGGCGCGCCGTCGCCCCGGACGAGCAAGACGCGTCGGAGTCTGCGGCCCGTCCGCCCGCCTCCAGCCGGGCGGGCACGCAATGGGCCGGGTTCGAGATGGAAGTGGACGAGGTGCCCACGACCTTCGAGCGCTACACCATCCCCGGTCATTGGCTCGCCCTCGGCGTCGTCAACGGCCAGCAGGTGTCCATCGAAGGACATGGCGTCAGTCCCGAGCAACGATTGTCGACCGTCTCGGATCTCCCGACCTGGGTGCGCCGGCCCGGTGTACCCACGGCCAACCGGCCGTTGCGCGAGCTGGGCGATCGTCTCGGGGACCTCTTCGGTCTTCCCTAGCGGCGCCCGCCGCGCTACGCCTGGGCGGTGGAGGGAAGGTCCTCGTGGATCTCGTCGCTCCGAAGGCCGAGCAGGTCGTCGGAGTGCAGGGTCTCCTCGGCGTGTGCCGTCAGGCGAAGCACGTACTGGTACCCGAACAACGTCGGCCGCAGTTTCACGAGCAGCTCGTCGACGCGGCGGGCGATCGACGCCAGGCCCCCGTCGGACACGACGGCTCCCAGTGGGAGGCCGGTAGCGGTCTCCTCCAAGACGTCGAAGCCGGCATCTCGCACGAGGCGTCGCAGTGAGCTCCGAGTGAAGAACCGCAGGTGGCTGTCGTCGAGGATCCCTCGCCGGTCGTAGCCGAAGGCACCGAGCGCCACCCTCGTGCGTGGATACCAATGGGCGAAATTCGGTACCGACAAGATGAGCTGGCCGCCGGGGCGCAGCACCTTGGTGATCTGCCGGAGGATGTCCCCCGGGTGGGAGAGGTGCTCGATGACGTCACCGGCCACGACGACGTCATAGCCCGTGCCGACCTCCTCGGGGATGCCGGCATCGAGGTCGGCCGTGAAGAAGGCGTCCGTCCGCCGCCGCACGTCGGGTGCCTCGGCGTAGTCGACACCGACGACGAAATGGCCGAGGGCGCGGATGCGCTCTGCCAGGAGCCCGCTGGCGCAGCCCAAGTCCAAGACGCGCGACGGCAGCATGCCGGAGAGCATCTCGAGGATGACGGCGTGCGAGGTCCCGTCGCCTTCCTTGAAGGCGTACTCGTCCGGCGTCGGCACCCACTCGGTCGTACCGAAGCCGCGAACTGCCAAGCGGTACTTGATGACGTCGAGGACGACGTCCCGTGCGTACTGCAACCCGTTGACGTAGCAGATCTCGTCGCCGTAGTACGTCGGTATGGGGATCTCCACGATCCGCCCGCCGGCATGCAGCACCTGGGCGATGATCTGGGTGTCGAAGTCAAAACCGTCGCTGTTGGCGGTGAAGGGGATCTTCTTCAGCACGTCGGTCCGGTACGCCCGATACCCGGAGTGGAACTCCGTGAGGTTCGTGCCGAGCACGGTGTTCTCGAAGCGCGTGAGGATCCGGTTGCCCCAGCGCTTGTAGAGCGGCATGCCGCCGAGCTTGGCGGCACCCTTGCTCATCATCCGTGAGCCGAAGACGGCGGCACAGTCACTGTCCTCAAAGGGCGCAACGATGTCGGGCAGGCATTCCGGCGCATACTGGCCGTCGCCGTGCAGGAGGACGACGACGTCGAGGCCGTGCTCGATCGCCAAGCTGTAGGCAGCCTTTTGGTTGCCCCCGTAGCCGAGGTTCTTCGTGTGGCGCAGCACCCGGGTGCGGGGGGTGTCCGACCGGGTGGCCCACTGCAACCCGAGCTGGAACGTGTCGTCGTGGCTGGCGTCGTCCGAGATGATGATCTCGGCGATCCGGGACCGAAACTCGACAGGGATCCGGTCGAGCGTCTTCAAGAGGGTGGATTCGGCGTTGTAGGCCACGACCACGATCCCGATCCGTCCCGCGGAACTACCTGTATGCATAGGTGCGATCTCCTCGAAACCCGTACCGGCCTGCGTCCTGCGCGGCGATGTGGCAGTCATTGCACCAGGTCTCCCGCTCCAATGTAGTGGTGCCGGCCCTGCGGCGTTGCCGCGGGCGCGTCCGGCCGGAGGCCGCCCGCGTCAGCTGATGCCGCTGGCCGAGATTGGCGCAAGCTTCACTTGACATTCGTGGACGGCAAGGACGCCGTCTTCGGCACTGGGGACGCGGTGACACGACTGCAGGGTCGTGAGAAACCCGATCTGTTCCAACTCGGCATTGAGCTTGCCCTTCGGACCACCGTAGAAGAGCACCCACCGCGGTCGGTGACTCTGTTCCACGATGCTTCGCACATGGACCCACCAGGTATTGCTCATGACCTGCTGCAGGTTTCCGCCGACACGGACCAGCTCGGTGTTGGCCGGCAGGTCGGGCACGATGAAAGCAAGGGTGCCGTCGCCCGCCATGACGACTCCGTCGCCGCTGAGGTTCGAGAACTCGGCCGCCGAGATGCCGAAGTAGGACTGCCCGAAAGCCTCTCGGGCGCCGATCTCGGCGTAGTCGGAGAACTGAATGGCGACGGCGAGGGCGACGGCGATCGAGAGGAGAAGCGCAGGGCGGTGCAGTCGGTGCAGGAAGACGAGCATGATCACGACGCCGCCGGCGGCCATCTCGAGGGGGGCGAGGTAGCGATAGAAACCGTAGAGGACGGCCCAGATGAGGAAACCGGCGACGAAGGCGATCTCGATGAAGATCGCCTCCGGCTTGTTCCGCTTGACCAAGTCGACGATCAGCATGACGGCGACGACCGGCAGCGAGAAGAACAGCACGGGCGAGCGGAGCGGCAAGAGATAGAGACCGTTGGAGTTGTGGCCCCCCTGCCCGCCGATGAACAGCCGCGTGTAATGGAACCAGAGGCTGTAGGGCGAGTTGGCGGCGTAACCGGGGTTGAAGCTCTTCGGCAGCAGGTATGGCGAGTGGAAGATCCCATTCATGAACGGGAAGATCGGATCGTGGTAACGGTGCCAGAGCATGATGGCTTCGGGCAGGTAGAGCGCCCCGGCGACCACGACCGCCGGCGCCAGCACGGTGGCGCACAGCAGGGCGCATCGACCGAATGTCCAGCTCGTGCGGGCACGGGCGAGGAGCAGGGCGACGGCGAAGGCGATGAAGATGGAGGCGCTGAAGGCCGTCTCGGTGGCTTTGAGCTCGCCCGCGAGGCCGAGCAGCACACCGGCGATGGCGGCGCCGGCGAACTGGGCTCGATGAGCGTCCGTCGCCGTGAGGATCCGATAGAGGAGGGCGGCGGCGGCGAACAGGAACACGCCGAGGAGAGCGTCGCTCGAGGTCTCGCCGATCTCGGTGATGTGGAGGGGGGCGACGAAGGCGCTACCGCCGGCGACGATTCCGGCGAAGACGGGCACGACTCGGGTGCCCGCGACCGATCGCGCCACGGCGAAGACGCAGAAGGACAGCAGCGACACGGGCAGCGACTGCAGCACGGCCAACGTCGAGACGGCCGCCCGCGGCGACAGGTACGTGATGAGGAAGTAGTAGAGGGTGTTCATCTGAGCGTCGAGGTACGTCTCGAGCTGGCCGGGCAGCGCGATGGCGCTCCTGAAGCCGTGCAGCTCGGCATACCCGGAGTAGTACTCGTAGTTGCCGAGGTCGAACGTGATGGGCTTGCCGATCTCGTGCACCCGGATGAGCGAGAGCACGCCGAACACGAGCACGAACCCGACCGAGACGCCGAGCCTCAGCCGCCAGCCGGAGAACAGCGCGCCTCGGTCGGGTGCCCTCTGTTCGAGCCCGTTCGTCGAGCTCAGTGCTTGCGATGGGGGAGCGCCGCCTTCAGCTGGTGGTGGCGGTACTCCCGGCTGATCGAAGTCGGTCAAGGATCGCCGGCGCCCGCTGTGTTCTCAACGCCGACGGCACCGGGCAGGGGAGTGTCCCGTTTCGGAGCCGGCACCGGCGTGCTCATCGGCGGGGAACTGTAGCAGTGAGCTTCGCGTTCCTCTCCCCACCCCGGCGCCGCCGGCCGGCGGCTTGTCGTGCCGGCTAGGTGGCGCCGAGCCCGTGCGTGCGAGGCAGCACGTCGCCGGAGGCTGCCCTAGCCTCCCGTAGGTCCGCTGTGTCGATCGTCGTCCCGTCACCGAGAAGGGGAAGCGAATGTCGGATTCCGACTCTGAGTTAGCTCTCTCAGCACTGCTCCACGAGAATCGGCAGTTCCCGCCACCGGCGGCACTCGCGGCGTCCGCCAACGCCCAACCGGGCATCTATGAGGAGGCCGCAGCCGATCCGGTGGCGTGGTGGGGACGACAGGCCGAAGAGCTGAGTTGGGCGGAGCCCTTCGGCGCCGTGCTCGAATGGGACCTGCCCTTCGCAAAGTGGTTCCTCGGCGGCAGGCTGAACGTCTCCTACAACTGCCTCGATCGCCACGTCGAGGCGGGGCGAGGTGAGAAGGTCGCCTTCTTCTGGGAGGGCGAGCCAGGCGACACCCGGGTCATCACCTATGCCGATCTGCGCAGCCACGTCGCTCGGGCGGCCAACGCCCTCACCGCGCTCGGCGTGCGGGCCGGCGACGTTGTCGCTATCTACATGCCGATGATCCCCGAGACGGTCGTGACGATGCTCGCCTGCGCCCGCCTCGGTGCTCCTCACACCGTTGTGTTCGGCGGTTTCTCCGCCGACGCCCTGAAGGGACGCATCCTCGACTGTGATGCCCGCGTCGTCGTCACGGCTGACGGCGGCTACCGGAGAGGCGCCGCCAGCGCGCTCAAGCCGAACGTCGACGAGGCGCTCGAAGGCTGCCCCGACGTACGGGCGGTGCTCGTCGTGCGCCGTACCGGACAGGAGACGGCTTGGACCGAGGGAAGAGACCAGTGGTGGCACGACGTCGTCGAGCCACAGTCGGACGAGCACGAGCCGGAGGCCTTCGACGCCGAGCAGCCGCTCTACATCATGTACACGTCCGGCACGACGGCCAAGCCGAAGGGCATCCTTCACACCTCGGGTGGTTACCTCACCCACGTCTCGACGACGCATCGCCTCATCTTCGACCTGAAGCCGGAAACCGATGTCGTCTGGACGGCGGCGGACATCGGCTGGGTCACCGGCCACAGCTACATCGTGTACGGCCCGCTCGCCAATGGAGCGACGTCGGTCATGTACGAGGGCACACCGGACACGCCCGACCGTGGACGCTGGTGGGACATCGTCGAGAAGTACAGAGTCAGCATCCTGTACACGGCCCCGACGACGATCCGAACGTTCATGAAGTGGGGCGAGGACATCCCGGCCCGGCGCGATCTCTCGAGCTTGCGACTGCTCGGCAGCGTCGGCGAGCCCATCAACCCGGAAGCCTGGATGTGGTACCGCCGCGTCATCGGGCGCGACAACTGCCCGATCGTCGACACCTGGTGGCAGACCGAGACGGGCGGGATCCTGATCACGCCGCTGCCCGGCATCACCGCCACGAAGCCGGGCGCCGCCATGACGCCCTTCCCGGGCATCTCGGCGGAGGTCGTGGACAACCACGGGGATGCCGTCGGACCGGGGGAGGGTGGATACCTCGTCCTCACGCAACCCTGGCCGGGGATGCTGCGAGGTATCTGGGGCGACCCGCAGCGCTACCTGGACACGTACTGGTCCCGGTTTGCCGGGTCCTACTTCGCCGGGGACGGCGCCAAGAAGGACGAGGACGGCGACCTGTGGCTCCTCGGCCGCGTGGACGACGTCATGAACATCTCGGGCCACCGCATCTCGACGACGGAGGTGGAGCACGCCCTCGTCAGTCACCCGAGCGTCGCCGAAGCAGCCGTCGTGGGTGCTGCCGACGCCACGACCGGCCAGGCGATCGTCGCCTTCGTCACCGTGAAAGGCACCACGATCGACACGGGCGCCGAGGGCGAGGCGCTCGTGGCAGCACTTCGAGAGCACGTCGCTCGGGAGATCGGGCCGATCGCGAAGCCTCGGCAGATATTCCTCACGCCGGATCTGCCGAAGACACGCAGCGGCAAGATCATGCGCCGACTCCTGCGCGACGTCGCCGACAAGCGCGAGCTCGGGGACACCACGACGCTGCTCGACCCCGGCGTCGTCAACTCCATCCGGGACAACATGAGCGGAGGCGAGGACGACGAAGGCTGAACCTTGTCCGGCCGGCCTCGCCGCGGCGGGCTCAGCCGCCGCGGGGCCGAACGAGCCGCCAGTTCGCCGGTAGCGGGCTCAGGCGCCCTTGAGGGCGGCCGGTGCCTCCGGCACGGTGGTCTCGGCCGTGTCGCCCGTGTCGTCCGGTGACGTGGCGACGCCGGTGTGACCAGGCGGCGGCTCGATGGCCGCCCGCGAGGCCGCCTCGAAGGCCTCCGTCGCCCTCGACATCGCCTGATCGTTGGCGACGAGGGTCTCCTGCAGCTGTTCGGCGCGCTGGCGGGAGGCGTCGGAGAGGGCCTCCTCGTAGTGAGAGGCGGCATCTCGCAGGGCGGCCGCCCTCCAGGTCCCCGCCGCGTAGATGGCATCCGCCCGCGCCTGGCCGGCCATGCGGATGGCCTCGGCTCGTGCGATCGCACTCTCGGCTGCCACCTCCGCCGCACGCAGGGCCTCCTGGTGGGCCTTGTCAGCGGCCGCCAGCTCCTCCTGGTAGGCCTGCTCGACGGCGCGGGCAGCCGTCTCCTCGGCTCGCTTCAGCAATTCGCCGTAGCGCGCTTCGGCCGTGCGCATGGCAGCAGCTCGCGTGTTCTCCGCTGCCCGCAACGATTCGTCGTGCTCCTTCGTGAGGCGCCGGAGCGACTCCGCTCTCTCGATCGAGGCCGACCTCAGGATGTTCGCCCGCTTGACGGTCGCCGCCTTCACGCGCTCGGCACGGGCGAGCTCCGCCTCTGCGGCCTCCTCCGATGCCCTCAGGGCCTCTTCGCGGGCCTGGTCGGCGGCGCGCATGGCCTCGTCCTCGGCTCCTTGACCCGTATCGAGACGTACCACATTGCTCCTCATCTCGTTCCTCCCTCCGGGGCCCGCAGGCCGTGCTCGAGACGAGCGCCTGAGGCGATCGCGACGGCTCCCACCATCTCAGCCGACTTCGTCCCGGATCTCAAGGGAGAAAGCGCCGTTGCCGCCGGCCGGGAGCGCTCTTGCAAGCAGACGGCAGGGTGGGCGGCCGGCTGGCTGTCGACGATCCCTCCCCTCACCTGTCGGGTATCGTGCCCCATGAGCGCCGATCCGAACGAGAGCACGGGAAGCGGGCACGCTGCGCCCAACCTCTCGGCCAAGGCACTGGCCTGCCAACAGGCACTGCGAGAAGCCGCCGACAGCTACGCCCGGATCGTGGCGCGAGTAGTTGACGATCCGCGCGGGCCGTTCATCGCCGAGCTTCGCGAAGCCGAGGAACGGGTCGGCGAGGCGGCCGCCTCCTACGCCCTTGCCTTCGCAGAGGGCGAAAGGGACCGGGCGCCGGACGAGTGACGTGACGGCCCCCGGCCCGAGGAGAGGCGGAACGTGCCGAGACCGGTGATCCAGACGTGGGGCTTGTCCAAGCGGTACGGCGACGTCAAGGCCTTGTCCGCCCTCGACATCGAGGTCGAGCAAGGGGAGGTCGTCGGCTACCTCGGCCCCAACGGCGCCGGGAAGACGACGACGATCCGGCTGCTCCTCGGACTCATCCGTGCAAGCGCCGGCAGAGCCGAGATCTTCGGCGTGGACTGCCAGCGCCGACCGGTGGAGGTTCATCGGCGCCTCGCCTATGTGGCCGGCGAGGCGAACCTGTGGCCTTCGCTCACGGGCGCCGAGACGCTTCACCTGCTCGGTCGGATACAGGGCAGCGTGGACACGGCCTACCGAGACGAGCTCGTCGAACGGTTCGACCTCGACCCTTCGAGGAAGGTGCGTGCCTATTCGAGGGGCAACCGCCAGAAGGTGATCCTCGTGGCGGCGCTCATGACCCGACCCGAGCTGCTCGTGCTCGACGAGCCGACGGCCGGCCTCGATCCCCTCATGGAGCAGGAGTTCAGGCACTGCATCCGCGAGGCGCGCGAGCGGGGGCAGACGGCGTTCCTGTCGTCCCACATCTTGAGCGAGGTGGAGGCGCTCTGCGACCGCGTCGGCATCCTGCGGGACGGGAGGCTGATCGAGATGGGGACGCTTGCCGAGATGCGCCACCTGTCGGCCCTCAGCGTGGAGGCGACCTTTGACGGACCCGTGCCGGATCTCGCCGGCGTGGTAGGCGTCAGCTCGGTAAGGGTGAACGACGGCGTCCTTCGCTGCAACGTGTACGGGCCCGTGCAACCGCTGCTGAAGCGACTGGCGACGGCCAGGGTGCGTGAGCTCCTGAGCCGCGAGCCGTCGCTCGAGGAGCTCTTCCTCGCTCACTACGGCAACGGCCACGAGCCCGAGAGGGATCCGGTTCGTGGCGGCTGACGTTCCCGCCTCCGTCCTGCCTCCTCCGCCTCGGCTTGCTCTGCCGCAGGCGTCAGCCGTGCCTGGCGCCGGCACCGTCGTCATCCGCCAGACGGCGCGACGAGCCCTGCGCTCCGCCGTCCTCTGGGGCTACGTGTCGGGTTTGAGCGTCGCATCGACGGCACTCAGCTACGCCGCCACGTACACGACCACAGCCCAGCGTGAGCACCTGGCAGCCCTCTTCGGTACGAACGGCGGCACGAACGCTATCGCCGGCCCCGGTTACGAGCTCCAGACCCTTGCCGGCTTCACCGTCTGGAAGAGCCTCATGTTCGTGACCGTGGCCGGCGCCGTCTGGGGTCTTCTCCTGTCGACGAAGCTCATGCGCGGTGAGGAGGACGCCGGACGCTGGGAGTTGCTGCTGGCGGGCGAGACGACGCCCCGGCGTGCGGCGAGCCAGGGCCTCGCCGGTCTCGCCGTGGCGTGGTGCATCTTCTTCGCCCTCACGGCGGTGATCACCGTCGTGGTCGGGCACTCCTCCAAGGTGCGGATCGCTGCCGGGCCGGCGCTGTTCTTCTCGCTCGCACTCGCCTGCGGGGCGGCGATGTTCTTTGCCGCCGGTGCGCTCGCGAGCCAGCTGGCTCCGACGCGCCACCGGGCCGCCTCCTATGCCGGCACCGCCCTCGGTGTCGCCTTCGTCCTACGGATGGTGGCCGACTCAGGAACCGGGTTGACATGGCTACGGTGGGTCTCACCGCTCGGTTGGGTCGAACAGCTGCAACCGCTCACCTCGCCCAGACCGCTGGCCCTCCTCCCCATCGGCGGTCTTGTCGTCGTGCTCTGCCTGCTCACGGTGCACCTGGCCGGGCGAAGGGATCTCGGGGCGAGCATCATCGCCGACCGCCCGAGCGCCGACGCCCGCGTGCGGCTGCTCTCCGGTCCGGCCGGGCTCGTCGTTCGGCTCACGCGGGCGACGCTGACCGCCTGGATCGTCGCGGTCGCTCTGACGGCTTTGCTGATGGGCCTCATCGCCAAGTCGGGCGGAAGCGCCTTGTCGGCTTCGTCGGGCATCGAGCACCTGACCTCGCGGCTCGGCGTCTCAGGGGCGGGCGCCGCTGCCTATCTCGGGATCGCCTCGCTCATCATGGCGGTGCTCTTGACGTTCGTCTCGGCGGGGCAACTGAGCGCCACGCGTGGCGAGGAGGCTGAAGGGCGTCTCGAGAACGTCCTCGTCCGTCCGGCGTCCCGTTCGGTGTGGCTGGCCGGGAGGCTCTCGGTGACAACGGTGGCCCTTGTCCTTCTCGGCCTCGCCACCGGGGTCTTCTTCTGGCTCGGGGCCGTCACGCAGGACTCCGGTGTTGGCCTGCCGAGGTTGCTGGCTGCCGGACTGAACGTCGTCCCGCCAGCCATCTTCGTCCTGGGCGCCGGCACCCTCGCGTTCGGCATCGTCCCGCGGGCGACTTCCGCCGTCGCCTACAGCGTGCTCGCCTGGTCCATCCTCGTCGAGGTCGTCGGTGCCGCCGTCACGACGAACCATTGGCTTCTCGACACCTCGCTGTTCCATCAAATGGCACCGGCACCGGCCACCGGCGCCGACTGGACGACGAACATCGTCCTCACCGCCGTCGGAGTTGTCGCCGCCGTACTCGGTGCCGTCGCCTTTCAGCGGCGCGACCTCGCCGGCGAGTGACGGCCCGTGCCCGTGTCGGACCGATAGACGGTGCGGGAGGGGCTCAGGCGCAGGCCCGCCGCAGGTCGTCCGTGGCGGCCGTGAGCGTGGCCGCGAAGCGCTCCACGAGCTCGTCGGCCGTCTTGTCGTCGATGACGAGCGGTGGAGCGACGAGGAGCCAGTCGCCGTAGCGGCCGGCGTTCTGCCGGCGGGAGTACAGCAACAGGCCGTGGTCCAGCCCGTGCGGCAGCACGACAGCGCCGGGGTCGACGCCTGGTGGGAAGGGCGCCAGCGTGTCTTCGTCCGAGACGAGCTCGACGGCCGAGAGGAGGCCGCGTCCCCGCACGTCCCCGACCAATGGCATGGCGGCCGCCATCTCGTCGAGGCCGGCCCGGATGCGCGCGCCCACGAGGCGGGCACGGGCGAGAAGGTCGCGCTCGACGACCTCGTCGAGGACGGCCGAACCCGCCGCGCAGGCGATGGGGGAGGCGTCGTAGGAGTGCGAGACGACGAAACCCGTCGTGTCCGCCAACTCGTCGACGTAGCCCGCCGGGACGAGAGCGGCACCGAGGGGGGCGTATCCAGCGGCGAGGCCCTTCGCGAGGACGGCGATGTCCGGCAGCGCCTCCGGATCGTGTTGGGCGGCCAGGAAGTGTCCGGTTCGCATGGCGCTCACGACCTCGTCGAAGACGAGCCCGATCCCGAAGCGGTCGCAGAGCGAGCGGGCAGCGCGGGCGAACGAGGGATCGGGGACGTTCACACCGGAGGCCTGACCGCCGATCGGTTCCATCACGAGGGCGAGCACGCGCTCTGGCCCGAGGCGATCGACGGTCGCCTCGAGGGCGGCGAGGCTCTCGGCGGCGGCGCTGGCCGGGCTGGGCGCCCGGAACGTGAGGGGGGCCGGGATCTTCTCCGACGGCACCGTCATCGGCCCCCACAGGCCGGCGGCGGTGTGATCGCCGTTCAGGCCGAGGTCGTAGAGGGTGGCCCCGTGGTAGCCGGGCATCAAGGTGATGACTCGTTCGCGTTCCGGCTCGCCTCTCGCCACGGCACGGGCGCGGAGGAACTTGACGGCCATCTCCACTGCCTCCGAACCGCCGGAGGTGAGCAACACGCGTTCGAAGCCGGGCCCGGCGAGGGCGGCGATCCGGCGCGTGAGCTCCGAGTTGGCGGCGTGACGAGTCGAGCGCGAGTAGGTGTAGGTGAGTCGTCGCCCCTGCTCCAGCATCGCCGCCAGCACGCGCTCGTTGCCCTGGCCGAGCCCGGCGAGGAAGGGGCCCGAGCACACGTCGATGAGCCGCCTCCCGCCATCGTCCACGAGATACACGCCGTCACCGGCCACGATCTCGGGTAGCGATGCCGTGCTCGCTCGCGGAAAGAAAACATCCTGCGGCCCACCGATGGGTGGGTAAGCGGCGACGGGCATGCGTGTCTCCTCGCGTCCGAACCTGCGGCGGTGCCGCCGGAGCTTCCAAGGCAGGTCCGCTCGGCACCGAGACTCTAGGTCTCGCGCGTGTGGGAGCGCGCGATTCAGGTCCTTTGGCCCTTGTGTTTGCGCAGGTCTTGGTCATGATCGCGGTATGGCCGGTACGGTTGTTCGAGAGCGGTTCGAGCACCTGCGGGGCACCGAGAGACGCCAGATCGGCGTACCGCCGGAGCAAGGGGGCACGATCGTGCACGCCCTCTTGACCAATGGCAAGCGGCACGCTGACCTTCCCGCCATGCGGTATCGCCCGGCGGGTCAGGCGACGGGCAAACCCTGGGAGGTGGTCACCTGGGGCGAGTACCTTCTCGCCGCACGGCAGGTGGCCGGCGGCTTGGCAGAGCTGGGCGTCGAACCGGGGGAGCGCGTCGCCATCCTGTCGGCGAATTGCGTCGAGTGGCACCTGGCCGATCTCGGCGGTCTCGCCAACGGGAGCGTGACCGTCCCCATCTATCCAACGAGCTCGCCGTCGCAGATCGCCTACCTCCTCGGTCACGCCGGCGTCCGCGTCTGCTTCGTCGACACCCACACGCAGCTCGGCAAGGTGATCGAAGTGCGTGACGAGCTGCCTGCGCTCGAACGACTCGTGTTGGCTGACGGTGCGCGGCGCAAGGGTGACAGCTTCGTCATCTCCCTGGACGATCTGCGGGCCCTAGGCGCCGACCGGTTGAGCCGGGCTGCCGATGCGGTGGACGAGCGCTGCAAGCAGGTGCGGCCGGAGGACGTGGCCACCATCGTGTACACGAGCGGCACGACCGGGCCCCCCAAGGGTGCCCTCATCAGCCATTCCAACATCATGTGGACGCTGCGCCAGGTCACCCCGGTGTACAACATCGGGCAGGGCGAGCGCTTGCTGTCGTTTCTCCCGCTCAGCCACATCGCCGAGCGGATGATGAGTGACTTCCTCCCCATCGCCGTCCGCGGCGAGACGTGGTTCGCCCGCAGCCTTGCAACGGTCGCGGAGGACCTGCCCGCGTGCCGTCCGACGGTTTTCCTCGCTGTGCCGAGGGTCTGGGAGAAGCTCCGGGAAGGTATCGAAGAGCATCTGCGCGCAGAGCCGGCGCCGGTTCGCCTCGCCACGGAGCGCTACGTCAGCCTTGGTTTGCGCAAGGTGAGCGCCCAGCAGCTGGGACGGTCGTTGCCCACCTCAGGCCTTGCCGTTCACCGGGCCCTGAACGCCACCATCGGCTCGACGATCCGTCAAAAGCTCGGCCTCGACCGGGCCCATGTTCTCGTCACGGCGGCGGCGCCGGCGCACCCGGACCTCATCTCCTGGTTCCACGCCATCGACCTGCCCGTGCTCCAGATCTACGGCCAAACCGAAGGCTGCGGGCCGACGTCTGCCACCTACGGCGATCACGTCCGTATCGGCACCGTCGGAACTGCGTTGCCGGGAATGAGCGTCAGGATTGCCGACGACGGCGAAATCCTCCTCAAGGGTGGCAACGTCTGCCTCGGCTACCTGGACGACCCGATGGCGACGGGAGAGCTGATCGACCCCGACGGCTGGATGCACACCGGCGACACGGGCACCTTCGACGGCGACGGCAGTCTGCGCATCGTCGGCCGCAAGAAGGACCTCATCATCACGGCGGCTGGTCACAACGTCGCCCCCCAGGTGATCGAGACGGAACTGTGCAACCACCCGCTCATCTCGGAAGCGGTCGTCGTGGGGGACGGACGCAAGTACCTCGTGGCGCTCATCACCCTCGACCCGGAGGAATTGACGCACTGGGCTGAGGAGCACAACAAGTTGGCGCAAGCCGAGGCCCTCGCCGAGGACCACGATCTCCTCTCCGAGATCCAGGCCGCCGTGGATTCCGTCAACGAGGCGGGCTCGCACGCCGACGGCATCCGCAAGTTCCGGGTTCTCGCCCACGACCTGAGCGCCGCCGCCGGAGAGCTGACTCCCACGCTGAAGGTCCGGCGAGCGATGGTCTGTGCCCACTATGCCGACGTGATCGAGGAGCTCTATGCCGGTTCCTGAGAGGGCCGGTTCCTGAGAGGGCCGGTTCCTGCGAGGGCCGGTTCCTGAGAGGGCCGGTTCCTGCGAGGGCCGGTTCCTGAGCGGCCGGTTCCTGAGCGGCCCGATGCTGAGAGGCTGCTCTGCGGTCGGCTGAGTGGCGACCCTCAGCCGCGCCCGGCGAGCACGGCTTGGGTCTGAATGACGAGCGCCACGAGGCGATCGGTGTCGTCACGCAGTTCCGTGCTGAGGGCGATCGTCGTACGTCCTCGATGGAGCGGTCGGGACGTGCCGCGCACGGTGCCTGAGCGAACGGCGCGGAAGAAGTTCGTCTTCGATTCGATCGTCGAGGTGCTGTAGCCCTCCGCAAGGTTCAAGAAGGCACAGGCCGCCCCGAGGGTGTCCGCCAGGGCCATGAGCACGCCTCCGTGCAACACCCCGCCGCTCGTGCACCGTTGCGGTGACCATTCGACCGTTCCCACCACCTCATCCGGCTCGGCGGACTCGAGGCGGACACCGAGCTCGAGGCTGAAGGGCATGAGAGCGAGCAGGTCGTCGGAGCTCGGCACGGCGCCGACTCTACGACGTCCCGGGCTGCTGCTGCGCTTCAGGCGGTCTCGGTCGGCGCCGGCACCCTCGGCGGACGGCCACCGATGATCCGGTGGCCGCCGGCCGCCTTGGCTTCGTACAGCGCCGAGTCGGCCCCGGCCATGAGCTCGCTGATCGCCTGTGGCGAACCCGCCATGAGGCCGATGCTGAGCGAGACGGTCAGTCCTGGAGCGATTGCCTCCCAGTCGTACTTGCGGACAGCTTCGGCGATGGTGTCCGCTCGCGTGCGGGCGACGGCAAGGTCGGCGGCGGCGAGGAGTACGGCGAATTCGTCACCGCCGAAGCGCACGGCGCAGTCCGCCTGTCGCACGCTTGCCTCGAGCACGCGGGCAACGGCGGTCAGCACGGCGTCGCCGGCGGCATGTCCGAACCGGTCGTTGACCGCCTTGAAGCCGTCGAGATCGACGAGCAACAGCGCGACCGTTTCGATGCCCTGGTGCTCGACAGCGGCGAGGTACCGCTCGAAACCACGCCGGTTCGACAGGCCCGTCAGGTCGTCGAGATGGGCGTGGCGACTCAGCAGGGCGTGCTCTGTTCGCAAGCGCTCGGATTGCAGGCGGGATCGCATCGAGCCGAGGGCCGCAGCACGGTTCGCGGAGCGCTGTTCCACCTGGCGGCGGCCGTAACGAAACCCGCGGCCATGTCCGCCACTCGCCTCCAGCTCAGCGGCGACAAAGAGTGCAAGGTCATACGTATCGGGCGAACCGTGCGGGTCGATGCTCGAGGCGGCCGCCTCGGCTGCCTGGCGGGCTGCCGGCAGATTGCCGGCCCGCTGCTCGTTGAGGGCGATCGCCAGCTGAAGGTGCCCGATCGGCCAGGCGCGCACGTGCTTTTCGGGCGCGAGGGCTGTGATCTGGGCCCGCGCCACGTCGGTGACGTCGCGCCCGCAGATCGCTGCCAACAGCACACCGAGGGCGGCGAGCTCGGTACGCCACTTGTCCGGCATGTCGACGCCGGCGGCAGCGGCCATGGCGGACTCCCACGTGCGCCAACGGTCGGCGACGCCGTTCTCGTCACCCAGCTGATGCTGGGCACAGGCCCAGTCGACCTGCATCTCGGCCTGGTTGTAGACGAGCGCCGGCAGCACGTATTGCAGCCAGGCGGGCCGATCGGCAGGCACGAGCCCGAGAATCGTGGCGTACTGCTCGTCGCCGAGCTCCCAGAGCCAGCGGTCGCAGAAAGCCTGCGCGCACTCGTTGTGAGCCGTCATGCGCTCGAGGGCGTCACCGGGAGCCGACTCGAGCAGGATGGTCGCCCGGGCGAGATCGGCGTCGGCATCGCGGGCAGCCGCCGCGTGGGCATCGGAGAGGGCCAGACTGGAGCGCATCACGAGCGCCAGAGCGATCATGACGTGATCGCCGTCGGCCTCGGCCTGATGGAGGAGCCGTTCGATCGCCGGCAGTCTCTGCTCGGAATCGAGCGTCACGGCGGCGACAGCGGCGGCGAACATCCCGGCGCGTACGACCTCCGGCCAGTCACGGGCGAGGGCGTCGTTCAGCAGGCGATCTATCGCTTGGACGGCGGTCGGCACGGCCGCTTGCACGTCGATGATGAGCTTGAACGCCTCAATGCGTGCGTCCTCGCGCGCCGACCCGCTCGCGGGAGGCTCAGTCCTTGGGTCTTGCGATCCCAACAGCCCTCCTCGGCCGATGCCAGCATGCCCCGGTGCGGCGAGAAGCCCACGTACTCGGCCTCGTTGCCGCACATTGTCGCACGGTCCCAGGCCCTCAGCACTTCTCGTGGCCTTCGGCCCAGACCAGCGCAGGTTCGGCGAAGTCCGTTCGATCAGGCGTTGCTGCGCCCCGATCTGCAGGGACTCAGGTTGAGGTGGCGTCCAGGCTCACGACAGCGTCGAAGGGGAAGGAGCGGTCGATCCGATGCGACGGGCGCCGCCGAAGCCACCGAACCCGAAGCGGCCGCCACCCGCACCTGCCGTCCCGGGAAAGGCCCCGCTGCCGAAGCCACTGGCACCGGGGCCGCCGTAACGCGCCCAGCCACCAGGGCCAGATGGCGCCCCGCCGGCTCCCATGCTCGAGCGAGAGCCGAAGCGGACGGCAGTGGCGGCGAACCTCGTCGTGCTCTCCGGGGTGCCGATCGCCACCAGCACGTCACCGACCTTGATGGCGGAGAGGGAGGAGGCCTTGCCGTTGCTGCGGAAGATCGTGGTGGGCGTCGTGACGATCGTGAGCGTGTGACCGCCCGCCAGAGCCGCCAGGGTGATGGTGGTGCCGGACACCTTCGTCACCGTGCCTCCGGCGACCGGGCCGACGATCTCGACGGTCGTGGCGTCGAGGTCGGTGTGATTGGCGGCGATGGCCCCGAATGCCACGATGTCGGCGCCCTTTGTGAGCGCAGACGCCGAGACGCTCGTTCCCGCCTCGGCGTAGGTGGTGGCGCCGGTCGTGACGATCGTCCGGTGGAAGCCTTCGAGGTCACTCACCACGATGGTGCCTCCGGAGATCGAGACGACGCCACCTTCGAGCGAGGGAAGGATGATCTCCACACTTGCCGCTGTCAGGGTGGAGGAGCTGGCGGCCGCCGGCGAGGCGCTCGACGGCGCCGCAGTCGGCCGTGTGAAGAGCACCGCGACCTGCTGGCCGACGCGAAGGGCGGAGGCCGTCACCTTCGAGAGCGCCTCCTCGTAGATGGTGGCAGCCGTCGTGTCGACTGCGACCGTTGCGCCCTGTTTCGTCGTCAAGCGGAACGACCCGGAACTGATCGACTTGACGGTGCCTACTGCGCCACCGCGTCCGACACCGCCTCCGAAGCCCGTGCCGTGGCCGAACCATCCTCCCGGCGTGGTCGGCAGGTGTGGACCCTTCGGCGCTGAGGCGACGCCGGAAGCGCCCGCGCCAGCGGGGGTGGAGCTCGATCCGCTCGACGACATCGTCCTGGCGGCGCCGGGATTCGAGCCTTCAGCCGCCTGTGCGACAGCAAAGCCGCTGGCGGCAAGCCCGCCTGCGAGGAGAAGTCCGACACCAGCCCTGATCGTCCACGTCCGCCGAGACCGAGATTTCATGCCATCCATTATCGCGCTCGAACCTGAGAATTCGCTCGGTACCGGGCTTCTGTCGGGCGGCGGCCCGAATCAGGCGGCGACGGTGCGGGGTTTCGTGATTCGGCGACCGCGATGCACACGGTGGCCCTTGTTGGCGTCGGCGAAGCGGCCGTGGACAGCGCAGGTCGTCGAGTTGTTGTAGATCGACAGGAGCGTGCGACACGACGGCTCGTCGCAGATCCGACCGGCCGCGTACACCCGTGGTTGCTTCGAATGCACCTCGGCCCGCTCTGCGTGGATGATCCCCTCGGGCATCCTCAGGTTCGTCATGTCAGTCCCTCCCTTCGCGTCCGGGCTGTACCAGGCGGCACCCCTCAGGAAAAGTCTGTGCCGGTGCGGGCGATGCGAATAGGGCCGAAGGTCCGTAGAAACGTGGGCCTTCTGTTCGCCGTCCCCGGGCCGCCGCCGGCGGCGACGTGCTCCGATGGGCTCGCGGGCGCCAGGAAGGGTAGATTCACGTGCCCGTGCGACCACCCGACGATTTCGATCGGCTCAGCAACACCCACCCGGCCCTCCGGCACTGTTGGCATCCGGTGGCGCGCTCTGCCGAGATCGGGAATGAGCCCAGCAGGGTGGAGCTTCTCGGAGAGCCCTACGTCGTGTTCCGGACCGAGCACGAGCTCGTCGCCTTCGCCGATCGCTGCCCCCACCGCCTCGCTCCGCTCTCGCTCGGGCGCCGGGAGGCCGGAATACTGCGCTGCGCCTATCACGGGTGGTGTTTCGACGAGTCTGGCCGCTGCGTCGACATCCCCGCTCTCGGGCCCGGCGCCACGCTGCCCCCCGCCGCCCGCCTGCAGGCACCCGCCGGCGTGACCGAGCGTCTCGGCATGGTCTTCATCGCTCCTGCGGCTCCGCTCGTCGAGCTGCCCTGCATCCCGGAGGCCGACGAGGATGGCTTCGAGATGCTCGAGCTCGAGCCGACCGAGGCCCGAGCCGGGGCCGGCCTCATGGCCGACAACTTCCTCGACTTCGCCCACTTCCCCTTCGTGCACGCCGGCACGTTCGGCACCGACGAGTCCAAGACGCTCGATCCCTACGACGTCGAGCGAGACGGTTGGGGTTTCCGCGTCGTCTACGAGCACCCCTTCGCGAATCGTGAGGATCCTGGTGTGAAGACGGGCGTCCGCCCGCTCGTGCAGACGCGCCGGATGACCTACCGCTACCAAGCTCCTTTCTTTCTTTCCCTGCGCCTCGAGTTCCTCGAGGCGCAGGGTCACAACGTCATCGGCTTCTTCATCCAGCCCCAGAGCGAGGAGCGCTGCCGGCTCTACACGACGCTGTGGCGGGACGATCTCGGCGGCGACGCGGCCGCCAGGGCGGGCGCAATGGCTTTCGAGCAGGAAGTCCTCGCCGAGGACCTCGTCGTGCAGTCTCGCTACGACAACCTCTCGCTCCCGCTCAGCTTGCGGGCGGAGGTGCACACGCGGGCAGATCGCAACACGATGGAGCTGCGGCGCGTGCTCTCCGAGCTGGTGACAGCGGTCGGCTCGGGCTGAGTCGGGCGAGCGCCGCGGGTGGCAGCGTCTGAGCCTCGTGGTCGCCACCCCATCGATACCGTGATGCCGTGACGACGGTCCCGGCGAGCAGGGAGGCGACGGCGCCCTCGCGGGGACGGCGCCTCGGCATCCTCCTCATCTGCTGCATGAGCCTGTTCATCGTCGGTCTCGACAACACGATCGTGAACGTGGCGCTGCCCTCCATCTCGAAGGACCTGCACGCCTCCGTCTCCGGCCTGCAGTGGATCGTCGACGCCTACACGCTGGTGCTTGCGAGCCTCCTCATGCTGTCGGGTTCCATGGCCGACCGCTTCGGGCGTCGCAGGGTCTTCCAGCTGGGACTCGTCATGTTCACGCTCGGCTCGCTCGCCTGCAGCCTGGCACCCAACCTCGTGTCCCTCGTCGCCTTCCGGATGCTGCAAGCGGTCGGCGGCTCCATGCTCAACCCGGTGGCCATGTCCATCATCCGCAACACCTTCGAGAACCCTCGCGAGCGGGCGCAGGCCATCGGTATCTGGGGGGCCGTCGTCGGAGTCAGCATGGCGCTCGGCCCCGTGACCGGAGGTCTGCTCGTCGGGGTCGTCGGGTGGAGGTCGATCTTCTGGGTCAACATTCCGATCGGGCTCGCCGCCATCGTGCTGACCGGGCTGTTCGTCCCAGAGTCGAAGGCGGGCACCGCACGCCGGCTCGACCCCGTCGGAGAGCTCCTCGTGATCGTCACCCTCGCTGCCCTGACCTACGGGATCATCGAGGGGCCGCGGCGCGGCTGGGAGTCACCGCTCATCCTCAGCCTCTTCGTCGTGGCGGCCGCCTGCGTGCTGGCGCTCGTCTCCTACGAGCGGAGGCGTTGGCAGCCGTTGATCGACATGCGCTTTTTCAAGAGTGCGCCCTTCTCCGGTGCCACCGTCATCGCGATTGCCGCCTTCGTGGCCCTGGCGGGTTTCCTCTTCCTCAACACCTTGTACCTGCAGGACGTCCGCGGCTTGTCGGCGTTGCGTGCGGGCATCGACACCTTGCCGATGGCGGGTGTGACGGTGCTCGTTTCGCCCCTGTCGGGTCGGCTCGTCGGTCGGGTGGGGGCGCGTCCGTCGCTTCTGCTCGGCGGTATCGGCCTCGGGGTGGCCAGCTTGCTCCTCACCGACCTGTCGGCGACGACCTCGTTCACTCGGTTGTTCCTCGCCTACGTGATCTTCGGCGTGGGCTTCGGCGTCGTGAATGCCCCCATCACCGTGGCGGCTGTCTCCGGGATGCCGGTGAGCCAGGCAGGCGTCGCCAGCGCCGTCGCCTCCACGAGCAGACAGATCGGCCAAACGCTGGGTGTCGCCATCGTCGGGGCCACGGCGGTGGCCGGCGTGGCGGGCGGGCAGTTTGCGTCGCGGTTCCCCTCCGCCACACACATCGGCTGGTGGCTGACGACCGGCTGCGGGGCGCTCGTGCTCCTGCTCGGCATCGTCACGACGACACGATGGGCACTCGGCACGGCCGAGCAGACGGCCGCCACGGTGGCCGCAGGCGTGCCGGCTTCGTCCGCCCGAGGGGCGGGCGTGCGACGACGCGGTCCCGAGCAGGCCTTCGGAGAGCTCGACTAGCCGTCCGATCAGCCCACGAGGTCGACGGGATGCCCTTCGAAGACCTCGATGGCGTCGGCGGCGGCGTGCACCAGCTGATGCGTGAGGTCGGAGAGCGCCCGGGCGGCTGCCAGCTCCTCGCCGATCGCCGGCACGTCCGGGTCGGCCGGGTTGCGCCGTGAGCGTCCCCAGCCGGCCATCTCTCGCTCTCCGGTCCGCAGCCGGGCGTCTGCCCTCGTGTGGCTCTCGTCCTCGCTAAAGGCGATCTCCACGGTCCAGACTCGTGCTTGTGACATGGTTCCTCCCATCACGCCGGCCACCTCGGCGAGGCGCAGCGGCGGTTGCTCGTGCGGTACAGATCGACGCTCACGGCGAGGCTCGGTCCTGACCGAAAGAAGGCGCATCGACGGGGGCCTCGAGGTGAGCGTCCGGAGTCGGCACGAGGACGAGGGGGATCTTCGAGAGATGACCGCAGCGCTGGCTGACCGAGCCGAGCATCCAGCGCCGAAGCTCGCTGTGGCCCGTCGTTCCCACCACCAAGAGGCGCGCCGTGGCGCTTCGCTCGACGAGCGTCTCTGCCGGGTTGCCGGCGACGACGTGCTGGGTGACGACGACGGAACTTGCCTTCTCCGCCGCCACGGCCTGACGGACGCGGTCGTCGAGCATCTCCTTGAGGCGTCTCAAACCCTGGCGGCCGGCACCGAAGAGCGTTGGCGGGCCCACGATGCGCCAGGGGTCAGACCAGACGAGGACGACCTCCACCTCGGCGCCGCTCGTGAGAGCTTCCCGCAGTGCCCAGCGCAGCGCCTGCACCGAGCAGGCCGAGCCGTCGACGCCGACCACGATTCGGTCCGATGTCGTCTTCACGACGCCTCCTCACGGTCGTCTCCTATCTACGATCACCCTCCGGAGGCAGCGGCGGTAGAGGAGAAGGTCCCTGGCGGGCCGGTACAGCCAGCGTCGCCGCGGCGTCAGCTCCACCGAGGCGGGAACGACGCGACCGCTTGGGGAGGACGCGTGTCGCCGAGAGCAGGGCGGCTAGCGCCATGAAGCCGATCGAGCAGTAGAAGGCGGCGTGCAGCCCCGTGGCGAAGGTCGGACCCAGCGCCGGCGGCAGGCTCGTGGTGCCGACGAAGATGGCAAAGGCCAGCCCGCGAGGGATGGAGCGGGCGGCCACCAGGATGGCGACGGAGAACGAGAACACCATCCCGACGTTTGAGAAGGTGCGCAACATGCCCGAGGCGATCCCGAAGTCGCGCCCCGGAGCAACTTTCATGACGGCCGAGTTGTTGGCCGGCATGAAAGCGCCCGCCCCGATTCCGTTCAGCACGGCCGCCAGCGTGACGAGGGCGAGCGGCGTCGTCGGACGGAGCTGGGCGTACACGGCGAGGGCGAGGATTTGCACGCCGAGGCCCAGCGTTGCCGGCCAGGCAGCACCGAAGCGGTCCGCCAGCCTGCCGCAGATCGGTCCGATGACGCCGCCGACGAGGTAACCAGGAACGAGGAGCAGCGATGCCCTCAGCGGGGTGAGTCCCCGTACGCCCTGCAGGTACATGAGCACGAGGAACAGGACGGCGAAGTTGGCGATTCCCTGGAAGAGGGCGGCCAGCAGCGTAGGGCTCAACGTCGGGATCCTGAAGATGCGCAGGTTGATCATCGGCTCAGTTCTGCGGTGCTCGACCCAGACGAAGAGGAGGAGGAAGAAGGCGCCGGCGAGCAGCCACGAGAGCAGCGCCGCCGACGGGGCTTCTGTCGAGAGCTTCGTCATCGCCCAGAGCACCCCGAACAAGCCGGCGCCGAGCAATGCCATACCGGCGAGGTCGAAGCGCTGGCGACGGCGTGGATGGCTGTCGCGCAGGACGCGCACGGCCAGCGTCAGCGCCGCCGCCCCGGTCGGCAAGTTGATCCAGAAGACCCATCGCCACGAGGCGTACGTCACGATGAGACCGCCGAGAAGGATGCCGAGGATGGCGCCGATGTTCCAGCCGATGCGGCTGCGCGAGATGACGCTTCAGAACCGCGCGGTGGTGTCGCCGATGTGCATGTATTCGGCGAAGGAAGGCGTGCCCGGCGATTTCCACCTGGTGCATTACGGGTCGCACGCGCTCGGCGGCGCCGGTCTGATCTTTACCGAGATGACGTGCGTGGGGCGTGACGCGCGCATCACGCCCGGCTGTGCGGGCCTCTGGAACGATGAGCAGGAAGTCAGTTGGCGGCGCATCGTCGATTTC
>Ga0181526_10001051_pt1 | contig 27467 bp, 17 predicted proteins | sample PEATcosm2014_Bin_35_FD_119750 | JGI IMG/M metagenome (GOLD analysis project Ga0181526, IMG submission 119750) | Peatland microbial communities from MTU Mesocosm Facility, Houghton, MI, USA - PEATcosm2014_Bin06_30_metaG | ecosystem: Environmental > Terrestrial > Soil > Wetlands > Peat | place...
AAGCTCTCGCTCGGCCGAAAACGGCACGTCCTGCTCAGGCCGGTCTAACGGTTGTTGTAGTTGGAATTGTAGGGGGATGGTGTGCTGTAATTGGTATTGTTGGTGTTGTTATCATAATTGTTATTGTTGTTGTCGTCGTAAGTGCCGTTGTTCATTGGGAACTCGAACACTTTGCGCAACAGCCCCGGCGCCAGCGCCGAAATCGGATTGATGCGCAGCACCGGATTGCCCGGCTTGCCAACGACTTCGTAGGTGATGCCGACGAGGCCTTCCTTCTCGCCGCCTAAGAACAATCCGACGATCGGCAATTGCCCGAGCAGATTGTTTGGGCCGTACAGCGGCACCAGCGTGCCGCGCAGATGCATCTCATCGCGGCTGTAGTCGATCATGCCGTCGATGGTGGCACCGAGCGACGGACCGCGCACGACGCCGTCGCGCAGCACCACACGCCCCGGCGACTTGTCGAAGTCGACGCGCATGCTGGAGAATTCCATGACGTTGCGCTGGACTTGGGGATCGTTGGTGTTGACGGCGTGCTGCAATTGGGCTTCGTCATGGATCGCGAATTGGTGCACCGTGATCGAGCCCTGCTGCAGTGGATTGTCGGTCGACGGCGCATCCATCGCGATCACCATCTGCCCGCCGTTCATGCGCGCATAGACGTCGGTGAAGCGAAACAGTGCGCCGCCGTCGCCGGTGGTCAGCGCGATCATCTGGCGTCCGCCGCCGCGGCTGCGCAGGTCGCCGGTCAGCGGCGCGTCGCGGCCGATCTTGGCGGTGAGCCCGAAGCTGCGGATTTCGCCGGCGCGGCGCGACATCTTCAGGTCGAGGCTGCGCAGCGCCTCGCCGTTATAGCCGACGACGGCGCCGAGCTTCATGTCGAGATCGATATCAACCGGACGCTTATTCGGCGTGCTGGCGGCCGGGCTGCCGGTCATGGTCTTGATGAAGCCGCGGCCGTCATAGACGTCGCCGCGCATGACCACATGCAGCGCGCCGTCCTGACTGCGATCGACTTTCAAGTTGGTGCGATCGCCGTCGGCAAAACCGTAGGACGGGAAAGTCGCCGTTTGCAATTCGCCCGAACCGTCGAGCTCGATGGTGCCTTTGACGCCGCCGCCGGCGCCCTCGATCAGGAGATCGTCGATGCGGATCGATTGCGGCTTGGTGGTGAGCGTGAACGTCGCCCGCGCCGGCTTGCCGGCCGGCTTGACCCAGCCGGGCAGGAAGCTGTCGAGCTGCGCCGAAGTCAGGTCCGCCTCGATGGCGAATTTGCCGTCACGGTCTGGCCCGGTGCCGACGCGGCCGGTGAGCTTGAGCGGAATGCCGCCGCTGATGGTATTCGACGGATCGAGGCCGAAATTCGCTCGCGCATTCTCGTCGAGCATGCCTTGCAGGATGATGTCGGCAGCGTCATCACCACGCGCCTTGCGGTATTCGAGGCTGGCCGGCGTGCCGCCGATCTTGACGTCGCCCTTGAGCGCAAAGCCCTGGTTGTTGGCGACAATTTTGAGCGCCGCCGCCTCGACCTTCTGGCCCATGATCATATGATCGGCGGAAAAATTCGTCGCATCGACGGTGATGGCGTAAGTGGTCGAGCCCGGCGGCAGATCGGCTTTGAGCGGCATGCCCAAGGTCACGTTCGCGCTCATGGTGCCGCGCGTCGTCGCCGGATCGAACGGCGCGCCGGCGGCGGCGTCGCGCAGCCGGTCCATGGTCAAAAGCTCGGCGGCCGCGGGCACCGGCCCGTCGAGCTTGAAGTGCACCCGCGCCGGCGGCTCGTGCGGCGCGGTGTCGGGCACTTCGAACGTGCCGGCCGACATGACGAGCTTCTTGCCCGACGGCACGTCGGCGATCGCCTTGTTCAGCGTGATCACCGCATCGCGGCCGACGATGTGCACGTTGAGGTCGGCATCGTGCAGCGCCGGCAAGCCCTGCACCGGCTGGATTACGCAATTGGTCGCTTGCGCGTCGATCGACAGACCATCGTCGGGTACCGGCGGACCGGAGGCCTTGAGTGTGTTCAGCGGCGCGTTCACCGCAACAATGAGGCGCTCCACGGTGCCGCTATTGAGATGCGTCAAGAACCAGTCGCGCACTTTCGGCGAGACGAAAACCGGCCACATGCGCTTTAGGGCATCGACCGACATCCGCGTTGCGGCAAAGCCCGCCGCCAGACGCAGGTCGCCGCCGGTAAATTCCGCCTTGCCGGACATGGCGACGCCGAGCTCGGCATTGCCGATGTCGCCGCCTTCGACCACGAAGCGCTTGCTGGCCGGATCGAATTGGCCACCGAAGGCGACGCGGTTGAGCACCAGAGCGTCGCCGGCGAAGTTGGGCGAATTGAGCACGACCGTGCCGCTGCCGATCTTGAACAGCCAGATGCCGCCGGCTTGCTCGGGGGCGCGCACTTCGCTCATCAGCGTGATCCGGTTGCCGCCGGAAATGATTTGCAGCGGCGCCACCAGGACGCGATTGGCCGCGTCCCAATTCAGCTTGATCTCGGCGTGGTCGATATCGATGCGGCCATCGGCGCCGTCGGCCTCGCTGATGAAGCCGTTTTCGGCCACGATCCTGCCGACCAGGCCGTGAGGCACGCCATCGGGCCCGAATTCACCGCGCAAGCTCGCCGACAGCGGCAGATTAGCTTCGAGATTGCCGTCGTCGAGGCGGGCCGCGAGCAGAAGATCGCTCGCCGCGACATGGCGGGCTTCGAGCTCGATGCTGCGCGAGCCGTCGCGCGTCGGCTTGATCGACGCCGTCAGTCCCCACGGCCGCTCGGCATTGCTCGAACCGACGGTCACGATGATACCGCCGCCATGGGGCCGCTCCAGGCTGAGCGTAATGTCCTGAAAGTTCCAGTGCTTGCCGGTGCGCGCGTCGTCAACGTTGAGGTTGCCGTCTTTGAGGCCTAACTCGCGCAAATCGTGGCCGTCGAGTCCGGCCTCGCCGATGCCGTCGATCCACGTCAACAGCGCGGCAAGGATTTCGCTGGTCTTGCGCTGGGGCGCGGCCGCAGCGCCTGCAAGCGCCGGATGCCCGGTCGTCGGCGGCGGCGCGGGCGCCGCTGTGCCGTTGGCGACGGCGGCGGCGACCGACGCCGGAGCAGTCGCGATCGGATGCTTATTGGCGCCGGCAAAAACCGTGACATCGCCGTTCTGCTCGATGCGCACCGACAATTCCGCGCCGACCAGATTGAGGCTTTCGGCGCGCATGTGGCCGCTGAGCAGGCTCATGCCGGAGACGCGAACTTCCGCTTTCGGCGCGCTCGCAACGACCGTGCCGTCGGCATCGCGCACCACGATGTCGCGAATGCGCACCGCGGCGCCGCCATTGCCGGTGCGCTCGATTTGCGTGCCGCCGACCTGGACTTTGTGCTGGCTGCCGAAATTCTCCTCGATGGCCGAGGCGAGCCAGGGCGTGGCGACGTCGAGTTGGATGGGGCCGTTGGCGAGCCGCCACCACAGCGTGACAAACCCCAGGACAAAGACGCCGACGACGATGGCGCTGCCGATGCCGACCCGACGGATCAGGCGCTGATGCCGGCCCAGGAGCCGCCGGTAGGCCAATAGGTAGGGGTTGGCGCCCGCGCGCGGCGCGCGGGGGTCCACGGGACGGCTGCCCGTTCGGCGCGGGGCGGCGACCGTCTCCCGCCTCGCAAGCGCAGCGTTCTGCCTGTCCTGGTTGGTCATGCCCCCTCGGGCGTCCCCTCGTCCGTGGTGCCGTCAGAACGATATTGCAGCTTTGGCAAGATCGCAGCTTTGGCAAGTCCGCCGGCGAGACCCCAGATCGATCGGTGATCGACCCCCCTTGCCGACGCGGGTATCCTGCCAACGCAGAATGCGCCCGGGAAAGCGTCGAAAGGAAGGCATATGGCTCGCAAACAGCAGGGCAAATCGGCCCGCAAAAAAACTATGCAAAAGCTACCGGCGCAAAAGCCGTCAGGCGGAAAGAAAGCTCGGAGCGCCGGGACAGGCCCCTCCCCCGGCACGAAGGCGCCGTCCTTCAGCCTGCCCGGCGACGGCGGTGGGACTGTGTCGCTGGCCGACTTCGCCGGACGCAAGCTCGTGCTCTATTTCTATCCGCGGGCGGATACCTCCGGCTGCACCAAAGAGGCGATCGACTTCTCCCGCCTGCGCGGCGACTTCCGCCGTGCCAATACCGAGATCGTCGGCGTCTCCGCCGACCCGGTGCCGGCGCTGGACAAGTTCAAGGCCAAGCACAAGCTCGCCATCGCGCTCGCCTCGGACGAGAAACATCGCATGCTCGAGGCCTATGGCGTGTGGCAGGAGAAGTCGCTCTACGGCCGCAAATTCCTAGGGATCGTGCGCGCCACCTTCCTGATCGGGCCCGACGGCCGCATCGCCAAGGTTTGGCCGAAGGTGTCGGTCGATGACCACGCGGCGGAGGTTCTCGGTGCCGCCAAAGCGCTCTGATCGTTGCGGAAACATTTACCCAAGGACGTAAAATCCCTGCGGCAATTTGCTGATTATTAACCATAAACGGCCCACATTCCCGCTCGGGCAGCCGGCCTCGCTGATGGCTGGACCGGGTGGGAGCGTCAATGTCGCAGTGGTCGGCGCATCAATCGCCTCGGACGAGCCGTGCGCCGCAGCAGGCCCGCGATGTCGCGCGCAAAGGTGAGCCGCGCCAGCCCGCCGCCGCAAAGCCACCCGCCGCCGCAAAAACTTCCGGCTACACCATCGCGCATGCCGGCAGGCAAATCAGATTTGGACCGGTGGCGTTCTGGATCGCCGTCGGCACCGTCGTGATCTTGGCCGGCTGGTCGGCCACGACCGCCACCTATTTCGCCTTCAGCGACGACGTGCTGAAGGGCTTGATCGCGCGCCAGGCCGAGCAGCAATACGCTTACGAAGACCGCATCGCCGAGCTGCGCGCGCAGATCGACCGCACCACGAGCCGCCAACTGCTCGATCAGGAGCAGTTCGAGCAGAAGCTCAACGATCTGTTGCGCCGCCAGGCGGCGCTGGAATCGCGCGCCACGGCGCTGAGCGGCATTTCCGATCCGGTCACGACCGGCTCGCTCCGCTCATCCACCGGCAGCAACGACCCAAAATCGATCAGCGATTCACTGCTGACGCCGCACCCGCTCGATCGCGGCACTGCGCTGGAGCCCGATCGCGCGCCGACAAACAAAAAGCCCGGCAAGGAAGCCGACATCGGCATTAAACTCGGCCGCATCGAAGCGTCGCTTGATCGCGTCGACCGGCGCGAGGCCGCGGTGCTGGCCCAGTTGCAGACGCGCTATGAGGCCAAAGCCCGCAAAATGCGCGGCGTCCTCGCCCAACTCGGTCTGAAACTCGATGCTAACCCCCCGCCTGGCATCGGCGGTCCGTTCGTGCCGGTGCCGCTGCCGTCGGAAAGTCAAAGTTTTGAGCGCGCCTTGACCCGGGTCAACATTGCGCGTGCCTATGCCGACAAGCTCAGCGCCACGCTCGTTTCCGTGCCGGTGCGCGAGCCGGTGACCGGCGAGATCGATTTTTCATCGCCATTCGGCGTGCGCGTCGATCCGTTCCTGCACGTGCCGGCGATGCATACCGGCATCGATTTCCGTGGCACCTATGGCGAGCCAGCACACGCCACGGCGGCGGGAACAGTGACGTCGGCCGGCTGGAGCGGCGGCTACGGCCAGATGGTCGAGATCGATCACGGCAATGGTCTTGCCACGCGCTACGGTCATCTGTCGGAGATCGACGTTCGCGTCGGCCAGAGCATTCGCATCGGCCAAGTGGTCGGCCGGATCGGCTCGACCGGGCGCTCGACCGGGCCGCATCTGCATTACGAGACCCGCGTCGACGGCGAAGCAGTCGATCCGCAGAGATTTCTCAAGGCCGGCGCCACGCTGTTCGGCGGCTAAAACCTACTCCACATCCTCGACTTCGGCCGGCGCAGTGCCGAAGGCTTTTTGCGCCAGCGCCGCGGCGGTGAACTGATCGATGTCGCCATCGAGCACGGCACCGGTGTTCGAGGTCGACACGCCGGTGCGCAGATCTTTCACCATCTGGTAGGGCTGCAGCACGTAGGAGCGGATCTGGTGGCCCCAGCCGATGTCGGTCTTGGCGGCTTGGTCGGCTATGGCCTTTTCCTCGCGCTTTTTCAATTCCAGCTCATAGAGTTTTGCCCGCAGCATCTGCCAGGCCTGCGCCCGATTGCGGTGCTGCGAACGGTCGTTCTGGCACACCACCGCGATATTGGTCGGGATGTGCGTGAGGCGAATGGCCGATTCGGTCTTGTTGACGTGCTGGCCGCCGGCGCCGCCGGCGCGCATGGTGTCGACCCGGACGTCGGATTCCTTGATGTCGATATTGATGCGGTCGTCGACCACCGGATAGACGTTGACGCTGGCGAACGAGGTATGGCGGCGCGCATTGGAGTCGAACGGCGAAATACGCACCAGGCGGTGCACGCCATTCTCGGTCTTCAGCCAGCCATAGGCGTTGTGGCCCTTGATCTCGATGGTCGCCGACTTGAGACCGGCCTCTTCGCCTTGGGTCTCTTCGATGTAGTCGACTTTGTAGCCATGCTGCTCGGCCCAGCGCACATACATGCGCAGCAGCATGCCGGCCCAGTCCTGGCTTTCGGTGCCGCCGGCGCCGGCATGGACCTCGAGATAGGTATTGTTGGGGTCGGCTTCGCCCGACAGCAGCGCCTCGAGCTCGCGGCGCGTTACCTCGGTCTTGAGCGCCCGCAAGCTCGCTTCCGCTTCGGCGATGACTTTCTGATCGTTCTCGGCCTCGCCGAGCTCGATCAAAGTGATCTGGTCGTCGAGCTCCTGGTCGATGCGTGACAGCGCGGTAAGCTGCTCGTCGAGCGCGGTGCGCTCCTGCATCACCCGGCTCGCCCGCGGCGGATCGTTCCAGAGATTGGGATCTTCGGCCTGCCGGTTCAGCTCGGCAAGGCGGGCGCGCGCTTTGTCGACGTCAAAGATGCCTCCTCAGCAGTCCGGCGGACTGCTTGATCTCCTCGACGATGGTCTCGATTTCCGCGCGCATGGTCGTGCTCCGGCCGGTTATGTAATCGGTTGCGGCGCGGCGCGCAACGCGCCCATCTCCCACCCCACAATTGCCAATCCGGCGGTGTTATGCTGACTGTCGCCTAACGAGGCCGCGGACGGATGGGAATGACACAGCCGGCTGAAGACCTTGCGGCGGACGGCGCCGCAGTCGTTCGGGGATTTTTATCGCCCGAAGACGCGGCAAATCTGCGTCGCACCGTCGAAGAAATTTACGCCTGCCTCGGCTTCTGCGAGCATATCTCCCACCGGCTGCTCGGCTATCACTTCCGGCTTTGGCACGGCGTGTGGCTGCGGCCGTTGCCGGGGTTCCTGCGCAAGGCGCGCCCCGACCTGCAACTGCGCTACGAACAGTCGCTCGGCACGGTCGAAGCGCAGGTCAGTCGCCTGCTCGGTCCCGGCTGGCGGTTTTTTCCCAAGCGGTCGTATTTCCGCCGCCACATCGGCATGGCCCTGAAAGTGCCCTGGCACATCGATGCCGATGCCGCCTCGATCTATCGGGTGGCGGGTTCCGCGATCAATGTCTGGATGCCGCTCGATCCTGTCGGCACCGACCTGCCCTCGCTCGATTTCGTGCCGCGTTCCCACACGGTCATGCGCAAAGTCCCGCTTATGACCGGTAAGGACAAATACCGCGACGAAGCCTTTGTCGACACCATCGGCGCGCCGTCGACGCCGCAGCTTGCGGTCGGCGACGCGCTGATTTTCGATCAGTTCGTCCTACATCGCACGCAGCAGGCAGGCTCCGCGGACTCGGTGCGCACCGCGTGCGAGTTCCGCTTCGTGCGTCATGCCGCCCCGACATGGCACGGCTTGAGCGGCTGGCTGCGCTATAATTGGAATGTCTTGTTTTCGCCACGCGGATATTTTGCGGCGCGCGCAAAGGACTTCCTCGGGCTTAAGGAAAAGGATTCCTCGGTCTGAAAGGCCCGCAGCCTCCCGATCAAAGACGTCACGTCCATCACTGACCGGGCTGGCGTTGCGGCGGCAGCGCGTGTGCGATCACATCGGCGAAGATTTCGCCATAAACGCGATTGCCCGCGACATTGAGGTGGCCTGTGCCCAGATTGGCGCCGAAGCCGTAGAGCGCGGCCTCATGGCCGGCACCGACTGCCGCCACGATGCGGCCGTCGAGATCGAGGTATTGCAGACCGGCACCTTCGATTTGAGCGCGGATCGCATCGATGACCGCAGAACGCTTGTCGGCGAGCGCCGGGCAGCCCGCCGCGATGGTGCGCGTCGCCACGATGACGGGCAGTTTTCTATCGCGCTGGATGGCGGCGAGATCGCGAACGAAGGCGTCGAACAGAGCGCGCGTTTCCGCGGGCTCGCCCCTGATAAACAGCGCGGCATAAGGATCGAGGCTAGCGGCGCTGCACATTGTCGAACCATCCTCCGCGGCCGGCGACGAAAACTCGGCAAAAATGCCGACGTTTTTGCGCGCATTGATGATGCGCGCCACCTCACTGTGGTCGAGCAGCCAATAGAAGATGTGTCCCGCTCGCGAGACGCGAAATCGATAGCCCGAAGTGTTCCTGAAACCATAAGAAAGACGGAACACGCCGTTTGCGTCAGGGCGATAGCCGGTGAATTCCCGATCGTCGATCGTAGCGGGCGTCATGAAGTCCTCGACGTCGACGACGACGATGGCGAGGTCGGCGGACAGCGCCAAGCCTTGTGACTCAAGGCGCGCCACATCGACGGCGGGCTTGGCGCCAGACAGTCCGAGATTGACCACTTCGGCGCCCGGCAGCTCGCGCGACAAGATGGTCTCGGCCACCGCGGGACTGGTCTGCGCCTCGCTCACCTGCACCGCCTCGATGATGGAATTGCCGATGACGACGGCCCGCGGCCCCGCTCCATGGGCGAGCGGGCGGTCGCGATCGCGCAGCCCGAGATTGGAGGTCCGGATGAAGTTGCGGTGCTCGGTCAGCCACATGCCGCTGACATTGACGCGATGGCGGTATCCGGTGGCGAAATCCGGCCCGTAAAGCGAGACCTGCGGCTCGATCAGCACCCAGCGCAGCGGCGTCGCGTCGATGAGCCGGAAGAACAGCTCGGTCAAAAGCGCCGCCAAGAGCAGCCCAGCCAGGATGGCGGCAACGGTGCGGCCTATTCTGCGCAGCATGAGCAGCATGATCAGAACCGGAAATAGATGAAAGGATTCTCCTGCACTTTCGGCAACAGCAGCAGCCAAATTGCAAGGCCCGCGATGAGCGCGCGCAGCAGCGGTCCATCGAAGCGCCGCATCAGCAGCACCACGCGCCGGGTGTGAAGGTAGCCTTCAAGCCAATGCAATGCGAGCAGCCCGGCGCAACCGAGCGCGATCAGAGCGCCGCCCGCGCCGTCGTCGGGAACCGGCGCCGTGCCGGTGCCGCCGCCGCCGAACATTACGGCGATATATTTCAGCGCTGCGGCGACGTCACTCGATCGAAAGAATACCAGCAGGATCAGCCAAATGCCGAAGGTCAGCACCCATTGCGCCACGCCGAGGCGTGACAAGGGGCGGTTGGCCACATGCCAAAGCAGCATGGCCAACGCCCAGCCCACGCCCCAGACGATGAACGTCCAGTTGGCGCCGTGCCAGAGCCCGGCCAACGCCATGGCGACGGTCAGCGCAACGGCTTGCCAGGCGCGCGTGCCTTTGAGGAGGGCGAGCGGAATAAAGAGGTAATCGCGGATCCAAAAACTCAGGGTGATGTGCCAGCGCCGCCAAAAGTCCTGCGGCGTCAGCGCCGTGAACGGCTGGCGAAAATTCACGGCAAGCCGCAAGCCGAAGAGATAGCCGAGACCGAGCGCGATGTCGGAGTAGCCGGAGAAGTCAAAGTACACTTGCGAGCTGAATAGGAAGATGCCCAGCCACCCGGCCGCAGCGCCGGCCGGCCCGTTGTGAAAGATCGTATCGACAAAAGGCGCGAGCGCATCGGCGAAGACGACCTTCTTGATCAGTCCGACGAGGCAAAGACCAAGCGCAATCCCGAGCAGCCGACGTCGCGGCAAGGTGCCTTCGAACAGACGATTAATCTGCGGGCCGAACTGGCGCCAACGCATGATCGGGCCGGCGATGAGCTGGCCGAAGAACAACTTGAACAGCGCAAAGCGCGGCAACGAATAGAACGGCTTGGCGCGGCCGCGCGACAGATCGATTTGAAATGCCGTAAGCTGGAAGACATAGAACGAAATCCCGAGCGGGATGATGAGGTGCCGGCCGAACACATCGAAGCCGGCTGCGGTGGCGAGAAACACGCGATATTTGAAATAGGCCAGACAGCCGATATTGAACACCAGCGCCGCGTAGAGCCAACGGCGATCGCGCATGATCGGGAACTGAAAGCCGAAATTGGCCAGGATGACGGCCGTGGCGACCAAACTGTCGCGCAGGCCGGCCGCCGCATAGAACACGATGCTGGCCGCCAGAAGGACCGGGCCGCGCCACGGCAACACCTCGAAGGCCGCCCATGTCACCGCCAGGAACAGAGCGAAATAGAGCGTGTCGTAACTCATATTGGCGGAGTTTCGGTGCGCTCGCGGGGGGCGTCGGAGGCGGGCAATATCTCTGACTTTGGCCGCGAATTCCAGCCACCCAACGATCGGCTTGGAAGTCGTCGCAAATGCCCGCTGGCCGCTCTTGAAGCCGCGACAGTCACGGCGCCGCGCAATGTCGAAGCATAGCCCGGCTATTGGCCGGCATAGACCGCCGCTTGACGTGAGCCGGTCGTGCGGGCCGGGCGAACTTTTTGGGTAAAAATTCTCGCCATCAAGCCCCCGTCGCTCTTGCGGCTGATCGAACTCTCTATTTCGACGGACTCGTCGTCGCCGGCGCTGCGGTGCATCCGGTAGATCAGCTTATCGTCGGCATCGCTATTGCCGAAATAGAAAACATCGCGGTGGCGTGTACTGAAGCCAGTCGCATAGGTGCGCCCAGCGTATCGCGCCGCGCAGATGTCGTCGATCATCGGGTAAGCGGCAAAATAAAGCAGGCCGACGCCGTTGATGTCGTGGCTTGGCATGATCTCATATTCGCATTCGAAAATCGGCGGCGCGAGCGTTTGCGCGCGACGCTCTTGGTAGTCGCGGCCAAATTCGGGAATTTCCGAAAGCGCCGGAATGACGCAGTCGGGCGCCAGCTCGGGCAGCCCTTTGAACAGCGACGTGTTCGATCCGCTCGCTCCGAATTTTGAAAAGCTCGACATCAGGCGCGCCTGCATCGTTGCCGTGGCGCCGCTCACCATCGCCTCGCTGAAGTAGAGTCCCGCGCCGTATCGGGACATACGAGAGTCGATGTCGATACGCTCATTCTCTTCGTAGTCGGCAAGCGCACAGGACGATCGCAATTGAATGCGCGTGAAGGTCGCATAAATGCGGTCGCCGGCGCTATCGCTCAGCAGGCGCGACGGCTGTCCGAGCGCCTTGGCCAGCATGCTCCAGTGCACGTCGCCGAGCTCCTTGAACAGCCACGATTCGGACAATCCACCGAGTGCCATCTGCGGCATGTTCAAAAAATAGGTCCGACGCTCGGTGGCAGGCGGCGGGACATCTGCCGATCGAAGTTGCGGCGCCCTTTGGCCGAGCGTCCGGGCCAGATCGGCAGGCGTGACAACGCCGTCCCATAGATCCTGGTCAAGGTCTCTACCGGCGAGCGCCTCCGCCTGGGTGCGAATCATCAACAGGCTGATGCTGTCGATACCCAAGCGCGCGAACGGCGTATTCATGTCGGCGCTGGTAAAGGCCGGAAATTCTCGGCTGATAATCGCTGCGATCTGAGCCTCGCGGTCGTCCGAGGAGAACGTTGTGCCGGCAGCGACCCGCGGCGAGTTCGGTGATTGGCGCCGGCTGCGACCTGGTGCCGATCCATGCCCGAAGAACAGCCCTACAAGCAACCCAAGAAGCCCCGCAGTGAAGATTCCAGGTCCCAATGCCTTGGCGATCTCACGAATTGATTGCGATGTTAAGTCACCTGGACCGCCCCAAATCGATGCGCCGACGCCGATAACAACCAAACCAAGACAAACCAGCCAATATGGAATTCGAGGCGAAGTAAGGTTCTTATCGTCCTTCATGGCTTCCTCCGCCGGTCCGATTAACTCGTTGCTGCAGGGTTTAGGTTCGCTCGCGCGAGCCGGCGAAGCGGGCAATATCTCTGATCTTGGATTCAAACTCCAGGCGTAGCTCGATCGCCACCGCGTCGCGCGCTGCGGCATCAGGAAGCCGGCGATTGTGCAGCGTCCACAAATGCCGGAGGCGCACAGCGCTTGCGCCAGAGCTGGCGCAGCCATCGGCGCGAGGGTGCCTCATAATAGGCGTAGAGCAGCAGCGAAATCGCGACAACGATCGTCATGAGAAGGATCAGTTTCACCACATTGTAAGCGACGCCGTGCACGACGCTCCCGGTCAGCTTGACGGCGCTGATCAGCACGATCGAGTGCACCAGATATATCGAGTAGCTCGCCTCGCCGAGCGCCATGGCGGGACGCGACGTCAAAAGCCGCGACGCCGCGCTTTGGTAGCGGGCAGCACAAAAGACAAGCAGCGCTACTGACGGTGCCAAAGCGAAGTTCATGCTCATCTTGCGGAAGATCGTCAACGGAACTTCGGGACTGTACGCTAAATAATTGATCAGGAAGACACTTAAAGCCGCCGCCCAAAACACCGCGCCACCGACCGCATTTTCCCGGCGCGTGGCATCACGGCTTAGCAACGCGACGTAGAGCTGGGCGGTAATAGCGCCAAGCACGAACTCGCCGATGCGCAGATAGGGCGACACATACAATAGCCATCGCACGAAAGAATCATCTTCGTTCTGCACCCCGGCAATCGCTCCGAAACGGGCCACCGCCCAGACGTCAAGCTGCGGAGTACGGTCGTAGAGGCCCGTCGAAAACGCGGTCCACAACACGCACCATAGCCCGGCAACGAGCAGAATAACCGCGGGCTTGCGCGCGCGCAGGATCAGCCAGGCGATGCACGGATAGGCGAAGTAGAAAAACCATTCCGTAGAGATCGACCAGGTCGGCGGCGAGCCGCCGCGAATGGCGTCGATCAGCGAGCCGCCGCCGATCACCTTGTAAATCCAACTTTGGATCGATAGCAGGAAATACGGCAGCGCCTGAAAAATCGCGTTGATCTCCTCTGGCCGTCCAGTCCAGTACGCGACGTGCCGCTGGCTCACCAGCACATAGACAAGCATCATCAAGAGAAAGAGCGGATAGAGGCGAGCGAAGCGCGCCCATAAAAAGGCGGCGATGCCGCGCAGGCGCCCGTCGGTCACCAGGCCGGCGTAGTTATAATGGATGACAAAGCCGCTGAGCACGAAGAACAGCGTCATGCCAAATCCGGACAATTGCATAAGCCAGAGAACGACACCGTACGGCGGCCCGTTGCTGGCCACGGTCGCGGCCAGGCCATGCGCCAGCAGCACGGCGAAGGCAGCCAGAAAGCGCAAGCCGGTTAGCGCCGGCACGTCTGAGCGCCGGCCCGCGGAGTCGGCTGTGGTCATCGCTTGCATTCCCCCAGCTTACTGCCGCAAATCCCGAGTCCAAGCGTGCAGTGTCGGTGCCGGCGATCGCCCGCAAGGAAGGCCGCGCGCTGTCGCGCTTAATACAAGCCGCCGGTGCCGGTGCTGCGCACGGCGCGATCGGCGTCGGGCGACACCGCCGGCAGCGGAGCGCCATTGGCGGTCTCCGCGCCGACCACGGAGTAATTGTCGGGCGGCGCGGTGCCCGGCTTGAACGCTTCGAGGATGACCTTGTCGTCGCCCGGTCCGGCGCGCATGCCGGTCTTCGGATTGACGCGAATGAGCTTGATGCCGGGCGGAACGCGGAACGGAATCGGCGGCTTGTCGGCGAGCGCCAATTTAAGAAAGTCCCTGACGACCGGCGCCGCCAGATGGCCGCCGGTGGCAAGGTGGGCGATGTGGCGCGGCTTGTCGAAGCCCATATAGACGCCACAGACGATGTCCGGCGAGAAGCCGATGAACCAGACGTCCTTCTCGTCGTTGGTGGTGCCGGTCTTGCCGGCGATCGGCTTGCCGACCTCCCTGACCACGGTCGCTGTGCCGCGTTGCACCACGCCTTCCATCATCGAGGTGATCTGATAGGCGGTCATCGGATCGATCACCTGCTCGCGGCGATCGATCAAGGTCGGCTCGGGTTGATCTTCCCATTTGACGGCGTCGCAGCCGACGCATTCGCGCTCGTCGTGCTTGTAGATGGTGTGGCCGTAGCGATCCTGAATGCGGTCGACCAGAGTCGGCTTCACGCGCCGTCCGCCATTGTCGAACATCGAATAGGCGGTGACCATGCGCAGCACGGTGGTCTCGCCGGCGCCGAGCGCGTAGGACAGGTACGGCGGCAACTCGTCATAGACACCGAACCGCTTGGCATATTCGGCGATCAGCGGCATGCCGATGTCCTGGGCGAGCCGCACCGTCATCACGTTGCGCGACTGCTCGAGGCCGAAACGCAAGGTCGACGGGCCGAAAAATTTGCCGCCGTAATTTTCCGGCTTCCAGATGCCGCCGCCCGCCCCCATGTCGATTTCGATCGGCGCATCCATGACGATGCTCGAGGGCGTGTAGCCATTGTCGAGTGCCGCCGCATAGACCAGCGGCTTGAACGACGAACCCGGCTGCCGTAGCGCCTGCGTAGCGCGGTTGAACTGGCTCTGGTCGAAGGAGAAGCCGCCGACCATGGCGAGGACGCGGCCGGTGCGCGGATCCATCACCACCATGGCGCCGGAGATTTCGGGGATTTGGCGCAGCCGGTACTTGCCCTGGTCTTGCAGCGGCTCGACGTAGACGACGTCGCCCGCGGCGAGCACCTGGCTGACGCTCTGGATCGGCTTTCCGGTGGGACCGTTGCCGTTCGGCGATGCCGGTCTCGCCCATTTCACGCCATCGAGCGCGATGATGCCGGTATCGCGGGCTTTGAGCACGGCGCCGCCGGGATCGCGCGCCGGCTGCAATCCGATGCGGGCGGAATCGTTTGTGACATCGAGCACCACCGCCATCCGCCACGGCGCGATATCGGATAGCGATTTCACGTCGGCGAGTTTTACGCCCCAATCGCCCGAAATGTCGATCTTGGTGACCGGCCCGCGATAGCCGCCCTGGGTCTCGTCGAAACTGACCAGCCCGTTGATCATCGACTGGCGCGCCATCACCTGGATTTTCGGATCGAGCGTGGTGCGCACCGACAGGCCGCCTTCGTAGAGTTTCTTCTCGCCGTAATTGTCGTAGATGTAGCGCCGCACCTCTTCGGTGAAATATTCGGCGGCAAAAACATGCGCGCCGGTCGGCCGCACCGTGATGTCGAGCGGCTCCTTCTTCGCCTTGTCGGCGACATCGGCCGGGATGTAGCCGTCTTCCGCCATGCGATCGATGACGTAATTGCGGCGCGCGATCGCTTCGTCGCGTCTACGGAACGGATTGTAGTTGTTCGGCCCCTTCGGCAAGGCGGCGAGATAGGCGGCTTCCGCGATCGTAAGCTCGTGCACCGACTTGTCGAAATAGAGCAGCGACGCGGCGGCGACGCCGTAGGCGCCGAAGCCGAGATAGATTTCATTGAGATAAAGCTCGAGGATTTTTTCCTTCGAATAGGTGCGCTCGATGCGCAGCGCCAACAGCGCTTCCTTGATCTTGCGCTCGAACGACACCTCGTTGGTCAACAGGAAGTTCTTGGCGACCTGCTGCGTGATGGTCGAGGCGCCCTGCGGCCGGCGGCTGGAGCCGTAGTTCTGGATGTAGAGCATGCCGGCTCGCGCGATGCCGTAAATGTCGATGCCGGGATGCTGGTAGAAGTTCTTGTCTTCGGCGGCGATGAAGGCGTTGGTGACGAGTTTTGGGATCGCCTGGATCGGCAGGTAGAGGCGGCGCTGATTGGCGTATTCGGCCAATAGCGAGCCGTCGGCGGCATGCACCCGCGTCATCACCGGCGGCTCGTAGTCCTGAAGCTGCGAATAGTCCGGCAAATCCTTGGAGTAATGCCAGAGCAGGCCGGCAACGCCGGCGACGCCGACGATGAACACGATGGTTCCCACCGCGAACAGAAAGCCCAGGAAGCGCAACAGGGTTTTCATTGGCAACGTTCCGCCGCGTCTCGGCGGGCGCAGGCGCCGTGCCGATTCAGTTTCCGCCGGGAGAAGACGCAGTTTGGCAGTATTGCCATGAAATCGCTAGAGACCCCTGTCCTCATCGGCTGTGGTCGCTCCGCTTCTTGTTCAAACTGAGGCCAATAGCCTGCGGCAGTAACGCCATACCGGCCTCGTTTAATTGGCCCCGGCGCGGGTGCCGGCGGCGTGGGTGGAGAAATAAGCATCGATGGCCTGGGCCACCGAAGCCGCGGTGCGGTCACGCCACGTATCGGAGAGCAGCGACTGCAGGTCGTCCTTGTTCGATACATAGCCCAGTTCCACCAGGACCGACGGCACATCGGGCGCGCGCAGCACCTTAAAGCCCGCCGATTTCAGCGGGTTTTTGTGCAGCCTTGTCGCGCCCTTCAGTTCGCTTACCAGGCGGTGGGCGAACTGCACCGAAAACGTCTTGGTCTCGCGCTGCGCCAAGTCGAGCAGGATGCCGGCGACGTCATCGGGCTCGTCCTTGAGATCGACTCCGGCAATGACGTCGGCGCGATTTTCCTCTTCGGCGAGCCGCGCCGCCTCGGAATCAGTGGCGGTTTCCGACAGCGTGTAGACGGTGGCGCCCTGGGCATCGCCCTCCTTCTTCGGCAAGGAATCGGCGTGGATCGAGACGAACAGGGCGGCGCCAGCGTTGCGCGCAATGTGCACGCGCTCGCCGAGCGGAATGAAAGTGTCGTCGGTGCGCGTCATCAGCACCCGGTATTTGCCAGTTTTCTCGATTCTCTCGCGCAGGCGCCCGGCGAAATCGAGCACGATGTTCTTCTCCATTATTTCGCCGCCCGGCCCCTTGGTGCCGGTGTCGATGCCGCCGTGACCGGGGTCGAGCACCACCAGCGGCCGCTTGTCGGCGCTGTCGGCCGGCGGCTCGCTGCGCGGCGGCGCTTCGGAACTGGCCGTTTTGGCGTCGAACACGACTTTGCGCAAAAAACTCTCGCGATCGGTCGGCGCCAGATCGAGCACCAGGCGCGCCGGCGCATCCACCGTGGCGTCGACCACGAAGGCCTTCTCGACGCGCGCGGGCTTGGCCAGATCCAGCACCATGCGCGAGCCGCCGGGCATCATCAGGCCGAAGCGAAACGCCTTGATCAGGCCGCGGCCGCTCTCGCCGGCCTTGGGCGGCAATTGAAACGTCACTTGCGGGATGTCGAGGACGACGCGGTAGGGGTCGGCGAGCGTGAAGGCGCGCAGATCGATCTTGCGGCTCAAATCCATGACGAAGCGGGTCGCCGCCTCGTCGCCGCCGAGCCGGACGTCGGTCGCGACCGGAAACGAGTCGGCCGGAGCCGTCGTTGCCGGCGGTCCGGCGGCCCACGCGACGCCGGTGAGGACTATGCCGAGGAAGGCCCAGCTCGCCGCCCGGACAGCCATCGGTTCGACCCCTTCGCGCCCGTGTTACTTCATTAGGGACGCGTGGTTAATGGAATTTTAAATCGCGGCAAAAGTGGCGCCGGGGCGGCGGAAACTCCAGGCCATCGGGCCAAAGCCCACAGGCGACTTGCCAATTCCCTATGCGGGGCCTTATGAAGAACCTGCTGACGGTGACAGGTTCCGGTTGTGTCGCGTTAGGGCATCCGGCACGTCCGCCAAAATGGCTCCCCGAAACCGGGAACCAAGGCGGACGCCGCTTTCGAACTCCTGTTTCGAACTCTTGCGGCGCAAATCGCGCCAAAGACGGCGGAACGAGCAAGCGACGCCGATACCCTCGAGAAAAAGGACAGCCGGAGCCTCGCGCGTGACGCGCATGCCAGTGGCGAACAACGCTACCGGAACAGTGTCGCGCCGATGCCGTGAGCAAGCGAAAGAAATCGCGGCAGCGCCCGGGCGCTGCCGCCCGCCACGGTTTGGAGTTCATGTTCGAGGCGCAAGTCTTCCAGGGACAAATCTTCCCAAGGGAAGCCGAGGTTAGATCGGGTTGGCACGGCGACGTTCCCACGCTCGCCGGCTGTTCGGTCGACGCCGACCGCCGCGCTCGTAGTCCCCGATCCGTCCCATTCACCGATAATCGGGCAGGCCCCCGTTTCCCGTCGCCGATGCGGCGCGGAGCAAGCGGCACGCCGCCCGTCGTGAGATTACAAAATGGCCAACAAAATGCTCATCGACGCGACACATCCCGAGGAGACCCGGGTGGTCGTTCTGCGCGGCAATCGCGTCGAGGAATTCGACTTCGAGTCCGCACACCGTAAGCAGCTCCGCGGCAATATTTATTTGGCGAAGGTGACGCGCGTCGAGCCGTCGCTGCAGGCCGCTTTCGTCGATTACGGCGGCAATCGCCACGGCTTCCTCGCCTTCAGCGAAATCCACCCGGACTACTACCAAATCCCGGTCGCCGATCGCCAAGCGCTGATCGACGAGGAGGAGCGCGCCCAGCGCGCCGCCGACGATGAAGTCGACCGGCGCTCGCGCCGGCACCGTGGCCGCGACCGGCATGCGGCGTCGCACCGCGATGACGAGGTTTTGCGCAGCGAACTCGCCGAAACGCCAAACGGCGACGCGGCCCCTGGCGACCAGGGGGCCGAGCCGCCGGCGGCGGCCGAATCGCACGAGGGTGCCGAGGTCGGAGAAGCCGACCTCGTGCCGCCAATTTCGCCCGAATCCACGCCCGACATGACCGAGCCGGAGCAGCACGAGCCCGATGCGGCCGAGATGACATCCGGCGATGGACCCGCTGCCGATTCAGGCGAGTCCGAGACAACGGAAGGTGCACACACCGCGCCGGACACTGACGAACAGGATAACGGCCCCCATGCCGGCGCCGAAGGCGACAATGGCGGCGAAAACGGTGGCGACGAGGAAGCCGAAATCGTCGAGTCGGTCGGCGGCTCCGACGCCATGGAAGAAGTGCCCGACCGCGCGCCGCGTTACCGCCGCCAGTACAAGATCCAAGAGGTGATCAAGCGCCGCCAGGTCATGCTAGTGCAGGTGGTCAAGGAGGAACGCGGCACCAAGGGTGCGGCGCTGACGACCTATCTGTCGCTTGCCGGCCGCTATTCGGTGCTGATGCCCAATACTGCCCGCGGCGGCGGCATCAGCCGCAAGATCACCAACTCGGAAGATCGTGCCCGCCTCAAGGAGGCCGCGGCCGATCTCGAAGTCCCCGAGGGCATGGGCGTCATCCTGCGCACCGCGGGAGCGAGCCGCACCAAGATCGAGATCAAGCGCGATTTCGAATATCTCTTGCGGCTGTGGGAGACCGTGCGCGACCTGACGCTCAAATCCACGGCACCGAAACTCGTTTACGAGGAAGGCTCGCTGGTCAAGCGCTCGATCCGCGATCTCTACGGCAAGGACATCGACGAAGTCATCGTCGCCGGCTCTGAGGCCTACCACGAGGCCAAGGACTTCATGCGCATGCTCATGCCGAGCCATGCCAAGAGCGTGAAGTTTTACAGCGACACCCAGCCGCTGTTGTCGCGCTACGGCGTCGAAAGCCAGCTCGACGCCATGTTCTCGCCGGTGGTGCAGCTGCGCTCCGGCGGCTACATCGTGCTCAACCAGGCCGAAGCGCTGGTCGCCATCGATGTCAATTCCGGCCGCGCCACCCGCGAGCACCACATCGAAGACACCGCGCTCAAGACCAATCTTGAGGCGTCGGACGAGATCGCCCGCCAGCTGCGGCTGCGCGACCTGGCCGGCCTGATCGTCATCGATTTCATCGACATGGACGAGAACCGCAACAACCGTGCGGTCGAGCGCCGACTGAAAGAATGCCTCAAGCACGATCGCGCCCGCATCCAGGTCGGCCGCATCTCGCATTTCGGCCTGCTCGAAATGTCGCGGCAGCGCATCCGCACCAGCGTGCTGGAAAGCTCGACGGAGAAATGCCCGTATTGCGGCGGCAGCGGCCATGTCCGCTCGGTGTCGTCGCTGGCGCTGCAAGTGCTGCGGGCGCTCGAAGAGCAATTGATGCGCGGTGCCACCCACAATCTCATCGCCCGCACGCGGCCCGATGTGGCGCTCTACGTGCTCAACCAGAAGCGCGCCCATCTGCGCAGCCTGGAAGAACGCTTTGCCATCACGCTGACGGTGGTCGCCGACGCAACGGTGATGGCGCCGCAGGCCTTCGTGATCGATCGCGGCGAGCAGGTGCACACCGTCGAGGCGGCGCGGGCGCTTGCCGAGCAGAACCAGCAACAAGCCATCGCCGCGCCGTTGGAGGACGAGGACGACCTCGAAGACGAGAGCATTGTCGAGGAGGCGGCGGAGGGCGACGTCGAAGCGGCAGCGCCCAGCACCGTACCCGAGCACGGCGAAGGCGAGCCCCGCCGCCGGCGGCGGCGGCGTGGACGCGGCGGCCGCGATGGGCGCGAGGGCGGCGAACACCGCGAGCAAATCCCGATCCATGAGAGCGACGCTGACTATCCGGCCGAACACGCGAGCGAACATGTTGCCGAAGGCGACGACGAGGCCCTTGCCGGAGACGAGGTCACCGACCCGCACGGCGAGCCAGCCCAAGCGGAGCAAGAGGAGCGCGGCGACCGTCCAGACCAGTTTCACAACGGCGAACGGCGCGGACGGCGACGCCGCGGCCGCCGCGGCGGCCGGCGCAATCGCCACGATCGCGAGCGCAACGGTGATGCAGCGCCCGGCATGAACGAGCCCGGCGTCCCGGCACCACAGCACAGTTTCGGCCCAGACGACGAGCTCGCTCCGCCGGCCGCGGCCGAACCCGAGCTCAAGGACGCCGTCGCCGATCTCGACGCCGCGCCGCCGTCCGCGCCGCCTGCGCCGGTCAGTGCAGAGGCACCGTCAGCGGAGCAACAAGCCGAGCCGCCGCGCCGGCGATCCACTGTGCGCGAGCGGGCGCCGATTGGCAGCGGCGACGATGCGCCGCCGCCGGCTTCGACGGCGCCCGTGGCTCCTGCCCCTGCCCCCGAACCGGTCGTCACCGAAGTCACTGAGGCCGAGGGCACCGATCGTCCGCGCAAGACCGGATGGTGGTCGCGTCGTTTCGCTGGCGGCTGACGCAACACGCAATGCTGGGCAGGCGCCATGAAAAGCGGCTGGGTCGACCGTGACGCCGAGGCCATCGTCGCCGAAGGCGCAAAATCGGGCATCGACCGCGATCTTGCGCTGCGCATCTACACCACACGGCTCCTCGGCCGCGACCCGAAACTCGTCCTGCACGGCGGCGGCAACACCTCGCTGAAGGAAGTGATGCGCGACCGCCTCGGCGCCGACGTCGAGGTATTGCGCGTCAAGGCGACCGGCGCCGATATGGCGATGATCGATCTCGCAGGCCTGCCGGCGGTGCGGCTCGCGCCGCTTCGCAAGCTGCGCGCGCTCGGCGAGATCGGCGACGACGAGCTCGTCGGCATCGAGCGATCGAGCCTGATCGATCCGGCGGCGGCCAATCCGTCGGTCGAAATCATGCTGCACGCATTCCTGCCGCAAAAATTCGTCGATCACACCCACGCCACCGCCGTGCTCAGCGTCATCGACCAGCCCGACGGCGAAAAGAAATGCGCCGAGGTTTTCGGCGGCCGGCTTGCTTTCGTGCCTTACGTCATGCCGGGTTTCGGCTTGGCCAAGAAGGCGATCGAGGTATTCGAGCGGGCAAAACCGAGCGACGGCCTCATCCTGTCGAAGCACGGCATCGTCACCTACGGCGAGAGCGCGCGCGAAGCCTATGAGCGCATGATCGAGATGGTCTCGCGCGCCGAGGAATTTGTCGCCCGCCGCCGCAAGTCCGTTGCGGCGCCGGCGCGGCGCGGTGCCGCCGAGGTGGCGCAGATCGCGCCGATCGTCCGCGGCGCCTGCAGCGAAAAAGACAAAGCAATCGAAGGCGCCTGGCGCCGGCTGGTGCTCGAATTCCGCGCCACCGACGCCGTGCTCAATTTCGTCAATGCCAAGGATTTGGCCCGCGTGAGCCAGGCCGGCGTGGTGACGCCGGACCACACCCTCCGCACCAAGAACTGGCCGCTGGTGCTGCCGCCGCCCGACCCCGCAAAACTTGCCGAGTTCGCCCGCGTCGCGCACGACACCGCCGGCCAATTCGCCACGCGCTATCACCGTTACTTCGAGCAGCACAATGCCCGCGTCGGCCATATCAAGCGCGAGCTCGATCCCCTGCCCCGCGTCGTGCTGGTGCCCGGGCTCGGCCTGTTCGGCCTCGGCCGCACCAAGCGCGATGCCGAAATCGCAGCCGACATCGCCGAAGCCTGGATCGAAGGCGTCAGCGACGCCGAAGCGATCGGCCGCTTCGAGTCGATCACCGAAGCCGACATGTTCGATTGCGAATATTGGCCGCTCGAACAAGCCAAGCTCGGCACCCGCAAGGAACCGCCGCTCATGGGCCAGATCGCCGCCGTCACCGGCGCCGGCGGCGCCATCGGCGCCGCGACCGCGAAGGCGTTCGCCGCGGCCGGCGCCGAAGTCGCGCTGCTCGACGTCAATTTCGCCGCGGCGCGCGAGCAGGCAAAAGCAATCGGACCGTCGGCGCTGCCCGTCATCTGTGACGTGACCAGCGCGGCCTCGGTGCGCGCGGCGTTCGACGCGGTGGCGGCGGCCTTCGGCGGCGTCGACATCGTGGTCTCCAATGCCGGCGCCGCCTGGCAGGGGCGCATCGGCGACGTCGACGAAGACGTCATGCGCAAAAGTTTCGAGCTGAATTTTTATGGCCATCAGCGCGTGGCCCAGGCAGCGGTGAAGATCATGTTGGCGCAAGGCACCGGCGGCTGCCTGCTGTTCAATGTTTCCAAACAAGCGGTCAATCCTGGCCCGAATTTCGGCCCCTACGGCATTCCGAAAGCCGCCGAGCTCGCGCTGATGCGCCAATACGCGCTCGACTACGGCTCAGACGGCATCCGCGCCAATGCGGTGAACGCCGACCGCATCCGCTCCGGCCTCCTCACCGTCGACATGATCGCCTCGCGCTCAAAAGCGCGCGGCTTGAGCGAGAAGGATTACATGAGCGGCAACCTGCTCGGCCGCGAAGTGACCGTCGACGATGTGGCGCAGGCGTTCTTGCACCAGGCGCTGGCGCTGAAAACCACCGCCGACGTCACCACCGTCGATGGCGGCAATATCGCCGCGGCGATGCGGTGAGCCCCACCCTCATGTTACAAAACACCCGAAGCGCCGACGCGCTGCGCGCCAAGATCGACGTGCATCGCCCGGCGATTGCCATGGCGGCGCATAATCCGCTCGCCGCAAAACTCGCCGCCAATGCGGGCTTCGACGCCATCTGGGGCAGCGGCTTCGAACTGTCGGCGTCCTATGCCGTGCCCGACGCCAATATCCTGTCGATGGGCACGCATTTGGAGATGATGCGCGCCATCGGCGCGGTGCAGGATGCGCCGGTCATCGCCGACCTCGACACCGGCTTTGGCAACGCCGTGAACGTCGCTTACGTCGTGCCGCAATACGCAGCCGCCGGCGTGGCCGCCGTCGTCATCGAGGACAAGACATTCCCCAAGGACACGAGCCTGCGCCCGGGCGGCCGGCAGGAGCTCGTTCCGGTCGGCGAATTTCAAGGCAAGGTCGCGGCGGCGAAGGCGAGCGGCGGCGTGCTGGTCATTGCGCGGACCGAGGCCCTGATCGCCGGGCGCGGCCAGGACGAAGCGTTGCGCCGCGGCACGGCCTATGCCGAAGCTGGCGCGGATGCGGTCCTGATTCACAGCAAACAGGATACGCCGGACGAAATCGTCGCATTTTGCCAAGCGTGGCCGGGACGCGTGCCGCTGGTTCTGGTGCCGACCAGCTATCCGCAGCTGTCATTCGCCGACGTCGCGACGCTCGGCAAGGTCGGGCTGATCATCTGCGGCAACCACGCCCTCCGCGCCGCCGTCGCCGCCATGCAAAATGTCTTCCGCCGCATCCTGGCCGAAGGCGGCATCGCCGGCGTCGAAAAAGACATCGCTTCGGTCGCGGACGTGTTCGCCCTGCAAGGTGAGGCGCGGATGCGCGAGATCGAGAAGGCGTTTCTGCGTTAAGACGCGCTGCTACTTTTCGATCGCGCCGCCAGAGTCGGCCCAGTCCTTGAAGCCGCCGAGGTTATGGACCTTTTCATAGCCAAGGTCCTTGAGCAGCTTGCCGGCCAGCGCCGCGCGCCCCCCGGAGCCGCAATACAGAATGACATCCTTGTCCTTGGCGAAATTCTTGTCGTGGGACGGCAATTCCGGATCGGCGCGGAATTCCAGCAGGCCGCGCGACACATGCACGGCGCCTGCGACCTTGCCGCTCGCCGCGACTTCCGTTCCATCGCGCACGTCGACCACCAGCGTATTGCCCTTGGCGATCATCTCCTTCGCCTGCGCCGGCGTGATCTTCGGCACCGCGGCATTGGCGGCTTCCATCATTTGCTTGACGCTTGTGGCCATGGTGCTTCCGTCCTTGTTCGTCCTGCCCTGAAGCAAGACTACTCGGTTTCAGACGGCTGTACGATATGCTGCGGCGACGTCGCGCCTGATCAATCGCTCGACAAAATCACGTTCTTCAAAATCGGATAAATCTGGTTCTCCCAGCGCTTGCCGGAAAAGACGCCGTAATGCCCGACGCCGGCCTGCATGTGGTGGCGCTTGAGATACGGGCGCAGCTTGCTGCACAGATCGTGCGCCGCCACCGTCTGGCCGACGGCACAGATGTCGTCGCGCTCGCCTTCGACGGTGAGCAGCATGGTGCGCCGGATCGCGGTCGGGTCGACCTTGTTGCCGTGCCATTGCAGCTTGCCGAGCGGCAGCAGGTGCTCCTGGAAGATAATGCGCACGGTCTCCAGATAGAATTCGGCGGTGAGGTCGAGCACGGCGAAATATTCGTCGTAGAACGCTTTAGTCACCGCCGCCTTTTCCAGTTCGCCATTGGCGAGATTCTCGTAGAGCTCGCGGTGCGCTTTGACGTGGCGCTCGACGTTCATGCTCATGAAGGCGGCGAGCTGGACGAAACCCGGATAGACGCGGCGGAACGCGCCGGAATAGCGCAACGGCACTGAAGCGATCAGCGTGCGCTCGAACCATTCGATGGTGCGTTTGTTGGCGAGCTCGTTGACCGTGGTCGGATTGACCCGGGTGTCGATCGGTCCGGCCATCAAGGTCATGCTACGCGGCTGCGCCTTGTTGCCGGCCTGCGCCATAACGGCTGCGGCGGCGAGCACCGCAACGCAGGGCTGGCACACCGCGAGCACGTGGGTGCCCGGCCCCATCACCTCGAGGAACTTGATCAGGTGATCAATATATTCGTCGAAACCGAAGCGGCCCGCGGTCAACGGCACGTCGCGCGCATTGTGCCAATCGGTGATGTAGACGTCGTGCTCGGGCAGCATGGTGCGCACGGTCGCCCGCAAGAGCGTCGAGAAATGGCCGGACAGCGGCGCCACCATGAGGACCCGCGGCTGCGTAGCCGCGATGTCTTTCTTGAAGTGGAGCAGCGTACCGAACGGCGTCACATGCGCCGGCTCCTCGCGCACTTCGACCTCGCGATTGCCGACGGTGACGCGGTCGATGCCGAATGGCGGGCGCGTATGGGTGAGACCGGCGCGGGCGATCAGCTCATAGACCGCGGTGAGATTGCGCATCGCCGGATGGTCGGCGATGAGCGGCGCGCCGCCGGCATTGGCCACCATGCCCGCCCAGGTCCGGACGGGAACCATGATGTCGGAGTGCATTTGATATGCGACGTACAGCATCCCGCGGTCCACGGGCGCCATGGGCCGTCCGACGACGGCGGCCCCCCTCACCCAAACGGGAAAGCTAGTGCATTTTTTGTTGCACTGCGACAAGAATATGAACATCCTGTGCAACTGGGGAATGGGGCGCGGACTTGCGGCAAACAAACCCGCGCACCGGCATTGCCCGCTATGCCGATACGCGTCATAAGTACTTGAGTTATCATCACCTTTAAAAGACGAGCGCGCGGGATGTCGAAGGCCACTCTCACCATCGCCAGCAAGAATTACGGCTCGTGGTCGCTGCGCGGTTGGTTGCTATGCAAAATGGCGAACCTCGATTTCGAGGAGAAGCACGTCGGCACTGACGACCCCTCGACCCGGGCCGAATTGCTGCTGCTGTCGCCCTCGTTCCTGGTGCCAGGCCTGACCCACGACGGGCTCAAGGTCTGGGACACGCTGGCGATCGCCGAGTATCTGCACGAGATCAAGCCCGAAGCAGGGCTATTGCCCGCCGATCAGGCGCAGCGCGCCCATTGCCGCGCCATTTGCGGCGAGATGCATTCCGGCTTCAGCAATCTGCGCTCGGCGCTGCCGATGAATCTGAAGGCGCATTTTCCCGGCTTCAAATCGTGGGCCGGCGCGCGTGCCGACATCGACCGCGTCACCGCGATCTGGCAGGACTGCATCGCCAAGTACAAAGGCCCTTATCTGTTTGGAGCAAAGCCGTGCGCCGCGGACGCCATGTATGCGCCGGTCTGCACGCGTTTCCTCACCTACGACGTCGCCATCGATCCGGTCTCGGCGCAATATTGCCGCACCATCATGGCGCTGCCGCAGATGCAGGACTGGATTGCCGCCGCCAAGGTCGAGCCGGATGAGCTGGAGGAGCTCGACGTCGAGTTCTAAAGTGTCATGCCCGCGAAGGCGGGCATCCAGTATCCACAAGCGCTGATTTCATACCCAATGCGCACCTGATTACTGGGTCGTCCGCCGGAGCTTGTCATCGGGCCGGCCACGGGCCGGACCCGTTGGCGGACGACGACAGCTAATCCCACTTCGGCCGACCAGAATAGGCCCAGTCGACGAGCCGGCCATCGGGATGCGATAGCGCGGCGATCTCCGTCATTTCCTGTCGGCTCAGCTCGAAATCGAAGATCGCCGCATTTTCCGACAGCCGCTCCACTTTGCTGGTGCGTGGGATGACGACGATGTCCTGCTGCACCAGAAAGCGCAGGCAGACCTGCACGGCGGTTTTCTTGTGCGCGGAGCCGATGCGGGCGAGCAGCTCGTTGCCGCGCGCGTCGCCGCGCGCGATCGGGCTATAGGCGACCACCGCCATGCCGCGGGCGTGGCACGCCTTGATCACTTTCGACTGGTCGAGGAACGGATGGCATTCGATCTGGTCGCACACCAAGGGTTCGCTCGCCGCCACCACCGCTGCGTCGATGAGCGCCACGGTGAAGTTGGACACGCCGATGTGGCGCGCCAGCCCGTCGCGCTTGACCTTGCACAGCGCGCCGATGGTGTCGGGCAACGGGATTTGCGGATTGGGCCAGTGCAGCAACAACAGATCGACCTCGCTCAGCCGCAGCCGCACCAGGCAATCGCGCGCCGCCCGCTCGAGCTCGCGCGGGGCGAAATGGTTCGGCCAGATTTTCGTGGTCACGAACACGTCGTTGCGCTTGGCGCCCGAGGCGC
>Ga0181526_10001052_pt1 | contig 27455 bp, 24 predicted proteins | sample PEATcosm2014_Bin_35_FD_119750 | JGI IMG/M metagenome (GOLD analysis project Ga0181526, IMG submission 119750) | Peatland microbial communities from MTU Mesocosm Facility, Houghton, MI, USA - PEATcosm2014_Bin06_30_metaG | ecosystem: Environmental > Terrestrial > Soil > Wetlands > Peat | place...
AGTTCCGCCGCGGGAAGCGCGTTAGCTGGAGCTGAGCGGCGGCGTTCGGTCGCTGCCGCAAGCGCCGTGGTGGAACGCCGGCAGGCGAGCGCGCCCGCAAGCGGAGGGCGGCGCAAGCCGCACCTCCGTGGCGCGACCCGTGCGCCGCTTGCGCGCGGGACATGAGACACTGCGTCTGCCGGCGTTTCGCCTCCCTTATTTTTCTTTGTTGTAGGGTGGGCTGAGCTGAGCAAAGCGAAGCCCACGCGGAACGAAGCATAGGCGAAGCTCGGCGTGGGCACGGCGCGTTCCGCGCCTTTGCCCACGCTACGTTCGCGCTGTTTGACATCCCTCGCGCGCCATTCGCGCCGCGAGACCGGAGATGCGCGCTCACTCGGCCTTGACGCCGGCCTTGCGCACGACCTTGCCCCATTTCTCGGTTTCGGAAGCGATGAATCTGCCGAAATCGGCGGGGGTGCCGGGGAAGGGCTGGCCGCCGAGCTGGGCGAGCTTGGCCTTGAACGTGGGATCGGCGAGCCCGGCATTGATCTCGCGATTGAGTTTTTCGACGATGTCGGGCGGCGTCTTTGCCGGCGCGCAGAGCCCTTGCCAGCCGCTCGCCTCGTAGCCCGGCACGAATTCCCCGACGGTCGGCACGCCGGGCAGCACGGCCTGCGGCGTCGCCGTGGTGACCGCGAGCGCGCGGATCTGGCCGGACTTGATGTAGGACAGCGACGAGACGACGACATCGAACATCACCTGGACGCGGCCGGCGATCAGATCGGTGATCGCAGGACCCGCGCCGTGATAATGCACCGGCACCATGTCGATCCCGGTCAGCATCTTGAAATATTCGCCATAGAGATGTTGCGCGCTGCCGGGCCCGACGGTCGCCATGTTGACCTTGCCCGGATTGGCCTTGGCATAGGCGATGAATTCCGGAACGGTTTTGACAGGCAGGTCGAGATTGACTTCCATCACCACCGGCGTGCGCACGACGGCCGCGACCGGAACGGTGTCGCGCAGGAAATCGTAATTCACCTTGCCTTCGTAGAGCGTCGCATTGATGGCGACGGCGGTCGAGGCGTAAAGGAGCGTGTAGCCGTCCGCCGTGGCATGGATGACGAAGTCGGACGCGATATTGCCGCCGGCGCCGGCCCGATCGTCGACGACGAATTGCTGGCCGAGCCGCTCCGACAGCCACTGCGCGACCAGCCGCGCATTGATGTCGGATGCGGAACCCGCAGAGAAGCCGACGGCGAGATGCACCGGCCGCGCCGGATAAGTCTCGGCGAAAGCGCTGCGTGTGACGGCGGGAAGTGCGGCTGCGCCGGCAGCGAGATGGAGAAAGCGGCGGCGAGGGATGTTCATATTTTCTCTCTTGTTGCTCTCTGGTTGCTCTCTCGTTGCTCTCTTGGCGTTTCCAATTGCTGTTACAGGCGGCTCACAACGTCATCGAGCCGCCGCCGTCGACATACCAGGCGGTGCCGACCACGTAGCTCGATCGCTCGGACGCCATGAAGGCGACCACGGCCGCGACCTCTTCGGCGCGGCCCATGCGGCCGACGGGAAGTTTTGAGACGCGCTGCTGGCGCACCTCGGCCTCGGTCTGGCCGGTCATCTGCGCCCATTCCCGCATGGTGTCGTCTTGCCGCTCGGTGTCGATGATGTAGGGCACCACGGCATTGACCAGAATATTGTCCTTGGCGAGCTCGGCGGCAAGCGCCTTGGTCAGATTGAGCATGGCCGAATTATTCAAGGCCGCGGGCACCACGGTGTAATGCGGCTGCCGGCCGGCAAGCCCAGAGATATTGATAATGCGGCCCCATTTGCGCTTGCGCATGTGCGGGACGGCGTGGCGAATGCAGCGCGCCGCCGGATTGAATTTTTGCTCGAGCAGTGCGGTCATCTGCTGGTCGTCCATCTTGAAGAAGTCCTGCGGCACGACGATTGCTGCTGAGTTCACCAGTATGTCGATGCGGCCATAGCGTTCGACGACCTGCGCGGTCATCGCGGCGATCGCTTTGTCATCGGAGAGGTCCGCCGCAATGCCGAGCACGCGGCCGGGGTGAAGCTTGCCAAGCTCTTCGGCAGCGGCGGCATTGACGTCCGGGTTCTTGCTGACAAGCACCACGATGGCGCCTTCGGCTAAAAATTCCTTGGCGCAGGCCTTGCCGATGCCGCGGCTGCCGCCGCCGACGATCGCCACTCTGTCTTTCAGTCCGAGATCCAAATCATCCTCCTGAATGGATAGAGCGCCGCTTCGCGCGTCAGCTCTCGAAATTACTGATGATGGCGATCAACGCTTTGCGAAAGTCCGCGATCTGCTTTCGCGTCAGCCCGGCAACGGCGGTATCGTTGACGTCGACCGCGAGCGGCACGAGCTTGGCCTCAAGCGCGCGGCCCGCCGGCGTCAGATAAATGTAAACGTTCTTGCGGTTGGACGGCTTTTGCCGGCGGGTGATGTAACCGAGCTTTTCCATGTCGCGCACCGCCGCAAAGGTCGATGGCGCCATGACGCCCGCAAGCTGGCTCAGCCGGGTCTGGCTGATGCCGTTGTGCTTCCAGAGAATGCGCAGGAAGGTCCAGTGGCCGTAGGCGATCGCATGCTCGCTCAGCCGCGACTGCAGCGCCCGCCCGAACAATTTGCTCGCATCCTTGACGAGATGTCCCAGTCGATCGGAGAAGTCGACACCCGAGCCCGGCGGCACTTTCGTTCGCTTGGCGCGCCGCGCTCGGGTTTTTGCTGGCAATGGAAGGCTCACGAAGAGTCGATGGAGGATCGGCTAATGATCGAGCGGAAGGCCGGTCGGCTTGCTGACGAGTTCCCAGGTCTGCTTTGCCGGACTCCACAAGGTTACCACCGCGCCGTCAATGCTCAAGCCGCGCTGCGGTATTTTTGGAAAGTCGTAGATGCCGTCGATGCCCGCATAGCCTTTGAGGCCCGCGATATAGTCGCGCAATTGTTTCGGGGTTGCGGTAGCGCCGAGCTTTTTCAAGGCGTCGATCACGATCATGGTCGGATCCCAGGCGAGCGAGGCTGCTATATCCGGCTTTTCGTTGGCCGCTTTGAAGGCATCGAAGAAGCGCTTCTGCGCCGCTTCGACGCCGGGATCGAGGGTGATGACGCCCGCATGCTCGACCCATTCGGGCGCGGCGATATAGAGCTGCTTCGGCAGGAATGACGCATATTGCGTCATCTGCGCATAGGTCATGTTGCCGTTGGTCGTCGCGATCGGGATATCGAGCCCGGCCTGGATGATGCCCTTGAACACGGTGGCGATCGGCGAACCGGTGCTCCAGGCGATCAGGGCTTGCGGCCCGGCGGCTTTGATGTGCTCGATCTGGGCCGCAACGCTGACATCGGTGATGTTGAAATGCGCGCGTTCGACGACGGTGATGTCCTTGTTCTCCGGCCGGCTTACGACTTCGTTGAGGCCGCGCTCGGCGTCCTGTCCGGTGGCGTCGGCGCTGGTCATGAAGGCGAGCTTGGTCCAGCCCTTGAGCCGGAAATAGCGGATGGTCGCCGCGGCGAGGTCGAGCGTCGAAATGCTCGAGGTGAAGACGTAGCTGCCCTCGGCCGGATGAATGCCGGGCGAGAAGCAATACATCACGGGACCTTCGGGCATCAGCGGCGCCATGGCGTTGCAGACGCCGACCAGCGACGAGCCCAGCACCACCGCGGGTTTCGCGGCGATCGCGCTATTGGCAAGCTGCACGCCGGTTTGCGGGCTGCTGCCGTCGTCATAGAACACGAAGTGGACCGGCTGGCCCGCAATGCCGCCTTCTTTGTTGATCATCGGCTCGGCGAGCTGCATCGCCTTCTGCTCCGCCTTGCCGAGGAACGACGCGCCGCCGGTGAGCGGCAGGATGACGCTGATGTCGTAAGCCTGGGCCGCGGTCGCCGCGCCCTGCAGCGCCAAGGCCAAAACAGAGAGCGACGCGAGTGACGTCGCTCGTCGAGAGAATTTTATGTTCATGGCGTTTCCCCTTTTGTCAGTGCGGATGTTTTATTATGACGTAGTTATTGCGGCGCGGCGATTTGATGTCGCAGCGTGATCTCCTGTCCGGTTTGCGCAGACTCGATCGCCGCGATGCAGACCTCGAGATTGGCGAGACCCCAGCGCCCATCATGAACCGGTTTGCGGCGGCCGGTAAGAGCGTCGTGGAATTCGTCGAGCACGAGGTCGCGCGGGCTTCGGTCGTTCGGCAGCACGATCTCCTCGCGCCCGTCGGCGGAATAGACATAGAGGCCGCGCGGCGATTGGCGGATATCGCCTTTTTCGCAGCTCACGAGCGTCAGGCCGAAGGTGGGCTGAAACGGCGCGCTCGCCGGGATCGCGCCCTTGGCGCGGCGGCGCTTGGCCTGCAATTCGTCCGCCGCGCTGCGGCCCGCCGCGGAGCGAATAACCGGCGGCCGGTCGGCGATCGGTTCGAGCGATCCCCATTCGGTCACGTCGGCGCACAATTCGATGGTCGAGAAATAGCCGTAACCATTATAGACCGCGGTCGCCGCCGTGCCGTCGGCGAAGTTCAAGAATACCGTGTGCGCGCCGATCGAGTTGCGGCCCGGATCCCAGTTGAAGGTCACCGCGCGCAGGCTGCGCACCAATCCACCGCCGAGCAGCCTTATGATATCGAACTGATGCGAGCCCTGCCGGAAAGTGACGCTGCCGCCCTTGGCCACGTCGAGCTCTTCGGGCCGGCGCGGCCGATACATCCAGTCGGTGTAATTCCAGGTATGGATCATGCGGACGCGGCCGAGCCGTCCGCTCAAGACGATTTCGCGCATGCGCTGGATCGGCAGATCGAAGCCGTGGGCATGGCCGACGACAAGAACGACACCGGCGCGCTCGGCGCCCGCGACCATGTCTTTTGCCGCCGCGAGTTCGACCGCCATCGGCTTTTCGCTGAGCACATGTTTCTTCGCCGCAAAGGCGATCTTCACATGCTCGCTGTGCAGGTCGGTCGGCGTCGCGATATAGACCGCGTCGAGCCGGGCGCCTTCGAGCATGGCAGGCAGGTCGCTAAAGCCAGTGACGCCCATTTCGGCCGCGACGCTCTCCCGCGCCTCGGCCACCGGCTCGGCGATGCCGGCGAGTTCGAAGCCGGGATGTTTCTTGATCGCCGGCAAAAAGGCGCGGCCGGCCGCGCCCACTCCGACTATTCCAATGCGTAGCGGCGACGGCGCATCCATGATCGGCCTCTCCGGTCAGCGCCTGGCGATTGCGGTGCGGCAGCGCACCATCGACCCACCGCGCATGACCGGGCATTTCCTTATTGTGGCACGGCGCCTAGATTGACCGGCGCCTAGTTTGGCGATCGCGTAGTTTGACCGGCACTTACTTTGACACGGCAGAGGTATAATGTTAGGCAGCTAACATAAAATTGGTGGTCGGACAACGACCGCGCGGGCGTTTTGGCCGGATGCCGGACCGGCCGGTGTTGCGGCTTACTGCCGCGCTCGATTTGCCCCAAGCGAGACCGATCCCGAAGGAGGAGAGCGATGCTGACAGCCCAACAGAACGAGCTTCTGACGCGTATCGGACCGGGAACGCCGGCCGGCAATCTGATGCGCCGCTATTGGCAGCCGATCGCGGCAACCTCGGAGCTCGAAACGCGCTGGACCATGCGCATCCGTCTGTTGGGCGAGGACCTCGTGCTGTTCCGCGATCGGCAGGGCCGCCGCGGCTTGATCAAGGAGAAGTGCCCGCATCGCGGCGCCTCGCTCGCTTATGGGATTCCGACTCAAGACGGCATCCGCTGTCCCTATCATGGCTGGGAATTCGGCAAGACCGGCCAGTGCCTCAACCAGCCGAACGAGCGCGATAGCGCACGGATGAAGGACAATGCCAAGACGGCGGCCTATCCGGTGGAAGAGCTCAACGGCATGCTGTTCGCCTATCTCGGTCCGGAGCCGCGGCCGCTGTTGCCGCGCTGGGACGGTTTTGTCGCCGAAGGCTCGATCCGCATGCTCGGGCGTTCGCTTATCCCGATCAATTGGCTCCAAGCCATGGAGAATTCGCTCGACCCGATCCATACCGAATGGCTGCACGGCCACACTTTCGAATTCGTCAAGGAGCAAGAGGGCCTCAAGGTCGCGATCAGCACCCGCCACGAGAAGATCGCCTTCAACGAATTCGAATACGGCATCACCAAGCACCGGTTGCTCGCCGGTCATTCCGAAGATTCCGACGATTGGCGCATCGGCCATCCTGTGGTGTTTCCGAACATGCTTTCGGTCGGCAACGGTGACGAGAGCTCGCGCTATTATGCCTTCCAGATTCGCGTGCCGGTCGACGATACCCACACCATGCATCTTTGGTACACGGCCTATATGCCGCCCAAGGGCGCGGACGTTCCTCGGCATCTCCTCGACAAGGTTCATGTCTACGAAGTGCCGTGGCAGGACGCGAACGGCGAGTTCATCGTCGACAATATCGACGGCCAGGACATGATGGCCTGGATCACGCAGGGCGCGATCGCCGACCGCACCGGCGAGCATCTCGGCGCGTCCGATGAAGGCGTCGTGTTTTACCGCAAGATGCTGCAGCGCGAGATCGCGAAAGTCGAGCGCGGGCAGGATCCGATGGTCGTGATCCGCGACCAAGCCCGCAACCAGCGCATCGACTTGCCGAACGAGCGCAAGAAGCATCACAACAGCGACGGCTTCGGCAGCTGGATCATGCGGACGCATGCGGCCTATTCGCCGATCGCGCCGGATGTGATCAAAATCTTCGAAGGGCATAAGCCGGCGGCGGTCCGCCTGGCCGGCTAGTCCGACCTCAAGCGCAAGGCCAAAGCGGTGGCCCCGATCATCATCGGCGGGCTGCTTCAGGGCAGCGTGTTTGCCATCATCGCGCTCGGCTTCGCGCTGGTCTATCGCGTCACCGGCGTCATCAATCTGTCCCAAGGGGCGTTCTGCATCGTCGGCGCGCTCTCGATGTATACGCTCGAAGTGACGCTGAACTGGCCGGCGCCGCTCGCAGCCCTTGGCGCCGTCGTCGGCACGACGGCCTTCGGCGCGGCGCTCGGCGCGGCCACATTCGTGCCGGCGCTGTCGCGGTTGCCCAATAGCAGCATGCTGATGCTGACGGCCGGACTATTGACGCTGATCGAGGGCGCGGTGCTCGTCGTCTGGGGCAGCGACCCCTTCGATCTGCCGGCCTTTTCCGGCGAAGCGCCGGTCAACATCATGGGGCTGCGGCTCTCGACGCAAGGCTTCTGGATCGCCGGCACCGCGACATGCGTGATCTTGGTGCTGTGGTACGTGCTGTCGCGCACCATGCTGGGCAAGCAGTTGCGCGCTTGCGCCGAGAATCCGCTAGCGGCGCGGCTGATGGGCATCGACGTGCCGCGCATGACGCTGTTGAGCTTCGCCATGGCGGCGATGATCGGCGCCATCGGCGGCATCGTGGTCGCGCCGATATCCTCGCTGCAATTTGATTCCGGACAATTCTTCACCATCTTCGGCTTCATCGCCGTCGCCATCGGCGGCATGGGTTCCTTCATCGGTGCCGTCGTCGGCGGACTTGTGCTCGGCGTCGCCGAGCAATTGGCGGCCGGCTATGTCTCGTCGCTGTTCTCGAATGCGCTGGCGGTCATTCTGCTATTGCTGATCCTGCTCTGGCGACCGAGCGGCCTGTTCGCGACTGGCGTTGCCCGCCGCCAAGATGTGCGCGATGAGCAGCAGATCCATCTCGGACTGGTGCGGTTCAGGGGCCGCGATGCCGTGGTGTTCGGCACGCTGCTGGTCGCCGTGCTCGGCGGCTTGCCGTGGCTGTTGTCGCCGTCGAGCGGGCTTCTCAGTTCGCTGGTCATCACCGGGATTCTTTTCATCGGCGTGCTCGGGCTCGACATTCTGATGGGTTACGCCGGGCAGGTCAGCCTGGGGCAGGGCGGTTTCATGGCCATCGGCGGCTACACCGCGGCTATTCTGGCGGTCAAATACGGCTGGCCGCCGCTCGCCGGCACGGCAGCCGGCATTGTGCTGTCACTCGTCTGCGCGCTGGTGCTGTCGCTCACGACCATGCGGCTGCGCGGCGTTTATCTCGCACTCGCGACGCTCGCCTTCGGCTTGCTGGTCGATTCGCTTGCCACCGGCATGATGGATGTCACCGGCGGTCCGTCGGGGCTCGTCGGTATTCCCGCCTTCTCGATCGGCTCCATCTCATTCGCGAGCCCGCTCGCGATGTACTATCTCGTCCTGGCGCTGATGATTGCACTCGTTCTGCTGCTGCTCGGCGGTGTGCGATCGAGCTTCGGCCGGGCGCTGAAGGCGATCCGCACCGATCAGACCGCAGCTGCAGCGCTCAACATCGACGTGGTGCGCTACAAAGTGGCGGCTTTCGCCATCAGCGCCACGCTCGCTTCATTGTCCGGCAGCCTTTATGCGTTTTACTTCCATTATCTTGCGCCCGAAATGGTCAACACCTCGCAGTCGCTGGAGATGATTACCATGCTGGTCATCGGCGGCGAGGGAACGCTGGTCGGATCGCTCGTCGGCGTCACGCTGCTGACGCTGCTGCCCGAGATATTCCAGCCCTTTGCGCTTTATAAGCGGCTTGCCGAGGGTACGCTGCTGGTTCTCGCTTTCCAATATCTGCCGGCCGGCATCTACGGCAGCTTGGTCGGCTGGCTGTCGCGGCTTGGCGACGTAAGCGCCCGTCAGCACGCCGCCGTTCTCGTCTCGGAGGATAAGACCCGATGACGGCAGATGCGTTGAAAGTGGCAAATGTCACCAAGCGCTTCGGCGGCCTGACGGCGATTTCCGATGTGTCGCTCGATGTACCCGACGGCAGTATCACGGCGCTGATCGGTCCGAACGGCGCCGGCAAAACGACCTTGTTCAACCTGATAACGAATTTGTTTCCGTCGACGACGGGCGAAATGTTCTTCTACGGCACTCCGCTCAATCGCTTGTCGCCGCGGCAGATCGCCGCCTTGGGCCTGATCCGGACGTTCCAGACCGCGCGCGTCTTTCCCGGCATGACGGTCATGGAGAATGTTCTGGTCGGCGGCCATAACCGGGTTCGTTGCAGCGCCCTGCAGCAGATGCTCTGGCTGCCTGCGACCCGACGTGAGGAGCGCGAACTGGCAAACAAGGCCGACGCCTTCCTTGAAATGATCGGGCTTGCTCGCTTTCGTCACGCCGCCGCCGCCGATTTGCCGATGGGAGCGCAAAAGCTCCTCGATGTCGTCCGCGCGCTGATGGCTCGGCCGCGGATGCTCCTGCTCGACGAGCCGGCGGCGGGCCTCAACGATCGCGAGACCGCGGAACTGGCGTCGCTGTTGCGCGCGGTGCGATCGAGCGGCGTGACCGTCATGGTAGTCGAGCATAATATGTCTTTGGTCATGGGCGTTGCCGATCAAGTGATGGTGCTCGACGCCGGCGTCCTTGTGGCTTCCGGATCGCCTCAGGAGATCCGGCAGAACCCGCGTGTGATCGAAGCCTATGTCGGTCAGGAAGAGGCGGCATGATGCTCGAGCTTCGCGGCATATCGACCGGATATGGCGGCACGCCGGTAGTGCACGACATCGATCTTACGGTTCAGGCCGGCGAGATCGTGACGCTGGTCGGCGCCAACGGCGCCGGCAAGAGCACGCTGGTGAAGACGATATCCGGGCTGCTGCGCGCTCATCGCGGCGAAATCCTGTTTGACGGGCAGCGGATCGAGACGCTGTCAGCGCGTGCGCGCGTCATGCTGGGAATTGCCCACGTGCCGGAGGGACGGCAGACCTTCGGCGGCATGACGGTCGCGGAGAATCTGGAATTGGCGGGCTTCCTGCACGATCGCCGCAGCGGCAGCGATAGTGCCCAGCGAATGCGCGAAGTCTGCGAACGTTTCCCGGTGCTGCTGACGCGGCTCAACGACGCCGTCGCCAATTTTTCCGGCGGCCAGCACCAGATGCTCGCCATCGCGCGCGGGTTGATGGCACATCCGAAGCTTCTGGTTCTCGACGAGCCGTCGCTCGGGCTGTCGCCCCGCCTGGTCGCGGAGATTTTTCATCTCATTGCGGGTTTGCGCGACCAAGGCATGGCGATCCTGCTGTCCGAACAGAATGCGAGGCTCAGTCTCGCCATGGCGGATCGCGGCTATGTCATTGAAAACGGCCGCGTCGCGATATCCGGCGACGGCCGCGAATTGCTGCGTTCGAGTGATATCGCCGAACGTTATCTCGGCGTCGGCGCGGATTTGGCAGCGAGCAGCGGCTCACGCGATGAGTTCTATACCGCGAAGCTGAAGGAATTGATGGCCGACTGATTTTGCTTAGCCGTTGCGGCGCGGGAAGGAGCGGCCAATTTTCAGCGCGTGATTCTTTTCTGGGCGCGAGCGCTGCCTTTTCGGCGGCCATTCGCGACGAGGCGCCCGAGCTCACGCGTCGATGGAATACGGCCAATCGTATTGGCCTCGTCTTCTGCCAGGCTCTCGATGATCGCCAGCAATGTATTGCGGGTCGTCGTAATGTCTTCGGGCTTGACGCCGCGCACGGCGATGCGATTGACCTCTTCGGCGAACGGCACCAGCTTGGGCTTCAATAGCCGCCCTTTTGGCGTAAGGAAGACGAAGACTTTCTTTTTGTTGCCCGGCAATTGCCGCCGGGTCACGTAGCCGAGGCTTGCCATCGATTTGAGCGCCGAGAATGTCGTCGGCTCCATGACGCCGGCCTGCTCGCTGAGTTCGCGCTGCGTAATCCCGTCTTTGGCCCACAGGATGCGCAAAAAAGTCCAATGTCCAAGCGGTACGCCGTGCGGCGTCAAGCGCGTCTGCAAGGCGCGCAGCAGCGCCCGCGTCGCGTCCTTGACCAGATGCGCGAGGCGGTCGTTCGGCACCGACTCGCGCCAATGCCGCAGGATCGCCTGGGTTTCTCCCGGACCGGAGCCGCGTCGTGGTCGGCGTGACGGTTTCGATCCGGCCGCCATGTCTAAAATCCAACTTGGTGTTCGAGGACGACGTCGGTGCGCTCCTTGGCCGAGCGCAGAATGCCGAGGCAAACCTCCAAAGTGGCTAGCGCCCGCTGGCCGGTATGAAGCGGCCGCCGCCCCAGAACGACGGCATCGTAAAGCTCGTCGATGACTTCGGCGCGCGGCACCGCTGGCACGACAATCTTGTGCAGGTGCTGCTCGAAGTCGCCATAGACCATCACGCCTTCTGGCGTTGGGCGCAGATCGGCATGCGCGCAGGACGCCAGCAGGACGCCGAAGTGTTGGTGTAAACGCGTCACCTCCGACGGCGCGGGCTTGAAGTCGGTGCCGCCGTAATTCCGGGCCGCTTTGAGCGCCGCCTCTTGTGTTGCCGTCGTGGCCGCCAAGGCTTTGCGCCCGGCGCCGTAACCGCCGCGATCCTTGGCGACACCCATTTCGCCGATCCAGCCCTCGAACTCGTCGGAATCGAAATGTCCGTAGCCGCTATAAATCGCCGAGGCGAAGGCGCCGCTTTCGAATTCGAGCAACGCCGCATAGGCGCCTTCGGCGGCCCGCGTCCGATCCCAGATGCCGGTGTGAGCGCGAACGCTGCGGACGCGGCCGCCGCCAAGCATGCGCACGATGTCGATCTGATGCGCACCCTGGCTGAAAATCACGCCGCCGCCTTGCGCCGTGATCAGTTCCTCGGGCCGCCGCGGCCGATACATAAAATCGGTAAAATTGAGCGCCGTGATCATGCCGAGCGGTCCGACGTCGCCGCTGGCGATGATTTCCTGCGCGCGGCGGTACGGCGCATCGAAGCTGTGGCTGTGTCCGACAATGAGATGAACGCCGGCCGCTGCTGCGGCATCGATCATGGCGCGACATTCTTCGATGGTCACCGCAAGCGGCTTTTCAACAAGCGCGTGCTTTCCGGCCGCTGCCGCCGCGCAGACATGTGCGGCATGAAGCTGATGGGGCGTCGCGATGTAGATTGCCTCGATCTCCGGGTCGGCACAAAGGCCGTCAACAGTTTCGTAGGCTCGCCCGCGAAAGTCCGCGGCAAATTTCTCCCGCGCTTCGCGCCGCGGATCTGTGGCCGCGACCAATTCGATGCGCGGATCGAGGCTGAAGGTCGGCAGCATGATGGTGAAGGCCCGGCCAAGACCGGCGACACCGAGGCGTATTTTGCGAGGAACGGCTACGCTGGGCATCAGCGGTCGATCGTAAGCTTGGGGCTGCGCGCACGGGAGACGCAGAGCATGATCTGGTCATGCCGCTCGTGTTCGGCGAGCACGAGATCGCGGTGGTCGGCTTCGCCGTCGAGAAGCTTGGTTCGGCACGTCCCGCAGGTGCCGCTCTCGCATGAACTCGGCGCGTCATAGCCGTGCGAACGCATCGCCTCGAGGATGCTTGTTCCCACCGGTACATCGAATTGGCCGCCGCTTCTGGCGAGCTTGACGACAAACGGCCTGTCGTCCGGTTTTGCTTGGTCCGGTTCGCTGAAAGCTTCGAAATGAACCGCAGCCGAGGACCAGTGGCCGGTCAGATCGCGCACCGTCTCCATCAGCGGACGCGGCCCGCAACAATACAGATGCTCGCGGTTCTTGCGCTGTTCGAGAATAGGCCACAGATCGAGTGCGCGTGCCGGGTCGCCGCCGTCATGGTGGATCTTCACCTTGCCCTTAAACTCCGCTGCGCTGAGTTCCCGCAAGAATGCCGTCGTCTCCGGAGATCGCGCGCAATAATAAAGACGAAACCGCTTATCAGGCTCGGCCCGCAACTGCCGGATCATGGCCATGATCGGCGTGATACCGATGCCGCCAGCGATGAACAGATGGTCGGTCGCACGCGGCGGCAGCGGAAAATCGTTGACCGGCGCCGCGACCGCGAGCCTATCGCCGACCTTGGCACGGTCGACGAGATCGACCGAGCCGCCGCGGCCCGGTGTCTCGCGTTTGACCGCGATGGCGTAACGGTTGCGCTCAGCCGGATCGTTGCACAGCGAATATTTGCGGATGAAGCCGTTGGGGGTGCGTAGCGTAACGTGGGCGCCGGCGGTGAAGGGCGGCAGTTCCGCGCCGTCGGCATCGCGCAGTTCGAACAAGGAAATATCCCGCGCGATCTCTTCCTTGGCGACAATGCGCAGCGACATCGCCTTCGACGGCATCCGATCAGCCAACAGTTACTCCCTGCCAAGCGCGCTCGTCCCATTGTGTGCGCCGCACAATGAGGCGTTTCCAACCTCGACAAAACCGCGGTCATATTGTACCTTCAAAATACTTAGACGTCTAACATCTTTTCGACGGCGTCATTATCGGAGGCAAGTCATGCTCACGCGCGAAGAAAACGAATTGCTCTGTCGCGTCGAAGGCGACGCCGCTATGGGCCAGCTCATGCGGCGCCATTGGATCCCGGCCTGCATGTCCGAGGAGGTGGCGGAGCCGGACGGCACGCCGGTGAAGGTTCGTCTCCTCGGCGAGGATCTTGTGGTGTTTCGCGATAGCGACGGCCGGCTCGGCGTGCTCGACGAGCATTGCCCGCATCGCCGCGCTTCGCTCGCGCTCGGACGCAACGAAGAATGCGGATTGCGGTGTCTCTTTCACGGCTGGAAGATCGATGTCGAAGGCAATGTGGTTGAAATGGCGTCAGAGCCGGCGGAGAGCGGTCTCGCTCAGAAAGTCAAAATGAAAGCCTATCCGGTGCGGGAAGCCGGCGGTCTGGTGTGGACCTATATGGGTCCGGCGGAGACCATGCGGGAGTTCGAGCCGCCGGCCTTTGCGCCGACCAAGAATACCAAGGTCAGCATCGTCAAGGTTCACGTCGATTGCAACTGGGCGCAGGTCGTGGAGGGGCAGATCGATTCCGCCCATTCGTCGAGCCTGCACTCCTCGGAAATGCGCCCCGCCAAGGTCGACAGCGCCAAGGTGGTGGATACGCATTGGCTGCGGCCTTCAACCGACAAGGCACCGCGCCTACAGGTCGAGCGGACGAGCTATGGATTCCATTATGCCGCGATCCGCCGTCCGATTACCAACTCGGCGGCGCACGACTATGTGCGCCGGACCGTCTACATCGCGCCGTTCGTCTGTCTCATTCCGCCCAATAATGTCTACAACGTAACCAGCGTCATCGTGCCTGCCGACGACACCCATTCCACGTTCTATTTCCTGGCCTGGCGGAAAACCGGCGGCATCGACCAGGAGGCCTGGCGCAAATTTAACTGCTCGCAGCCAGGCATCGATCTGGACAAAAACTTCCGCAATCTGCGCCACCGCGGCAACGATTATCAGCAGGATCGCGCCGCGATGAAACTCGGCGATTTCACCGGCATCCGCGGCATTCCCAATCAGGACATCGCCATGTGGGAGACCATGGGGCCGATCGCCGACCGCACCCAGGAGCGCCTCGGCGCCAGCGATCTCGCGGTTGTCGAATTCCGGCGGCTGATGGTGGACGCGGCGCAGGCGATGCGTGACGGCGGGCCGGTGCTCGGATGCACCGAGCCGCACATTCCACATGTGAAAATCAGTTCTTTCGAACGGATTTTGCCGAAGAGCGCCAACTGGCGCACGGCCGGGGCGGGCGAGGGCGGCGCGCCGTCCCCGGTTCAGCACGAGCAGGTGGCGTGACGGCATTTTGCCGGAAGCCGGTATTCGTTGAACGCGCCGCGACGATGGACTGCCGTTACTCAATGTAGCGCGTCGGCAAAGAACTTCGCTGCGAGATCGATCGCCTGTTTGTGAACCGCCGCGCGGTCGACGTCCGGCCGGTCGGCGCAGAGTTGCGGCACGGTGCTCACGCCCTCCGGCGTGCATTCGTCGAGAAACGTGTAATGATCGACCCCACCCGGCAACAGCGTCAGCGCCGCCCGCGGAATCTGCGCGGCATAATATTTGGCATTGGCGTCGACCGGCACGATGCTGTCGTCGGCGCCGGCGACGATGGCGACCGGAATAGCGATGGTCTTCAGCGTTGCCGGGGTGAACGCAGGTCCGAGCGCCGGCGCCATCGTGAACACGGCACGGATGCGGCGGTCGCGATAGGAGACGCCCGCACGGCGTTGCGCTTTGGCATAGCCGGGATCGCTTGCGGCGAGCGCGGTGCTCTTGGCGAGAAGATCGGGGAATTCGGGTGGCGCCTTGCAACTCACCTGCTCCGGCTTCGCGCGGCAAGTCTCCTCGAAATGCGCCAGTGAGGTTTTGGCGCCGGCTAGCTCGAACATCGTGTAGCCGCCAAGCGAAAAGCCGGCGGCGCCAATGCGTGCGCGGTCGATGCGCGGCCCGAATGTGGGATCGGTAAGAAGGTCGTTGAGGACTGCGCTCAAGTCGTTGGCCCGCAGCCACCACAACATGAAGCCCTGCACGGTGTGCGGTTCGATGGCATTGTTGCCGGGATGGTTGACGGCGGCGACGATATAGCCACGCGCGCCGAGCGCCGTGGCAAACCAAGCTATCGATTGTGCGGTGCCGCCGGTGCCGTGCGAGAGCAGGATCAGCGGGAATTTACGCGGGCGCGCAGCCATCGGCGCCTCCGGCGCGGCCGCGGCAGCGTGGAAGATCGCTGGACCGAACGGCGGGATGAGTTGGGGCTGCGTGCGGGCGCCAGCGTCGGCCGGATACCACACGACGTCAAAAAGGGAATGGGAGGCCGCGCCGCGCCAATTATAGGGCTCGGGCGGCAGCACGTGGCGGGAAGCAAAGCCGACTTCGAACGAGGCAGTCGCCGGCGCTTGAGCCACGCCACGGACCGGCGGCGCAAGCAGAAGAGCGAGACCGGCGGCAAGTGTCGAAATGCGCATCGAGCGTGAGTTTAGCGGGCTGGCGCTCACGCGTCATCCGGGTACACTGCCGATAACAAGATCTTTAGGGACGAAAACATGCGACACCCCCTCATGGGCGTTGTGCTGGCTGCATTCGCGCTGATAGCTCCCGCACAGGCCGATAATTATCCCTCTCGCCCGATCACGCTGATCGTGCCGTTTCCACCGGGCGGCTCGACCGACGTTGCCGCCCGCATAATTGCAGACCGCATGGGTTCGCTGCTGGGTCAGCCCGTCATCGTGGAGAATATCGGCGGCGCCGGCGGCTCGATCGCGGTCGGCCGGCTCGCGCGCGCGGCGCCCGATGGCTACACCATCGACATCGGCCAATGGGACACCCATGTCGGCAGCATCATCTACAATCTCAATTACGACCTTGAATCCGACTTCGCGCCGATCGGGTTGATGTCGATCAATCCGATGCTGCTGGTCGCGAAGAAGAATCTGCCGGCGGATGATCTGAAGTCGCTGGTCGCCTGGATGAAGGAACATCCCGGCGACGCGAAATTCGTCAACCAGAATGCATCGGCGCAAGTCGGCGGCCTGCTGTTGCAGAAACTCACCGGCACCCAGGTGCTGTTCATTCCCTATCGCGGCGCCGGGCCGGCAATGACCGATCTGATATCGGGGCAGGTCGATCTGTTGTTGGTGCAAGGCGCGGTGGCGCTGCCGCAGGTGCGCGCCGGCACCATCAAGGCGCTCGCCAATCTGTCGCCGCAGCGCTCGGCGTCGATGCCGGATATTCCGTCGGCGGCTGAATCCGGCGTCCCCGGCCTCTACATCGCTGGCTGGTTCGGCCTGTTCGCGCCGAAAGGCTTGCCTGCCGATATTGTCAGAAAGCTCAACGTCGCCATGGTGCAGTCGCTCGCCGATCCGGCGTTGCAGGCGCGTTTCGCCGGGCTCGGCCTCGATATCGCGCCGCGCGAGCAACAGACGCCCGAAGGGCTCGACAAATTCGACCGCGCCGAAATCGCAAAATGGTGGCCGATCATCAGGGCAGCGGGGATCAGGGGAGAGTAGCGGCGCGGACGAGAAGGAGCACGCATGACGAAAGCCATCATTATCGCCGCGGGCATGGTCGGCCTCGCCGTCACCGGCCCCTTGCAGGCGCAAGAGCGAAATCAGGAGCAGAAAATGTCTGTCGAACAACAACAAGTCTCACGGCCGCCGCCGTTGCCGCAGCCGCTCGATCCGGTCTTGCAGAAGATGTTCGACGACAGCCGAGCCAAAGGCGGCGCGGTGATCAATCTCAATATCGCGACCGGGCACGCGCCAAAATTCTCCCAAGCTTCGCGGGCCATGGCCTTTGCCATCCGCTTCGACGCCAAGACGCCGCGGCGCTTGCTCGAACTCGTCATTATGCGCACGGCGCAGATTGTAGGCTCGGCCTATGAGCTCAACCAGCACACGCCATTTGCCAAGGCCTGCGGCTACAGCGATGCCCAGATTGCAGCATTGCCGACTTGGCAAAGCTCGATGCTATTCGACGACAAAGAGCGTGCCCTGCTCGGCTATGTCGAACAGATGGCGCATGGCGGCAACGTCGACGATGCGACTTTCGCGACTTTGCAGAAATTTCTCACGTCGGAGGAGATTGTCGAGATCAGCTACACGGTCGGCAGCTATTACTCGACCGGACTGATAACCAAGGCGCTGCGTATCGAGGTCGAAACCGACGGCCGGATCACGGTCGCCGGCAAGTGTTGAGGATGAAGTTCATGCCTAAAGCCTATTTCATGGTCCGCGCCGTCGTCGACGAGCCGCTACGGGAAAAATTCGACCGCTGGTATTCGACCGTGCATTTGCCGGATGCGATGGCCGCCTTCAAGGCGGAAAAAGCCTGGCGCTTTTGGAGCACGCTCGATGCCGGCGTGCATTACGCGGTCTATCAGTTTGCCGACCGCGCAAAGCTCGAAGCGGGTGTAGCGAAGGACAAGCTGCAGCCGCTGATCGCCGATTTCGACCGCGATTGGCCGAGCGGCGTTACGCGCAGCCGCGATTTCTTGGAGATGGTCGAGGAGCGCGGCGCGTGAATCACCGCCAGCCGCCGCCGCCGTTCACATAGACGGTGTCGGCGGTCATGAAGGTGCAGGCGTCCGAGCACATGAACAGCACCAGTTCGCCGATCTCTTCCGGTTCGCCGAAGCGCTTCATCGGCACGTCGTCGAGGAAACGCTGCACCAGCTCGGGCGACGACTGCGCGGCGTCCTGAAACGGGGTCTTGATCGGGCCGGGCGAGATTGAAAGCGCCCGGATGCCCTGGGTGGCGAATTCGCGCGCCACGCCCATGGTCATCGACACCACCGCGCCCTTGGCCGCGGCATAGTGGATCGAAGAGCCAGGGCCGCCGCGCCGATGCGCCATGCTCGCCATGTTGACAATGACGCCGTGCTTGTTCTCGATCATATGCGGCAGCACAGCCTGCATGGCGTAGAGCGTGCCGTTGACGTTCAACGCGAAGGTCTTTTGCAACAATGCGTCGTCGATATCGAGAAACTTGGATCGGCGGATCGCGGCACCGGCGGAATTGAACAAAAACTGCACGCTGCCGAATGCAGCGAGCGCGCGCTGGACCATGTCGTCGACCTCGCGGCGCGAGGTGACGTCGGCTTTGAGCGCCAGCGCCTGGCTGCCGGCGCCGTTAACCGCCCCCGCGGTTTCGCGCGCGCCGCCCTCGTTGATATCCGCGCACACCACGTTGGCGTGTTCGCGGGCGAAAATGAGCGCGGTTGCGCGGCCGATGCCGCTCGCGGCGCCGGTAATGATGATGGTCTTGCCGGCAAAATAATCCGGTGTCTTTGACATGGCGTTTCCTACCGTTTGTTATCCGCGGGATTGTGCACTCACCGGGGAGCGGCGACAACGGGAGTAGGGCGTCGGGCCTTGTCACAAATCGGCGGATGCTGAAGTCGCGATAATTGATTCACCATCCGCTGCATTGAACGGCTGCGGATTTTCGCCTTAGGCGCATAATTTCCTTCCGAAACGCGAGCCTGAATATTTGTCATGCCATCGTCACAAATGGCGGTGCCACAAGCACTTAACGCGATTTTATCAGATTTCGGATATCGCATTGAGCCGCGATTGCATTCCTTGATCGCTCCGGCTTCCAGCAAAACTTCTGTAGCCATTCATGATAGCGCCGCTCCGCAAGCTAAAGGTCGAATGTCCGCCGCTGTTGTCGGACAAGGTCGTCATCGAGCGGATGTGGCATGGCTCGGTCCGGCTCGGCGAGAAACTGCCGCGTTATGAGGACGTGGTGCTCGGCAGTCTGGGGCGGCTCGGCGATCATCTGTTTTTGTTCGAAGGCGCGATGGCTGCGGACTTCAAGGTGCTGCGGGCGGGCCGGAAGACTCGCGAATGGGCCGGCGTCGATGTGCGCGATAAGCGGCTTGCGGATCTGCCGCGGGATTGTGCGGTCGCGCTCGCCGCGGTCCTGGAGCAGGCGGTCGCGGCGATGGCTCCCGTGCCGTACCGCATGCATCGCGTTACCGACGGTATGGTCGAGACCTATGAAATGCTCGCCTTTCCGATGGCCTGCCGTTGGGGGCCGCCACTGGTCGGCGTCTATGTCGCGGAAGCCGGCATGCGCTACAATTTGGTGGACACGATCTTTCGTTCCACCGACCAAGGCATCGTGGCGCTTGCCATCATTCGCGATCCCAAAGGCGCGCCGATCGATCTGCAAATCGTCGCCTTCAATCAGGGTGCCACGGAACTGCTGGGCCTCGCCGACGGCGACCTGCAATGGTGCCGGCTTTCCGAGCTGCCGACTGGATTGCCATCGCAGCTCCTGCGCGACCGCCTCATCGCGAGCATCGGTTCGGGACAATTCGACCAGTTCGAAGTGTCGTTCACGCGCGACGATCGCGAAGTCAATCTTCAGGTCGGTATAGCGTCGGTCGGCGAATTGGTATCGATGACGCTGACCGATATCGGCGAGCTCAAGCAGCGCGAATCGTCGTTTCGGCTTCTGTTCGACAGTAATCCGGTACCGATGTGGCTCTACGATCCCGCCAACCTGAAAATCGTCAGCGTTAACGACGCCGCATTGCGCCACTATGGCTACAGCCGCACGCGCTGGATCGGCATGACGCTGCTCGATCTTTGGCCGCGCGACGAATGGAACGAGCACCGCCAGGTGGTGAACTCGATCGGCGACAAATACCAGTCGGACCGGACTTGGCGCCACATCAAGGCCGACGGCAGCGAGATCGAAGTTCTCACTTATGCCCGCCGTGTGCCGTTCGACCACAAACAAGCCATTTTGGTCGCCGTCGTCGATGTCACGGAACGCAAGGCCGCCGAAGCGCGTATCGCCTATATGGCGCACCACGACGCGCTCACGGATCTGCCCAACCGCGTCTTATTCCATGACCGGCTGAACGAATTGCTGGCGCGGGTGCAACGGCACGATGAAAGCCTGGCCGTGCATTGCCTCGATCTCGACCACTTCAAAGGCGTCAACGACACACTCGGTCATCCTATCGGCGACGAGTTGCTCAAAGCCGTCGCCAAGCGGTTGGAGCAGTGCCTGCGTCCGACCGACATGGTGGCGCGGCTCGGCGGCGACGAATTTGCCGTGGTGCAATTTCCGTTCGGCGGCCCGCACGAAGCGAGCGGCTTGGCTAATCGGCTGATCGAGGTTGTGAGCAAACCCTACGAAGTGCGTGGCCACCAATTCGTCGTTGGCGCCAGTATCGGGATCGCGTTGGCGCCCGGCGACGGCGACAGCGCCGACGCGCTGTTGCGCAACGCCGACATGGCGCTTTATCGGGCCAAAGCCGAAGGCCGCGGCACGGCGCATTTTTTCGAGCCGGAAATGGACCGGCGCATCCAGGCACGGCGCATCTTGGAATTGGACCTACGCAAAGCCTTTGCCAACGGCGAATTCGAATTGTTCTATCAGCCGCTGGTCAATCTCAACGCCAATGCGGTTTCGGGCTTCGAGGCGCTGCTGCGCTGGCGGCATCCCGAACGCGGCATGGTGGGGCCGGCCGAATTCATTCCCCTGGCCGAGGAAATCGGGCTCATCGTTCCGCTCGGCGAATGGGTGCTGCGCGAGGCCTGCACCGAGGCGATGCAGTGGCCGCCGGAATTGAAGATCGCGGTCAATCTGTCGTCGGCGCAATTTCGCAACCGCGGCGTCGTCAATGCGGTGCTCACAGCGCTTGCCTATTCGCGGTTGCCGCCGGAACGGCTGGAATTGGAGATCACCGAATCGGTGCTGCTTGGCGAGACTGAAGCGAACCTCGCGACCTTGCATCAATTGCGCGAAATCGGTGTCCGCATCTCGATGGATGATTTCGGCACCGGCTATTCGAGCCTGAGCTATCTGCGATGTTTTCCGTTCGACAAGATCAAAATCGACCGGTCTTTCGTCAAAGAATTGTCGGAGCGGCCGGACTGCGTGGCCATCATTCGCGCCGTTGCCGGGCTCGGCCTGAGCCTCGGCATCGCGACGACCGCGGAAGGCATCGAGACGCCCGAACAGCTCGAGCGCGTCCGTGCCGAAGGCTGTACCGAGGTACAGGGCTATCTGTTCAGTCCGCCGCGGGCGGCCTGCGATCTCGACGAATTGATCGCTCCGAGCCGGGCGAAGCGGGCGGCCGTCGCATAAGAGCATTCGAGTTCGCCGCACCGACGCGGCTCTCCCGCATCCACACCGCATCCGCTAAAGTGCCGACGCAAAAAAACCGGGGGATTACGTCATGCTGCTTTGGACCGCGCTCGTGACCGTGCTCGCCATCCTCGTCTATTTCTCGACCACATGGCTCGTGGGCCGGGCGCGGCGGAAATACGGCATAGCGGCGCCGGCGACGACCGGTAATCCCGATTTCGAACGGGTGTTCCGCGTGCAGATGAACACGCTCGAATGGATGCCGATCTTTCTGCCTTTGCTGTGGCTTTTCGCTTATTACGTCAGCGATCTCGGCGCGGCCGCGCTTGGCGTCGTGTGGTGCGCGGGTCGCATCCTGTACATCATCGGTTACAGCAAAGCCGCCGCAAGCCGCGGGCCGGGGTTTGGCATTCAGGCCGTTGCTTGCGTGGCGTTGCTGATCGGCGCGCTCGGCGGGATCGTGTCAACGCTCGTGCATATGCGCTGACGCCCCGACGGCCTCGCGTTAACTTGGATCATTACCGCGGATACGGCATCGTTTGCAGCTTTTACTAGTACTTTACCTACTACCAACACCTTCATTCCCGGCGTTTGGCGCAGTCTCCGGGGGTGGATTCTCACCATGTTTAATCGGTTGTCGGTCAGCTTATTGTTGAAATCCGTCATCGCCACGTTAGGCGCTGCGGTCGTAGTCATGCTGGCGCTGCAGGCCGAGGAGTCCTGGAACCGGCTGCAAGCCGCCGATCGAATCTCAGCGGTCGCCAACGCTTCAACCTACATGTTCACGGCGATGAACAATCTGAAGCCCGACCGGTCGGGTACGTTGCGCGATCTTTTGAACGACCAAGCGCTGACAGTGATCGGTTCGCTGGAAAAGAACGCACGCGAAGCGGAAACTCCTGCGTTCAATAACATGCTGCCGGCATTGGCGGCCGTGGACTTTCCGGAGCGCGATCAGGCTGTCGCCGACCTCGGCGCAAGGGTCAAGCGGATCACTGAGTTGCACCAACTGACCGCTGCGGCGTTCCTGCAGCCGAAAGCGGCGCGCCCGCCGGAGCTTGCCCGGGAGTTCGACAAAGAAAGCGAAGGATTGATGCAGGCGCTCGACACGTGGGGTGCGCGATTGCTGACGCTGATCTCGCTGCAGGACCCCTATGTCGATCAGTTGATGGAGATCAAGCAGCTTGCCTGGACGATGCGCAGTGTGGGTGGCGACGCGTCGGTCCTTGTCTCCGACACGGTCGGCGGCCGGCCATTGCCGCCCGACGCGTTCCTCACCTATACGGCCAGTATCGCAAAGCTTGAAACCGCTTGGAGCACGCTCGCGGACATCGCCTCGCGCCTGGCGAGGCCGCCCGCCTTCGTCGCCGCATTGGACAAGGTCAAGCAGGGCCTCATGGGGGGCGCCTATCCTGAGGCGCGAACCAGGGCCCTCAAGGCGCTGATCGCGGGGCAGCCGACCGGCTACACGCTCGACTCGTGGCTGGCGTTGTCAGTGCCCAAGCTTGCGACGCCGCTCGGCCTCGCCATTACCGCGCTCGATGTCGCTAAGGCGCACACCGCTGAGCAGTCTACGATCGCCTGGAATAACCTGCTCATGCAGTCGGGTCTGCTCATCGCGGCGATCGTGCTCGCCGGCGGCATGATGCTGCTCGTTTCTTGGCATGTCATCCGGCCGTTGGGCGCGATCCGTGACGTCATGCTCAGGCTCGCGGGCGGCGACTTCGAGGTGGTCCTGCCCGGACTACACCGCAAGGACGAGATCGGTTCCGTGGCCAACGCCGTCGAGCGCTTCAAACTGCTGGCGATCGAGAAGGCGCGCGCCGAAGCCGATACGGCGATGCAACGCCAGCAGGCCGAGGCGGATCGCCAGGCGCAAGCTGCTCGCGCCGAGGCCGACGCACAAGCCAAGGCCACAGCCGAGCGTGCCAAGACATCAGAGGAGCAGGCCCGCGCGTTCGGGGTGCTGGGCGTGGCGCTCGGCAAGCTCGCCGAGGGCGATTTCACGTTCCGGATCAGTGAAGACATTCCCGACGCCTACCGGGGCATCAAGGACGACTTCAATGGGGCGATCGGCCGGCTGCACGAGACGATACAAGCGGTCGCGGGCTCCACGGCCGAGGTTGCCAATGCCGCGGGTGAGATCTCGACCGCGACCGGCGATCTGTCGCAGCGCGTCGAGGAGCAGGCCGCCAGCCTGGAACAGACTTCGGCGTCGATGGAGGAGATTTCCACGACCGTGAAGGCTAACGCGGAGAGCGCCCATCAAGCCAACGAGCTTACCAATTCGACCCGGGACATTGCCGACCGCGGCGGCAAGGTGGTGGCCGAAGCCGTTACCGCAATGTCGCTCATTGAGGAATCTTCCCGTCAGATCTCCGACATCATTGGGGTCATCGACGAGATCGCGCGGCAGACCAACCTGTTGGCGCTCAACGCCGCGGTCGAGGCGGCCCGGGCCGGCGACGCCGGCCGCGGCTTCGCCGTGGTGGCGTCTGAGGTGCGCAGCCTCGCGCAACGTTCCTCAGAGGCCGCCAAGAACATCAAAGACTTGATCGCTAAGAGTTCAGGCCGCGTGCAAGAGGGTGTTGGCTTGGTCAACCGTGCCGGCACGGCGTTGAGCGAGATCGTAGGGTCGATCAAGCAGGTGGCCGAGATCGTGGCCAACATAGCCAGTGCCAGCGCCGAGCAGTCGAGCGGTCTCGATCAGGTCAACAAGGCGCTGGCTCAGATGGACGAAGCGACGCAGCAGAACTCGGCGCTCGTCGAGGAGAATGCCGCAACCGCCAAGACGCTTGAGCAGCAGTCGCAGGACATGCAGGAACGGATCGCGTTCTTCCGGGTCGACGGCGATGCAACGCTAGCGCGCCGGCGCGCGAAGTTAGCTGCGGCCTGAAACGCGGGTAAATACGGATATTGTTTTTCACGGCAGGTTTACTAACGAGGAAATAACGTAATTCCTTGCAGCGCATTCCTGCAGAACTGGACTGGGAGGGGTCATGCTGAATCGAGTGTCGGTCAACGCGTTGCTCAAATCCGTCATTGCGGCCTTGGGCGCGGCCATCGTTGTAATGTTGGCGCTGCATGCTCAGGATTCTTGGACCCGGCTGAAAGCGGCCAACCGAATCTCCGCCGTCGCCGATGTCTCAACCTATATGTTCACGGCGTTGAACAGTCTGCGAGTCGACCGCTTCGGGACGGTGCGGGACCTTTTGGCCGATCGGCAGCTCACCACCATGACTCCGCTACTCAAGGACGCCCGCACCAAGGATATGGCGGCCCTCAATGGTCTCTTGACGGTGTTGGCGACTTCCGACCTTCCGCAACGTGACCAGGCCCTTGCCGATTTCGGCGAGCGGGTCAAGCGGCTGACCGCGCTGCAGGAGCAGACCGCCGCCGCTTTCCTGCAACCAAAATCGGCGCGTCCCGCGGAACTTGCGCAGGAGTATGCCAAAGCGGGCGACGAATTGATGAGCGCTCTCGATACATGGGGAACGCGGCTCGTGACGCTGATTTCGCTCCAGGATCCCTATGTGGACCAACTCATGGAGATCAAGCAGCTTGCCTGGATCGTACTAAATGCGGCTGGCGATACATCTGTCATAATCTCCAACACACTCGGTGGCCAGCCATTACCGCCTGATACGCTGCTGACCTACAACGCCAATGTCGCCAAGCTCGCCACCGCGTGGGAAGCCCTCAATGATATTGCGTCCCGCCTGCCGGCAGCGGCCGAAATCGCGAACGCGCTCGACAAGGCCAAGAAGGATTATTTCGGCGACGGCTTCCCGGAGCTGCGAACGAAAGTTCTGAAGCAGCTGATCGCCGGCGAACCGACCGGCTTGACCGCCGTGCAATGGTCGACGATGTCGGTAGCAAAGCTCACGACGCTGCTCGATGTCGCCACCGCAGCGCTCGACGTCGCCAAGGCGCACGCCGCGGAACAATCTGCAACGGCGACGAACGATCTGATCCTGCAGTCCGGCCTGGTATTCGCCGCGATCCTGTTCGCCGCCGCCATGATGCTTGTGGTGTCGTGGCACGTCACCCGGCCGCTGGGCGCGATACGCGACGCCATGCTGAAGCTTGCCGCCGGCGACTTCGAAGTCGTATTGCCGGGCCTGCGGCGCAAGGATGAGATCGGCGCCGTGGCCAACGCCGTCGAGCGCTTCAAGGTGCTGGCTGTCGAAAAGGCGCGCACCGAGACCGATGCGGCCGTGCAACGCCAACAGGCCGAGGCGAGCCGCCAAGCACAGGCTGCGCGCGACGAGGCCGCGTCGCAGGCGAAGCTGGCGGCGGAGCAGGCCAAGGCATCGCAGGAACAGTCGCGGGCATTCCAGGCGCTCGGCGTGGCGTTCGGCAAATTGGCCGACGGCGATTTCACCTTCCGCCTCGGTGACGACATTCCGCACGCCTATCAGCAGATCAAAGACGACTTCAACGTCGCCATCCGCCGCCTGCAGGAGACGATCCAGGCCTTCGCCGGATCGACGCGGGAAGTCGCCAATGCGGCGGGCGAGATCGCGACGGCAACCAACGACTTGTCGCAGCGCGTCGAGCAGCAGGCCGCGGGGCTGGCACAAACCTCGGCCTCGATGGAGGAGATTTCGGCAACGGTGAAGACCAATGCGGAGAACGCCAAACAGGCCAATGCGCTTACCAGTTCGACGCAGACCGTCGCCGACCGCGGCGGCCAGGTGGTGGCCGAAGCGGTCACCGCGATGTCGCGGATTGAAGAATCCTCGCGCCAGATCTCCGACATCATCGGCGTGATCGACGAGATCGCCCGCCAGACCAACCTTTTGGCGCTCAACGCCGCAGTCGAGGCGGCGCGCGCCGGCGATGCCGGCCGCGGCTTCGCCGTCGTCGCCTCCGAGGTGCGCAGCCTCGCGCAACGGTCTTCCGAAGCCGCCAAGAACATCACCGACCTGATCGCCAAGAGCTCCGACCGGGTGCAGGAAGGGGTGGGTCTGGTCAACCGCGCCGGCACCGCATTGAGCGACATCGTAGAATCGATCAAGCGCGTGGCCGATATCGTCGCCAATATCGCCAGCGCCAGCGCCGAGCAGGCGGTCGGTCTTGAAGAGATCAAAGGCGCGATGAGCCAGATGGATGAGGCGACGCAGCGGAACTCCGCGCTGGTCGAGGAGAACTCTGCGACCGCCAAGACCCTCGAGCAGCAGTCGCAAGACATGCAGGACAGAATATCCTTCTTCCGGCTCGAGGGCGGCAGCGGAACGCCACACCGTGGCGCAGGCTTGGCTGCGGCGTAAAATCCATTACGTTAGCGCGGCCCGGTCGCCGCACTCATCGCGGCTCCGCGCAGCGGGGAGCCATGCCATCACGCACGCCAATCGAGTACCGCGACGCATCGGCGGAGGTGCGCGCCGTCTACGACGATATCAAACGCACGCGGCAGGTCGAAGACGTCAATAATTTCTGGAAATATCTGGCGCACGATCCGGCGGCGCTGCGCCGCACTTGGGTCGCCATCAAGGAGATCATGGCGCCCGGGGCGCTCGATCCGTTGACCAAGGAACTGATCTATCTCGCCGTCAGCGTCACCAATGGCTGCGGCTATTGCATCGCAAGCCATGGCGCCGCGGCGCGCAAGGCCGGCATGAGCGATGCCATGTTCGGCGAACTGATGGCTGTCGTCGGCATGGCGAACGAAACCAATCGTCTGGCTAACGGCTATAGGGTGCCGGTGGATTCAGCTTTCGATTGACACCTGACCGTTGTGGCTAACTTTTTGGATTGTTGCTTTGCCCCGGCGCAGCAGCGGCCGGCGCCGCGGAATTGCCCGCCACCGCTGCATTCGGCGCCGCCGGCTGAGTGCCGGGACCGGAATTGCTGCCATTGAGACCGTAGAGCACGACGCCGAGAATAACGGCGATCGCAACGGCAAATAACGCTATGCCACCCATGCCGACCCGGCCGGTGCTCAATTGCAGGAGCGGGTCCGGTTGCTTCTTCACGGGGATCGGTAGTCTTGTCCGCAATGCGGCATCGCGTTCGGCTGGGATTCGATCGTCCATAGGGGTGCTCATTGGGTTTTTTGGTCGCTAAGCCAATCCATATCCATGCGGTCAGGTTCCGGGCAGCCGAAACCGCGAGAATGTTTGTCG
>Ga0181526_10001058_pt1 | contig 27329 bp, 22 predicted proteins | sample PEATcosm2014_Bin_35_FD_119750 | JGI IMG/M metagenome (GOLD analysis project Ga0181526, IMG submission 119750) | Peatland microbial communities from MTU Mesocosm Facility, Houghton, MI, USA - PEATcosm2014_Bin06_30_metaG | ecosystem: Environmental > Terrestrial > Soil > Wetlands > Peat | place...
AGGGTTTCCCCCATTGCGCAAAATTCCCCACTGCTGCCTCCCGTAGGAGTCTGGACCGTGTTTCAGTTCCAGTGTGGCCGTGCGCCCTCTCAGGCCGGCTACCGATCATTGCCTTGGTGGGCCATTACCCCGCCAACTAGCTAATCGGCCGCGACCCCCTCCTCAAGCTGCTTACGCATTTGATCCGTAGATGTTATGCGGTATTAGCCCCGGTTTCCCGAGGTTATTCCCCACTCGAGGGTAGGTTAGTCACGTGTTACTCACCCGTACGCCACTGTACTAATGGATTGCTCCACTTTCTCGTTCGACTTGCATGTGTTAGGCACGCCGCCAGCGTTGATTCTGAGCCAGGATCAAACTCTCGTTTGAAACCTGAAAATGTTCACCGACGGAGGTCGGTAAACAGCCGTCCCTGTCCGGAGACCGGACGGCGGAATTGCTATTTTGTGAGTTTCGCTTGAACTTAACTCAAACGTCTTCTCACGACTGGCACGTTCAACTTTTTGTCAAAGATCCGCTGCAAGTCCGCACTGGGCGGCCGCTTCGGATAATGACGGCACATAACCTTACGGTTTTGTCCGTCGTCCTCGAAACCTTCCAAAGATACTACGCATTTTCCCGTGCTGTCAACCCAAGTATCTCAATCGATACCGGGGAGCACCGGGCGCCGCCTTGCACCGGGCGCCGCCTTGCACCTGGCACTTAGCACTTTGCATTTGGCCAACCGCTAAGTGCCCACTGCTAAATGCCGATCTTGCTAGTGCATCTGAGAAACAACTGCGACGCAAACGCGCAACATGCCGCTCCAGCTGGCTTTGTGGCCGATCTCCGCGCGCAAAGGCACTAGAGCGTTTGAATTTGGTTAAAGATCTTGTACTGGAGGTTCCGCGATTCCCGCTAACCTGTCGAAGAACTCTGTCCTCGACTTCCAGCCCCGTGGCCGGGGCAGCTACTACTGAGCTTTGCTGTCTTAGATGCCAACTTCTCCTGCAGGATTCAAAACATCCCGCATCCGCCGACGACAACAACGCCCCTTGCTGACTTCTATTTTATAGCAGAGTCCGAACTGCATGCGCAACCCCTCGCATTCAACTTTCGCGCAGAATCTTGGTCGAAGTTCGCGAAAGCCGCGTAAACACTGGCGATTTCAGCGCGATAAAAATTCGTTGCGCCGGCGATGAAAGGACACGCAGCCTCATCTTTACGGCAAACTCCGCTTCGATTCCCACATCAGTTTCACAACCGCCGCGGCTCCATCCCGGCGTGCCGCCGCTACGCGGCTCAGATGTTTTCCCACTGCACCGCGGGCTCAGGCCCACGGCTAACCCGAATGGCGCCGCTCCTCCACCCCATCAACGGCAAATGCGGCGGTCCCTCGGGACCCCGGCTGCGCAGCTCAATACAGCGCTGAAACACGCGTTAAGCCCGAGCCCAAAGAGAGAAACTTGTTTTAGCCCTGCTGGTTGGTGCGTCCGATCTGGAACACGATGGCTCGCTCAGGGCCTTCCGAGCAGCCCCACAGGGCCACTTCGCGTTGCGGCGGAATCCACGCTAAGTCGCAGATGGGATTAGACTTAACCTCAATATCGCCAATTCCGTCTGGATTTAACTTGTTCCCGTACGGAGTCGCCACAATCGCTGGCCCGGAGACCTCGACTTCCGCGCCAGGTTCAATCTCGAAGCTGAAAATCGCGTCTCGCTCATCATCGAAAATTTGCGCCACCGTCGCCTCGCCTCTGATGACATTAGGATCAGCACCACGTCGCAGCTCGCTGGCCCTGGGCAGCAGTTCGACAATCACATTCCGAAACGGGGTGCCACTCCGATTTTCGACGACGTGCACCAATCCAGCCTCTACCAACTCGCACTCGCCATCGCTGTAACTCAGCCGCTTCGGCTCCTCGTCACGCGCCGCGCTGACGATCTCGGCGCCGCGGGCGACATAAAGTAGGTAGTCATGAGGATGGTGATGGCAGAGCGAGCGTTCGTGCGGCGCAATCTCCACCGCAAACCCACGCACAAACTCATTCGCAAAGACAAGATGGTGCCGCGGTTCCTGCTCGATCTCCACAACGTGCTTGCAGTCGTAGGTGTGGTCCATTACTCGTGGCGCAGGCACTCTACCGGATCGAGACGGGCGGCATTGTTTGCGGGGGTTATGCCAAAGCCAATCCCGACCGCACAGGAAACCACCAGCGCAATCACGGCCGAGAGGACAGAGACTGGAACGTGGTGATCGGTGAAAATCTGGATCGAGATGGGAATGCCGATTCCTACGACTGTCCCCACCACACCGCCGAGCAGCGCGATCAGCACCGCTTCGAAAAGGAATTGCAGCAGGATCGCCCTGCGGGTTGCCCCTACGGCCTTGCGCACGCCGATCTCGTGGATGCGCGTGTGCACCGTGGCCATCATGATGTTCATGATCCCAATGCCGGCCGCAACCAGCGTCACCGCTGCAAACAGCAGCAGCACCGAGGTGAAGGCATTCGCCGTCTTGTTGGCCAGACGCAGCACTTCGGTCATGTTGTTGACGTAGTAGACCGATTCCGGCCGGTGCCGAGCGGCGATCACCGCTTGTATTTTCTCCGTCGCCGCGGGAATGCCGGCAGCATCGAACATAGAAAAATAGATCTGGTTGACCGCGGAACTGCCGGTCATGGAGCGCGCAACACTGTAGGGAATCAGGACGGTATCGTTCTCGATCTCGGAGCGGCCCAGCGTGTCCACGCTTTCGCTGAAGGCGCCGATGATCACGAACGGCACTTCCTGGATCCGGATGGTCTGTCCCAGCGCAAGATCGAGTGAGCCGAACTGGCGGCGAGCTAGGCTATCGGTAATGAGGGCGACTTTGTCGGTGGATTGCGAATCCCTCTGGTCGAAAAATCGTCCCGCGGTGGCGATGATGCGCCGCACCTGCTGATATTGCGGGTCCACGCCCAGCACCAGGATGTCCTGCTCCTTGCCCGAACCGACGACCATGCGCTGATGCATGTTGAGCACGGGCGATGCCTCTTTAACCCCCGGCACCTGTTGCTCGACGGCGGTCATATCGTTGGCGGTCAGGTAGTCGGCAGCAGCTACATTGGCGGAGGCACTGGATATTCCGGAATACTCTGCCCAGATGACGTTGGTGCCGACGTTTTCGATCTGGGTCAGCACATAGCGCTTCCCGGTCAGCGCCACCGTAACGACCAGGATCAACGCTGCCGTGCCAACTGCCATACCCAGGGCTGTCATCGCCGCCCGCAACTTGTCGGCCCGCAGCGAGTCGATCCCCATCGCCAGAATCTCGCGCCAAACCAGCGTCCCCGAAAGGTCCAAACGCGATAAGGTCGAAGGCTCGGGCATAACTATTACCTACCGATGACGACCAGGCTCACTCCGAGGCAAACCAGTGCGATACCGATCCAGCGCTGCCAGCTTACGCGTTCTCCCAGGAAGAAGATACCGCCCAACGCCCCCACTAGATAGCTCAACGCCGTGACCGGAAAGACGAAGCTGACATCCTCGAACGAAAGCAGCAGCAGCAGCGAGAAGAACGCAGTGGCCATCATGGCTACGCCAATCCAGATCCACTTCACCTGCAGCGCGCGACCTAGCAACTTCATCACGGCCAACGGCCGAAAGCGCTCCAGCTCCCCGGTTTCTTTCATGGCCCGGCCCAGGCACAGCTCGCCTCCGGTGCCAACGACGATGATCAACGCAAACAGTATGTATTCCAGCGTCAATCAGGATTCTCTGTGGTGCGAGGATGAGTGCCGCGAACAAAAGACACGCCGAGACAGATGACGGCAATGCCAGCCCAGTGCAGCGGTGAAACCTTCTCACCCAGCACGAAAACGCCAAGCAGCGCGATCATCACATAGCCGAGCGCGGCTGCCGGCTGCACGTAGCTGTAATCGGCCATGGATAGCGCCAGCATAAAGGCGACGATAAATGCGATCAGGCAGGCAATGCCGGCCCAGATGGTGAACCCGCCAAACACGCGCAGGAAGACATGCAGCAACTCAGACGGCGGCCAGTATACTATGGGCCCGGTCTGCTTCATAGCCTTAGCAATCAATAGGTTACCTATCGGGCCGGCAATCACCATCACCGCGATCAGGAAGTAGGTTTTCAGATGAAGGCGACTATGCATTTCGTGTTAGTTAGGTGTTGCGGCGCTCGTCTGATAGCTTGGAATATGGTACACGAAGTGCCGGAGGGAAGGAGCTTACTGCCGCCGGAAGCTGCTTCTAAGTGAACGCTTTCAAACGGAACAGCCTAATGATCTCCTCAACTAGACCCCTAAGGTGTTTGTGTCATAGCCGTGTCGCCGCTACGCGGCTCGGGTCAATTTTCCACCAGACCCGGGGCTTACGCCCCGGGCTAACGTCAAAGCCGCCGCTGCCGCGGCTAGTTTTAGGCAAATCTCGCGCATGGTTCCACCGCATGATTGAGATTCAAGCTACGACACAGACTCCTAAGGGACGATAGCTTTAGAGCGGCTACGAGCCCGATTCTGACGCCAATGACACTTGGTCAGACGTGTCCATTTCCATCTCCTTTTGCAAATTCTGATAACAAACATTAGATTTAGACAGTGCCCTTCGCGGCACCCTGTCCCCGCGTGAGGTCCACACGATGCTTTCTCCCGCTTCTTATCTGCCGCGAGTATGGATGGGAAGTCAGATCTCCACCAAGCTCCTGCCTTCAGCGGTCAGGCCTTTAACCGCGCACCTGAAGTTTACCGAGAATTGCCAGGCTCGCTGCATTAGTTGCGACTACTGGAAATCGCGGTGGCCGGACGTCATCTCCACGGATCGCGCCATCGCACTTCTGAACGAAATTGATGCGCTCGGTATCCACTCACTCCGCTTGACCGGCGGAGAGCCACTCCTGCGGAAAGATCTGTTTGAAGTCTTGAGCAAAGCTAATACGTCAAACTTCAAGCGGATCATCATGCAGACGAATGGACTGCTTTTGAAAAAGCTCCACAAGGCAATTAACGATTCTCCGATCACAGAGATCGCGGTATCCATCGACGGTCTGAAGGAGAGCAATGACAAGATCCGCGGGATTCGCGGCTATTTCGATCTCGGCATTGAAGGCATGAAGCTGCTCCGCAATAAGGAGCTTGTTCTCTCCGTCACTCTCAATCGCATCTCTGTCACCGAGCTCAGGCAACTTGCGATCGCGGCCCAGGAAGTGGGAGCGAAAATCGAATACAACATTCTGTCCCGCAGCTTATCTTTCTTTGCCGGGGCCGATCTGGACGCAATGTGGCCGGAGCGCCAGGATATTGGGGAAATCGAGAAATTTCTGCGCGAGACCCTGAAGCGTCCACAGTACGAAGTGGACTACGTCACCCGATACTACAACCGTGAGGCCATTGCTGAGCCCCCCTGCGTTCTCGGCTTTCTTCAAGTCTTTGTGCTGTCAAATGGGGATGTCCTCACCGGCTGTTACCCGCTTAAGCCGGTTGGAAACATCATGCAAAACGGCCTCGCTGAAATTCTCGGGTCGGAGGCTTACCACCAGCAGTCTGTAGCCATGATCCGCAGAGAATGTCCAGGTTGTACTTGCGGTGTTGAGAGTTCGCTCGCCATGAAACACGCGGCTTCCGGCGCATTCTTTGAACTTAGCCGTCTGCTGCAAAAACCCAACCACATTGACCAGCCTGCCATCACGGCTACACCCAGTTCCGCCATCGCACCCCGGGCGTAGTAACGTTACTTGACGACGGCGCAAGCAGAATAGTAGACTCGCCCGCCGTAGTTCATCTGTTTGCCAGAAAGGGTTTCCGCTGAACGCGCCCAGATTCTCTGTTTACGGAGGCCAGCGTTGGCTTCTTGCATTCCCAATCCCGGCTCGTTCCCCTTTCTACAGAATTTCTGAAGCGCGAACCTGCCCGATCTAGCCGTGCCGGCGCCAGGCCGGAAAAAGAGGAGCCATGAACAAAGCCACATTGTTGAAAATTGCTTGCATCCTCTTCGCGTTTTGTGCCCCAACGGCAATTGCTTCGCTGGCACAAGTCTTGACCACGCTGCACAGCTTTACGGGATATCCCAACGACGGCACCGGGCCTGCCTCCGCACTGGCGCGGGGCTCGGATGGTGACTATTACGGGACCACGGGGGCGGGCGGAGACAACTGCATGCCTTCCGGCTGCGGGACGGTCTTCAAAATCACCCCCGGCGGGACGGAGACCACGCTCTACAGCTTTTGCTCTCAAAACAACTGCGCTGACGGCTGGACGCCTACCGCCGGGCTGGTGCAGGCCACGGACGGCAACTTTTACGGGACCACCTACGCGGGCGGGACCAGCACCCACTGTGATTATGGCTGTGGCACGATCTTCAGAATCACGCCCGGCGGAACACTGACGACGCTCTACAGCTTCTGTAGCAGGAGGGGGTGCTCTGACGGCCAGTTGCCTGATGCCGCGCTGGTGCCGGCCCCCGGCAGCAACTTTTACGGGAGCACCGGCGAGGGCGGGACCAGCAATGACGGCACGGTCTTCCGTCTGACCCTTCTGCGCGAATGTTCGGTTTGCCGAAACGTCGAGTGAAGCTGAACGGCGTATTTCGCGCAATCCGCGCTTGACCCGCGTCGCGGCGTGGCCTGCTCTACGGCCCGCGTGAGGTGCCAGCAGGCTGCCCCATCACGCCCGTTCGTGAGGCGCCTATGTGATAGTTTAGTTAAATAGACAGCCGGAGGTACTGGCCAAAACGTCGTGTGCGGGATAGTTGGTTTCACACATAAAGATGGATTGCCGCGTCCGGAGCGGATAGCAGCGGCCACGGCGACCCTGGTCCATCGCGGTCCGGACCAGCAAGGCGTCTACGAATCCGCTACGTGTTCTCTTGGCGCAACCCGCCTGAAGATCCTCGATCTGGAATCCGGCGATCAGCCCATACGCTCCGAAGACGGCGACACCACCATCGTCTTCAACGGCGAGATCTATAACCATCTTGAAATCCGCGCTGAACTGGAGAAGCTGGAACACCGCTTCCACACTCACTGCGACACGGAAACTGTCCTCCACGCCTTCCTCCAGTGGGATACTGCCTGCTTTCAGAAGTTGCGCGGCATGTTCGCCATCGCGCTGTGGACCAACTCCGATAAACGGCTGGTGCTGGCCCGCGATCGCGTCGGAATCAAGCCCCTTTACATTGCCCGCGACGGCGAAGAGCTGTACTTCGGCTCCGAGCTGAAGGCGATCCTGATTCATCCCGAGATTGAACGCAACCTCAGTCTGCCGGCTTTGGACTGCTACCTCGCGCTGAACTATATTCCCGCGCCATGGACGATGATCGAGGGAATCTTCAAGGTCATGCCGGGCACCTGGGTGGAGTGGCGAAACGGCGCTATGCGCTCGGAGGCCTACTGGATATTACCCGCTCCGCACGCTAAGCCTTACACGCTCGATTCGGCTTGCGAGGAACTGGATTCCCTGCTGCAACAATCGGTGAAAGAGCACTTGATCTCTGACGTTCCGCTCAGTGTCTGGCTCAGCGGCGGCTTGGATTCCTCCACGATTCTGCATTACGCTTCGCAGGCGTCTTCGTCGCAGGTGAAAACATTCTCCATCTCATTCCGCGGGCGCAGTTTTGACGAGAGCAGCTACATCCGGAAGATGGTGGAGGAATACGGCACTGAGCACGAGGAGATGGATTTAAGTCCCGAGCAAGATCTGGAAGGCGCGATCCGGGAGTTCGCGTACTACTCCGATGAGCCCAGCGCCGATGCGGGCGCATTGCCGCTGTGGTTTCTGGCGAAGCTCAGCCGCACGCGGACCGAGGTTGCTCTTAGCGGAGAAGGCGCTGACGAATTGTTTGGCGGGTACTTGACTTACCGCGCCAGCCGCATCGCTGCGAACCTGCGCCGGTTGCCGTCCAGCACGCTTCGCCTCGGGCAGCGCTTGATGCAGGCATGGCCCGTTTCCGACGAGAAGATCGGCCTGGAATACAAAGTCAACCGTCTTCTGGCGGGCAGCTTGATGTCGGCCGATCGTGGCCATGTCTACTGGAATGGCACATTTTCCGATCACGAGAAGCAGCGTCTGGCCGCCGACGAGCTTCCTCCGGCTCTGGACGATGTTCTGGCGCAACTGCGCGCGCAATTGGGCAGAAACGGCAGCGACCTGAACGCCTACTTATGGTTCGATCAGAAATACTATCTGCCGGATGATATTCTGGTGAAGTCGGACCGCATCAGCATGGCCCACTCGCTGGAAGTGCGGCCGCCCTTTCTCGACCACCGCATTGTCGAGTTTGCCAATCGGCTTCCGGCGTCATTGAAGATTGCGGGCTCGCGGCAAAAGGTGGTTCTCCAGCGGTTGATGAAAGACAAGCTGCCGCATTCGATCCTGCACAGGCCGAAGCTTGGTTTCGACATCCCTGCGCATGACTGGCTGCGCGGGCCACTGCGGACTCTGCTGGTGGAAACCCTGCGCGCGGGCGGCGCGGCATACCCGGAGATCTTTCGTCCTGAAGTGCTGGAGACCCATCTACATGATCATTTGGAAAGGCGAGTAAATATTGGCTATCACTTATGGGGATTGATGATTCTGTTCTTGTGGATGAAAAAGTGGAACATTCGGCCGCCGAGCGCCGCCATAGCCACCCAGTTGGTTTCCACTACCGGAGTTGGAGCGTATACCTAGCGCTGCTGTTGATCGCGGGATCGGTGTACCTCACCGGGATCATCTCTCCTCCTTCTCTGCAAGACGATGTGGATTCAGTACAGGCGCAGATCGCGCGCAGCATGCTGACGACCGGCGACTGGGTGACGGCACGCCTCGACGGCATTGCCTATCTGGAGAAGGCGCCTCTCGTCTACTGGGTGATGGCCTGCTCCTACAAGGTCTTTGGCGTCCACGACTGGGCGGCGCGACTTCCCATTGCCCTGTTTTCTGTGGGGCTCTGCCTGCTGACTGCGGCCTTCGGTATCTGGGCCTTCGGCAGAAAGGCCGGCTTCTTTGCCGGCTCATGTGTGGCGACCTGCGTCGGGCTGTACATCTTCACCCGCGTTCTCATTCCCGACGTCATTCTCACCTTCACAATTACTCTTGCGATGTGGGCGCTGCTGCGCGTGACCGACGAGGCCGAAAGTCATCCCCGCGTCTGGGCTTTCCTTCTGGCAGCAAGTCTGGGAACGGGCTTGCTGCTCAAGAGTCTGATCGGAGTTTTGTTTCCGGTTGCGGCCGGCGCGATCTATCTGTTCCTAACTAACCAGTTATTTAAGGCGAAAACCTGGAAGCGGCTTCATCCCTTCAGCGGACTGCTCATCATTCTGCTGATTTCGGTTCCCTGGCATGTTCTGGCGACGCTGCGCAATCCGCCGTATTTCTCGCTCTCGATGCATAGCGGCCGCGGCGAGTATCACGGCTTCCTGTGGTTCTTCTTCATCAACGAGCAACTGCTGCGCTTCCTGAACCTGCGTTACCCCCGCGACTACAACACGGTTCCCCGCCTCTGGTTTTGGCTCTTCCATCTGGCGTGGCTGTTTCCGTGGAGCGTGTATCTCCCGGCGGTGGCCAAATTGTCGTTCCGGCCGCTGGACCGCGCCGGCCGCACCCGTTTGCTGGCGCTCTGCTGGATCGGCTTCGTCCTGATTTTCTTTACCTTCTCGACAACGCAAGAGTACTACTCCATGCCGTGCTATCCTGCGCTGGCTCTGTTGCTGGGCTCGGCCATGGCGGCGGAAGGCGCATGGATCCGGCGGGGTACGGCGATCCTGACGGCAATCGCTTCCTGTGCTGCGGCCGCAGCTATTGCGATCCTGGTTCTAGTCCGCAATGTGCCCACGCCCGGAGACATCTTCAGCGCTCTCGTTTCGCATCCCTCCGCCTATACCCTCTCGCTCGGCCACATGGAAGACCTGACCTTGCAGTCGTTCGCCTATTTGCGCATGCCGCTCCTGCTGTCCGCTATCGCTTTCGTGATTGGTGCCGTTGGGACATTTCGCGCCGGGACGAAGCGTGCCTTCGTCTGCATTACGCTGATGATGTTGTTGTTCTTCCAGGCCTCGCGTCTGGCGCTGATCACCTTCGACCCCGACCTGTCCTCGCGCCCGTTGGCAGAGGCGATCTTGCATTCGCCAGAGGGCAAGCTCATCGTTGACCGCCATTATTATGCGTTCTCGTCGATCTTCTTCTACACTAATCGTACGGCGCTGCTGTTGAATGGCCGGGTGCTCAACCTGTCATATGGTTCGTATGCGCCGGGCGCGCCCAATATCTTCATCGACGACTCCCAATTTAAGGAACTTTGGGCAACGCCGGAGAGATATTACCTGGTGGCGTTCGACAGTGCTCTTCCCCGTCTGCAACGACTGGTCGGGCGGGAAAAGCTTAATATCGTGGCGGAAAGCGGTGGGAAGTTTGTGGTCACCAACGTCCCGCTTCCAAACTCGACGCTGCCGCCGGACGTGGAACACTCACAGCGCTTTGCACCTACCGATCCGTGGCTAATGTCAGCTCTGGGCAGGACTCCGCGATTATCCTACAAGCCGGCAGTTGACCAGTATGACTTGGCTTCACAATTTCTGGGCTTGATAAATTCTGCAAGCGTGCGGCAAACCCGGTATATTTCAAGTAGGACGTTGTTGGCATCAAACCAACCCAATCTTAGTGGCTTTCCGAACCACCCAGTTATGACTGCCGCGCAGCAAGCTCAAAGCGATGGCAGTAACGTTTCCAGGAGCCTCGCTACACTGTACGAGCCCTGAGGAGGATGCATGAGAATTGCAGTGCTAGGGGGAGATGGTTATTGCGGGTGGGCAACCGCATTGTATTTGTCCAAGCAGGGACATCAGGTCGCCATTGTGGACAGCTTCGTCCGCCGGCAATGGGACCGTGATCTCGGCGTCGAGACGCTGACGCCGATTCGTTCTCTGCGCGACCGTTTGCAGGTCTGGAACCTTACCGGCAACGTCATCGATGTTTTCGTGGGCGACATGACCGACTACGCCTTCGTGTCGGCCCACATCCGCGACTTCTCGCCCGAAACCGTGATCCATTTCGCCGAGCAGCGGTCGGCGCCCTATTCCATGATCGACCGCGAGCACGCCTCCTTCACCCAGGTCAACAATCTCGTCGGGACCCTGAACCTGCTCTTCGCGCTGCGCGAGTTCAATTCCGGCTGCCATCTGGTGAAGCTGGGAACCATGGGTGAATATGGCACGCCCAACATCGATATCGAAGAGGGATACATTCGCATCGAGCACAACGGCCGGACCGACTCGCTCCCGTTTCCCAAGCAGCCCGGCTCGTTCTATCACCTCTCCAAGGTCCATGATAGCCACAACATCATGTTCTGCTGCAAGGCATGGGGACTTCGGGCCACGGACCTGAATCAAGGTGTCGTCTACGGCACCACGACCGACGAGACCGCGCTGGATGAAGCGCTGATCAATCGCTTCGACTATGACGAGATCTTCGGCACGGCCTTGAATCGTTTCTGCATTGAAGCGGCGGCCGGCCATCCCATCACCGTCTATGGCAAAGGCGGGCAGACGCGCGGCTTCCTGGATATTCGCGATACCATTCGCTGCGTCGAGATCGCTTGTCTCAATCCCGCCGCGCCGGGAGAGTTCCGCGTATTCAATCAATTCACCGAGCAGTTCTCCGTGCTGGAGCTGGCGCAAATGGTGCAGGCGGCGGCCAACAAGCTTGGGCTCAAGGCCGAGATTGACCACATCCCCGATCCGCGCGTCGAAGCCGAAGCGCATTACTACAATGCCAAGCACTCCAAGCTGATCGATCTTGGATTGCAGCCCCATCTGTTGTCGGATTCGCTGCTGGACTCGCTGATCAGCATTGCGCTGAAGTACAGCGCTCGCATCGACAAGTCGGTCTTCATGCCGCATGTGAACTGGAGAAACGCGACCAACAATCGCACTGGCAGCGGCCGCGTGCGGACACCGGGGGGAGAATCGTTAATCACCTCGGGCGTATAGCTTGTTCGTAAAATAACGCGGCGTTGAACTTGCATTGCTCATTGGCGTGCTTTTCTCATTGTCATCCTGAGCAGAGCATCCGCCCGCTTTTCCGACGGCTATCGAAGCTCTGATTAAGTCGGGTTTTGAAGGGGACGGCCTTCAGAGACTGTGTCGCAACCGGCAAAAGAGTTTAGCGGTGGAGCAAACCGCTTGAAAATCGACCAGCCCAGCCGCAACGCGGCGGCATGATGTTAGGCGGGGGCGTCAGCCCCGCTCTAGTGAGAGATAATGCGAGCCGCAGCGCGGCGACACGGGTTTCGTAACAGGCGCTGAAGCGCTGGGCTAACCTATATACGGCGCTTCCAATCTCACTCGGAGCTAATTCCTCGACCGCATGATCGCTCACATCATCGAAATCATCGGAGCATGGATCATCAGTGTCATCTCGGCGGCGGGCTATCCCGGCGTCATGTTGCTGATGGCTATCGAGTCGGCCTGCATTCCCTTGCCGTCGGAAATCATCATGCCGTTCTCCGGCTATCTGGTGTATACCGGCCGCTTCTCGCTGGTTGCCGTCGCCACCTGGGGCGCGCTGGGCTGCAACCTGGGGTCAGTTCTGGCGTACGAAATCGGCTACTTCGGCGGTCGTCCGCTGGTGGAACGCTATGGCCGCTACATTTTTCTGAGCCATCGCGAGTTGGCCATTGCCGACCGCTTCTTCGAACGTCGCGGCTCCATCGCCGTACTCATAGCCCGCCTGCTGCCCGTGATCCGCACCTTCATCGCGCTGCCCGCCGGCATCGCACGCATGAATCGGTTGAAGTTTCACATTTACACCTTTGTCGGTTCGTGGCCCTGGTGCTTCATGCTGGCCTATATCGGCATGAGGTTGGGCAGGCAATGGGACACCGATCCCCGCCTGAAGATGTGGTTCCATCGCCTGGATGCCTTGATTCTGGCTGTAATCCTGCTGGCCGTAGGGTACTTCATCTGGTCGCACATACAGCATCGCGTGGGACCAGAGGGCGGAGCAAAAGAAGCGGCCGACTAAACCGCTTACTGAAGGGGCGCAGCTTTAGCCATGCCCTAAGCTTGCCGAACGGGTGCGCCGTTATAGGTGTTTTTCATTTTTGTGATTCCGAGGGGGTCTTAACTCGCGAGGAATCTGCTTTTCGAATTTCCGCGAAGGACGCTCCTGGCCCCCATCGCCTGCGGCAACGTCAATTCATCGCGTTTTGAAGGGGCACGGCTTTGGAGTCTGCGTGGAGAATCAAGTTTGATCGTTCGCGACGGAGTATGACTTCCGAAAAAAGAACCCCGAAGGGGTGGAAGCGCAGTTAGCCCAGGACGGAGCGCAGCGGAGTCCTGGGTAGGGTGGGAAAAAATGACCGAGTCCCTCGGGGACGACACGGTTCTTACGCAGACACTTTAGCCGTGCCGTCAAGCCGCCAACAGAAGTCGGCCTTTTAGGCCCTCTGAGACCACCCCCCTACCCTCGGAACGCCGCCAGCCGCTCTCTGACGTTCATCACATGCTGCGGCAGGTCGAGCTGCGATCCCGCCTCCAGAATCGGAATCAGCTTGTCAAACTCCGGCCCCGAGTGCGATCCCGTCAGCGCCACTCGCACTGGATGAAACAACTCCTTGCCCTTGGCGCCAGTCTTCGCCTTCACCTCGTTCATGACGTTCTTGAAGCGCTCCGGCGTCATCGCCTCGGGAGTGAGGGTGCCCCAGGTCTCGCGGTTTTCGAGACCTGGGCGAGAGGCCTCTACTAACCTTGCGAACTCTGCCAGCACGTCACGCGTCTTCGGCGCGGCCAGCACCTCGGCGTTGTCAGGCGAACTCGCCGCTGCCGCGTCATAACAGAAGATCAACGCCGCCCGCTCGGGCAACTGCTCAAGCCTGTCGACCGACGGCGCCAGCAACGCGACAACTTTGCCGAACCACGCGCGCGTGCGTTCGTCCGGATTCTCCGGCAGCAAGCCCGCGCGGATGAAATACGGCTCAGCCAGCTTCTCGACCCTCTCCGCCTCGCTCGCCTTGATGTAATGCCGGTTCAGCCAGTAGAGCTTCTCCATATCAAAGACGGCGGGCGACGGCGTAACTCGGTCCAGCGAGAACTCCTTCTTGAGCTCGTCCTTCGTAAAGATTTCGCGCGTGCCTCCGCTTGGCGCCCAGCCCAGCAGCGCCAGGTAGTTCATCAGCGCCTCGGGTAAGACGCCCATCTCGCGGAAGTTTGCAATCGACGTCGCGCCGTGCCGCTTCGAGAGCCGCTCACGATCACTGCCCAGAATCGTTGACAGGTGCGCAAACTGCGGCACCGGCCAGCCCAGTGCTTCATACAGCGCCACCTGCTTGGGCGTGTTGGAGAGATGATCGTCGCCGCGAATCACGTGAGTGATCTTCATCAGCGCGTCGTCGACCACAACCACGTAGTTGTAGACCGGAATTCCGCTGGAGCGCACGATGATAGGATCGCTGACCACCTCGCTCGAAAATTCGACCGCACCGTGCACGATGTCGTGGAAGCGAATCGGATGTTCGGGAATGCGCAGCCGGATCGCTGCTGCTTCGCCACTGGCGCGGCGGCGCTGCGCCTCAGCGGGATCGAGCGCACGGCATTTACCAGAATACACCGGCGGCAACTGCTTCGCCAGCTTCTCCGCACGATCGCGCTCCAGTTCCTCCTGCGAGCAGAAGCACAGATACGCCTTGCCCTCGCTCACCAACCGCTCCGCGTGCTCGCGATAAACCGGCAGCCGATCGCTCTGGCGATATGGCCCATACGGGCCGCCGAGGTCAGGCCCCTCGTCCCAGTCAAGACCCATCCACTTCAGGTCGTCCAGCAGTTGGCTCTCGAACCGCGCCTCGCTGCGCCCCACATCGGTGTCTTCAATGCGCAGCACCATCACGCCGTTCGTCTGCCGCGCGAACAGCCAGTTGAAGAGCGCGGTGCGCGCATTGCCGACGTGCAGTTGTCCGGTAGGGGAAGGAGCGAAACGAACGCGAACTGGAGAAGAAGTGCTCACTCTCTGATGTTAGCAAGCCGAGGGTCAAAACTCCCGATTTCTCACATACCGCAGAGCCGGTTATGTCATCTAAAAGAAACCATTGATGCAGCAAGCCGCGGAACGTCCGCTCAGCTCTGCGGCAGAATCCTCTAATCCCGTGAGGCCTTGATGAAGAAAGCTCGTCGTTCGTTCATACCGCTCGCTGTTCTGCTGGTCCTTGTCTGCTCTGCCTGCGCTGAAAATCCAGCTTCCGCGCCGCCGCCAACGGCGCCCTTCACGGATTACCGTTACGAGAAGCCCGGCACGGTTCGCAAGATTACGCCACAGGATCTGCCCGCGCCTTATGCCACGAAGTCGGCGACTAACGGGCCCGACATAGTAGCTCGTCCAAAGAATGCCTGGCCCCAAGCGCCCGACGGCTTCAAGGTGGAGTTGTACACGGCCGACGTTCAAAATCCACGCAACATCGTTACCGCTCCTAATGGCGACTTCTTCGTAGCCGAAACCCATGGCGGCGATATCAAGATTTTCCGCGGCGTGACACCCGACGGCAAGCCGCAGCAGCAGAAGGTCTTCGCCTCTGGACTGACCGAGCCTTACGGAATTGCGTTCTATCCGCCGGGACCGAATCCGCAGTACATCTACATTGGCGACACCGACGCCGTGTTGCGCTTTCCCTATCACAATGGAGACCTGAAGGCCGCTGGGAAGCCGGAGCATCTCGTCAATCTGCCGAGCGGGGGCAACCACTCGACCCGCGATCTCGTCTTCTCGCCGGACGGCAAGCACTTGTTCGTCGGCGTGGGATCGGCTTCCAACGCGGACGACCCCGACACCCATCCCGCCGAGAAGTTTCGCGCCGACATTCTGGTGATGAATCCGGATGGTTCCGGCGTCCACATTTATGCCTACGGAATCCGTAACGCCGGCGGTGGGCTCGCCATCGATCCCAAGACCGGCGAGCTCTGGTGTTCGACAAACGAACGCGATCAACTGGGCGACAATCTGGTTCCCGACTACATCACCCACGTGCAAGAGGGAGGCTTCTACGGCTGGCCCTACTACTACATCGGCGGCAATCCCGACCCGCGGCTCAAGGGCAAACATCCCGAGTTAAAGACCACAGTGATTGTTCCGGATGTACTGCTTCAGCCGCACAACGCGTCGCTGGAGATGACGTTTTATGAAGGCACCCAGTTTCCCGCAGAGTATGCAGGCGATATCTTTTCCTCGCAGCACGGCTCATGGAATAGAAATCCGCGCGCCGGGTACGAAGTCATTCGCGTGCCGCTGCACCAAACGGGCCACGCCAGCGGCGAGTACGAAGACTTCCTCACCGGCTTCGTGCTTCCCAATGGCAATGTCTGGGGACGCCCTGTGGGCGTGACCGTCGCGCCTGACGGGTCATTGCTGGTCACAGATGACGGTTCGAATTCCATCTGGCGCGTGAGCTACCCGGGCAAGTGAAACCGGAAGTGGAAATGAAGCTTGGCCGCGAAAAGCGGTGTTGTACTTACGCACAAGATGATTCGGATTATCCCCTGGCGGGCTGTGCCTCGGGCGCGAGCTGTGCGACGCTATTCGCCGCTTCCATCCCTGAGCGAATGCAGTCGGGTACTCCAATGCCGTGATAGGCATTGCCGGCGATCGCAAGTCCCGGAATCTCCGCTACACGCTTCTCGATATTGGCGACCCGCGCGATGTGTCCGGGCTCGTACTGCGCCATGGCTTCGCGCCAGCGGTAGACGCGCGAGAAGATGGGACGCGCGTCCAGCTTGACGATGTCGCGAAGCTCGCGGTGAACGGTTTCCAGCATCTCTTCGTCACTGAGTCCGAGTACCGCCTCGTCGCGCGCGCCCCCCAGAAAGCATCGCAGAATACCTTTGTCCGGCGGCGCGCGGTGGGGGAATTTATTGTGGACGAACGTGCAGGCCAACATGCGCGTTCCTTCGCTTCGCGGCACCAGAAATCCGAAACCACGGGGCAGTTTCGCGAGCTGCTGCTTGTAATAGCCGAGTGTGACCGTTACCGATGAACTATAGGTGATGTCCAGCAGATTCTGCGCCAGACCGCGATCCACTCCATCGAGCAGCTCGCCGGCAACATTGGCGGGAGTGGCAAGGATGACGGCATCGTAACGCTCGTCGCCATTCATCTCGATAGCAACACGCCAACCGCCGTTTTCGGGATAGATGCGCCGAACATGACGGCGCAACCGAATGGCCTCGGGATCAATCCTGGCGACGATCGCGTCCACCATCTGCTGCATTCCGTCTTTCAGTGAGGTGAACAGCGGGCGCGGCGGTTGCTTCCTGGCGGCTTGCGCCATTTTCTTATGCGCGACCAGCATGGCGCGGCTGAGGCTACCGTACTTCTCCTCCATCTCGACAAAGCGCGGCAATACCGCACGGGCGCTCAGCTTGCCGGCATCGCCCCCATAGACACCTGACAGCAGCGGATCGGCCAGCCGATCGACGACCTCCGGGCCGAAGTGACGCTCCACCAGTTGCGCCACCGTCTCATCGTCCTCCATGGGCCGCGGCGGGTGCAGCAACTCGCGTGCCATGCGGACCTTGGTGCTCCACGAGAACAGCGGCGACAGCGCCGTAGCAACCAGCCGGGTGGGCACCATGAACATCAACCCATCCGGCATCGCGATCAAACGGTCATGTACCACAATGTAGGTCTTGCGTTGTGCATCATTGGAGCCGATGAGTTGATCCGCGATACCGAGCTCGTTGCAGAGCGCAGCCGCCCAGGGTTTTTCTGTAAGGAAGGAATCTGGGCCGGCTTCCACCAGACAGCCCTCAATGCGATCGGACGACAGGCAGCCACCGAGCCGCTGTCCGCTCTCGAAGAGCGTGTATTCCAGTTCAGCATCCGCCGTTCGCGCCTTCTCCAGATAGAAGGCGGAGCTCAGTCCGGTAATGCCTCCGCCGATAATGGCGATCCGCTTCATGCAGCTAGGTTCAAGAGATTCTCTCAGTTTCGATCCCGCTGCTGCAAGCGCGCTCCAGCGCCGCAAATCGGGCTCGTGCCAGATCGGCAACCGCCCGCACAAACAGCGGCGAGTCGTTCAGCGACTCCGCCCGGTAGAGTTTCAAGCCTCGCTCCTCGGCAAACTGGCGGAACAGGATGTCCACATCGAAAAGAATCTCGACATGATCGCAGACAAAGCCGATCGGCTGCACGAAGATCCCGTTCTGACCCTCATCTCTCAAGCTGGTGATCGTGTCTTCCACTGTGGGACCTAGCCATTCTCCGCCTGACATTCCCTGGCTTTGAAATGCGAAGCGCCACGGGCCGATCTCGGGAACTTGCGCGGCAACCAGCGCGGCGGTCTCGCGCGTCTGAGCTTCGTAGGGATCTCCCTCCGCGATGGTGCGCTGCGGCACGCTATGGGCTGTAAATAGGACCGGCAAGAGCGAGCCATGCTGTTCGCAACCGCGCTTCCAGCCCGTCCGTAGCCTATCCGCGAAAGCTTCGATCAGCAACGGATGATCGTGCCATTCTTCGACGAAGTCGATGGTGAACGGCGCGCCCGCCCCCAATAGAACTTGCTTGTACAGACCCACGCTGGTGCGCGAGTTATGCGGCGCGAGGCAGATGGCGACTGCCTGCTCCACGCCGTCCGCTGTCATCTGCTTTAACGTATCGGCGATGAACGGATGCCAGTTGCGCATTCCGACGTACGCCGTGATGTCAAGCTCGCGGGCGACCCCATTCGCCTGCCCGATGGCCATGCAGGTCAGCGGCGAGACGCCGATCAGCGAATACCGATGCTGCACCTCACGTACCACAACGTCAGACATCGGTCTGCCGCGCGAAATATTCTGCAAAAACTCGGGGATGTCTTCCACCCGCTCTGGACTGCCGTGCGCAATCAGCAGCACCGCTTGCTTACTCATGGCTTCCTCGCGGAAGCAGCGGTTACTGAGAACTCGTGCACAAATTGCGCGAGATTCTTTACATTGTCCAGCGGGGTGTGCGGCAGGATACCGTGTCCGAGATTAAAGATGTGGCCGGGGCGGGCGTCGGCCAGGCGCAGAATGTGCTCGGTCCGCTGCTGCACCTCCCGCCAGGAGGCGAACAGCAGCACCGGATCGAGATTGCCTTGCACCGCATGGTTATGTCCCACAATGTGCCAGCCTTCGTCCAGCGGAATGCGCCAGTCAAGACCGATCACTTCCGCTCCCGTTTCCGCCATGGACGGCAACAGCGTAGCACTGTCGGTGCCGAAGTAGATGATCGGGACCTTGGTCTCTTTGTGCAGCCGCTGAATGAGCTGGGTAGTCGGGACCAGAACATAGCGGCGATAGTCCTCCACGCTCAGACAGCCGACCCAGCTATCGAAGATCTGCAGCGCATCGGCGCCGGAGCGCACCTGCTCGACCGCGTACTCGACCAGTACGTCAACCAGCTTGCCGACCAGTTCGTCCCACACCTCGGGCGAGTTGTACATCAACTTCTTAACTTCCAGATAATGCCGCGAGCCGCCGCCCTCAACCATGTAGCTGGCCAGCGTGAACGGCGCTCCGCAGAATCCGATGACCGGCAGCTTTGCCCCGAAATGTTTCGTCACCAGCGCCACCGCGTCAGCGACGTAACCCAGTTCGGCGGCGCGATCGGTCCGCAGCACGTTGACATCTTCAGCAGTGCGCACTGGCCGCTCGATCACCGGACCTTCACCCGGCGCAAAGTGAAACGGCAGTCCCATGACCTCCAGCGGCAGCAGGAGATCCGCGAAGATAATGGCAGCGTCAACCTTTAGAAACTCCGCGGCTGTGATGGTGACCTCGGCCGCCACCTCGGGGTTCTTGCAGATTTCGACTAGCGAGTAATGCTTGCGGACATCGCGGTATTGCTGCATGTAGCGGCCGGCCTGGCGCATGAACCAGACCGGAGTGGTCTCAACCGGAAGCCGCCGGCAGGCACGTATGAAGAGAGAATCGGGGGCGGACATAAACAACTATCGTAGCACTGGACCTCACTCGCCCGTGTGATTGGGATCACAAACGGATCCAGCAGTGGATTGTCGTGTTAGAACAAGTCCGAGTGGCTGCCGGTACGAACCAGATAAACATCATCATCGACAATTTTGTAGATCAGCGACCAGTCAGCTTCGATGTGGCAATCCCGGTAGTCCTGCCAGTTACCCCTGAGCGGATGATCCTTGTAGCGTGGCGGTAGAGACGCGCCTTCGCTGAGAAGCAGGATCAACTCACGGAGCTTAGCCATATTCTTGCCCCGTTTGCGCGCAAGCTTTACGTCCCGCTGAAACTGCGCACCGCTTACGAGGTTTCGCAAGGCTTAAATGTCCAAGTCTTTCAAGAGCACGGCGGCGGATCTGTAGCGCTTTCCCTCGCCCCGATTGGCAGCGTGCATTGCCTTCACCGTCCTGGTGTTGGGCACCTTGACCTCGAAAGGCAGCGTTTTCCCCGCTGCTACCCGGACCAGGAGCATGCGTACCGCATCGGAGACCGAGATACCCATTGACGCCAGCGTCTTGGCAGCCAGCCTCTTCACCTTTTCGTCTACTCGAATATGGACCATCGTAGTCGCCATAACTTCATCCTTTGAGATACATTGTATCTCATTGCCGGAGGAAAATCGTAGCATAGCATCTCTCTAAAATGCCCGGGCCACACTTCGTTATGTTGCATCCCGCACTTCTAGGTTCCGTTACAGAGGACACAGAGCGCTCGGAATAGCTTCTGTAAAATATTCCTCTCTGTGCTCTCTGTGTCTCTGTGGTAAATCTTGCGGCCGCTACAATCGCTACATGGACGCAGTGTCAGCTACGCAGCACTTGCCCTATCGCGGACGGCTCGCGCCGTCGCCGACTGGCCTGCTGCACATCGGCCATGCCTGCACATTCTGGATCGCTTATCAGCGCGCGATCGCACGCAATGGCAAGCTGGTGTTTCGCAACGAAGATCTCGATCCGCAACGCTCGAAGGCGGAGTTCGCGCGAGCCATGATCGAGGACCTACGCTGGCTCGGCATCCGCTGGCAGGAAGGACCTGACGCTGGCGGCCCGTTTGCGCCCTATGAACAGAGCCGGCGTCGCGCACTCTATCTCGAAACCTGGCGCAGGCTGCGGGATGGCGGATTCATCTTTCCCTGCACCTGTTCACGCAAAGACCTGGCGACCTCGGCCGCCGCGCCCAATGAAGGCGACGATGAGCCGCTCTATTCCGGTCGCTGCCGCGAAAAAATTGGCGAAGCAAAACGTTATGACTCGCCTGAGGACGTGAACTGGCGATTTCTTGTTCCTGACGGCGAGGCGATCGCGTTTGACGATCTGCGCCAAGGTCAGCAGCGATTCATTGCCGGCCAGGACTTCGGTGACTTCGTAGTATGGCGGCGCGATGATGTGCCCGCCTATCAGCTTGCAGTGGTTGCCGACGACGCCGCGATGCAGATGACGGAGGTCGTTCGCGGCGCTGATCTGCTTAAGTCGACGGCCCGGCAACTGCTTCTGATTCGCGCCCTCGGGCTGCCCTCTCCCGCCTACTATCATTGCGATTTGATACGCGATGAGGCTGGAGCGCGGCTGGCGAAGCGTCATGACGCGCTCAGCCTGCGCGCTCTGCGCGAACAAGGCCATACCCTGCAGGATGTACTTAAGATGTGCGCTTCGTAGCAATCCAATTGCACAATACGTCGAAAGAAGTGTATCGTCTGCCATTGGTGAGGAGGATGTCGCCGTGCGCGTGAAGTGGCCTGCAATTTTGCTGGCGGGAGTTGCGAATTGGATACTTGGCGCGGTGTGGTTTACAGTCTTCGCCAACCAGTGGCGGATGGGAATGAGCATGCCTGCGGCAGAGTTGCAAACCCACATGTCTCATCCCAACTTCTGGCCGTTTCTCGTCGCGTTCCTGTGTGACCTCCTGATGGCTTACGTCATTGCGAGGCTGGTTGCCGGTTCCGCCACGCATAGTCTGTTCCGCGGAAGTATCGTGGGCATGCTGATCGGTCTGGCGGCGGCAATGGCCATGGTCACCGAAACGGTCTTCGAAATTCGCCCCGGTTCGTTCGTCCTGATCTCCGCAGGCTACCCGCTGGTGGGCTGCGTCCTGATGGGAATTATTATCGGCGCATGGAAGCCGAAGCGGACTCCCGGCTTGGACGGCAAAGCTTCGATATGACAATGAAGATTGAAGGCAATATCGTGCCAGGTTATCTGAAGGCCCTCAGCGGACTGGAACAACTTCCCGGTGCTGATGGCGAGCGCTCGATCGAACTGTTTCGGCACGGCACCCTTACGGTGAAGTTGTACGCGCCTCGCGGTACCGATCACCAGACGCCGCATTCGCGAGACGAGATTTATGTCATCGCCAGCGGAACCGGCCGTTTCCTGCGCGGTGCGGAGGAAATGTCCTTCGGTGTTGGCGACGTGCTCTTCGTTGCCGCAGGCGAGGAACACCGCTTTGTCGAGTTCACCGAGGATTTCGCCACTTGGGTCTTCTTCTACGGACCTGAGGGCGGCGAGCCCGAAGTCGTAAAGATCTGACAGCGCCAGCAGCCCTCCTCCCCGCACTCTCACTTTCCGGCGCCAATCCACATTTTTGCAGTAGCGTACGGTCATCGCTAGGTGAATAATCAGCAGGTTTGATAGAACCGATCAGGAGGCGCCTCCATGGCCAAGGACGATAAGAAGGACAATAAGAAAGCCACCAAGAACGACAGCGGTCAGGGGACGACCGGGGATTCCTGGCTGGCCCAGGAAGCTCAGCTTGCTGGAGCGTACAGCGATGGCCATCCGCTCGACAGTGTGCAGTACCTGGAAGCCAAGCTCATTCTCAAGCCGGATCGATTCGTGTCTGTCGAGAGCTTCCGTGACTTCGGCAAACTGGTGCAGCACACGGCGAAGAGCCTCGCGGTGGGATTCATTACCGATCCCAAGGTCGGCCGGCGGCCTGACATCCGGGAAATTGTGTTCATGGACACCCCGGACTTCCGCCTCTACAACAACGCTTTCATCCTGCGGCGACGAGTCACGTATATCGATGGCTTTCCCATCGGCGATCCGGAAATCGTCTTCAAGTTCCGTCACTCGGATGAGAAAAAAGCCGCGGAACTGGATGTTCGGCCCAATATCGCCGGAAAATATCAAATCAAGTTCAAGGCCGAGGCGCTTCCGCTCAAAGACCAATATGGCGGGTTTCGCCTGCTGTATTCCCATAACTGTCAGTACGGTCTGAGCCAGATGCACGAAGGCGATCGCCTTGGCATGTGGGGACTCGCCCACGTTTTTCCCGCGCTCTCCGTTCTCAAAAAGTCAGAGGACGAAGAAGTGACACTGGTGAACGAGGCCATCGTCGAAGAAGTCCTGCTGGACTTGGGCGACCTCGACTTCGGCAAAGGGGTCGAGGGGCATTGTAACGTGGCATTGTGGCGGACCCGTGGAGAGCACACCCCGCTGGTCGGCGAGTTCGCGTACCAGCTTAAGTTCAACCGGATGGAAGAGATCCACGAAAAGCCCAGGAAGCTGTCGGAGCAATTCTTCATCACCCTGCAGCGAGACGTGCAGGACTGGATTTCCCTGGGTACGACGAAGACAGGGATGGTGTATCGTCTCCACGGCAACCCGCCTCAGAGCCACGAATGATGAAGAACGGCTTGAACAGCAGCGCCGGGCGCGTCTGGTGTAAGCTGTTCGATTTGGAGGTGTGAGGGATGACCCTTGCCTTGGGCGGCAAAGCGTTGGCTGGTTCGATGGCACGCAGCCGCAAACTTACTGAACTACTCTTTACGACTCTCGTCCTTCTTCTCGCCGTTCTGGCCCTCGCTCCATCGATTCTTGGCCAACAATACGATCCTTCGCTCTATTCCGGAATGCAGTGGCGACAGATCGGTCCTTTCCGTGCGGGACGCGTGACGGGAGTGACCGGCGTCCCCGGACAGCCCGCAATCTACTACGTGGGAACGGCCGGCGGTGGCGCCTGGAAGACCAGCGACGGCGGTATGGTGTGGAAGCCGATCTTCGATAAGCAGCATGTGGCTTCCATCGGAGTGATAGCGGTCGCGCCGTCCGATCCGAACATCGTCTATATCGGCACTGGCGATGTCAGCAACGTCGGCGGCGCGGTCAATCAGGGCAACGGAATGTGGAAGTCCACCGATGCGGGCGAGACCTGGCAACACATCGGCCTGGAAGATTCGCGTCACATAGGTGCGATCTGGGTCGATACCCACGACGCGAATATTGTTTTCGTAGCTGCTCTAGGCCACACGTTTGCTCCCAACTCCGAGCGCGGCATCTTCAAGACCACCGACGGCGGCAAGAGCTGGCAGAAAGTTCTTTACAAGGACGACACCACCGGTGCCATCGATGTGGCGTTTGCTCCGGATAATCCTAAGATCGGATTCGCCGCGCTCTGGTACCACTACGTAAAGCCTGATACGCCATTTGCCGGACTGCTGGGCATGGGCGGCGCGGGAGTCTACAAGACCACCGACGGCGGCGACACCTGGACGCCGGTATCCATTCCGCAACTGGCAAAGGCGCACTTGGGCCGCATCGGCGTGGTTGTCGCTGGCGGCGGGCAGCGGGCGTTCGCCATTGTTTCCGCGCCCAAGGAAGGTGGACTGTATCGCTCGGACGATGGCGGCTCGACCTGGAAGCGAATCACCGAAGACCTGCGCATTCAGGGCAACGGATACTTCAGCAAGGTCTTTCTCGATCCGCATAACTCTGACGTTGTGTTCGTCGCGCAGACCTCGCTTTACCGCTCGACCGACGGCGGCGTCACCTTCGAATCCTACAAAGGCGCGCCCGGCGGCGACGATAACCATGCGCTGTGGATCGATCCCACCAACTCCGATTACATGATCATGGGCAGCGACCAGGGAGCGACCGTCAGCATGGATGGTGGCAAAACGTGGAGCTCGTGGTACAACCAGCCGACCGGGCAGATCTATCACGTTTCTACCGACAATCGTTTTCCGTATTGGGTCTACGGCACGCAGCAGGACAGCGGATCGGTTGCGACGCTGAGCCGTGGCGATTATGGCGCCATAACGTTTCTCGATTGGGACCCGATCGGCGGCTACGAGTTTGGTTACATTCTGCCGAGTCCCACGGATCCGAACGTCGTTTACGCCGGCGGAGAGGCTCGCGGGCTGTGGCGTATCGATCGCAGCAACCGGCAAGTGAAAGTTATCTCGCCCAACCTGAGTCGCGATGGCGACTATCGCACCGCGACCAATGTGCCGCTGGCGTTCTCGCCGCAGAATCCGCAGATTCTCTACGAAGGAACGCAGTTCCTGCTGCAAACCAACGACGAGGGATCGACCTGGAAGGCCATCAGTCCAGACTTGACGATGCGTCCGGGCGAACCCGCGCCTCCATCAGCAGAAGAGCAGAACAAGCCGGAAGCGAACAAGACCGAAGAAGCCAAAACGAAAGAGGCGCAGGACAAGAAGCCGAAGCCGCAGGAGGAACAAGAGACGATGCGGCCTCCCGACCGCCGCGCCATCACAACGATTGCGCCCTCAGCTCTGAAGGCAGGCGTGATTTGGATTGGCACGAACAACGGCCTGGTCCAACTCACGACCGACAGTGGCGCGAACTGGCAGAACGTTTCACCTCCGGGATTGCAGAAATTCTCCGAGATAACGATGGTCGAAGCCTCGCACTTCGATCCGCCGACTGTTTACGTTTCGGTGGACAATCATCAGGGCAACGACTTCAAGCCTCATATCTTCCGCACGCTCGACTACGGCAAAACGTGGAAGGAGATCGTCACCGGAATTCCTGACTTCAGCTTTGTAAAGGTGGTGCGCGAAGATCCCGAGCGCAAGGGACTGCTCTACGCCGGGACCGAGACTGGTGCGGTCGTCTCGTTCGATGATGGCGATCAGTGGGGCACGTTGCAGCAGAACATGCCGACGGTTTCCGTGCGCGACATGGTGGTGCACGGCGACGACCTCGTCGCCGCAACCTACGGACGCGCTTTCTGGATTCTCGACGACCTGACGCCGCTGCGGCAGATCAATGATCAGGTGGCGAAATCCAAAGTTCATTTCTTCGGACCGGCGACGGCGATTCGCCTGCGCAATGACATGAATCAGGACACGCCTCTGCCGCCCGAGATGCCCGCGGGCGACAATCCGCCGACCGGAGCGATCCTCGATTACTACTTCAAGTCGGCTACATCGGACGATGTGGCCATCGCCATCTACGATCGGAACGGACAACTCGTCCGCCAGCTTTCGAGCAAGCCACAAGCGGTCCGCGCCGAAGAGCCGCCGCCAGTGCCCAACTACTGGCTGTACCATCCCACGCCGCTTCCGAAGAACGCTGGCATGAACCGCTGCGTGTGGGACCTTCGCTACCCCTCGCCGGACGCGATTCAGCACACGTATCCGATCTCCGCACTGTATGAGCGCACTCATGCCGAGCCGCAAGGACCGTTCGTCGTGCCGGGCAAATATGAAGTGCGCCTCACGGTCGATGGCAAGACCTACAAGGAGCCGTTAACGGTGGAGATGGACCCGCGCGTCAAGGTGACCGAGGCTGAGTTGCAGCAGCAACTCGACTTCGCGCAGAAGATCGACAGTCTGGTGTCGCTGAGCTACAACTTCCACGAGCAGGCCGCCAAGTTCCAGGGCGAAGTTGCCGACCGGCAAACGGTGTTGGAGAAAAACGGCCAGACCAATGCTGCAGCGCAATCGGTGAAAGATCTCACCGCGAAGGTGCTCAAGATTCAAGGTGAGGCGCAGCGTGGGTTTGGTGGATTCGGCAAACCGAAGCCGACGTTTAGGCTGATGAACTCGCAGCTGGCTTATCTGTCAGAGGCCGTGAACCAGGCCGATGCAGCGCCGACCGACGCGATGCACACCGCATATCGCGACTATTGCCAGGACCTGGCGAAGCTGGCGGAGCAATGGTCGGATTTGATGAAGCAGGATCTGCCGGCGTTGAATGCGCAACTCACCGGGCAGCATCTGCAGCCGCTGCCGGAGACGATGCTGGCTGCGGCGGTGCCAGCTTGCGGGCAGTGAGAACGTCGCGAACGCAGCCGATTGCTTGTGTAATTGACCATTTATCAACACCTACGGCGTTCCCCAAAGCACGCTTGGATGCTTTCCATGCGCGAGTAGGCGTGATTGATGATTGGCCAAATCGAGCAACACCACGCTGCTCCCCCCGACTGTATCGATGCCAGCGTCCTCACGTCGCCGACCGAGGAAATCGGCAGGGTAGAGATCAGCGACGATTTGTCTCCCATCTGGCGATGGGACGGGAAAATATAAGGACGCTTCCTTTTCAGCCGCGATGTTTTCGAGACCAGTGCCATCCACATTAATACGATAAAGTGCCGACTTGTACTCGTGCTCACGATCCGAAGTGAAAACGATGCTCTGCCCATCGGGCCACCAA
>Ga0181526_10001062_pt1 | contig 27295 bp, 23 predicted proteins | sample PEATcosm2014_Bin_35_FD_119750 | JGI IMG/M metagenome (GOLD analysis project Ga0181526, IMG submission 119750) | Peatland microbial communities from MTU Mesocosm Facility, Houghton, MI, USA - PEATcosm2014_Bin06_30_metaG | ecosystem: Environmental > Terrestrial > Soil > Wetlands > Peat | place...
ACAGAGACGCAGAGGCACAGAGAAGGCCGGGAATTGGAAGTTACGAAATCGTTTCATCGCACTTGTATTTCAGGTTTGCATGGCTTTCTGGTTTCCATTTCTTCTCTGTGTCTCGGTGTCTCTGTGGTGATATGCCTCGCTGGCTGCGCGCGCAAACCCGATCCCAACACGCTGGTCATGATTATCGAGAGCAGTCCCATCAATCTCGATCCGCGCGTGGGGGTCGATTCGCAATCGCAGCGCATCGACGAACTGCTGTTTGATTCGCTGCTCCGCCACGACGAACATTTCCAGATACAGCCCTCATTGGCTGAACGCTGGGAGATTCCCGATCCCCTGACTTACATTTTTCACCTCCATCAGGGCGTGCGCTTCCACAATGGGCATCCGCTGACCGCGCGTGATGTGAAATGGACGTTCGATTCGCTGCTCACGGGCAAATTACGCAGCACCAAAACCAGTACCTTCGCCAAAGTGAGCCGGATTGATGCACCTGATGACTACACCGTTATCTTTCACCTGAAGGAGCCGTTTGCACCTCTCCTGTGGAATCTGTCGGGGGCTGCCGGCATCGTTCCCTACGGCAGTGGCGAAGACTTCGACCGTAAACCAATCGGCTCGGGACCGTTCCGCTTCGTCAGCGCGCAACAGGACAAGAACGTCGTCATCGAGCGCAATCCGGATTACTGGGCCGCTCCCGCCAAGCTCGATCGCGTGGAGTTCAAAGTAATTCCAGACGCTACCACGCGCGCTCTCGAGCTACGCAAGCAGAGCGCCGATGTCGCTATCAACTCGTTAGTTGCCGATACCGTAGTAGCCCTGGAGCGCGATCGTGACCTGACAGTGATGGAAGCTCCGGGTACGATCTACGCCTACATCGCGCTGAATCTACGCGACCCCATTTTGAGGGATGTTCGCGTGCGCCGCGCTATTGCTTATGCCATCGACGTGCAACCCATCATTCATTACCTGCTGCGCGACGAGGCGCGTCCGGCCTACAGCGTGCTTCCGCCGCAGCATTGGGCGTACGACGGCAATGTGGAGCGCTACCCGCACGATCCGGAGCGCGCACGTGCGCTGCTTGATTCTGCCGGATATCGCCCGGTCAACGGCGTGCGCTTCCACATCACGATGAAGACCTCGACGGAGGAGTCGACACGGCTGCTCGCCGCGGTGTTGCAGGAGCAACTGCGGGAGGTGGGCATCGCGCTCGATATTCGCACCTTCGAGTTCGCGACCTTCCTGGCCGATGTGACCAAGGGCGCGTACCAGATTCATTCGCTGCGCTGGATTGGCGGCAATCAGGATCCGGACATCTTCGAGAACCTCTTCGACACGGCGAGCTTCGCGCCCAAGCGGGCCAATCGCACGTTCTACTCGAACCTGCGGGTTGATGAGCTAATCCGCGAAGGCCGCAGCACCCTTGATCAAGAGAAACGCAAGGCAATCTACGACCAGATACAGCAGATTCTCGCCGACGATCTGCCATACATCAATCTGTGGTATCTGGATAATGTCCTGGTACATACAAACCGGGTGCGCGGCATCGAGATGGGACCGTCGGGGAACTATGATTTTCTGCGCACAGCGGAGCTGGCTCAATAAAAGGAACACAAGGTCCGGAATCCCTCACGTCGGTCAGCAACACAGCAGACCGGATCTGAACACCCGAACATGCTCGCTCAGCTCTTGGTGGGCTTCTAGAATCCGAATGCGGTAGCCGATGCCGGAGCGCTGATACACCGATCCCAGCAATTCTCCGATTTCGTGATGGCTCCGCTCGGCGATTGCCACAATCGAGGGTCCGGAGCCGCTCAGGCAGACACCGAGCAGATCGCGGTGTTCCAACTCCAACGCTTCCGCCAGACCTGGCACTACTTTGTGCCGTGCAGGCTGGTGGACGCGATCACGCATTGCGTCCTTCAACAGCGAGAAGTCGCCGCTGTGCAGCGACTGCAACAGCAGCGCAACTCGCTGCAGATTGAAGACGACATCAGCGCGCGAAAGACACTCCGGCAGCACTGCGCGCGATTCACCTGTTGCCAGTGAGACATCAGGCGTCAGCACGACGAATGCAAGCGACTCCGGCCACGAGAACCGCCGGGCTTGTACCAGGCCGTCGGGCAGTTGGCAGCTCAGCGTAAGTCCGCCCAGGAGCGAAGCAGCGGCGTTGTCGGGATGGGACTCCAGCGCGCAGGCCGCGCTCAGCATCGTTTCCATCGGCAGCGGTCCAGCCACAGCCTCATACAGACGAAGTCCCGCGACGGTTGCGGCCGCGCTGCTGCCGAGTCCAGCTCGTATTGGAATGTCGCTGCGCACCTCCACCGATAAGGAAGGCAGCCTGGAGAAATCCTCGCCAGCGAGCGACCGATAGGCCCGCTCGATGCAGTTCTCGCCCCGCAGCTCGTGGTCGAGGAAACGAAATTCCAGATGTCCATGGCCTGGAATTTTCTTGACGCGCAAGGACAGGTAGAGCTGCACAGCGACGGCGAGCGTGTCGAAGCCGGGCCCGAGGTTGGCAATCGATGCCGGGACTCTGATCTCGAAATTGTCCGCCGCGCTTCGTAGAGTGGCGGGCTTCTCAATCGGGTTCATGCTGATGACGTTCATGCGCAGCACACTCCTTGTAGTGCCGGTTCGCGTAATTGCGACTTGAGTATGTAGTCCGTGTCTTTGAGGGCGTGGCCGGTCAGGATTGCCACCACGACCGCATCGCGATCGATCTTTCGTTGTTCCGTCAGCATTCGCAGCGCCGCGAGAGTGGTTGCCGACGCTGGTTCGCAACCGATACCATCACGGCCGATCATGGCCTTCGCTTCGGCGATCTCTTCATCGGTGACGTCCATGACGAAGCCGTTCGTGTTGTGCACCGCGCGCAGTGCCTTCTTCCACGATCGCGGATTGCCGATGCGAATGGCCGTCGCTGCGGTCTCAGGCGACTCCACAGGTTCAAGCTCCGCCGCACCGGAGCGCCACATCTCCGCCAGCGGATTCGCGCCCGCCGCCTGAACGATCACTAGCCGCGGCAGCTTATCCAAGAAGCCCGCTGCGTGCAGCTCGGCCAAAGCTTTTCCGAATGCCGAGCTGTTGCCGAGATTGCCGCCGGGAACGATGATGTAGTCCGGCGCCTGCCAACCAAGCTGTTCCAGCAGTTCGAACATCACGGTCTTCTGCCCCTCCAGCCGAAATGGGTTGATGGAATTCAGGAAATAGAGGTCATCGTTCGCCTCGCGCAGGATCCGGTCCAGAGCTCGATCGAAGCTGCCATCCACGTGGACGATCTCGGCACCGAAATCCATGGCCTGTGCAAGTTTGTTCATCGACACTTGCCCTGCAGGGAGATAAACCTTCGCCCTCAATCCGGCGCGCGCCGCATACGCTGCCAGGGAGCCGGAGGTGTTCCCAGTTGAAGCACAGCCGACAATCCTGGCGCCGACGAACACCGCTTCGGTTACGCCGACGGTCATTCCCAGGTCCTTGAAACACGCGGTCGGGTTCCAGCCGAGATGTTTGAAGCGAAGATTCCGTAGCCCCGCCCAGCCCGCCGTCTTCCTGCCTTCGATCAGCGGATTGTTGCCTTCGCCCATGGTCACGATTTCGGAATAGCCGTTGGGAAGGAACTCGCGAAAGCGCCATACGCCACTCATGTCGCGTGGATCGTAGGAACATCTCCGCTGCAGCCAGGTGTGCTTTAGCTCGGCGGGGTTCGCGGTCACCGGATCAACCACAACCTCCAGCAGCTCTCCGCATACCTGGCACGAGAGAGACCGATCGTGAAGGTCGAGGGTTGTTGCACAGTTCGTGTTGATGCAGCGCAGATGCATGAAAAGAGCTCCTAGTTCAGGATCGGCATGGTTACTGGCGCTTCGGTCAGAAAGTCGAACTTCGCTATTTCCACCAGAGCACTATCAAGCTGCTTCTGCCTGCATGGCTCCAGGGTAATCACGAATGGCAGCGCCGACTTCGCGTGGCCCGGCTTCTGCAAAACGGCGTCGAGGTTGATGTGGCAACGGGCAAGCGCACCGCCCAGCGCCGCGATGATTCCCGGCCGGTCTCGCACAACGAAGCGTAGATAGTGCGGCGCCTCTTGGTCAGTCGTGAATTCGCAAGGAACAGCTGCGTCTGGCAATTCAATTCCTCGCGAGCGCCCACGGGCTGCCTCGAGGAGATCGGAGACGACCGCAACTGCGGTCGGATCTCCTCCGGCGCCGTGGCCCCCAAAAGTTGTCTCACCGCCGAATTCCCCGGTGCTCACCACCAGGTTCTGACTCCCCGCAACTCTCGCTAACGGGGAGCCGTTTGGCACCAGCGACGGTTCTACGGCGAGATAGGCTTGTCCGCCCTTCAGTTTCGCGGTTGATATCTGCTTAACCGTGCAGCCGATCTCGTGGGCGTACTCGAAGTCGAGCGCCTTGATGTTGCGGATGGAGCGGCAGACGACTTGCCGCGGGGAGACATCGACCTTCAGTCCAACTCGTGCCAGGATCGCCAGCTTGGCCGCAGCGTCCTGACCGTCGATATCGTCGGTAGGATCGGCTTCCGCGAAACCCGCCTGCTGGGCCTCGCGAAGGGCATCCTCAAAGGACATGCCCGCCTGTTCAATCCGCGTCAGAATGTAGTTGCACGTGCCGTTGAGAATTCCGCGAATCTGACCGATGCGATCGCCCGCCAGACCGTCGTGCAGCCCAGAAAGCACGGGGACGCCGCCGGCAACACATGCGCCGAAACCCAGGTATTGTTGGTTTTCGCGAGCCAGTTCGAGTAATTCCGGACCGAAATGCGCGATGAGCTGCTTGTTGGCGGTGACTACGGATTTTCCCCGCTGGAGCGCGGTCCGCACCAACTCATGGGCCGGTTCCATACCACCCATCAGCTCGATGACGACGTGAGCATCAGAGGCGAGCACCTGCTGGATACTCTCAGTCCAATATATGTCCGAGGCAATCCAACTGGCCTTCTTACGAGCTATGTTGCGATTGCAGACGTGCGAGAGCCGCAGCGAATGGTCATCGCGCCGAGCGTGCAACAGTCGCGCGACGGCACTGCCCACGGTGCCGAAGCCGACCAACGCAACCCGGCATTCGCTTTTGGCAGGCTGTCTTGGAGGATCGATTCGCGACAGAGCGGTTGCCATGTCAGACGACCTCCGCTGCATCTTTGACCAAAGTTCCATCAAACTTCATTACGATCATGTTGGCTCCGTGAAGCAAGTACCAAAAACAAAAAACCCACCAGCCTTTGGGCGGTGGGTTCGGATTAATCTTTCCTTGAGAAATACTTAGGAACTATTGCCGATCCGCGCTCCGCCCCGTGTTGGAATAGGTGTGCTTGTGAACACACCTGTGCCCGCTGTGGTATTCATAGCGCGGGACATGGGGCGAAATGCTGACATAAGATGCCATAATCTAAACCAAGTTGGCAGAAGAGTCAAAGAATTTTTTCGAAACAGATTTGCGAACCCATAGCCGTCGCGATCGACATTAGCACGCTGTAACCTAGGGTTACCGCCTTGAATTGTTGATTGAGAAGTGGCTGGTCGAAATCGCGTCGCATGTGACGAGACCATCGCTTTGGAAAGTGAGTGGCACTGATGACCTGGAAGCAAGCGTCCCGCCGCGTGGGAGTACTACTCTGGACCGTCGCACTGTTGGGCTGCTCCGCGATGGGCGGGCAACGGGCAGACAACGCCGGCTCATCGCAGGTCTGGGGAGGCAGAGACGTTTCCATGGAGATGACCGCAGAGGGCGCGACCCTGGAGTTCGATTGCGCGCATGGCGCCATCACACAGCCCATCAAGCCCAATGCAAAGGGAGATTTCAGCGTACCAGGCACATACACCCCTGAGCGCGGTGGTCCCGTCCAGAAGAACAACTCTCCGCGCGATCTTCCCGCTGTCTATAAGGGATCCAGCGACGGCGATAACATGCATCTCGAAGTCATGCTTACGGACCGGGATCAGGCGCTGCCTCCGTTTTCTCTCACACGGGGAAAAATAGGGCGCTTGGTGAAGTGCCGCTAGCTGTTCCATGTGAGAATAATCTGGACAAAGAAAGCTCTGTAACATGTTCCTATTCCCGTGAGAAATCTGCCCAACGTAAACGTCAGCTTCAGGATGGGCAAGCGTGTGCCAAGCCTTCGGAATTCTCTGACGCTTGTCTTGATGCTTGCCGCTTTGGGTGCTTGCCATGTCCCGGCGAGCGCGACACAAACTACTCGCGGAAAGACCTTCCTGATTGCTTCCGACATCCACTTCAATCCGATGTCGGATGAAAACTTGGTTGCCGCTCTCTCCGCTTCTGATCCCACGCAGTGGGAGACCATCCTTGCACGTTCCAAGAGCACGTCTTTCAGCCAATACGGAGAGGATACGAATTGGTGGCTGGTGCAATCCTCACTGGACCAAATGCGCGCGACTCTTCCACATCCCGCGTTCATTATCATGACCGGGGATCTCCTGGCACACCAGTTCCCGCAGACGTATCTGAAAGCGACGCACGACACAAACCGGGAGAACTACCGTAACTTCGTACTCAAGACAGTGGAATTCCTGGCGCTCGAATTCCATAAGAGGTTCCCTGACACGAAGGTCCTGCTGACGCCGGGGAACAACGACGAGGAGTGTGGTAACTACAGTATTAGAGCCGGCGGAGCTTTTCTCCACGACACGTCTGATCTCGCTCGCAAGCTGGCACAAGCGGATGCTCAGTTCACGAGCTCGTGGGAAGCTTTGGGGAGCTATGACATACCGCATCCCACAATTCGCGGGGCTCGCATCATCTCCCTGAACACAGTGTTCTTTTCCGACAAATATCACGCCGCTAAGTTCAGTGAAAATTGCGACCGAATCGATTCCACAGCGGCAGCGGATCTCTTCGCGTGGCTGGAGTCGCGCCTGAACGCGGCCCAGCAAGCGCACGAAAAAGTCTGGCTCATGTTCCACATTCCGCCGGGAATCGACAGCTACTCGACGGTCATAAAATACCAGACGTTATCCAAGACAGCTGTCCCACCGGCGACGGAGAAATTGTGCGCGTCCGCGATTGTGCCCATGTGGCAACCCAAGTGGACTGCGCAGTTCCAGACCTTGCTGGCGAAGTACGAAGGGACGGTCATCGTCAGCCTGGCAGGTCATACGCACACCGACGATTTCAGACTAATCAATTCCGCTGGAGCTAAGCCGGAGTTCGTCCTGATTAGTCCGGCAATCTCACCGGTATACCGGCAGAATCCTGCGTTTCGAGTAGTGACGTTTGCGAACGACGGGTCGCTGAGCGACGAATCAGTCTATTACCTGACCAATCTCGAATTTGCCAGCAGCAAGACTCGCGGAGAGTGGGCGAAAGAATATACGTTTTCGCAGGAATGGAAGCTGGGGCGCCCCGACGCTGCATCTTTGGCAATCCTCTATGAGCAGATCAAGACCAACCCAGAGGTTCGCGACGAATGGGTAAAGCTTTACAACGTTTCAAGCGCTGCTGCATATCTGCCGGCAAACACTACGCCGGGCCTTTATTGCGCCGTCGAGGAACTGGATCCGGAAACTTATAGCAATTGCTACTGCGCTACTGCGATCAGTCATAACGCCGTCAGTAAGCCTTAACCATCATCTCTGGAACGCTGGAAGTCATTGTCAATTGGGCATCACGTTCGACGCCAGGGCATCTTGCACTGCCTTTGCCAAATCGGCGACGCTGAACGGCTTTTGCAGAAACGGGCTGTTTCGCATCAGGATCTCCCGCCGGGCTGTACTATCCTCGGTGTAACCGGACATAAAGAGCACTCGCATGCCGGGGTAGAGGTCTGCCAGGTCAGTTGCCAGCTCGTTTCCTCTTTTTCCTGCCATTACCAGATCGATAAGGGCAAGGTCGATCTTGCCCTCAAGCTCTTCGCAGACGCGTAGCGCAGCTGCACCGCTTTCGGCCTGCGAAGCCTGGTATCCCAACTGCTGCAGACACTGGCACACGTTGTTCCGAATGTTGGCATCGTCTTCCACTACCAATAACGTCTGTCCCGAGGGGCGAACGAAAACTTCACGGAAAGTCAGGCGCGTCGGCGACGCCGTCGTCGTTGGAAAGTACAGCTTGAAAGTTGTGCCGTGTCCCGGTTCGCTATATACCCGGATATAGCCGCCGCTCTGCTTCACAATGCCGTACACAATGGAAAGCCCCAGGCCCGTACCTTTCCCAAGCTCTTTCGTTGTGAAGAAGGGGTCGAAAATTCGAGGCAGGATCGATTTGTCGATGCCGGTTCCAGTGTCGCTGACCGCCAGCATCACATAGCGTCCCGGTTGGACGGGCGGGTGGTCTTTTGTGTAAGCCTCATCGAGGTTCGCGTTAGTGGTCTCAATATGCAACGTCCCACCCTGCGGCATGGCATCGCGCGCATTCACTGCCAGGTTCAAAATCACCTGTGCAACCTGGTCCGGATCAAGCCGCGAGTTCTCTATCGTCTCTGAGAGGTTGGTGACCAACTGGACATCTTCACCGATGATCCGGCGTAGCATCTGTGTTGTCTCGCTAACCACGGTATTTAGATTGATGATGCGCGGCTGCATCATCTGCTGACGGCCGAATGCCAGCATCTGGCGAGTGAGGGCCGCCGCTCGATCAGCTGCAGTCGAAATCTGCAGCAGCGGTTTGCTGAAAGGGCTCTCCGGCGTGACCTGGTCCAACATCAGCTCGGTGGACAGTTTGATGACCACAAGAACATTGTTGAAATCGTGAGCCATGCCGCCGGCTAACCGGCCCACCGCTTCCAGTTTCTGCACTTGGCGTACCTGCTGCTCCAGAGCGCTGTGCTGGGTCATGTCCTCCACGTAAGCAGAAAAGACTTCCGGGGGGCCGTTCTCTCCGCCGCTCAACGAGCCGGTGATGCGCACCGGGACCGAGCTTCCGTCCCGGCTGCGCAACGTGGTTTCCCAGCCATGGATCGTCCCGCCCCTTCGCAGCACCTCTATGAGACGGTCGCGCTCCTTCGGATCGGCGTAGACTTGTTCCCTGATGTTCAGCTGCAACGCTTCTTCCACGCTGTAGTCACCCAGCATCTTGCATAACGCAGGATTGAGAGTCTTGATGCGGTTCTCCTCGATCAACGATTGTTGGATGCCGAAGGGGGCATTGTCCACCAGCGCCTTGAGGGACGCTTCCGATTCGCGCAGCGCTGCCTCGACGCGGCATCGTTCGGTCACGTCGATGGCAAGGATCAGCCTTTCTGCGTGGCCGTCGTTGTGGAACTCGAAAGCTATGACCTCCGCGGGGAAAACGCTGCCATCCTTGCGACGATGCTGCCATATCCCGAAATGCTTATGTCCACCGCGACGCTCGCTGACGGCTTCCAGAAATGTGGGAACACCCTCCTCGGGACGGATATCGAGCACGCTCATACCCATGAATTCCTCTCGCGAGTACCCATACGTGTTTACCGCAGCATCATTCACCTCGAGAAAGCGAAGGGTGTGGCAGTCAAAAATCCACATGGCGCAGGGATTGGATGAGAACAACAGCCCCTGCCGAAACTCGGAGTCGGCGATAGTTCTTGTTTGCTCTGCCAGTTGCACATTCAGCTGTCTGATTGTTCCGCGCTGACGAGCAGGGGTTTGTAGCAGGAGGATGATTGTTACAGTGACAGTGATGAGTGCAATGATGACTAAGAACGGCATCGGCCAGACCCCACGGAAGACACCACGACTTAACGTTCCCAGAACACTCGCTGCAGCGCCTACCAGGAAACCGCAATCGTGGCAAAACTACGGGATACCTCAAGGCGCATGTCTAGCACTTTCAGTCGATAAATTGCGTTAAGGATCTTTCTGACGTGCAACGCAATCGATCATGCAGACCCGAAGCAAGTCTGCATCTCATGAAGCTTTCTGTCCGCGTGGGAGTGAACGCGATAAACAAGCAATAACAGCTGTGTATGCGGGATGATGTGACGTAGAGCACAGCTGTAGGTACAACCTACAACATTCGTGTCATGCCAAGTTTCCAGGAGGCAACAGCGTCCGCAGCGGGCAGGCGTCGCATCTGGGTTCCTGCTTCAAACAGTAGTGCTTCCCCACCTGTACAAAGAGTCCATGCATCTCGTTGTAAACCTGACTGACTGGGCTGCGCCTGGTCGCACTCATTGCCGACGGCTCATGGACAGGCACCTTCTTCGACGGCGCAGACTTCACAGCTACCAAAGGTCTTTCTTGAAGTGCGCGCTCGACTAGAGTGCGAACCTGGTCATAGTTCGCGCGCGCGTCTACAACTCCGTGGCGCTCGAGAACCCGGCGCGTATAGGCGTCAACTACGAAGATTTCGTGATTACCGGCGTAGAGCAGAATTGCGTCTGCGGTCTCTGGTCCAATTCCCTTGAGTGAGAGTAGCTCCGCGCGCAACTGGTCTGTTGGTGTGGCAAGCACTGTCTCCAGTGAAGCAGCGTGCTTCTCGTCCAGGAAGCTGACAAAGTCCTTGAGTCGCTGTGCTTTTTGCCGGTAATAACCGGAAGACCGCACCAGTTCCTGCAACCTGACCAGCGTGACCGCGCGAATCCCATCGACGCTGAGTACTTTCGCGGCGCGCAGGCTGGCGATGGCGCGTTCGACGTTTGTCCATGAAGTGTTCTGGGTCAGGATCGCACCAACGATCACTTCAAAGGGCGTTTCTGCCGGCCACCAATGCAGCTGGCCCCAACTTCGCGCCAGCTTGCGATACATGCCGCGAACCATGGCTTCCGGACTGATTGTTCGCCTGGACTTCATCGCCAACGGTGTTCCTCTCGATATACTAACCACACCGAATGCGCAACATCCTGCGTTTTATCTGGAACTCCGCTCGCGGCCACCGCCTGGCGCCATGGCGCAGCCCCTATCTGCGTTGGCGGATCGAGACGTATACAGGGATCAAGATGCAAAGCATCGGCTTTCTTGAGTTTTTCGGATTTGTGTGGCGCGAGCGGAACGAACTGGCGCGCTTCTTGAAGTGGACCGGCGAGATGGAACGCTACGCCCGCGCGAAACCGAAGAACCCGTAGACACGCTTGCCACTCGCTCTTAGCTCTTCGCGAATCGAGACTAGCTTCGATTCATGATCCGGTGAGGCCTGGAACCACTCCTACAGGTGTTCCTACTCCCGCAGCCAGCTTCTCCGCCGCCGATGCCTGCTTCGCTGCGATCTCCAGATATCCCGAGCTTCCCACGATGGCGAATATCTCGTCGCCCTCGCCTTGCGCGTACGACTGGTATAGGCGGGTAATCGTCAAGCCTGAAATTAATATGTTCACCTCCGGACATACCCCGCTAAACAACACCGGCGCATCCAGTTCGCCGATGTTGGTTATGAGGTTGCCGAACTTGTCCACCTTTAACACCACTCCGCGCAGGCTATTCTGGCCGATGTGTTCCACTTGCGGCAGCGGCAGGCGAACGTAGTCGGAAATCTCGGGGCCAAATTCCGATGGCGCTACTCCCTTGCTCAGCCAACCGGCGACTGGCGCGAAGATATCGCGGCCATGGAAGGTTTGGCTCACCGGCTGCAGGAAATATCGCTCCGCAGTGATGTGCCGCACGATGAACTTCGGTTCGCGGGCCTCGACCAGCGACAGCACGCCATTGTCCGGAGCGACGAAGATGTAGTCTTTGGTTTCTGCGATGATCGGCCGGCGCTGGCTGCCCACGCCGGGATCGACTACCACGACGTGCACGGTTCGCGGAGGGAAGAAACGATACGCCTGGGCTATTGTCCACGCGCCATCCAGGACGTCATAAGAAGCAACTGCATGACATACATCGACGATCGTCGTATCGGCGTGAATGTTCAGCACCACGCCATGCAGGATGCCGACGAAAGGATCGTTCAGGCCGAAATCAGTGGTGAAGGTGACGATGCGGCTCTCAGACATGTATTGGCAAAGTATTCGCCGCCGTGACGCGAGTCAAGCGGAGCCTGACCACTGAACTACCGTATCTCCACGTCTCCAGAACTGGTAGAGACTTCGACAGTCGGTCCGCCGCCGTGTACCGTACCTTTGAGTTCATGGTTGCCCATGGAGCCCTGCACCGTAATCGGCAGCTCTGAATGGATCGATCCTGAGCTGGTATGCAGATCGAGGTTGAAGCCGCTGCTCGATCCAACTGCCAGACGGATGTTTCCGGAGCCAGTGTGCAACTGCCAGGGTCCGGCGACGCTGCCATTGGCTTCAATATCGCCGCTGCCGGTCTGGGCGCGCATCCCACCTTTAATGCCTTTCACACGGATAGTTCCCGACCCGGTGTGCACGTCAACATCACCCGATCCGGTGAGGCCGGCCTCAATGTCACCGCTGCCGGTCTGGGCGTCGAACGGTGCGGAGACATTTTCGGCCCGGATGTTGCCGCTGCCGGTATGCGCATGCTGGCGGCCGCCAAGATCGCGCAGGCGGATGTCCCCGGAGCCGGTTTGCGCTTGCACGCCCGAGCTGACTCCTGCGACGTCGACATTCCCCGATCCGCTATGCGCTTCCACCGCAGTGGTCGCCGGTACCGTGATTTCGTAATCGATGGCGACGTGACGCTTCACGTCGTCCGGCAAGTTGTAGCCAATGCGGATGCTGTTGCCACTCTGCTGAATTGGAGGATTGGATTCCACCTGATGCACCGCATTCTCATTGCTGAAGAACCAGTTATTTTGGTGAATCGTTCCGTGAACCACCACCTGGTTGGAGTTTCCGGTCTTGATAGCGATGTCACCCGAACCGGTGGTCACGTCGAGGCTCACGGCTCCCGAAACCTGCAACGTGCGATCGAAATGCCCTTCGGTGCGCGCGAATGACAAAACAGGAAACAGCAGGAGACCAAGTAAAACCGCGTTGCAGCGTTTGCTCATGACATCTCTCCTGATACCGAAGTAAATCGGATTGGAAAAAGGCTGCCCGAAAGGCAGCCTGGGCGAAGATACCTCGCGATTACTGCTGCAATACAACCTGATCGCCTTCTTTGAGACCAGAAAGAACTTCGGTCTTCACGCCGTTAGAAATCCCAATGTTGACGGCGATCTTCTTCATTCCATCCTTGGCGCTGGGAACAGGAATATCAACCGACGCCTTCTTGTCCTTGTCATACATGATGGCGCCCTCGGGGATCATCAGCACGTTGTGGTGTTCGTCAAGGATGATTTCGGCGTTGGCGGTCATCTCCGCCTTCAGTTCACCGCCGGGATTGTTGATAGAGACGCGAACTTCGAAGGTGGTGACGTTGTCCTTTTCAACGCCCATCGGCGAGATTTTAGTGACATGTCCGGTGAAGGTCTTGTCCTTAAACGTTTCCACGCGAATGCGGGCCGGTTGTCCCAGGTAGACCTTGCCGATGTCGCTCTCGTCCACCTTGCCCTTCACATAAACCTCGCTGGTATCGCCCAGGGTCATTACCAGGGTCGCGCCCGAGCCCAGCACCAGGATGGAGCTGACCGCATCGCCGACTTCCACGTCCCGCGAAAGCACCACGCCATCGATCGGCGCGGTAATGGTGGTATAGCTGAGCTGTTCCTGGAACTGCTTCAGGCTGGCTTCGTCTTTCTCGACCTCGGCCTCGGCCTGAGATACCTTCGCCTTGTTGACGGTCAACTGCGCCCGGGCAACATCGCGCTTGTTCACGGCCATGATGTAGCCCCGCTGCGCATCGTCCAACGTTGCCTGGGAGACAACTCCATCTTTGGACATCTCCTGGGCGCGCTCATAGGCCCGCTGTAGCGTCGGTATGTCCACGCCCTGAGCATCAACTTTGGCCCTGATTTCGTCGGCTTCGGCACTCTTCAGGTTGGCTTGCGACGAGAGAAGTTGCGCTTTCGATGAATTCACCTGGGCCTGAATCTCGACCCTGTCCAGCTCGGCCAGCACCTGACCCTGCTTCACATGGTCGCCGGTATCCACATACAGCTTTTCCACAATGCCGCTGGCTTTCGATTTGATCTCGACTTTAGTGATCGGCGTGATCTTTCCCGTGGCTACCACGCTTTTGGCGAGGTCGCCCTTTTCAACTTTGGCCAGCTTGATAGGGTCGATCTTGGTACCGCCGCGCGTCGCCGCCACCGCTACGATCACTAGCGCCACAACCGCCACCGAAACAGCCGCAATGATAATCCAGCGCTTGTTTTTGTGATTCTTACCGTTTGCCACTGCTCCCTCCGCATCCGGGCAGCACTTCGTTCTGATCCTTAGTACGTCAAAGAATGGAAATTTGTTCCGTTTCGAAAAAGGAAACAGGAAGGCTGGCCCGGCAATGACCCTCCTATTAGACCGCCGTGAGCATGAAATCGATAGCAGAACATCTGGGAAGAGTGGTGGCGAGATGATCGGTTTGTATCAGGGCATGGCTTCAGCCCTTGGCTTACCGGCAGCGGGCGACAATCAACGTCATGTCATCCGCCTGTTCGCCTTGGCTGAAGCTTTGCACTTCCGCGATGATTGCCTCAAGCATTTCGTTCGCGGATTTAGACTGGTGAGTTCTGACGCTTCGTATTAGCCGTTCGTCCCCGAATTCCTCCGACTCCTCACTGGGCGCAGCTTCAGAAATGCCGTCCGTATAGATGACCAGTACGTCTCCTGCTCCTAACTGCCGTTCAGCGACGGAGCATTCCCATTCCTCAAATAGCCCCAGCACCGTCGCCGTAGCTGGCAACCATTCGACATCTCCATTCTCACGCAACAAGAGCGGAGGATTATGTCCGCAGTTTACGTACCGAAGCAGTCGGCTCCGGTCGTCGTATACCGCGAAGAACATCGTAGCGTAGTGGTTGTTTTCCGTGTTCTTGTAGAAAAGATGATTTACGGAATGCAGCAACCGGGGAAGGTCTTCCAGCGCCAGCGCATATTGGCTGCGCAGATTAGCCTGCAGGTTGGCCATGAGCAGCGCCGCAGAAATTCCCTTGCCCGAGATGTCGGCCAGGACCAGTCCAAGCTTGCCTGCGCCGAAATCGAGGAAATCGTAATAGTCGCCGCCTACGGCACGGGTTTGGATACACTTTCCAGCGCATTCCAGGGTTGGCAGCGATGGAGCCTGCTGCGGCAACAATCGGCTCTGCACCTGGCGCGCGATCTGCATCTCCTGCTCGCTGCGTCGCTCGGCTTCCATGCTCTCGGCCATTTTCTCGGCCATGGAAATACTCCGCATGGCAATCCCTGCCTGGCTGGCCACCGAGGCAAGCAGCCGCCTATCACCCGCGGAATACGGTTCCTCGGAGAGTCTTGGACCCAGGACAATGACACCCTGCAAGCCGCTGTCGGCGGACCCACGGATCGGGACCAGGCATTCGGCGTGCAGCGGCTCCATCTGGGTTCCGCGCAACGTCGCGGGATCCAGTTCCAACGGCTCGGTACGTCCTGCCAGCCGATTCAGTCCGGCCGCAGCGGGTAAAAGGGTCAGAGCCTCCGGCGGCGGGTTTCCGGCGTACGGGTGGAGACGTCCATCGCCGGCCAGCAAGTAAACAAAGAGAGGCATGGGATGCAGAGCATCCTGTATATGTTGGTGCAGCAGATGCGCCAAGCCTTCGCGGTCAGTCACAGCCAACGTCTTTGCCGCCAGATTTTCCAGGATCTGTTGCGCGTCATAGGCGCTGCGGAAGAAGGCGCGGTCCAGTCGCGTTCGGACGCGTCGATGAACCTGTGTGGCGCCAGAGATCAGCAGGACGGCGAACGTAGCCCCGATTGGTATCGCGGCTTTTGATCCCGCCGAGAAGCGCCGCGAGAACGCCTGTCCAAACCACAAGGTGAGGCCTACGGAAACCAGCAGCATCAGGATGGCGAACCCCCGCTCCACCAGCAGGTAGCGCGCGCTGCGCCTGAGAAGCACAGGAATGTCCATCACGCGGTGCTTCACCACCGCATAGGCAAACGACAGGGGGAAGATGAACAGGAAGATCGCCTGCGTAAAAACTAGCCAGAAGGGTATGTGTCTGCCCACAAGATCATAGAAGAAGCCGATCGCCACTGCCGGCGTGACTCCCACCAGTGTCCCCCACAACATCACTTTGAGCTTTCGCCGGTCCTCTACACGGGTGACGTTGATTGCGTTCAGCACCAGCGAGGCGAACCCCAGAAGAACACTTCCGTAGCCGTCAACCATTCTCGCCTGGCCGAGCGTTCGCCGGCTGAAAAGATGAAGCAGGAAAGGAAGCGGTTCCGTGCGACCGTTAGGGATGTCGCCCCAACGCAAGCAAACACTGATGACCAACAGCAGCCATTTGAGCCATGGCAGCTTGCGATCAATCGGCGAACGTGTGGGAAAAACGGCGAAGAAAAAATAGAAGAGTGCTCCCAGAGGGGCCTTCACGATTTCCGAATAGCTGCTGAAAATCTGCTGCAGCCGGTCAGGCGCGCCGATCACCTCAGGAGCAGGCGCTAGGCTGATGAAACCGGTGAACATCAGCGCCAATATCCAGGCATTCCGGTCTTCCAGCCGGAGGAACAATACCGCCATGCCGACCACTAGAAAAACCAGGGGATAGGAGAGCAGGAAGTAACTGGCTCCGCGGCGAGCCAACGAGCTGTCCCCACTGCCCACCGGATGGCGAAACACAGGAGAGATCAGGATTGGCGTTGCTTCGCCCTCTCGGTGGACGGTGAAGTGGACTGTCTCGCCCGGATGCGACCGCGACCACAGCGCATCAACCATGTTGAGGCCATTATTGGGTGGCGCGACGCTTTGGTCATTGAGGGCGAGAATGATGTCGCCGACGCGTAAACCCGCTCGTTGCGCCGGGCTGTCCCGCCACACGGTCATGACCCGCAGGCCTGTGGACACCTGCTCGGTATCCATGCCGACCTCAACCGGCGCTCCCGGACGCGAGCTGTAATAAATCCAGGCGATGCTAAATGAAGTTGTCGCAGCGGCAAGGCAGATGGCCAGCGCCAGCAAGAGCGGCCGATAGCGGGACCCGCGGATTCCGCTCGCAACCGCGTGATCTCCTGTGGCTAATTCAACCTGCATTGGCAGTAGTGTAGCCCATTCCACAGCGTAGACACCGTGCTCTCGTTTAGCATGTTTCCTATGCCAGCGCGGAATGCCTTCAGACAGTCGGAGCGCGAGACGCCGTGATCGCGGTGGTCATTCCCGCGCGCAATGAAGCGGACGTGATCGGTACATCCGTCGCGTCGCTGCTGCGGCAGAGTTGTGTCGAGTCGCTGCACATTTTCGTCGTGGACGATAACAGCAGCGACGGTACCGTCGAGGCTGTGCGGAAGGCCGCGGTTCAGAGCTCGCATGGCGAGCGCGTGAGCGTGATTGATGGAAGTGCGCTGCCTCCCGCATGGTCGGGCAAGCTCTGGGCCGTTCAGCAGGGAGTTGAGCAGGCGCTTGCGCTCGGTCCGGAATTTCTGCTGTTGAGCGATGCCGATATCGAGCATTCCCCGGGAAATGTGGCTGCGCTGGTTAGGATCGCCGAAACCGGCGATTACGACCTCGCTTCCTTTATGGTGAAGCTGCACTGCAGCAGCCTGGCGGAAAAGCTTCTCATCCCAGCGTTCGTATTCTTTTTCTTCCTGCTTTATCCGCCCAGATGGATTCGCAACGCACGGCGCAAGACCGCCGGCGCCGCGGGTGGCTGTATGTTGATTCGCCCGGCGGCGCTTGAGCGCGCCGGAGGCATCGCAGCCATCCGCCAGGAGATCATCGACGATTGCGCCCTGGCCGGTGCGGTGAAGCGATCGGGCGGCAAAGTGTGGCTTGGTTTGACCGCGGACACGCGCAGTCTACGGGCGTACAGGACATTCGCCGAAATCGAAAGGATGATCGCTCGCACCGCATTCAACCAGTTACGACATTCGGCGTGGCTCTTGCTGGGGACGGTGCTTGGGATGCTGCTGGTGTTTGTTGTGCCGCTGATATTGCTGGTAAGCCGATCCGTATTTCTGGTCGCAGCTGGCGGCGCCGCTTGTTTATTGATGATCGCCGCTTATCTACCTATGGTCCGTTTCTATAAGCTCAACCCGCTTTGGGCTTTGACGCTCCCGTTCAGCGCGGTGTTCTACGTGTTTGCCACGATCCATTCCGCGGTTATGTATTGGTCGGGACGCGGAGGAGAGTGGAAAGGGAGAGCGCAGGATGTGCACGACATCGACACCTCGACATGAACTGTTCCAGTCGCTTACGCCTGAAAATTCGCCGCTCGAGAGTACTGACCAGGCCACACAAGAAAATGGCACGGGAAGGAGGCCCCGTGCCATGCGCGCCGGTTAGCGCTTTCTCCTGCTGGGGAAAACTTTAGTCGTTGGCAGAGGCGTTGCCGCCGCGCACGTGCTCGTGCTCATGCTCGCAAGCTATAGGACATTCGCCCAGGATCGGCCGGCAGGACGGATCCTGCCCGATCTCGATCATCTGCGACGGCACCTTCATTTCGCTGAACTGCTCGGCTTCCGTCGAATGCTCCAGCGCGGTGACGGAAGACTTGCCGCTGGCAATCACCTGCGTGACCGCGTCGAAATATCCGGTGCCGACGAAGCGCTGGTGCTTCACCGCGGAGTAGCCATGGCTGTACTCGCGCGAGAATTCCTTCTCCTGCAGGCGTGAGTAGGCGGTCATGCCCACTTGCTTGTAGGCGCGCGCCAGCTCAAACATGCTGAGGTTGAGCGCGTGGAAGCCGGCCAGAGTGATGAACTGGAATTTGTAGCCCATCTCAGCCAGGGCAGGCTGGAAGCGTGCGATGGTCGCGTCGTCCAGCTTCTTCTTCCAGTTGAACGAGGGCGAGCAGTTGTAAGCCAACAGCTTGCCCGGGAACTCCGCGTGGATGGCATCGGCGAAGCGCTCGGCTTCCTTCAGGTTCGGTTGCGAGGTCTCGCACCAGATCAGGTCGCAATAAGGCGCGTACGCCAGACCGCGGGCGATGGCCGAGTCGAGTCCGCCGTGAATCCCGAAGAAGCCTTCCGGCGTGCGCTCGCCGTTGAGGAATATGCGATCGTAAGGATCGATGTCGCTGGTGAGTAAATGCGCGCTGTCGGCATCGGTGCGTGCTAACACGAGCGTGGGAACACCCAGAACGTCAGCCGCCAGACGTGCGGCAATCAGCTTCTGTATCGCTTCCTGCGTGGGCACCAGCACCTTGCCGCCGAGGTGGCCGCATTTCTTCGCCGACGACAACTGATCTTCAAAATGGACGCATGCCACGCCAGCTTCGATCATGGCCTTCATCAACTCGAAGGCATTCAGCGTGCCGCCAAAACCGGCTTCGGCATCGGCGATCAGCGGAACAAACCAGTTCATGCCATTCTTGCCTTCGGAGTGGTGGATCTGGTCGGCGCGGGTCAGCGCGTTGTTCAGACGGCGCGCCAGGTTGGGCACCGAGTCGGCAGGGTAGAGGCTCTGGTCGGGATACATCTGTCCCGCGTTGTTGGCATCGGCAGCGCACTGCCAGCCGCTGACATAGATAGCCTTCAGGCCTGCCTCTACCATCTGAACCGCCTGATTGCCACTCATAGCGCCCAAGGCGTTGACGTAGCCGTCGCTGTTCAGCAACTCCCACAGGCGTTCGGCCCCCACACGGGCGAGCGTGTATTCAATCGGAAGTGTGCCGCGCAGGCGCAGTACATCTTCGGGGGCATAAGGACGTTGGATTCCCTTCCAGCGAGGATCGGTCTTCCAGGACTTTGCAAGCTGAGATGCAGATTGAAACTCCGCCATTACGTGTCTCCTCATCGATTTCGAGTGTTATTAGCAGAGAGGTCGTGCGGACCACTCGGGGTTGATGGCAAATGTTCAGGGCCCTGATGAAACATTTCAGAACGAACGTTCGGTTCAATATACTGAACATTCATTCCGTATGGTGTACAAACCATAGCGGGCCGCCGATGACCCATGCAAGCCTATTGTTCGTAATATTGAACATAAATTCATAATCATGTACCATGAATTCGGATTCCCGTATTGGTAGACTGGTTGGCTATGGCCTCTTCAAATGATATTTCCTCCACCGCCGTCGAGCGTACGCTGTTGATTCTGGAAGCCGCTGCGCAGCGCGAAGGCGGGATGTCGAACGCAGATTTCAGTCGTAAGTTGAAGATTCCAAAGAGTTCTGCTAGTTACATCCTGCGTACCCTTGAGCAGCATGGATATCTTCGGCGCGACGGCGAGGACGGGCGGTATCGCTTGGGAATGAAGGTCCTGAGCCTGTCGCGGGCTGCGCTCGGGGGGATTGACGTGCGTGAGGTGGCGCTGCCGATCATGCGGCATCTGGTTGACCGCATCCACATCACGACCCACCTGGCGATCTTGGACCACGGGGAAGCGGTCTACGTCGAAAAGGTCGAAGCTCCCAGCTTTATCAAAATGAATACCTGGATTGGCCGGCGTATGGAGGTGCACTCTACGGCGGTGGGAAAGTCGCTGCTGGCCTACCTTGATTCGAAAGAGCGGGACGCCATTTTGCGCCAGCGTGGGCTGAAGAAGCTGACCACCCACACCATCACCACGCTGCCGAGGCTGCTGCAGGAACTGGAACGCGTGCGCCAGTTAGGATATGCAGTGGATGACGAAGAGAACAGTCTGGGTGCGCGCTGTGTCGGCGCGCCTATCTTCAATGGCGATGGCCAGGCGGAAGCGGCCATCGCCTCCACCGGCATCCTCAACGATGTGCCGCGCGACGCAGTCCCTCACCTTGCCGACATGGTGAAGGAGGCCGCGCGACGCATTTCCCATCAGCTGGGCTATCGCGGCCCGTATCCGAAGGTAGCGGACAGTGTTTAGTAGATAGTGCCTGGTGACAGAAACGGCGAAGCCTAAGCTACCCGCTATCGATACCAGTCCACCCTCGTCAGCGGCAGCTGCGTCTCGCCGTGGTCCGACTTGCTCAGCAACACCTGATAGACATTGACGCGGCCGATGGCGAAGGCGTGGGCGCAGCCCGACATGTAGATCCTCCAGATGCGGTAAGCGGTCTCGCTGGCAATTCGCTCGGCGTCCTGGTAGCGAGACTCCAGGCGGGAAACCCAGTGGCGCAAGGTTTGTGCGTAATGTTCACGCAGACTCTCGACGTCACGGACCTCAAAGCCGCAAGCTTCGGCGATGCTAATCGTGGTACCCAGCGGCACCAGCTCTCCATCCGGAAAAACATACTTGTCGATGAACGAGGCCCCCTTGCGGCTATACGTGGCTGAAGCCGCGATTCCATGGTTGAGGAAGACGCCGCCGGGGCGCAGCAGCTTCCACACGTGCTGGAAATAATCCAGCAGGCGCGACTGTCCCACATGTTCAAACATGCCGACGCTGACGATCTTGTCAAACAGGGACGACGGGTCGAGATCGCGGTAGTCGCATAGCCGCACCGCGCAGCGCTCGCTCATACCTGCTTCCTGGATTCGCTGCCTTGCCATCTCCGCTTGTGACTCGCTTAGAGTGACTCCGAGCGCTCGCACGCCAAAATGTTCGGCGGCGTAAAGCACTAGCCCACCCCAGCCGCAGCCGATATCAAGAAGGCTCTCACCCGGACGAAGCCGGAGCTTTCGGCAGATGTAATCAAGCTTCTGGGCTTGCGCAGTATCGAGGTCTTCGTCCCCGCGTTTAAAGTAGGCGCAGGAGTACACCATGCGCCGATCGAGCCAGAGCTGATAGAAGTCGTTGGAGAGATCGTAGTGGTAGATAACGGCGTCGCGGTCGCGGTGCTTCGAGTGCGCCCTACCATGCAGATGCAGGCGCGGTTCGTCATGGTGATGGCCGTTATGGGGAAGTCTGAACAGAAGCCCGGCCATGTGCAGCTTCTCCATCAGTTCCACTTCGTGCGCTACAAGGTAGTCTCCGAAAGAGAAGGCGGCCTCAACGTTTCCCTCAATATCGAAATCATCATAGATGTAACTTTCGCCGAGGGTCAGCTGGCTGGCTCCTAATAACAAGTGCCGCAGAGTTCCAGCATGCTTCAGCACCAGCGTGAAACGCGGGTTGCTGGTATTTCCCCAGGTGTCCCCATTCCACAGCCGGATGGCGAAATCGTGGTGCGGATAATCGGCAGTCAGTGAGTCCAGGAGCTGAAGGGAAATTTCAACGGCAGGATCACGAGTGGAAGTAGCAAGGCTGGACATCGAAACTTCCTCCGACGACTGGACCGCCGGGATACAGCCAATGACTCGATGGAAGGACCTGGTAGCGCAGTCCAGTTGGACACCTAAAATTATAGGCCTCAGGTAACGTTTGAAGGAGAGAAAAGCGGGACACGGGCCGAACCCTGTCGCATGTCCGCAGCAGAGAGCTGAAGAATAATGAAATGAAAGGTGGGCGCGAACGGGCAAAGCTGCGGGGCTGCGAGTCTGTGCAAGGATCGCGATCAGGAGCTTCGGCGCGCGGGCCTGGCCAGATCCTCCTGTTGCAGCGCTTTTTCGATGCCGTTCCACACCCGCGGGCTGGGATCTTCCATGGGCACCAGGAGCTTGGCGCACTCCGCTATGTAGCGCAGATCCGCCACCAGGTCAGAGCACACATGGCAGGTCTCCAGATGCCGCTGCTCCTCTTCCGTCCCGCCTCCATCGATGATGAAGGGCAGGCTCTTCTGAAACTCTGCACACGTCATAACTATTTTCTCCCCGAGGAATATTGCGGCGGCTCTGTTCCAGTCATGTCCGCTCTGCGGAATCCGTGCATTTGCTGAAGGCGATATTTCTTCGCCTTAATCTAACGTCTACCGGCGGCTTTCTCCGCCTTGCTCTGCTTGAGCAGATCGCGCAGCTTCATTCGCGCCTTGTGGAGCTGCGACTTGCTGTTGCCGATGGAACAACCCATCATCTCAGCAATCTCGTTATGTTCATAGCCCTCTACATCATGCAAGATAAAGATAATGCGATATCCCGGAGGTAAGCTCTCAACCGCCCGTTGCAGGTTTACGCGGTCGATGGATCCGGCCAGCACATTATCTCGGGTGCCCACATCCTTTCTGGGGCCGTCCTCCTGCTGCGGCTCCATGGTTTCCTCCAGTGAAACCTCAGGCAGCCCTTTCTTCCGCAGGTGCATTAACACTACGTTCACCGACAGCCGGTGCAGCCAGGTGGAGAATGCCGATTCGCCACGGAAGGTTGCAATCTTGCGATAGAGCTGAAGGAAAGCCTCCTGTGTCAGGTCTTCCGCTTCAGCTGTGTTGCCGGTCATGCGCAAACAGAGCGAATACACGCGTCGCTTGTGCAAGCCGTACAAAGCTTCAAAGCATTCGGCATCGCCTTGCTGGGCCCGCGCGATTGCTTCTTGCTCAGATGTGCCGCTCGCCAGAACCTTTTTTGCTGTCGTCAATGTAATTTACCGTTGTTCCAAGGTCTTAGATGCCAGTAGAACGGCTAGTGTTGCTTGACGCCAGCTGCGTGCCGCGTGGCTTAAATGCAAGCCACTCTTCTTACCGTAGTGGGATGCAGGATGCGGTAGCGATGCCCGCTCAGCGGGGGCGAAATAATCAATAACTTGCCAGCAACCAAGACCTTAGGAGACCACTCCTGCACTTTAGTCGAGGGTGCTATAGGGCTTGATTTCCCGTGAGCCCATGGAAATTAACACCGGAAATGCTTGACAACCGATAGTCCGGGGCTAAAATACCCGACAATTGAGCGATTTCGTTATGAACGTCGGTCGTTCGGCAAACACAACCTACAACTATCCTCAGAGCGACGCAATGGACAAACCCTGTCGGCATTCCCGAGTCCAGGTCGTCTCGCGAGACGAAGATGCGGAGTACGTCGAGTGTGTTGAATGCCGCGAGATCTTCGAATCCAGCGAGTTCCGTGACATGGACATCGAATCCAAAATTCCTACCGAAGAAGAATAATAACGGCTTAGGTCGAAGCGGCTGCCTGCGGCAGAACATTGCAGAGGTGTGCGCCGCGCGCTCAGCGCAGCTTCAGTCCGGCATCCGCCGACAATTCGGAATCGGCAAACTCTCCGGCGATGAATCGAGGATAGGCGGCGGCCGCGATCATGGCGGCGTTGTCGGTTGAGAGCTTACGGGAAGGGAAGTGGACAGGCAGACCCTCCTCGTCGGCCGCGCTCTGGAAGGCAGTGCGCAATTCGGAGTTGGCGGCGACACCTCCAGTGACCAGAACCGTCGCCGCATCGTGCCCGTGCGCCGCCGCCAAGGTTTTGCTCACCAGATCATTCACCATCGCCCGCTGAAAGGACGCAACTAGGTCGAGTGTCGGCTGATCGCAAGCGGCGAGGACGTCTTGGGGCGACGGACTCGCCAATTGCGTGAGTACGCGACGCCGCTGTGCGATGCTGGCGCGCAGGTCGTGCGTTTCCGCGTAACGTAGCACTGCCGTCTTGATCCCGCTGTAAGAGAAATCTGCACGGCACTCGTCCTTGGCGTGACGGTTCTGAGGATTTCGGTCGGGATGCTTGATCTGGGCGAAAGGAAATTTCACTGCCCGCGGATTGCCGTGTGTGGAGAGAAAGTCGATGAGCGGTCCGCCCGGATATCCCAACTCGAGCAGCTTGGCGACCTTGTCGAACGCCTCGCCGGCGGCATCATCTCTAGTATGTCCCACATCGTGGTATGTCCACGCGTCGGCTTGCCGCTCGGCAAGAAAAAGATGGGTATGGCCTCCGCTCACCACCAGGGCCAGCACCGGAAACTCGAGTTCACGATTGCCGTTCTGCCGTTCTTCCAGCAGTACAGCGTGAATGTGTCCCTCCAGGTGGTTCACGCCGATGAGCGGCTTCGCCGCCGCATAGGCTAGCGCCTTGGCGTAGCTGAGGCCAACCAGCAGTGCGCCGGCAAGTCCAGGCCCTTTGGTTACAGCCAGAGCGTCGATGCTCTCGTAGGTCTGTTTCGCATCCTCCAGCGCTTTGCGGACGACCGGAACGATGGCGCGGAGATGCTCACGAGATGCCAGTTCCGGCACTACTCCGCCATAGGGCTGGTGAGTGGCTATCTGCGAATAGACCACATTCGAGATAACTTCTTCACCGGAGCGCACCACGGCCGCAGCCGTCTCGTCGCACGAGCTCTCGATGCCGAGGATGAAAACATCGTCCACAGCAATATTCTAATCTGCGGGCCGTGGTAGTTCGGCACTTAGCATTTAGCACTTAGCAAGACCGGGCATGAGACGCTTTGGCTAAATGCCAAATGCCAAGTGCCAAATGCCAAGTGCCAAGTGCCAACTGCCAACTGCATATTGCTATCATCAATCTTCTATGCGCACCCACGCCACCAACATCGTTCGCGAGCTGCGGCAGCGCGGATTCCAGGCCTACTTTGCGGGAGGTTGTGTTCGCGACACGCTACTGGGCTTGGTGCCGACCGATTACGACGTCGCCACCGACGCGACACCGCCCCAAGTGATGCGCATCTTTCCCGAGACGTATGCCGTTGGAGCGCAGTTCGGGGTGGTGCTGGTTCCAGCGCCAGAGGATGTTCGTGTTCCCACAACTCCCTCCGAGCACCCGAACTACGTTGAAGTTGCCACCTTCCGCAATGACGGCGCTTACTCCGACGGGCGTCATCCCGACCAGGTGCGCTATTCGACAGATCCGAAGGAGGACGTGCGGCGCCGCGACTTCACGATTAACGGCCTGCTGATGGACCCGCTTGACGGCGATCGAGTGCTGGATTTTGTCGGCGGTAGGGATGACTTGAAGGCCGGCGTGATTCGCGCCATCGGGGATGCGGAATGTCGTTTCCAGGAAGACAAGCTGCGCATGTTGCGCGCCGTGCGCTTCGCTTCACGGCTTCAGTATGTGATCGAGCCAGGAACGTTTGCCGCTATTCAACAGCTCGCTCCGCTGATTGGGCAGGTCAGCCGGGAGCGGGTGCGTGATGAGCTGACCAAGATGCTCACCGAAGGCCACGCCCGCCGGGCGTTTGAGCTGCTCGATGCGAGCGGCCTGCTGCGCGAGGTGTTGCCGGAAATCAATCGCATGCACGGCGTCGAGCAGCCGCCGCAGTTTCATCCTGAGGGTGATGTATGGATCCACACTCTGCTTCTGCTGGAAAAGCTGCCACCGAGATGTTCGCCGACGCTAGCCTGGGGAACGCTGTTGCACGACGTGGGCAAGCCGCCGACGTTTCGGGTGGCGCCCGACCGCATCCGCTTCGACGGACACGTTGAGGTCGGAGTACGGATGGCGCAAGAAATCTGTCACCGTCTGCACTTTTCAAACGATGATACGAAGCAAATCGCTGCGCTGGTGGCCAATCACATGCGTTTTGCCGACGCCGAGCGGATGAAGGCATCGACCCTGAAGCGATTCATGCGCCTGCCGAAATTCGACGAGCATTTGGAATTGCATCGCATCGATTGCCTGAGCAGCCACGGCGGTCTGGCGATGTACGATTTCGTGCGCCAGCGTCTGCAAGGGAGTTCTGAGGAAGAGATAAGACCGGCCTTGCTGTTGACCGGACGAGATCTGATTCAGCTTGGCTACAAGCCTGGTCCGGGGTTTCGTGGGATGTTGGCCGCACTCGAGGATGCGCAACTGGAGGGCTCGCTGCGCAGCAGGGAAGAAGCGCTGGAGTTTGTGCGTCGCGAGTTTCCGCTCACTGGCTGAAAGCTACGTAAGTAGCACATCTGGCGAAGAGCGAAAAGCGAAGAGCGGACGGCGACGAGCGCCGCCGCTGATCTACAATAAGACTTCGATCCCATGCAGCACGCCAGCGCAACCCTGAAGAAGATTTTCCGCGATACGGTGCGTCACAACGGCAGCAGCGCGCCAGTGCTGGCGTGGCCGCTGGCCTGTGGCGCCAAGACAGCGGAGCGGACCAATGCGATCGATTTTGCGGCGGGCGTGCTTACGGTTTCTGTTCCCGACGAGGCTTGGCGTCGTCAACTGCAGAGCTTCAGCTCGCAATACCTGGCCGCGCTTAATCAAGTCACGCCCGAGCCGGTGAACAGGATTGATTTTGTCACGGTGAGTAACACCGCACGCTGATCCACAAATACAGTTATGGTTTCCGAAAAAGATGTTTCCTACGTTGCGGAGCTGGCGCACCTTGAACTGACGGACGAGGAGCGCGTTCGCATGTTGAAGGACCTGAACTCGATTCTGGGTTATATCGACCGGCTGAACCAGTTGGACACCAGCAACGTGGAGCCGATGGCGCAGGTGGCCAGCCGTTATGGCGAGCGCAAAGATGAGGCCGGCGGATTCGCGTTTGCCATGCGCAGCGACGAACTGCGACCCTGCCTGCCGCGCGAAGAGGCGCTGCGTAACGCGCCTGTTTCTGACGGGACGTTCTTCAAGGTTCCTAAGGTGATTGAGCGTTAGGCCATGAATCTCGACTTGCTCACCGTCGATTCCGCGCGCACCGCGGTGCTGGAAAAAGAGACCACTGCTACCGCGCTGGTCGATGCCTTCTATAAGAAGATTGACGCCGAGGACGGTGCGATC